>WNGD01000083.1_pt1 | contig 82375 bp, 73 predicted proteins | sample 5400671 | NCBI WGS metagenome assembly WNGD01 (sample SAMN13153369, study PRJNA577476) | soil metagenome | isolation source: 40 cm soil or saprolite under grassland replicate 2 | place: USA:California | collected 2016-06-15
CAAGCACCTTGTTCATCACTGGGACCGGCGTGGGCAGATGCGAAGGGGGCGTCTTCCACCAGATGAACCCCTGACTGGCTGGATGGGCATCGGCCTGAATGACTGTGATCACGGGAATGTTCTGCGCCCGAGCGGCCATCACCGCCAGGGGATTCCAAAAGTCGACGACCACGTCCGCCCCACAGTCGACCATCGTTTCCTGTAAGGCCGAACAACTGGCACGAACGAAGCCTTCATTCAACAGACCCATTAGCGCCCCTGCATGATCTATATTCCAGACTTCTAAGGTGTTAGGCGCTGACTTGAGGGGCAAGGCTGGGATGAGCTGACTGAGGAAACGGAAGAGGTTGTCATAGCGCTGCCTCCATTGGCCCGAGGTGATGAAACGAACCAGCCCTTGCAGGCTTTGATCTCCCCTCATGAGATCATAGATCGGGTGCCTGGGGATCAGGTTGTCAAAACCCGCTTCGGCAATCAAGCGGCTGGGGGCTTTGGCTGGGCTACAGAACCAGATCGTATGCCCCTGCTCTGCCAGTTCACAGGCAATCGGCAGGGACCGCGTCAACAAGCCGAGATCATTGGTAGGCAGGGTCGTGAAAAGAAACGTCGTCATGATCAATCAATCTCCCATTCGGGTCGAAGTGCGCATCAACGTGCTCCCCATTCCAACTGGTCGTGTTGGGACATCATCGATAGAGGAAACGAGGAAGCCATCGTGGAACGGTGTGCAGGTAGGTTTCATAGCTCTCCCCAAACTGGTGGCGTAGCGAGGGTTCCTCCACGAAAACCAAACAGATGAACCCCCCCATACCAGCAGAGCATATCCAAGCAGCAGGAACGAGCGAAGGAGGATGGCCTGCCCGATCACCATCGCAAGAACAGCCAGATACATCGGATTGCGAACCCCCTGATAGGGTCCCGCTTTGACAAGAAAGATCGGCGCATCAAGTTGATCTGTTTCTCCTGGAGAAGAGGAGATGTATCACATCTGCCGGAAGCGAAAAGCCATGTGCGTGATACAAGATGGTCTCTTACGCTGGACTGTCAGTGAACAAGCCATGATACAAAAGACTTGCCAAACTGGCGACGACTGCATCAGGTTCTTCTAAGGGAGTCTCCGCAAGCTGCAAAAGCAGGAGAGCGAATGCCCATGCCAGGGTCTCTCTATCGACCTCAGACCTGGCTCCCGGTACAAAGGACAGCGCCCGAAAGAGCAGCGTGAGTTGGGAGGCTGACCAGGCTTCGATCTGGTGATGCAGCTCCAGCAATTCCCGATCGCGCACCACCGCCTCATGCCAGGCCCGGTAGACTCCTGCATAAGCCCAATCCACGGTAAGGGCCTGACGAATCAGGCGGGCGATACCGTCACGAATATCGGCGGGTGCAGGGCTTTTGGCCTCCCATGAAAGCCCGGAAACTTCTTGCAAGAGTCGATCCATCAAGACAAGCAAGATCTGTCGTTTCGACGTAAAGTGCTGATAGAAGCCGCCCACAGCCACATCTGCGGAACGCGCAATATCCTCAATAGAAGTCTGCTCATAGCCCCGCTCAGCAAAGAGCGCCAGAGCCGACATCAGCAGGGCCTCCCGTTTCCGTCGGCTTCGCTCTTGCTGGGGAGCAGGAGGAAGCTGTTGCCCGGCTAACACATCGGGACGCGCACTAGGTGTCCATTCCTTCTCAGGTTCAGGCGAGGACTTCGGCATGCACAAACTCCGTCATCTGTTGGGCGAAGACCTCTGGCTGATCGACCGGCACAAAGGCGCGGCAGTGGGAAAGGAATTGAAGCCGCGCATCAGAAAACGCTTGTTGGAGACGCCTGGCAAGATGCTCCGAGAAGAAGGGATCATCTTTTCCCCACAGCAGCAGGACCGGATGCTGAAAGCCAGAGAAACAACGAGCTGCTTCCAGTGTGTAGCGATTGGAGACCGCCTGCAAGAAGCGGGTCATGTCACGACGCGCCCCTGGAAGATGAAGCAGGGGATGGAAGAAAGCATCGAGTTCCTCCAGCTCTGGACGACGATGGGCAAGGGCTGCCACAAACAGACGTTGAGCGGAACGAGCGCGAAGCGCCCAGGCCAGGAAATTGGCGAACCCTTTCCCAAAGACCCGTGCCCCATAATGGAAAGGACTGACCAGGGGCGGGAAAAAGTGCTCAAAGGCATCGCAGTTGGTGAGAACGAGACGGGTAATCCGTTCGGGATGGTGGGCAATCACCAGTTGACACAGGGCCCCTCCGGTATCATTGCCGATCAAGGTCACCTCGTGGAGATCAAGTGCTTCCAGAAAATCAGTGACGAGGTGAGCCACCCCAAGAGGGCTCAGGTTGGCATCTGGATGCAAAGGGTGTGAGTGAGCACCCAGAGGAAGATCGGGAGCAATGCAGCGAAAGTGCGAGACGAGACGAGGGATCACACGACCCCAGAGCAGACGGTTCGCCAGTAAGCCATGAAGGAAGACGAGTGTTGGTCCAGTTCCCTGATCGGAATAGCGGACCGTTCCTTGAGGAAGTGAAACCTCAAGGAACGCACCAAGCGGAGCAACGGTAGCCATAGACACCTCCGAATAAGCTATAAAATTGAACGTGAATTCTTATTCAATTTTATCAGAGAAAGAGATGATTGTCAAGGTTTTGGAAGCGAATGAGATGAGTGATGCAGAAAAACAAGCAAAGCCCTCCGTTGCCTGGCTTTACACCTTTTTGTTAGCTGAGCAAGGGTTTTATTCCAGGCGATACTGCACATATATGTCAAGCATCCTAAGAGTCGATGTCATGCTTAGTATCTGGCAATGCCGATCAGACATTCTCTCTGGATGGGCCGCCTCGGAGGCGGCCCATCGATCAACTTTTTGGTTGATCTGTCACAACCTGCTTTTCCTTCTTCGATGCGGCCGAAGTTCCAGTACGTCGAGTGGTTGATCGCGTCGAAGGGGATGCCGCAGGCGTCGCTGCACTATCCTGGCGATGCATCGTCTTGAGCTTTTCCACTTCATAAATAATCCCAACCCAGCGGTCAACGTCCGCCTCGTGTTGAGACTGGAGGGCATCAAGCTGCTGGCGTAATGACTCCGAGGTCAGTACTCGCTCCGTGAGCAAACTGTATAGGCGGCCGATCAGATCCATAAAGATGCCGGGCTGACTCGAAGGTGGCGCGTCGAGGCGGTCACTTTCGTATGCCTGGCGCATCTCAAGTTTGTCCAGTTCATAGCGGAAGAGGTAGGCTATGCGCTGCTCAGTATTCTGAGCCAGCCCTCCACAGATAACATCGAGAATTGGTCCCATTGCCACGCGTGCCTGCTGCACGATATTTTCCGGCTTGCTTTGTCGCGCAATAATGCTGTAGAGGGCATCCACCGCGGGATCGTCTTTTGTGGGCGTGTATTTCCCTTCGTTTAAAAGATCGCCCATCGTCACATGGAGGCAGATATCACGTGCCTTCTCACGGATGCTGCGCTTGAGTTTGTTATATGCTCGGGAAATCTCATCTAGCTCCCCGCCAAACTCACCAAGTGCAATACGATGAATATCTAGTGACCCATCGACTTCTTCCTTGTGCGCAATAGGAATGAGAAATGCATCGGCGAGGGCACGGGCGGGTTCATTCAACTCTCGTTCCAGGGCAGAGCTGAAATTTGCCCGCAACTCTTTGATTAGGTTCCAGCCGTCTATGTCTGCCCAGCCGTTACTAGACTCCATCACCAGCGCACTACCACGCTGATTCACTTTAATAAAGTGGTCGAAGTGGCCCTGCATGATACGAATCTTGACACGCCGCGCTGCCCGGTCATGTGCCGTTTCCAACGCCTGGTGAAATGCGCTGTCCTCAGCGTGGATCGCAGCATCGAACTCCTTCAGAGCCTCATTCCAGGCATCTCGCATTTCGTTGATGCGCAGCTGCAACTGCTCAAAACGAATTGCGCTGCGTCTTCCTTGACGCAGGTTCACCTCGTGTTGAAGCTCTTGTAGGTCGTAACTGTGAATACCCAGGTTATTCAGGTTTTCCCAGCACAGGTCTTCCAGGTACTGCAAGGCCATTGTAAGCTGTGTTTCGGCCTGTCGCAATTGCACTTCATAACGGTTGCTCGTCAGAAACGTTTGCAGGTCATTGATCAACTCCGGCAGGCCGCTCAAGTGACGCATAGCCTCATGTTGCTTGAGGGTAACTTGTTGGAATTCCTGCGCGACCACAGTTGTAGGCAGAGTCGAGTCAATGTTCAACAGGTCAGGGTAGACGCCCAGGATGCGCCCTGCATAATCACGACCTTCTTGCTGACGTTCTGCATCGAGCTTGTGTTTCTCGACCCCGAGGGTCGAGAGGAGCGCGTCGAGAGCGCGAAGTGGGTAGAAGAAGTAACTGTGGTTGGGACTGTGATGATGGTAGCTGCTATAATTTGTGGGCAGATCGCTGAGCAAGGGGCGCAAGCTGCCGAGAGCCTTCTCCAGGCTGGCTGCCGAGTTGATTTCATCCCAGTGTGTTACGACGAGAAATATCATGTGCGCGGCCACCTCGGGCGAACGCGCTTGAACGACTTTGCGCCTGGTCAGTTCAAAGATGCGCCGCGTGCGGTCATCGTCACCAAAGCGATTGTTCCCGATAACCAGGATCACGGCATCAACAGTGTCCAATTCTTCGCGCAAAATGGCATCGTGTCGTAGCTGGCCAGTGGCTCCCCCTGGCAGGTCAACCAGCACGCTTCCCGGCGGTAGCAGCGCATGGGCTCCTGCGCGTACGGTGTATTCCACATAATCAATGATGCGCACCAAGCGCGGCTCCTGGCTGTCGCGTGCAGGCTCTTCGATATAACGGCTGCTCTCCGTCTTCCAGCGTTCACGAGCAATTATCTCGACATGCGCCAGTTCGTCTTTGAGGTACTCGCCGGCAAAGGCCTCGCTGGCCTTGAGTAAAATACTCAGTTCGACTGCCAGGGCATCGCGTGTGCGCTGGCTGGAAGCATTTTTTATGGCCTGCTGTGTCTGTTTCAGTAAGTTATCGAAGGCGCTGCGCGTGAGAAAATGCACGTGCATCTCTTCTCGCTCTTGCTCGCCGCACAAACGGACTCGTGTGCGTACGCCTGTCACAGCTCCGCCGGCCAGGCGAGGGAAAATGTCCTGGCCAAGCAGGGCAGCCAGAAGAGTGCTTTTACCGGCCCCCGCATGCCCAACCAGTTTAACAGTATACTCGCGAGTAAAGTCAAGTGCACGTGTCGCCTCAGCCAGGTAATAACGCAATTTAAGCGCTTGTTGTGACTCGATCTGCTGTAGTTGAGGACGCTCAAAAAGCTCGGTGCAGGCAAGCGCACGCTGCAACTGCTTTTTCCAGGCTGTCATTTTTTGCGCTTTCCCAGCCAGGTCTGCTGGGAAATAATGCCCAATATGCACTGCGTGCTCCTGTAGCTGGCGCAAGAGGTACAGGAGTTCTGCCGGTGTCGCCGGAATCGCGATACCCTTTGCATTTTGTTCCGGCTCGTCTTCATCTTCGTCTATATACTCGTCATCATCTTCAGCATCCTCTATCCGTGAGGTAAAAGCTGGTGGAGGATAGGCTGCCATTGGCATTCCTACGGGGATATTAGCTAAAGGGGGGCGTAGTCGTTTGCCACAGATATTACAAAATTCCGCGTCAATGGGCACAACATTATCGCATTGCGGGCAGATGATAGCTTGCTGGGTCTGCGTGGTGAATTGCATAAGGTTTTTCCCCTCCACAGGATTTTTGCTGATAATAGCATATTGCGCAGCTGAGAGGCAACACGCCGTTACTATCGGGAGGGAATATGTTCTTCGTCTCTACAAAGTGAGAGCCTCACATCTCGCTCAGGCCCATCTGCGTGAGCAGTTGCCTGAGGTGAATGAGCCCCAGTCGCACACGTGCTTTCACCGTGCCGAGGGGAATTTGCAAGGCTTGAGCCATCTCAACATGTGTCCACCCTTGGAAATATGCAAGCTCGATCACCATCCGTTGCTTCGGTGACAGCTTCATTAAGGCAGCGCGTATCTGTGTGCTCTGCACCGATTGCCAGACTGCATCCCATACATCTGGGAATGCCAGTTTCTCGTCAAGGTCGATCGCCTCTAAAGGTCCCTCCTTCATGACAGCGCGATGGCGGACGCTGCGGAGGTAATCAATGGTGCGGTGATGGAGAATCGAAATAAGCCAGCTGCGGGCCGATCCCGACTGAGGAGAGTACGAGGTTGCGTGTCTCCATACCGCCACTAGTGCTTCTTGTACCAGGTCCTCGGCAATCTGCTGATCGGTTACCATATGCAAAGCCAGGGAATAGAGTGTGCGAATGTACCGCTGGTGGAGTAATTCCATGGCCCATATCGCGCCTTCTGCAATAGCCTTGAGCAGAGCTTCATCAGGCAGCTCCTCATCTGCAATAGTCTTGAGCAGAGCTTCATTGGGCAACTCATCAAAGATAGCCAGGGTCACTTACTCTTCGTTCCTTCCCCTTGCTGCCAACTAGATGGCATGATATGATTGCAGTATATTTATCATTTTTAGGTACAGCATCGGGGAATTCACCTATTTTTGGGGTTTTTCCCCCACGCTGAACACTGGAGTGTGGACATGGGCAACCACACGCAAGCAGGCAGAGATCTCTCAGCACTTCTGTGTGCGCTGTCTTTCGCGACTGGTCTGGGGTTCGGTGGTCATATGGAACATGGTCTGGGGAGCGCCTCTCTCGGACTGCAGATCGCCGATGCACTCGCTCTTGCCAGTGACGAGCGCGAGGCCATCTTCTATGGGGCGCTCCTCAAGGATGTGGCATGTACCGCTTGTTCTGCTGGAATCGCCGCCTTCTTCCCCGATGGGGAACAGGTGTCTTTATCTGATGTCATCCTCCTTGATCCGTCTAGGATCAGCGATATGATCGGGTGGTTGTCCGGATACTTCCGGTTGGACGCGCATTTTCCTGGTCGAATCGCCAAACTCCTGGCCTTCCTTGTGCAGTGTGGGCCGGTGGTCAAGGAAACGATGCGCAGCCATTGTGAAGTGGCGGAACTGTTTGCACGACAACTGGGTTTTCCCGCCTACGTCCAACAGACGCTGCGTTTTCAGTGGGAACGGTGGGACGGTAAAGGAATGGCCTATAGGCTCCAGGGATCGACCATTCCCAGAACGGCTCGCATCCTCCATCTCGCGCAGGTGCTTGAGCTGACGTATCGGTTTGGTGGTCCAGCGGCGACATGTGTCCTCGCCAAGGAAAAACGCGGAACTCGCTTCGATCCCGAGGCAGTGGATGCTTTTCTGGCGCTGACGCAGCAGGCAGATTTTTGGAGCACCTTCGAGGAGCAGTCAACGCAAGAAGCCCTGCTAGCAAGACGCCCTTCGACCGTGGCAGATCACGCCGAGGAGGATCAGACCGAGCGCGTGTGTGAAACGCTCGCCGACTTCATTGATCTCAAAACACGCGAAACTTGGCATCACTCGCGAACCGTCGCGGAGGTAGCAGTCGGAATAGGAACCCGTCTGGGATTGGACCCGCGCGAACTGATCAAGCTGCGTTGCGCCGCTCTCGTCCATGATATCGGCAAAGTGGCCGTCCCCGTTGCTATCTTGGCAAAGGGGGAGCAGCGATCCAGCAGCGAATGGGAAACCTACCGCCTCCATCCCTATTACACGCAGCGAATCCTGGAGCGCGTCGAAGCCTTGCGCGAACTGGCGCAAGCCGCAGCATCTCATCATGAATGGATGAATGGTCGGGGGTATTATCGGCAACTGTGTGGGGAGCAGATTCCCTTTTATGGTCGTATCCTGGCCGTGGCAAATACCTATGCCAGGCTTGTCCAGCAGCAGGGAGATCAGAAAGATCCGGCAGGAGTGCTGCGCGATATGCACTCCCTGGTTGACAGACAATTCGATCGGGTGTGCTACGATGCGCTGGTCACATCAGTGACAGGTGCTGCTGGCCTGGAGAGCATCCCTCGCAGGTCTCGGAAGGCAGGTACCCTGACCGAGCGGGAGGTTGAGGTGCTGTGCCTGTTGGCCCAGGGACGATCCACTCCTCAGATCGCGCAAACGCTGGATATTAGCAGGAAAACGGTCGAGCACCATTTAGAGCATATCTACGACAAACTTGGGGTCACGTGCCGGACCGCTGCGGTGGTCTATGCTGTTCAGCAAGGACTTGTTTAGAGTGTAGAAGAGAGGAAAGAGCAATACCTCTATGATCGACGATTTTCCTTGCTGGTATCCAGTGCAAATTCGATTTCGCGATCTTGATCCCCTGGCGCATGTGAATAATACTATCTACTTTACCTATTTTGAAGAAGCAAGAAGCTACTATTTTGACCAGCTCCATCCATGGTTGAAGCAGTGGCCTTCCGGTGAGGCGCATCAGCATCAGGGGGAGGACAATGAACCACATAACCCGCGCATTCAGACGGGGCCACGCGGGTACCACTATGGGCTGCTGGTTAAAGAGATATCTACCTTCAGACTTTCCCTTCATCTCACCCGGGCAGGCGATACAAAAGAGAGGCAAGGCATATAAATAGTTGCTTAATAATATCTATGAATTGATGAAAGCTTTCTTAATAATTGATTAGAAAAGCAGTAAAACCTGGTTTTACTGTTAAAAAAACTTGACGGCACAATGAAGTAGGGCGTATTATATCATTAAGAGATAATTGATAGGCATATGGAAGAGTCTTCATCACGAGGTGGTACAAGCTCTCGTCATGAGTCTTCATAGAAGTTACATGATCGGTGATGAAGCCATAGCTTCGCATACGTCGACGTGGGGAGGAGACAATGAAAATTGCACAGATAGCTCCACCGTGGATATCTATCCCGCCAAAAAACTATGGTGGTGCAGAGGTGGTTATCTTTAACCTGGTCGAAGAGTTCGTGGCCCAGGGTCATGATGTTACTTTATTTGCTCCAGGCGATGCCAGAACATCGGCGAAACTGGTTTCCTTCTTCCCAAAATCACTCATTGAGACCGGAGTACCATGGTCTGCTCATCTCAAAGCCTATTATCATCTATACAAATCACTGGAACACGCTAATGAATTCGATATCGTGCATACACATCTTTCCTCCAGTTCAGATCTGTATATTTTCCCTCTCACCGCCTCTCTCGCTACCCCTCACGTGACCACATTACATAGTCGTTTTCCTTTCGATCGTGTCAATACCTGGACCGGTGACGCCGACTATCTTTACATGCAATGGGCGCTCTATGTGCCGATGATTGCCATCAGCGAAAGTGCACGTGCCGAGGTACCGCACAAACTCAACTTCGTAGGTGTAGTCCCCCATGGCTTGCTGATGAAACAATTTCGTCCTACGGGTAGGAAACGGGGCGACTTCTTTGTGTGGTTAGGACGTTTTGTTCCCGATAAGGGCGTTCACCTTGCCATCGAAGCTGCAAAGCGCGCGCAGGTGCCGATTGTGTTGGCTGGTACCATTGATCGCTACAGCCAGGAATCGATACATTACTTTCATCACGTCATCAAACCTCTCATTGATGAGAAGCAAATCAGGTACGTTGGCCCAGTCAACATGAAAGAGAAGATTAGCCTGCTCAGCCGTGCCCGTGGTTTCCTCAACCCGATTGAGTGGGAGGAACCATTTGGTATGGTGATGATCGAGTCAATGGCCTTGGGCTGCCCTGTCATCTCTTTCGCTCGTGGAGCAGCCCCGGAGATCATCGTACCCGGTAAAACAGGTTTTTTGGTGCACGACCTCGATGAGATGGTAGCATCTATACCCCGTATCGACGAAATCGATCGCAATGTAACACGCATGCACATCGAAGAGCACTTCTCTGCTCAGGTCATGGCCAGGCAATATATCGAGATTTACGAAAAGCTCGCGAAGACCTGGGACAATGTGCCGCAACTGCGTTTCGCTGAACCGGCAATGCTCGATTCGCTGCTGACTCCTGCTGCCAGTTCTGCTAGAATCGCGTCGCCTGTTCAGTCCTCTTCTCAGGCAAGCACAGTAGCAGCGGAAGTAGAGCCGGTACTCTGAGCCAGGACCTCCCATGTCTGAAGCACGGGAGCTTCTGTGCCAGCTATAGTTAAAATAGCCTCCCCTGTTCAGGTCCTGTATCAGGATGCTCAGATTGCCAGGGTAATGGGGGAAGCGAAACCAGTGCTCTGATGCGCTCATAGAGGGTAAGGCAGATGGCGGGTGAATGTATTTCAAATGGGCAGTGGCAGAAGACATAGGCAGTGATCCCTTGCTTCACCCATTGCGCCAGTTGTTTTGCCCATGTAGCGAGGAAAGGATTGTTGACATCCATACTGGGATGGCCGATATAGCGCACGAAAGCGATGTCAGTGGTAATCGCTATCTGGAGGGGTAAATCAGGTTTGCGTTCGCGTGCTTGCAAAACCTGCTGTTCCTCGACAGGTCCAGAACGAATAGGTCGAGTATCCATCATCACCCGTGCCACCTTGTACTCTCCAAGCAGTGCGTTTAGCATCTCTGCATGTTCCACCTCAACAAAATCGGGATGCCGCACCTCTACGGCTAATCGCATATCTGTCGGCCAGAAGTTGAGGAACGCCCGTAATTGCTCCAGTTGAACGGGAGAGAATGCCGGAGGGAGCTGTAAGAACATCGTTCCCAGACGTTCCCCTGATCCATGCATACGCTGGACGAAAAAGAGCGTTTCCTGCCTGTGGTTTCCCAGGTTGGGTGTGTGGCTGATAGACCGTGGGATCTTAAAGCAAAAACGGAATGTTACAGGGGTCTCAGCCCGCCAGCGTGCTACCGTTTCAGCCGAAGGAATCGCGTAAAACGTCGTATTTCCTTCAACCGTGGTCAACTTCCTGCTGTATAATTGCAGAAACTTGCCCTGTGGTGTACGAGGCGGGAAAAAATTACCGATCCACTCCTTATAACCCCACATGGGACATCCAATGTAGAGCAAATGCCTACTCCTTTCGAATTCCTTACAATGCACGCCAGTAGAGACCACTTTCGCCCTGAATAAGCCCCGCGTCCAGTAACTCTTGACGTAGCAAGGGCGCATTCGGATAATAGCGCGCAATCAACCCATCTGCCTCGTTCTCCTGATAGAGCGTCCTGTACTCAAACTGGTTTGCCAGGCCCCTGAGGATCACCGGCCGCTTTTCAGCATCGGTCGGTAGATCCTTCAATGGGACACGCCAGTAAAATCCATCCCCTCGCTGCATTAGATTGGCACCTACCAGTTCTCGCCGCCAGAAAGCAGCATCGATGTGATGATGCTGAACGATCTCGTTCACTTGAGACTCTTTGTACAGGACTCCTTCGGCAAATTGATTCGCAAACCACCTGAGGATCACCGACCGCTTTTTGCGACTGGCGGGAATCTCCTTGAGTTGCGTACCATCGAAGAAATCCCGCAGCACCTTGCGTTCCCAGGCGTCACCCTCTACGTCATCGACCAGCGAAGCCATCTTTTCTGGTGTCAGAAGCTGCTTACTTGAGTTGCGCAAAGCCTCAGTATTGAGCCTGTATACATGCGTATTACCTTCCGGACTCATCTCTACCAGCTCAAGTTCCTTCAGCTTGGCCAGGTGATGTGACACCGTGGGCGCCTTCAGGTGAAGCATTGCCGCGAGCTCCTCCACGCTGCACTCCTGCTCTGCCAGGATGCCGATCATTTTGAGCCGGTTCTCATCGGCAAGCGCCTTGTAGAACTGTAAAAGCGTCTGAAATTCCTCCTGAGACATTGCATCCCTCCTTATACTTCAACATAAAACTAATTTGAAGAATATCTAATTAGAATATTACAAAAATAGATTTGCCTTGTCAAGGGTATCCCCACCTATCCCTCCTCCCTTTGGCAGCCGCAGGCGGCACGGAAAGAAAAAGCCACTTACGAAAAGACAATAAAAATGGGAACCTTACATCCCTCTTTCTCCGTAATACATCTACAGAAGAGAGGAGGAGCAGTCATTCAGTGCTTACCTGCGAGGATGATCTCATCGAAAAAGCCAGGCAAGGTGACCAGGAAGCGTTTCGACAACTCTGGGAGGCTCACCATGCCGGTGCTATGGCGACAGCGTTACGACTCTGTCATCACCGCGCCCTCGCCGAGGAGATCACCCAGGGAGCGTTCCTCCTCGCCTGGCGCGGCTTACCTCGTTTCCACATTGGTAGCCCGTTTCGTCCCTGGCTCATGCGCATCCTTTATCGTCATGCGCTTGACGTGATGGAGCGGCAGCGCACATACCTGCGCCCTGTCTCCATTGATGAAGTCATCGAATTAGAACGCCATGTTGTACCTGGCGCCGGAACCTTCGTAAGCGGAGATTTGCAGGAACAAGTAGCCGAACGAGAAGAACTGCGCCAGGGCCTGGCGCAATTGAACGCCGATCAACGCCGAGTGATTGCCCTGCGCTATGGCGCCGATTTGACCGAAGCCGATATTGCCCAGGTTCTCGGTTGGCCGGTCGGCACTGTCAAGTCACGGCTGAACCGCGCACGTGAGCGCCTGCGGGTACTATTGACGAGTGAAAGCGGGTGAGTGGTATGCAAGAATGGAAGGATATTGAAAAAAGTTCTAGCAGCGGGAAGCAGTTGGAACTAGATAAGCGACTTGCAGCCTATTATGGACCTGAACTGCGTGAGCAGCTGCTGTCTTCGACCTCCTGGCAGCGCCTGCATTCTCAGCTTAACACGCGACGTTCCACTAGGCATCGACAGAGGTTACGCTTGCGTGGTCGCTGGCATAGACGACAAAGGTTCGTCCCGGCTTATGTCCAGGAAACTTTTTCGCGCATCTCGTACGAAGCACGTGCGCCCTATCCGCAGTCGTTGTTGCAATGCTCACTCAATACTCGTGCGCGTGCGCCCGTCGTGCGCATCTCTACGCTGGGTAGGCATAAAATCAAGCTCGTCCTGCCGTCGCTTGCGGAAGGGGCTATTGGCCAACCGGGGCTAGATGTACTTGTAGCTGCCGGGCTGGCGCGCTATCTGTATGCACGCAAACCAGAATATGTTATCGCCCGTGTCCTGCTAGCCATCATCCTGCTAGCATCCATAGCATCGCTTGTGTTCTGGAAGCAAAACCATTTAGTGCTTGGCTTTCCTATAGTTACAATGCTCTGTGTCTCATTGCTGCTGCATATGCAGGGGCGCAGGCTAGCTTTCCGTGCAGACTCCCTGATAGTATTGTGGCTTGGACGCGAGCGTGCCTGCCGCGGATTACACGCCCTGGCTGCTCGTACACCCAGGTCATCCCGGCAGGCATGGGGCGAACCATCATTAGTGGAGCGTATTCACCGCGTATGCGGAACCCGTGCCGCCGTTGAGGAAGAACGTTTAACGCTGGTAAGATGAAAGGAATAAACATATGACGAGGAAATACAACTTCATTCGTTTACTGATCTTCTTAGCGGGTGTTGTAGGTATTATTCGCCTTATTGATTCCCTCGCAGAGAGGAGAAAAATGCCAGAGGTAGATCGTTTTGACAAGTTTACTAATCGAGCCAGAAAAGCCTTGCATCTTGCCCAGGAAGAGGCCCAGCGGCTCCAGCATAACTATATTGGAACCGAACACCTCCTGCTCGGCCTCATACGCGAGGGTGAGGGTGTTGCTGCTAAAGTGTTGAATAACCTGGGGATTGATCTAGAGAAGGCCCGCAGCTCCGTTGAGTCTATCATTGGCCGTGGAAACCGCGTTGTGATTGGTGAGCTTGGCCTCACTCCACGCGCTAAAAAGGTGATAGGGCTGGCCATGGATGAGGCGCGTCACCTGCATCATCACTACCTTGGGACAGAGCATCTCCTTTTAGGGTTAGTACGTGAAGGTCAGGGCATTGGGGCGGGTGTGCTTGAAAGCCTGGGCGTCAACCTCGAGAAGATGCGCGTGCAGACACTGCAGGTCCTCGGCAAACTTGAAAGGTCTGAGAACGATGATGGCAATAATTCGTGACCCTGAGGTGAATCAACCTCATGCGCCTCCGCTCAAAACATCGCCAGAACGTTCTGGCGGTTGGTTCAGGCGTCTTCAGCGACGTATCGGGCTTGCGCTGGCTGGAGATGACGAAGAACTCATTTTAGAGAACCAAACTGCTATCTCCTGGCGTGCCTACCATGACTATCATTGGTTAGGCATCATCGATCCCGGTGAAAGCCAGACTTTTCGTCTTGACAAGCGCGGCTCGCTCAGTGTACGCCCATCTGAGGAGGGAGATGAAGTCGAATACCTGGTGCTTCCCCTTGATCTCCATGTACATCGTGTGCGCATATATCACCGCCACCTGGCTAAAGCGGTTGAAGTGTATGACTTGCGAGTCGCCTGATAGTTGCCTCGACCATAACCAAATAGTGCATTTGGCCTGGGTTCTCAGCGTTGAGCTACGTCCGTTGAAGCTGCTGGGTGATCCCATAGACCCGACTGGACGGCGGGTTGGACTACGGCCAACCCATATGTCTGCTTCCACGCTTCATGTCGCGAAAACAGGAGGGTTTTAACCTCCTTCTTGCCCTTGCACGCTGCCAGTTCGCTGTCCCCAAACCGGCTGGCCAGATTCTGTGAGGCGTTGCAGTCTGCGTGATTGCGATAGCCACAGACTCTGCACAGAAATGTCTGCTGGTTAGGCCGATTGGCTCGATCCACATAATGGCAGCGGCTGCACTCCTGCGAGGAGTACGCGGCTCTGACAGTGTGCGCCGCCATCCCACGCTTGGCTGTAGCCCAAGCAATCTGTTTGGGGATGTGCGCCAAGTTGGAAGCATAGAGGTAAGCATTCATGGAGCGAGCTTTAAAGCGCATGGAGGCAACCGAGAGATCTTCGTAAATGATGCGGGCGTTTGGATGGTCCGTGATCATCACGTTGACCGCCCGGTTGATCTCCTGCCGCACATGGCGACCGAGGCGTTGACCACCGGCACTGCTCGTTGAAGGGAGCTTGGGGATCCCCTTTTTCTTGAGGCAGGCCCGCAGTTTGGCCTTCCTCCGACGCTTTTCCCGATCGCGCTTCTGACGGCGGGCGAGCTTGCCATGAAAACTGCCATACCTTTTTCCCGTTGAGGTGGTGATGAAGTTCGCGATGCCCACGTCCGCTCCCACGCGAGGGGCGGATGGCTCGGTTTCGAGTGGAACGTCCAGATCGAAACTCAGAGTGAGCCACCAGATGCCTTTGCGCTTATAGAACGTGGTGGAGGTATTGAGCGTGCGACCTTCGAGGGCTTTTTTGTGATAAGAGGCGAGTCTGACCGGGACACGCAGGGGGTTGCCTTTGTCCAGGGTGGAGATTCGTAGCCAGTAGTCGAACGTCGAGTCCTCTGATTTCTCCACCACCAACACGTTGGCATTGGCTTGAATACAGGGAACGCGCAGTTCTGGCATATTCCATTCACGCCATGCAGGTTCCTTGCGTTTGGGATCAAGGGGCACTCCCGAGGTCTCCGCTTTGGCCTTGGCATCAGCGTAATCCGCCAGATCTTCCAGGTAGGTAGCATAGGCAGCTTGCCGATTAGTACGCCAGGACTTGGCGATACCTGCTGCCTGCTGCATGCAGACCCGCTGCCAGCGTTCGGAAAGCTCGCTCTCAAAAACGGGGTCTGCATACTTGTCTGGGGCAGTCTCGGTCGTACAGAACAGGGTGACGTACTGTTGGCTGGGGGCGGTAAACACCACGATGAGTTGATCTAACGCATCCAGCTTGCCTGGATTAGCCTCGATCAAACGAATATGCGTGACTGCGTGGGTCAACGTCTGTTTCTTGCGCTTGCGTTTCTTTTTGCCCTCTTGAGTGGCTTTCCCTGGCTTCTGACTCACCTGAAGGTCCATTCTGCTGCAAGGCAGCCAGCACTTGTTCCATCTTCCGTTTCGCGCGCCTGCGGCCATAAGATCGTCCTCTGCCGTATCAGCAGTATTGACCATCATCAGTTCCCGTCCCTGCATAGCGAGCAACGTCTGGATGTAGGCCACTCCAAAGCGGGAGGCTCGATCCTTGTGCTCCACAACAATCTGTCCGATCTTGGGATCAGCAAGCAGCGCCAGAAACTTGGGACGCTGATCATTGATGCCACTGCCACACTCTTTGATGACCTTAGAAACTTCCCACCCCTGGGCATTACACCAACTGATCAGCCGCTCGGCTTGCCTCTCCAGGTTGTCCTTGTTCTCGCTACTCGATACACGGGCGTACATAGCCACCGCGCCTACAGGCGTCGAGCGCAATTCTGGCGGATCGATGATGACGGTGCCAATGGGGAGTTGGTAGCCAGGAATCTGGCCTCGTTTCCACATTCTCCAGGTGCTGTTATAACTGATCCCGATCCGCTTCGCATAGCTCGATAACTTCATGAAGGCAGTATAGTACATCCGTTCTCATATTGCAAGAGATGATGATACTTTGTCATGTCTAGTTACAAAAAAAGGATACTTCTGGGCATTGAAAAACGTGCTAGAGCATACAAGGCTTAGTATGAATTGCAAAAGAACATGGAGGTATCAGATATGTTCAAAGCACATAGAAGAGAACGCAGGCGGCCAGACGTCTTGAGCTGGTTGGTAGAGGCTGTTGCCGTTGCTGTCACAGTTCGTGTGGTCCGGCGCGTTGTCAGAGGAATAACGCGCCGCAGGTAGCGAGGCTCACTGTTCTTTAACAGAATCGGAAGTTTCCAGGCACGTTTCGCGCGAAACGTGCCTGTTTTTTGTCTAAACCTGGGCAAATTCACCGGTTTACCGTCGCAGAACGACACAATAGCACTATTTGGCTGCTTTTTTGCAAAAATGCCCCTGTAGCTGTGTGGTTAGGCTATACTATAGTACAGATGATCGTTATGCACACATGCCCTTGTTGTAGCGAGGTTAACGTATGCCGTCTACCATAGTTATAGCAGTTTCGCTCTGCGTCATGCTGCTGGTCGTTGTCAGACTCATCCTCAGTGTTCTCCGTCAGCATCACCTCATGCGTAAACACATAACGCAGGCACATCTACCGGCACATCCAATCGATCGTCACGTAACTATGGTCTTACACATGCAGGACGGAGTTATCGTCGATGTTGAGAAACCCCTACCTTCGCCCACACTTACCTTGCCCTCTTCCTGGTATATACGTCATCGTACCCTCGTTTCCCTCGGTCTCGTCCTCATGCTGCTGCTTGCATTCCTCATTGAGGGAGGCTTTGCCGGAGAGGCTTTGCAGAATTTGACCCGGGGCGTTAGCTTGCTTGGGTTTTCCCAGACTACCAATGTGCAAACCGCTTCTCAAACAAGTCCACTCACTGCCAGTCAGCGTCTCGTACGCCTCGACTCGGCCGCGCGTGACCAATACCATACTGATTATCAACGGAGGGTATGGGTCTGGTCCTCTTGCTCAGGATTTGCTATGACAGAGGTCATGAATGCGTATGGGCATCGCTTTATCGCCGCCGATGTCCTGCAAGTGGAGCTGAACTTAGGAGTATGGAGCGTGTCTTCAGGGCTATTGCGCGACGTTGGTGTGGCCATGACGGCAAACCACTTTGGCTTCAATACCAGCCTCAGTAATACTCGCACCTTGCAAAACCTGATCACCATCAGCAACAAAGGCGCTCCCGTCATTGTCAGCGTGCGCGATGGACACTATTTCCCTGGTGGTCATCTCTTCGTCGTGCGCGGAGGCAACAGCCAGTACGTCTATCTCGCTGACTCTTCCCCCGCCAACTTTACGCGCATGACATATGCGATGTTTCTTGGCATGTGGCAGCCGCGGAGCTTCAGCGCTGTCTTGACACCGCGCTAACCATAGTTTGTCCTTCGGTTGCTTATAACTGGCATTTGCGTTCAACTACTAATTCTTGCCAGGACCGCCTCGTGCAGTTCCCGAGTTCCTGCTGCCACGAGCGAAAAACCTTCTGTCAGGCTGGTAATATGGCGTAGGCTTTTCCCGTGCTGGTCGCTAACAATGCCCCCGGCTTCGAGCACAATACTCAACGCGGCTAGAAACGACTCGGCGGTAATCACATTGCCGATATCTATATATGCATCATAGGCTCCACTGGCAACGTAGACAATATCTATCGCCGAACTGCCTGTGCGCCGCACCTTGCCCAATGGAGGCGGGACCGCAATCAGTTTCCGCACTGTTTCGAGATCCCGCCCATCAAAGTTCATCCCCGCCAGGCTGTCTTGCAATCGTGTCGTCTCGCTCACACGGCAGCGCTGCCCATTGCAAAAAGCGCCGCTGCCGTGCTGCGAATGGTAAATAGTGCCGCCGAAGAGTTCCCCTACCAGCGCCCATTGCACCTGTTCGGGACTGATAGGTGCATCGATTGGCAATACTGCCAGCGATACTCCCGCTATTGGGATGCCTCGCATTACATTAGTCGACCCATCCACTGGATCAATCACAATGCGGTAGGGTGGTGAGGGGTGAGTGGAAAAGGCTGGACGTTCCTCGGTGATCACCTCAAATCCTAGTCCGCTTTCCGTCAATCCCCTGAGGATGATATCTTCCGCCTCGCGATCAAACAACATCGTTGTATGCCCAGCGAACTGTCCATATACCTGGCCGCGCTTGAATCGCTCGGACAATATATAAGCGCGTACTTTGTGGTAGAGCTTTTCTAGCATTTCTAACATGTCTGGTATTCTTCCATGTGTGAGCAATCACTTTGAGGAACTGCCTCCTGCACAACGAAGGGCCTTAGCTCTTCCCTTGCCAACAGACGCTCACGTGTTAACCGGATTGCCTCTGGATTCTGGTCGCAGGCAATCCAGCACCGGCCAAGCTGCTCGGCCACTACCGGTGTCACACCGCTGCCGCAGAAGCAGTCTAGTACAAGATCATTTTCCTCGGATGACGCCATAATAATGCGTTCAAGCAGCGCCGCGGGCTTTTGTGTTGCATAGCCGTTGCGCTCTGGATCTCTCTGCTGTAAGTGACTGATATCGCTCCATACATCCGAAGGCGTCATGACTTTCTCCTCGCCATAGGCATAGAGCTTTCCCGCAGAGCGAATCGTCCACTGGACCTGGCCATCATCTGCCACTTGCTTGCGCATATGATTGCGCCTCTGGGGGCCGCGCCTCTCGGCGATGCGTTCTCCATGGAAACAATATTCGGCGGATTTGCTGTAGAGCAGCAGAGTATCATGTTTTCGTGCATAACTCCTGCGCGAGCGCCCACCCGACTGGTAGTGCCAGATGATCTCGTTCTTGAATCCTGGGCCTTCGGCATTGGGGGCGAACCCGAACACCTCGTCCAGTATAACCTTCGCATAATGCGTCATACGCCAGTCTAAGTGCACGTAAAGACTGCCATCATTTGCCAGTAACCGGTGCAACACAATAAACGCTTCGTATAACCATTGGAGATACGCATCCAGATCGTTTCCCCACCTGTCGCTGTAGCTGGCGAAATTGCGCCCAGTCATGAAAGGAGGGTCGATGTAGATAAGGTCGATCCGGTTAGCGAACTCATGCAGCAGTGCTGGAAGCACAACTGCTTTGTCGCCCACAATCAGGCGATTGTGCCAGTCATCCATTGCAGGAAGCAACGCACCTGGCTGACCTGTTTTTACCCTGCCACCAAAGTTCTCGCAGATATGCAAGTTGTGCCTGCTGGCCAGATGCCTATTGCTATCACTTTTATCCTTCCAGACCAGCTCTGCCATCTCTTCTATCCTCGCTATAGTCATCTCCTGACTTGATCGGTTTCCATAATATGAGCCAGAGCAACCTAAGTCAAGGATTTTAGGCATTAGATTTCCCATTGAACTTGCCTATATCCCTTCATATTGTTATCCTACCGTTGTTGCTCTCCATGCGTTACGGTAGTGAACAACTTTTTTACCGGGTAATCGTACATCCTTTTGAGTCGATATGATAAGTAAAGCAGCTACTGCTGATGTTTGCATATATATCACGGGTGATTCGCAAGAACAATTATTGCTTACGGCAGCTCGTGATTTCATGTGGGGATAATCATTATGCTTTTTTTCCTGGGCACGCTTGCTTGCCTCGTCGCTTACGCAGGCGGACTGATCATCGTCACTAAAGTTACACCGCAGTTGTTTATACGCTCCTACGATGAAGGATTATTCATGGGCATCGCGGCGGCTGATGTAATGGGAGGTATCCTGGCCTTTGGTGCAGTAGCCTTCATCTACGGACTCTTAAACGGCGCCGTGAATCTCGGTACCAGGGTGCTGGACTTCCTCCTGCTCGTAGGCATTTTCATTATCGCAGTGCGTTTGTCGTTCCGCAGCTTCAGAACCAGGAACAGAGCTGACACGTTCCTCGTCTCTCGTGTTATCGCCGGCATCTACAGTCTCCTGCTTGCCGCCGCTTCCATCTACTCTATTGTACTCCTCTTCTCGCCGACCCTTTGAAAAAACCGTATAATCTTTTATTATCTGCGACACGGAGGGACGCTGGAAGGGGCCATTCCTGCAGTTCACATTTATAGCCTCTCTGTTAGACAAATCGCTTAAACCACTCCACCGTGCGGGGCAGCCGATCTACTCGCTGCTTGGGAGTGCCCACATCCGGCCAGCCCATCAAATGACTCGTACTCAATCATATAGCATCTCCTCATACGTGGAACAATAGTAGCCAGTTGCCTAACATTCTTTCCGATAGTAGTATACACTGATAAACAGTAAGATGAGGTAAGGCACTGGTTACGCTCGAAGAGTAATTCTGTGCTATCATAGCACATAGATGGGCCTGCATTCTATTCAACCCTAAAAAGCCCTACTATTGTTAAGGTGATAATCTATGATCGTCGGTGAAGTTATGACAACCAGATTGGTGACGGTTTCGCCTGAGGATACACTCAGTCATGCAGCCAACCTGTTGCGGCAATATCAATTTCATCATTTGCCTGTTGTGCGCGTCCTATCTATACATAAGGCGAATGATGCAGAGCATACATCTCCATCTTCCTTGCGCTTACTTGAAGGGTTGTTGACTTCCCATGATATCGATCTGGCTGCTGCCCTTGGATCGCAAAGCTCTAGCGATTTACTTCACCGGCCCTGGCAGGAGCTGCGTGTATCTGAGTACATGCATCGCGCTACCATCCGAGTGACACCAAATATTAGTGCAGCGGCTGCTGCGCAACTGCTGGCCGAACGCGGCCTGAGTTGTTTGCCGGTTGTGGAATATGAAAACGTGGAAGATGTGACACAAGCTATTCTGGTTGGCCTGCTGACACGTAGTGACCTCCTCATCGCCCTTGCACGCTCCATGGGAGCTTTTGAGCCTGGCATGGAACTGACTATCTCACTTCCCGTCGGTGATTTGGCTCCATTGGGCCATACCCTGCTACTGGCATCCGAACTGCATATGCGGGTGCGCAGTGTGATAGCGGCACCCCTGCAAGCAAGCGTTCCACAGGTAGCAACCGTACGTTTGGGTACCATTAACCCCGCTCCTTTGCTTATACGTTTACAAGAGGCAGGTATCGCATATACCTTTGTGGAGCCAGAGCCCGGGGGTGATGTACATGGCTGATACAGCCTCCAGAGCACGTATCATATTTGATTCCGCCGAATTGAACTATAACTTCGGTGCGTATCACCCATTACAGCCGGCGCGGGTCGTCGCTCTGATGGACCTGCTTGAGAAAAGTGGACTGTGGCATGGTGATAACGAAGCAACTCGCCTGCCTCTGCGCCCAGCTACCGTGGAAGAGCTAGGCCTCATTCATACACAGGATTACATTGCAGCCGTGCAGCTTCTCAGTAAGCCCGAGGAAAAACACCTGGGGATGTCCGAAACTCCACTTCCTGAATCAGGCGAGCGGGCGCGTCTGGCTTTGAAATATGGTTTTGGCGATGGCGATACTCCGGCGTTGCCCAGAATGCATGAAGTCTCAGCAGATATTGCAGGAGGCTCACTGGCTGCCCTGAGTGCCGTTATGGGTCTCCCGGAAGGCGGTGCCTTCGACTCTGAAAACGAACGCCCGCTGCATGTCTTTCATCCTGCTGGTGGCCTCCATCATGCCTGGGCCGAACGCGCTTCTGGCTTCTGCGTCTACAATGATATCTCAGTCGCAATAGCTCACGTCCTACGTGCAACTGAAGCCAAGGTATTGTACATCGACTTTGACGCTCATCATGGTGATGGTGTGCAGCGTTCGTTCTACGATGAACCGCGCGTTATGACCATCTCGCTTCACGAGACCGGGCGCTACCTCTTCCCTGGAACAGGAGATATTCTTGAGTTAGGCAATGGGTTAGGGCGTGGCTATTCTGTCAATATCCCCCTGGAACCTTTTACCGAGGATGACTCATATATCGCGGCTATTGATTCCCTCTTGCTCCCGCTCGTTACATCGTTTGCTCCTGATGTCATCATCAGCCAGCATGGCTGTGATACACATGCCTGGGACCCGCTGACCCACCTGAATCTCAGCATACGTGGCATCCAGGCGCAGGTGAAACTCACGCACAAGCTGGTGCATACCTACTGTAATGGGCGTTGGGTAGCATTGGGTGGTGGCGGGTACGATCTCTATCGCGTCGTTCCACGCGCCTGGAGTATAGTATGGGCAGAAATGTCGGATCAACCGTTGCCTTGGGCTCTCCCACAAGAGTGGTTGGAGCGCTGGCAACCTGTTTGGGAATCAGTTAAAGCCCAGGAAGAAATTGCGCAACAGGTAATGGGAAAGGAAACCTTGTCTGCTGGTTTTCCCACTCACTTTCAGGATAAGCCAGAAGATTTCCCCGCTCAGCCGCGCCGCTGGTTAATTAGTCGCACCAATCGCCACACGGTCTCACTGGTCCGCCACCTGCTCGTTCCTCCTTCGGTACGCCAGGCTTTTCCTTCATCTCATACCCATTCGCCATTGGCGGGCATCGTCGACCTTTTGCACCTACGTGGCAGTGCCACTCCTTCGCGCAGCAAAACTCTTGAAACTTCTAAAGGTACCCTTTTACTGCGCGATTTCTGCCCACCATCCCTTGTCGATCGTCTCAAGGCCGATAGCGGCCTGCGTGCCTTTGCACGCCTGCCAGAGCGTGAACATCAGCTCCTCCTGGACATTGCCAGGCGTCCAGATTGTGCGCTTGCCTTGGCCCATACTTCCGCCGGAGAGATTGTTGGTGAAGTGACGTTGGCTCCCGGTGATGAATGGTGGGAAGGCCTGGACAACGTCTACGAGGTGGCCATCGAAGTTAGCTCACATTGGCGCCAGCTGGGTGTAGCAAGCAATCTGCTGGCCTTCGCCCTCAAATTGGATGCGCTAGAAGATATGGTCCTCTTTGCTATCGGCCTGTCCTGGCATTGGGATACCGAAGGAGTCGGGCTTCCACTCTACCGCTATCGTGAAATGATCTCACGGCTCTTTACAGGGCAAGGTTTCACAGAATATCCCACTACCGAACCCAATATCAGCATGGAGCCTGCAAACATCTTCCTGGCCCGCATTGGCAAACGTGTTGACTCACGTGTTATCAGCCGCTTCTTCAATCGCCTCCTCAGTTCTCCTAACCTGTCAGGGTTGTAGCCCTTGAGAAAATCCCTGCCTTGCTCTCGCCCCAATTCCCAGGCATTTCATTAAAATAAGATAAGAATTTGATGAGCTTTTATACAAAAAGATAAGAAAAATCTGAGCTTTTTCTTATCATGCTTTAGTTTATGCTTAGAGCTAGCTACAGTAGAGCTTATATACATAAAAAATCATTGAAATTTCTACTGGAAAGCGTTACCCTACATATTAGGCGAAAGAAAGTGAGGTTGTTATTCATGCAAATGCGAGAACGCACACGAATACAGACTTCAGAAATGTCTGATGGTATATTAGCTCAGCAATCTATTGCTGGCGATCAGCGTGCTTTTGAAATCCTGGTCCAGCGCTATAGTACTCCCCTCTTCAATTTTATCTGCCGTTTCTTAGGTGATTATGATCAGGCATGTGATATCTTGCAGCAGGTATTTCTCCAGTTGTTTATCTCCTTGCCAAACTTACGCACGGGTGATCCCCTCAAAGCCTGGTTGTTCCAGGTAGCACGCAACCGTTGTCTAGATGAGTTGCGGCGTAAACATGCTATCCATTTCTCCGAGCTAGAACCGGTAGGCGATGACGATGAGCTATCCCCTCTAGCTACTATGCCCGACACCGATCCCCTTCCGGAAGAATTGGCAGAACGCCGGGACCTGCAACATTGCTTGCAAAAGGCCATTCAAACCCTGCCTCCCAAGTTTCGCTCAGTGGTCCTACTACGCTATGCTGGCCAGTTAAGCTTCTCTGAGATTGGGCAGGCGCTTAAAATGCCAGAGGCCACAGCTAAAACCTATTTTCAGCGTGCCAAGCCATTACTACGTGCCGCACTCACGACGTAATAATGAAACTTTCCTCTTGCCCATTTCGTGCTGACAGCAGAGATAGCATGAATGGAGCAAGAGGGAGTAAGCAATGCAGTATCCACGACGCGCCGTGTTCACAGATGATATTTTGCCAGATGATTCCTTATCATGTGACGAGCTTGATGAACTCTTTAGCCAGTTGGAACAGTTGCAACCGCCACCCTCTCTAATTGCACGCATTTTGTCTTCTATCTCACAACTTCCTCAACCCGAGCAGCGCATAGCCTGGGGTGAATGGGATAACCTGGTTGTGCGGCGTGAGGATTACCCCCCCTGCTAGTTCGTAGACCCCTTATGCAATCTGGTCCGTTAGCTTGCCAGTGTCGACGAGCCAGCGTATAAACTCGAAGCGACGATGCTCGGCAAGTGCAATTAGCCTCTCTTGCTCGTTGTAATCCTTACGCAGCCTGCTTAAACGGTTCACCTCCCCCTCATCGAACCCATTCTTACGCAATAGTTCGCGATCTTCTTTACGGTCGTGGTCCATAAGAACCTCCTTCTTTTGTGAAGATAGCTGCAAACAGCTATTGAGGCACTATTACCAACATGCGTTCGATACGCTTGAGAAGCGTTTGCATTGGATATGGCTTAGGCAGATGATCCAACGTTAACCGAGTTTCGCCACGGGTGCGTAAGCGTTTCCCTACGGCCATTAACGAACTGGTCAGTAACACCGGTACTCTGGAATGCGTACGTAGTGTATGCAATACGTCCCAGCCAGTCATAGTACCGGCGAGCTCGAGATCAAGAACTATAAGATCAGGAATTGCCTGCTGGAAAGCTACAACCGCTAGCTCTCCGCTGCTTGCAATTGTCACTGTATAGCCCGAAGCCGTCAGTACATCTGCTTCCAGGCCTGCGAGGGAGGCATCATCTTCGACTACCAGGATGTGTTTTGGCAATCTAGGCTTCTCAATCTTTTCTTGTGCCGGATGCCCATAATCAGGTGATGTTGCGTCCAATGCACTCAAGTTGCCGCTCCCCGGCAATGTGTTTGCAGGGTCGTTGTCATGCATGACTGACATCCTGCTCCCGCAAAGTGATGTACCCCTTGTAGATACCATGTACTGCGGTCGTCCCGCCGGTTCTGCGCTGAGAAAGCATCCCTCTCTTACTCGCATTGTACCTGATAGTCAGTGATAAACATGTAAAAATTTTCATGATCCTGTGAAATCCCTGTGAAAACAGCGTTGCACTCGATCAGATCACTACCTTAGAGCGTATAATCGTGTTAATATATGTAAGGTTGCTGGGAAGGATATCGATAGCATGCGTATACGTAATTACCGGCAGGGCGATGTAGAAATGTTGGAGTATATACAACAGTTGGCGGCCCAGGCCGATGGCACCAGGGTTATTGATAGACATGACTTCGAGGCATGGCTGTTGAAACCTGAACTCGACGCAAGATTCAACGTCTTTGTGGTGACGGATGATGATGAGTCGAATGAGTGGGGCCAGGGCGGGACACTGGAGGGGAGGGAGGGAGAGGTGATCGGCTACACCATATTACAGTTGCGCCAGGACGGACACGCCTATCACTTCCTGTGCGAAGGGGCGGTACATCCACAACACCGTCGACGCGGCACTGGCACTGCTTTGCTCATTTGTGCCCTGAATCGCGCCCATCTGCTGGCTGCCGGATTTGATCTCAGCATGGAGCGCAAGGATCATCCTGTTTACTTTGAGGTACTGCTGCCCATACGTGATCCGGCAGCGGGGAACCTCGCAGCAAGATGTGAGGTGGAACCAACTGAAGAGCATGCAGCGCCTGGGATGAAGTTATATCGTCGGACGTTGTGAGATTGCTGTTCTACACTTTCCTGTACTCCGTTTTCACCGTGTAGGTGCCATCGGGTAGCTGTTCAACGCTATAGTCGCTGAAGAGAATGGGGTCAGTGAGGCGCAGGCAAAGAAAAACGCGTACGGCCAGTGCCCGTATCTCGACTTCTGCATGAGCATCAGCGCGCATTTCGATGAAGTGCCTCCAGGAGCGTGTATTGCCTGTCACAACAATAGGGGCTTCTGTCTCGTTGGGTAGAGCTGAGCGTGCTGCTTGCCGCACCTTCTTTAGCAGATCGGTGCGCGCTTCTGCACTCAGTATGGTATTGCCTGCCTGTTGTAACTCTACCAGGCGACTGGTGAGAGCGGCATATTCACTGGCAGAGCGCTCAATACGTTGCAAGAACTGCGTGTGTAACTGCTCGTCCTGGGCAAACTCTGGCCGCTCAACAAAGCGTAATACACGCCCTGAGACGTAGCGCTGGCTCGTCTGGGAAAAAGAAAATCCAGCTCTGTGGCGAACCAGTTCGTGTGTCACGCTGCGCGAGACGCCATATAGGAGCAGGCTGAAGTTGGCATGCTCGAAGACGGAGCCATGCCCGGAGGACTTGAGGTTGTTGAAGTAGCGCTCCGCATGCTCGTTGAACGTGCGGCTCTGCCCAAAGCTCATGTAGCAGACCTGCCCGGCGACTTTGCACAGTTGGGCTCCGTCCGGCAGCTTTACGGGGTCGTCCAGGTACTCTGGAAAGTGCAACGATGCATCAAACCCTTCTAAAAAGCCTGCCAGGCCAGCGAGTTGTACCTGCGGTCGCGCGAGAACAACGACTCCTGGGTTCACCAGGTAAGGTACACCGCCGGGAGAGTGGTGGATGGGTGATTGTATCGCAGCAAAACCTGAACTCTCGCTGCCATTGAGTTCGTAGAAGAGTGCTTCTGGGGTGATCGCAGACATGAATGCCTCCTGGCTACTAGCATTGTTAACTTGAACACTAGTCTAGCAGTTTAGAAGCCATTTGGCTACTGGCCGCTACGATTGGCCCACAGGTTGCTGAGGAGGAGCCAGCAAGGCATCTAGTGTAGAGCGGCGGATGCGGTACGCCTGGCGTGCACCACGATGTGGTAGTGTGATGGCCTCAAGCACTCCGTTTTTGATCCAACGCCGTACGGTGGTATCATCCACACGCAATTTTTGGGCGACTTCGCGGACTGTGAGCAAATCCGCTTCATTATAAGCCACTTCGTCCTCTTTCTTATCTTCCCTTGAGATGACTTTTAATCTGTTTTGATACAAGGATGTACTATACTGTGTACATCTCATCTATTTGACTATAACGACGAACATAGTGTTTTTTGGTAACTCTGTTCCTAAAAGTCGTTTTTGCAATAAGTGTATGTAAATCAGCTAATGTTTCTATAGTCATAGTCATAGAAAAGACTAAATAGAGTAATGGATGTGCTAACCGCCGATCATGGACATGCTGCGGTTAGCGCGTTTGAAACGCTTGTCGCCGATGTAGTGTTTGAGTTCCTTGTGCCAGACGGCGCGACGAATCGTATCGGCCAGTATATCATCGGCTGCCCCGGAACGGATAACAGAACGCAGGTCCGTCTCTTCTGTAGCAAACAGACAGGTACGCAGTTGCCCGTCGGCGGTCAGGCGGATACGATCGCAGGTGGCGCAGAACGGTTCGCTAACGGGGTTGATGAAGCCAATCTCGCCTATACCATCGCTGAAGGTATAGCGACGCGCCGTTTCAGAAGGATCACCGCTGGTAATTGGCACGAGCGGGCCATATTCGGCTTCAATAATCGCCTTTAGCTCGGCGCCCGTCAAGATATCTTCCTTGCGCCAGATCTGGTCGGCGTCGAGTGGCATAAACTCGATCCAACGCATGACATAAGCCTTGCGCCGTGCCAGGCGCACAAAATCAAGTGCTTCCTCTTCACTGTAGTCGCGAATAGCGACGGCGTTGACTTTTATAGGATGAATGGAAGGATACTTTTCTACCTCCTCCAAGCCTTCCAGCACCCGTTCGAGTTGGTCGCGGCGTGTCAGCTTTGCAAATTTCTCGCGCACAAGTGAATCCACGCTGACATTGATACGATTTAACCCCGCCTCGGCCAGTGCGCGCACCTGCTGCTTGAGGAGAATACCGTTGGTTGTTATGCTGAGGCTGCGCAAACCTTCGATCTGGCGCAACTGCCGTACGAGTTCAGGCACATCACGACGCACCAGTGGCTCTCCGCCGGTGAGGCGGATCTGCTCTATTCCCAGGTTGACCGCTACACGGGCAACGCGTTCGATCTCTTCATAGGAGAGAATCTCGGCCTTTTTGAGCCAGGGTAATCCTTCGGCCGGCATACAGTAGGTGCAGCGGAAGTTGCACTTGTCGGTAATGGAGATGCGCATACTCTTGATACGCCGACCGTAGCTATCAACAAGCAATCCATTCATCGGGAGTATCTTATTATCTTCGAGTACCAGGTTTTTATTGCCTTCGCCATCATTTACTGTTGGCCGCCGAAATCCGTCACGATCTGTCATAAGAGCCTCCTGTAGACTGCTATTGCTAGCTGAATGATATAATGGACTTTGAAGTATTTTACTACTGTAAATATTACCACATTTTGGTGTGTTCATAATCTATCTCGACGGGAAAGGCCGCTTGGGATGCTCGCTTTCTCCTCAACGTCTTGGCCCCATCAGTTGCGATTGCTCTGCTGTCCATCCCAGGAACGTGGCCAAAACCCAGTTTCATGCAATACAATACAGCTGTTTATTGTCTCAGTTTCTGTTTGACAGTAAGTATGCGAACGAGAAAGAGCACACCATGACGGAATATCAGCTTCCAGATGCTATGACACAGTTGCGGGGTCTCGACGACTTTGTACGCGCCATCATGCAAGACTGGAGAGTTCGGGGCCTGGCTATGACGGTCATCAGGGAGAACGAGATCATCTATGCGCAGGGATTCGGGCGACGCGACGAGGCGCAGGACCTGCCAGTTACATCGCAGACGCTCTTCCCTATCGCCTCCTGCACCAAAGCCTTTACCACAGCGGCCATGAGCATTCTGGCGGATCAGGGAAAATTGGACTGGGATACACCAGTCAGAGCGTACATTCCGAGTTTCAAGTTGTACGATCCGTTTGCGACCGAGCGTGTCACACCACGTGACCTGGTTTCACATCGCACCGGTTTGCCGCGCCATGACCTGGTGTGGTACAACAACACAACAGTGACGCGCCGGGATCTCTTCGAGCGTCTGCAATACCTGGAGCCAACGAAGGACGTTCGCAGTTTCTGGCAGTACCAGAATCTAATGTATATGGCGGCTGGCTATCTGGTCGAAACGCTCTCCAGGCAGACCTGGGAAGAGTTTGTTCGGCAAAACATCTTCCAACCCCTGGAGATGAAGAACAGCAATTTCGATATTGTGCGAACATCCAGGGAAGCCAGCGACTACTCTCATCCCTACAAAGAGATACAGGATGAGGTCAAAGAGATCCCCTTTTATGGAGCACAGGCCGCCATCGGACCAGCTGGGGCGATTGTCTCCAACATTACGGAGATGAGCAACTGGATACTGATGCATCTGAACCGGGGTAAATACAAAGATACTCAGATCATTTCTGAACAGCAGGTGCAGCAGATGCATACGCCTCAGATGATCATACCACAGATGAGCCAGTATCCTGAAATGCCCTACGCCAGCTACGCCATGGGTTGGGTCGTCGAACCTTACCGTGGCTATCCCATGATCTATCACAGCGGCGGCATCGATGGCTTCCGTTCGCTCACCACGCTCTTTCCCAGGGAGCATATCGGCATCGTAGTCCTGTCGAATATCAGCCAGCTGAACATTCCCGAAATTCTTACCTACCGCGTCTTTGAACGCCTGTTGGATCTAGACGAAACCTCCTGGAGCGAACGCTTTATGAAGGAGCACCTCGGCTTCAAGGAGGCAGAAAAAAAGGGAAAAAAGCAGAGCGAGACGAAACGCATTGCGGGAACTGGCCCATCACATCCGCTGGAAGCCTACACCGGCGACTTCGAGCACCCCGGCTACGGTATGCTCTCGGTCCTGCTCAACGAGGGCGAGTTGCAAGGGGTGTTTAACGACATCGCGTTCCCCATCAAGCACTATCATTACGACATCTTTGAGCTTGTATTAGAGCGCTGGGAAGAAGAGATGAAGGCTTCATTCCTAATCAATGTGAAGGGCGATATCGACACACTGATCGTTCCCTTTGAGCCAACCGGGAACGATATCATCTTCAAACGCGTGCCAAACAAGGAGATGCGCGACAAAACCTTCCTGGAGCAGTTCGTGGGAGTATACGAATTTATGGAGATGCAAATAGTGGTTTCACTCAAGGGAGAACACAACCTGAGCGCATCCTTCCCTGGGCAACCAAACTACGAATTAGAACCCTACAAAGGGACCGAGTTTCTCCCCAAAGGCAGCTCTGGAGTGAGCATCGAATTTCAGCGCGATGCCTCCGGCGCGGTGACGGGAGTAGCGGCGACCCTGCCATATGGCGTGTTTCATGCATCGAAGAAAGTGTAATCTGTCTGGCAAAGTGCAGGAGCCGTATGGTCCAACACTGGACCATACGGCTCCTGCGCTTGTCTGTGGAACCTATGCATCGTAGTAGAAGGCAAACTCGATCGGTATGGGGCGCAGGCGTACCTCATCTGCCTGCGCGCGCTTCAGCTCGACAAAGTGCTCGAGTACATCTGTTGTGAAAACATCGTCTTCTAACAGGAAGGCATGATCACGCTCAAGCGCTGTCAATGCTTCATCCAGCGTGCTGGGGACGGAACAAATCTCGCGCATTTCGGCCGCAGACAAGTGGTAGAGGTCGCGATCGACCGGGCCAAAGCCGTGCTCGCTGGGATCGATCTCCCGGCGAATGCCATCTAAACCTGCCATCAACAAGGCAGCGAAGAGCAGGTATGGGTTCGCAGTTGGGTCGGGCGGGCGAAACTCGAGGCGTTTCGCCTTTGGGTTGTCGGTCAATGGGATACGCACAGCGGCGCTGCGGTTGCCTTTCGAGAAAACCAGGTTGACGGGGGCCTCATAGCCGGGTACCAATCGCTTATAGCTATTGGTGGTAGAGGCCGCGATTGCCAGCAGGGCCGGGGCATGCGTGAGCAGTCCCCCAATGTAGTAGTGGGCCGTCTCTGATATGCCTGCATAGCCTTTGCTGTCGTAGAACAGGGGCTTTTCATCCTGCCACAGGCTTTGGTGTGTGTGCATGCCCGAACCATTATCGCCGAAGACGGGCTTGGGCATGAAGGTGACGGTTTTGCCATGTTTGCGCGCCACGTTTTTTGTAACGTATTTATAAAGCATCATGTTATCCGCCGTTTTCGTCAGCGTATTGAAGCGGATATCGATTTCGGCCTGCCCTGCTCCGCCAACTTCGTGATGCTGCGCTTCGACCGGCACGCCGAGTTCTTCAAGCAGCAGCGCCATTTCGCTGCGAATATCCTGTAATGTATCGTTGGGAGCGACAGGGAAGTACCCTTCTTTGACGCGCATGCGGTGGCCCAGATTAGGGGTGCCGTTGTGCGAACTATTCCAATGCGCTTCGTGTGAGTCTATCTCTGCGTACTGGATGTTATCGGTAGAGTTATAGCGCACATCATCGAAGATATAGAATTCGGCTTCGGGGCCAAAGTAGCTGGTATCTGCAATGCCGCTTGAGCGCAGGTGTTCCTCCGCTTTACTCGCAATGTAGCGTGGATCGCGGCTATATGGTTTCTTGGCCCCAAATGGGCCGGGGTGAGCGATGTTGCAAATCAGGCTCAGCGTTGCTGCGCTGGTAAATGGGTCCATGATAGCCGTGGTAGCATCGGGGATGACGAGCATATCGCTCTCGTTAATAGTCTGGAAACCCCGGATACTGGAGCCGTCAAAGGGAACGCCTTCGACAAACGTCTCCACCCGGAGCTCACGAACGGGGATACTGAAATGCTGCCAGGAACCAGGCAGATCCACAAACTTGAGGTCTACCATCTTCGCGCCATTCTCTTGAGCGAATTGCAGGACTTCTTCAGGGGTCATATTTTTCTTCTCCTTCTCTCTTTTTATCTTGGCGAGGTCTATGTCCTTTGTCCCGGAAGTTGCACGTCGTCGGTACATTGACATTTAGCAATTCTGCATAAGAGTTAGGAACGTTCTCAGCAGGATGCAGACCTAATGAGCTTTTTACTATCATACATTTGTTCTTTAGAGGATGCTATGGGTACTTTATCTGAATGTCGATATACCTGAGTTGTGCAAGTTGCACAAATATCCTGCTTGCTTGCAACAGCCTTGTAGAAAGCGTAATATAGACAAAAAGCCTCAAGAGGAGAACGCAATGAATTCATTGGATCAGCCGCAGCCTCCATCTACATCGCCGATCTCCCAGCCTATCGCTCCTTCTCGAAAGCCTCGTCTTGCCAGGACCCGCCGATGGCTACGCAGCCGCGGCGGACGAGTGATCGTGCCTGGCGTTGCTTTGGTGCTCGGTGTGGGTATTGGGGTTGTGGGCCTGCTCCTCTATGCGCTCTCTCTCTCTACCGAGGGGCGCGTATTAGTGACCCCCCTCCCTCCTCCCGGTGGGGACATTATTGTGCAGGTTGGTACCACCTACATTACCCGCTTGCTTATTAAAGATCTGCAAAGCTCAGACTTGCCGGGGAGTGTCGAGAATGTACGTGTGATGCTGGCTGACAGTGATCGCATCCATAGCGCGCAGATGACGATTATAGGGGATGAGCAGATTGGCGTCTTTGGCATTGGTGCAACCAGGCCTTTTACCATTGTGGTGCAGCCCTTTATTCGCGATTGCCAGCTCCAGGTGAATGTATTACATGCCGACTTTAGCGGCGTAACGGTGACAGGGTTTGCCGCGACATTTGAAGGCCAGATCAATCAGCAACTGGAAGTGAAACCAGGTGGCCTTCCCGCTGGTTTTCAGTACTGTACGACAAATGTACGTACGAAGCCACAGGCGTTGTTCTTGACCTATTCGGCTACGCCAATAGGTGACTAGTGCATGGGCTTCCTGCGAATAGTATGAATCTCAACCAAATCATAGCATCTATAACCACTTCTCAACATCTTTGCTACTCACAAACGCTGAGTTTACAAAGATAATTACTTATACATGATTTTGAAAGTTAAAATAGTTTTCTCCTATCACGATACTAGCGATGATTCGCTTTTTCCTGGTTGGGCCTCGATTTCAAATGGTGTGCTCTATAGCGGAAATGTGAATGGGAAGCTGTACGCCTTTGCACTGTAGAAGTTGTCTACAGAGTTTTCCTTTCATATACGATGTTATTGGGTTATGAGGTTTTACCTTCTCTGAAGGATAGCTATGTCTAAACTGCAAAAGCAGGATAATCAGGTACCGGAGACTCCCAAAGAGCCTCTACAGCAATATTTACTGGATCTGTTTGCCGTGGTTGGGATGAGCCTGCTGTTATTCTGGGGAGCATGGCTGCGCTACCTGGCGGTTGCTGCTACTGAGAGTAGCGAGCCGACGAGATACCGCTGTTATGCAGTGGCTTTTTGGAAAGGCATATCGCGAGTATCACCTGGTTGTTCTTTTGTCAAGACGAACACCTCAGCTGCGCTTATACACCAGATGCAGCTATGGAGGATCCCTGGCTTTCTAGTAAAACTGGTAGAATCCCAGTCATCAATATCCCCCTTGCATGCCTTGCCACATGAATATCCGCTGCTAACTATAATCCCCTTTACTCTTGTTGCCTTCGTATCGACGAAGTGGTATTTTGTTGCATTTGCCATAATGATGGCATTTGTGGCAGGAGCGGTGTATTTTTTGCTTAAACGCCACAAGTCTACCGGGGCTGCCCTGGCATTTGCGTTCTACCTGGTAATTGGCAGTTGGGCAACGGCGCTGGCGAGGTTTGATTTAATCCCCGCGGCTCTGACCATAGGAACAGTGATTCTGGCCGAGCGGGCGAAGTGGAAATGGGCATTTGCGTTATTGGCTCTAGCAACCTTGCTCAAATTTTATGCATTAGTGTTGATCCTTCCCGTCTTCATTGCTCAACAGAAACAGTTTGGCGGTAGCAAGTGGTGCGCGTGGCGTCGCTGGGATGGCATAACAATGTTTGTGTTTGTATGTATGGTGGTGACGACCTTTTCACTGGTATTGAGCGTCGACGGCACGCTTGGCCCGTTATCGTACTTCAGTTATCGTCCCATTCAAGTGGAGTCTTTCCCGGCTGGAGTATTGTGGATAGCCAGTTTTATAGGTTACTCGCTTGGCTTTGATTACTCCTTTGGATCGGGCAACGTGATCAGTCCTTTATCCTCGCAAGTTTCTCTGGCGTTTACTCTGTGTTTTGTCCTGGGATTGCTAGTTGTCTACTGGCTGCAGTGCCGTGGCAGGCTGAACCTTGCCTTGGCCTGCCTGTTATCCTTGCTGGTTGTGATAGTGACTAGCAAAGTATTTAGTCCCCAATATTTAATCTGGGTGACACCATTTGTTGCTTATGTAGGAAAAAGCCACTGGAAATGGCTCGTCAGTTGGGGGGGGGTCGGGCTGTTGACGACATTTATTTATCCCCACATTTATACAGTAGCTTCTGCTACTCCTGGTGTTATCTCAGTGGGGCAGGTACCGGAATTTTACCCAAGTGTGCTTGCTCGAGGCTTCATTATACTGGCGATCATAGGCTTCACATACTGGAATAGGCTGTTCGAATGGTGACAGCGAGAAGCTGCCTGATATCCAGGAAAACCTCCCGCTCACCCAAATCCGCCTCTGAAAGCCTTGCATTTATGTTTGGGGAGTCGTCACCAATCGAATTTATCCACAAGAAATGCCTGGCTATAGTGTAATAATATTGGGCTGCCATGAGGACAGACCGCCGGAGCCGTCGTGTTTGCCAGTGCTGTGAGCAGAGAGCGCTGTTCGTCTAGTCCCAGGCCTCGTCCACGCCGTAGCGCCGAGCGGCATGCCAGGTTGATCAATAAATGATCCTCCCAATCGGTGCTATCTTCCGACGCAATCACCGCCAGTTCGTGCAGGTGTGCTGCTACCTGCTCCTGTCCAACGCCTCCTGGCACCGAGCGTACCAGGAAACTGCGGCCACCGAAACGTTCGCATTCTAACCCCAGTCCGCGCAATATAGGTATGCGCTGCTCGAACAGCTCGGCCTCGTGACGCTTCAACTCGATAATTACCGGTTCCAATAACAGGTGGGCATCGGTGACCTCGTCGTGTTGCCCCCTGGTATGCATGCGGCGTAGGTGCTCGTAAATCACCCGCTCGTGAGCGCGGTGCTGATCGATCAGGTACAGGCTGCCGTCTGGGGCTTCGGCCATAATAACTGCCTGCTGCAGCTGGGCCAGCGGACGTAAAGTCGATAATACCTCAGCCGCTCCTGGAGATGATGTCTCCCCTGAATACTCACTTGCCGTCTCCGCTACGCGCAAACCACGCCGCCTTGAGCCTGGAAGACGGCGTTGATATACAAGTGCTGGGCCGGGGAATTGCAGCGTTTCAGGCAATGCTGGGCTGCGCTCCAATACTGACCGCACGGCCTGCGTTAACGCTGCTGCCACCTCCGCCTCTTGCACCAGCTTCACCTCCGTCTTGGTGGGGTGAACATTGACATCTACCTCTTCGGCCGACAGATCGATGTGGAAGACCAGCAGGGGATGTTTCCCCTTGGGCAGCAGGCTTCGATAACCAGCCTCGAGCGCATCCTGCAATGGGCGCGACTGTATCCAGCGACCATTGATGAAGAGAGTTATGTGTTGTCGGCTGTTCTGTGCCAGTGCCCGGTTACCAATATAGCCATGCAGAGCAAAGGGATGCTGACTCGAAGCATCTAGGGTCACAGGGGTGAGCAACTCAGCCAGGGGCAGGTGATAGAGTTCGGCCAGCGTGCTGGCAACATCGCCACTGCCGGCCGTTTGTAGAGCGATATGTTCTTCAATCGCCAGGTTGAAACGCACCGCCGGGTAGCCGGTTGCATAACGCTGTAACAGTTGTAGCACATGTCCGGCTTCTGTTCGCGCACCACGCATGAACTTCAGGCGAGCAGGGACGTTGTAGAACAGATCGCGCACCGTCACCGTTGTACCATGTAAGCGCGCCCGGTGTCCTCGTTGCGTCACTTCGCCCGCGCGTACTGTCACCCATGCTGCCGCGTACTCCTCACCCAGCGCTTCCGTCTCGATAGCACGGCTCACCAGGGTTAGTTCTGAGACAGCAGCGATGCTTGCCAGTGCTTCTCCGCGAAATCCCAGCGTATGCAAGCGCGCCAGGTCCTCAACAGCGCTGATCTTGCTGGTAGTGTGCCGCGCGCAGGCGAGCTCCAATTCATCTTCAGGAATGCCATAACCATCGTCGATGACACGGATCAGGCGCAGGCCGCCGCCGCGTATCTCGACCCGCACCTCGTACGCACCGGCATCCAGGGCATTCTCCACCAGTTCCTTCACCACTGATACTGGGCGTTCGATGACCTCGCCTGCCGCTATGCGTTCCGCTACATCAGGAGACAGCAGGAGGATCGGACTGCGGGGAAGAGATGAAAGATGTTTTTGTCCTATAGCCATCATGTTCGTTCTATATGTACCAACATACTCAGCAAGCTTTCAAAAGAATCGGCAAGTCGCTCATCGCTTCAACTTGCTTCTCTTCTTCTGCATCATAAATAACAGATTCAGGGCATCAAGCGGCGTAATCGCAAACACATCGACTGTGTCAAAATCGTGCTCCGTACCCGGCGCGTTTTCCAGAGCCAGTGCTGCTCTGTGTGCCTCCTCGCTTTGCCACTCGTACCGGCCGTTTGACTCGGCGACCATCAGGTCAGCACCAGTCAATGCATGTCCATTCTGGCTGGAAAGATGAACTGCTCGGTAGGGAATACCACCTGCCTCAAGGTGTTTCAGCACTTCTTCCGCGCGGTGTACGATACCGGGTGGCATGCCCGCCAGTTTCGCAACATATACGCCATAGCTGCGTCCAATGCATCCCGGCGTTACGCGATGCAGGAAAACTATTCCATCCTGCTCGTCATCCCGGATTGCCATGGTATAGACGCGCAGGTGCGGCAGTTCGTCGGCCATGGATGCCAGTTCATGATAGTGTGTTGCGAAGAGCGTGCGCGCTCCTGCTACAGAATGGAGATGTTCAACGACGGCTCGCGCAATTGCCAGGCCATCGTAAGTACTTGTCCCCCTGCCGATCTCATCCAGGATGATCAGGCTGTGCCTCGTCGCGTGATGCAAGATCGTCGCCGTTTCCTCCATCTCGATCATGAAAGTACTCTTGCCCGATGCAATGTCATCCTCGGCGCCAACCCTGGTAAAAATGCGGTCCACCAATCCGATGCGCGCGCTCCGCGCTGGTACAAAGCTGCCGATCTGGGCCAGCAGCGTAATTAAAGCAACCTGGCGTAAATAGGTCGACTTCCCGGCCATATTTGGCCCTGTCAGGAGCAGGATACGGGCTCCATCTTCAGCATCCATCAGTGTCTCATTAGGAATGAAGACATCACCATCCAGGGTATATTCGACAACCGGGTGACGCCCACCGGAGATTTCCAGGTGTCGCCCCTGCTCCAACACAGGCCGCACGTAGCCCTGGTGTGCCGCTACTTCTGCAAGGCTCAGCAGTACATCGACTTTTGCAACAGCCGTAGCGGTGATCATCAATTGAGTGTAAAAGATGCCCAGTTGGCGCAGCACGTCAGCATAGATGCTGCGCTCCATTTCCTCAATGCGCTCTTCTGCGCTCAGAATGCGCGCCTCGTGTACTTTGAGATCGGGAGTCATATAGCGCTCGACGTTGGTCAGTGTCTGCCTGCGCTCATAGTCTTTGGGGATCAAGTCCTGGTAGATTTTGGCTTTACTGACTTCTATGTAGTAACCGAAAACCTTGTTGAAGCCCACTTTGAGCGTCTTGATGCCGGTACGTTCGCGCTCGCGAGCTTCGAGCGAGATCATCCAGCGCTTCGAATCACGGATAGAAGCAATAAGTTCGTCAAGCTCAGCATGGAAGCCCGCGCGTATCACGCGCCCATCATCCTCTTGCTCACTACCGGCGCCCGTCAAGGCCCTGCCAATGAGTTCGATCACCTGCGGGCAGGGATCAAGCTCGTCGACGAGCTCCATTAATAGGGATGTGTTACAACTAAGCAGCAGTTCTCGCAACTGAGGGATCAGTTTGAGGTATTCCCGCAGCGCCCGCGCCTCGTTGGGGACAGCACTCCCCTGGCGCACGCGCCCGGCAATACGCTCCAGGTCACCCAGTCCCTGCAGGCACATGGTAAAGCGGCTGCGCAGCGCGGGGCTTTGGTAGAGTTCTTCCACGCTCTCCAGGCGGGCCTCCAGTTGACCCAGGTCAAGCAGCGGCTGCGTGACCGTGCGGCGCAATCGTCGCGCTCCCATCGGTGTGATTGTCCGGTCCAGTACACCGAGCAGGCTTCCATGGAGTGAGCCACTGCGCGCTCCCCGCAGGAGATCGAGGTTGCGTTGTGTGTGCGCGTCCAGCACCATGTAGTTCGTAGTGCGGTATGATCGTAGTCCTGCCAGCAGCGAGAGGAGCGCGCCATTCATCTTCTCCAGGTAGGCAATGATTGCCCCTGCCGCTGCAATGGCCTGCGGCGCCTGCGCGCAGCCATAGGCATCGAGAGATTGCACGCCGAAATGCCTGCACAGGCGAGTCCTTGCCGCCTCTTCTTCAAAGAAATAGACAGGACAATGGGTCACGGTCATAGTTGCAGCAGGGAAATGGTAGGCGTCCGTGCGGCTTCCCTCGACGAGCAGGCACTCGACGGGGGCAAGGCGTTGTAGCTCCGCCTCCAGGGCGGCTGGCATCTCATCGGGCGTAAACCATGTGACGTTGAACTCACCCGTACTGACATCTATCGCTGCCAGCCCGGTCTGCGCTCTTGCTGATGCAATCGCCGCCAGGTAATTGTTCTCTTTTGTTGGCAGCAGGCTGGGTTCGGACAGGGTACCTGCCGTGAGGATACGTGTCACGGCGCGCTCAACGATGCCTTTTCCCACCTCACCAACCTGGTCACAGATCGCCACTTTGTAACCGCGAGCGATGAGTTTGCCCACATAGTTCTCCAGGGCATGCAGCGGTATCCCTGCCAGGGGCACTTTCTCCTCGCCATAGTCGCGCTTTGTGAGGAAGATTTGCAGTTCGTGAGCAGCAATACGCGCATCCTCGTCGAAGGTCTCGTAGAAGTCCCCAACCTGGTACATGAGGATGGCATCAGGATACTGGCTCTTTATCTGTAAATATTGTCTACGAGCAGGAGTCGTCATCTATTTACCTTCTACGTGAGAAACGCACCAATTGAAACACTTGTACTTTATATTATTCTGCGCATCTTGTCAAAAAGCGGTACCTATCCGGAGTATTGTTACCGATATCTTAGCAGCTTATGCAAGCCTGGTTGCAAAGAACAGGGAGCATTAAACACAGGAAGTGTGCCCTGTATAGCTTCTGGGGATGTAGAGCTTGTAGGTGCGAGTTCCAGCTGTATTGCTATAGGCTCCATCGACAAACTTCCCTCCTGAACGGAATGAGGGAGATACTACACCTGGCATGAGCTGTTGCCCACGCCGCGTGGAACCACGCAGACTGCCTGGTAGTTGCAGCGTGTCGGGAGAAGGTGTCAGTGGCGGAACAGTGGGACGTGCACTGGCCGGCCCAGGAGATGCTCCAACTCCTCTCTGTATCGTTGATCCCGGCAAGGGGGGGGTAACTTCCACGACGCGGACCACCGCCTCATTTGGTGCATCGGCACGGGTAGATCTCCCTGCAGGGGCTGACATGCCTCCCAGTGTACGCTGAATCAAGGCAGTTGCCTCAGCGAGTCGTCCGGTGCGCGTGAGGTGTGTGGCTTCGGCCATGGCGCCCCGCAATGTGACTTCACCACGCCACTTACCTGATGCGCCCCGCCAATGCCGCCTTTACTGCAGCACTTGCGCGGAAAGCCCCCAGCACCTCGATTGAATCGATGGTTGCTAGGGCCAGTTCAGGTGAGACATCCTCAGCGATACTGACCAGGCCGAGCACGCTGATCTGCAACTTCTCCCCGGCTGCACGCACTGCTTCCAGGTCGTAGCGTGTATAATGCTGCATGCCGAGGACCAGCGTCTTGCGGGCCATCATGCGCTTGACTACGTCCGCATGGGTGGTGAGCTGGTTGCGGATCGCTGTGCGGACAAAATCGGTGCGATTGGTATAAAAGCCCTCCTGTACCAGCAAATCAATCTGTCCCAAATCCACGAGACCCAGGTTAATGGTGATTTTCTCCGTTTTCTCCAGTTCGGTCATAGTACCATCTCCTTACCATCCAAATGGATGGTAACAGGAAGTTTGTCATGCTGTCAAGGGGTAAAACATGGATATCCTCTCATAAACCACAAGGTAGTTGTCATGTAATCGGTAACGCGGGCTGGGAAATACAGTTGACACTACTTCATCGATATCTTATGCTAGCAACCGTTGATTTTCTTTCTCTCTCAGGATCAAGAAAGGGTAAAGGGCAAAATGGGTGATCCACGCAATGCAATGGATATTAAACCGGGCTATCGAGGACGGGCCTTCACTTCTGATCTCACGGGCCAGGAGTTCTGGCTGGTCATCGACAAGGGATTTCAGCCAATGGGTCTTGTGCTAGGCAACTGCATCTACTCTATGGGCGCGGTACGCAACTGGCTGGCAGGCTTCAAAGGCAATTTCCAGGGCGAAATTCGCGAATACTCGCAGGTGATGTACCAGGCTCGCGAGTTAGCTTTGAGCCGCATGCAGTTCGAGGCAGACCAGCTTGGGGCAGATGGCGTAATCGGTGTCGATATCAAGGTTGAATTTATGCATAATGGTGAGTGGATGGAAGTGACTGCCATGGGAACGGCAGTCCGCTGGGTGGGCAGTGGTCCAAATATGCCGCCGACGGCCCAGGGGAGGGTGACCATCCCGGCAGGCTAAAACTGAACGGGATGGTTATGGCGGCCTGCTTGAATCTCAGGCTGGAGATCCGCCTCCGCTTGTTCTAGCAAGCGCGAATATTACCTCAAGCGCCAGCTGGGACCTGGCCCAGCGCACGCTTCAGTACTTGCTCCAGCTTTTGCTGAAGATTACCGGCCTGCTCGCTGGCTCGCCAGGCTACAAAACCATCGGGACGCACCAGCAGTGCGCCATTCGCGGAGATACCGGCTTTAGCCTGCCAGCGGCTCTCTGGGTCGCGCAGGTCTCCCTTGGGACCGGCGCTATAGGCAACGAGATCAATATTCTGGCGAGCCGCGGTCGCCCGTGCTGCCTCGCACCAGGCAGTCCCCTCAGAGCCAGCCAGCAGTACAAAGCTGGTGCCGAAGAGGTCAAGCGTGGAGATGCGCTTCCCCTGGTATTCGACCCAGGCATGCGGTGCGCGTGTTCCTGGTCTTCCGTCGAGACTTCCCGGCCTGGTCTTCCGCTTCTCCGGAATGATGACCTGGTAGCCATAGCCGAGCAGCTTGAAAAACTGTTGCCCAGCAAATCTACTGGTGAGTTTGCTCACAAATTTGTTGCTAAGTATTCTCAGAAGCCTGGGATTTATCGTTTGTCAGGGAGAAGGAGGCCAAGTTCATCAGCCCGGCGCCCTGACTCCTCAGCAGCAACGCTTCCAACCGGGCGACGTTCGATATCATAGGTGGTTAGCAGTTCGGGAGAGGCCTGGCTCTTCAGGACGGCCGCGAGCTTCCAGGCCAGGTTATGGACATCCTGAACGCCGGTATTCGCTCCCTGACCACCCCAGGGTGGCATCTGGTGTGCAACATCTCCCGCTAGAAAGACGCGTCCCTGCTGGAAACCATCGACGACGTGCACCGCGGATTCCCAGGGGAGGATGCTCTTAATCTCAATCTCAATCTCAGGCATACCTAACATGAAAGGCAAACACTCCACCGAGTTTGGGCATATCACCTGCTGAGCGAAACTCCTCTCCGGCCATCTGCAGCGCTTCCTCAATTTTCGTCATGAGCGCCTGGGAGGGTGGAAGCTGGTCCACGACGAAAACGAAGAGCAGAGCTGTCGCGTAGCCCAGAGAGAGTAGCGGACGCCCTCGAAACGCCGTTTCTGGCAACTGCTCCAGCCAGCGGCGCAGCGTGTGAAACCCATTGACTTCCTGAAAGACCTGGGGACCCAGGATGAAGTGTTTTACCTTTCCGAGGATGTGTTCAATCAATTCCGCCGCGCGGGTAGTATCCTGAGCCTGAAAGGCTGCCTCAACTGCCTCCGCGAACATCCCTTGTTGTTCATACCATCGGCTTGCTTTGAGAGAGAGTGCGTGCAGGGCATCTACTCCCAGGCGACGGCGTGCTTCCGCTTGCATTGCTTCGGCGAAGAGCGCGTGATAACGATACCACTCCCCAGACATATCGAGCGCCTCCAGGAAGATGCCAGCCCGTTCTATGTCTTCCAGGAGGCGATCGCTGTCATGCCTCTCCGCGATCGCATCACAGAGAGACCCCGTCAGGCGGCTGAGGATACTTGTGCGAAGAAGAAAGTCTTGCAGGGCCACTGGCTGGGTGCTGAGCACTTCAGTGACAAAATAGCCCTGGAGCGATCGCTGCTCGCCCGCGAAGGTCGCGAGAATATGCTCAACTCTCTGTTGATTCGCGCTTCCTTGGAGTGCGAGCGCCAGGAGACGCAGCCCGGCAGCCCAGCCTTCCAGGCGGGTTTCGAGCTGACTGAGTGCCTCAGCCGGGAGTATGGATGGAGAAAATGCCAGGACCTGTTGAAAGAAGTTCGCCATCTCCTCCTGCAAAAAGCGCAGGTCAGCGGCATGCATTTCGTAGAGCTCGCCCCTGGCACGCCAGCGAACCAGGGGAAGTGGCGGTTCACTGCGGGTCAGTATCACCACGTGCAGCTGCGCGGGAAGATGATCAAGAAAAAAAGTCATTGTCTCGTGAATGTGAGACTCTGTGATAAGGTGGTAGTCTTCCAGAATGAGTAATCCGCTGCCTGCAAACCGGGCTATGTTGTTGAGTAGAAGTGTGAGAACCATTTCTAGTGAAGGTATTTCGAAAAGTGGCAGATCTGCCGAGAGCTGCGCAAGTGAGGCTTGACCAAGGTCAGCATGAAAGGACTGGCAGGCAGTAATGACATAACGCCAGAAGCGCACCGGATCATTGTCGCTGCTCTCCAGCGAAACCCAGGCTACAGGCAGCCCTTGCCCACGAACTCTGCTATTTTCCATCCACTGGCTGATCAATGTAGTTTTGCCGAAGCCAGCAGGAGCGCAGAGCAGCGTGAGCTTGCCCTCCAGTGCGGCGTCTAACTTTTCAAGCAAGCGTTTCCGCTCAACGAGGGTAGCGTGCAGGCGGGGGGCATGGAATTTTGGCTCCAGCAGCGGTACCTGATGTCGCTGAGTGTCAGTTTCAAGGAGGGGGAACTGATCAGTAACACGTTTTTGCGAGCCTGTCGACATCTCTGGCTTCCTCCTCAGTCCTTCAAAAAATCTTCCGCCAGAATCTCGTCCAGCGTTGCGACCAGCAAATCCGCGTTCTCTTTCGTGAACACCAGCGGCGGCTTGATTTTCAACACATTGTGGAATGGGCCATCAGTGCTCAATAGAATGCCGCGTTCTCGCATGCGATTAGCGATATAAGATGCCTGTGAAGGCGCTGGCTCTAATGTCTCACGATCCAGCACCAGCTCGATGCCCACGAAGAGTCCCAATCCCCTTACGTCGCCAATCAACGCGTGCCTTTCCGCCAGGTCACGCAAGCTGTCCATCAAATGTGTCCCGACATGCAGCGCGTTTGCCTGTAGTTGTTCTTCAGCGATCACGTCGAGTACCGCCAGTCCGATAGCGCACGAAACCGGGTTGCCGCCGAACGTGTTGAAATACTCCATGTCGTTATTGAACGAAGCAGCAACCTCAGGCGTTGTCACGACCGCGGCGAGTGGATGCCCATTGCCGATTGGTTTGCCCATTGTGACAATGTCGGGCACAACGTCCTGCGTCTCGAATCCCCAGAAGTGTGTGCCAACCCGCCCGAAGCCAACCTGTACTTCGTCGGCTATGCACTCTCCCCCCACGTTTCGCACAGAACGGTATACTTCTTTAAGATAGTTACCGGGCGGCACGAGTTGGCCGCCACAGCCCATCAGTGACTCGCAGATGAACGCCGCCACGTTGCCCTTGCGCTGCTGGATAGCCTGCTCAACATAGCAAGCGTATTTCTCGCCCACCTGTGGATCAGTCATCTTGTATCGCCCGCGATAGACATCGGGCATAGGCACTTTGTGGACATAAGCGGTTGCACCTGAGCCGCCTGGCCCATCAAACTTGTAGGGGCTGATCTCGACAAGGCTGGTCGTATTGCCATGATACGCGGCATCGATTACGATCATGTCTTTCTGCCGGGTGTGCGTGCGCGCCAGCCGCAGCGCCAGTTCATTTGCTTCGCTGCCAGAACACACGAAAAAGCATACGCTCAACGGCGCTGGCAGGGTCGCGCACAGGCGTTCAGCGTAGCGCACAAGGTTCTCGTGCAGGTAGCGCGTGTTGGTGTTGAGTATCGCCATTTGCTCCTGTGCTGCTTTGACCACGCGCGGGTGGCAATGACCAACGTGAGCAACGTTGTTGACCGCGTCCAGGTAGGCGCGCCCGTTCTCGTCGTACAGGTATTGCATCCAGCCGCGCACAATGTGGAGCGGCTTCTGGTATGAGATACTCAATGATTGACCGGTGTGCTGCACACGTGCCTCACGGATCTCCTGGGCGTTCAGGGTCTGGGAGGGGAAACAATTGGTGGGGACGCGTGTAACCAGGTTTGGATCGGGGCTCAGGCTCAACCAGATATCTCGTTGGCTGGGGCGTGCCACGCCGGGAAACTCGCTCGTCTTGTCAAGCATATCGCAGATGATTTGGAAATGGAGATGCGGTGGCCACCCGCCATTGACCGGATAGCTGCCGATTTTACCGAAGCGCGTCCCTTGAGCAACTGGCATCCCTCTATAGAGACCGTCGAGTGAATCTACACTCAAGTGGCCATACAAGGTGAAGAAAGTCAGTTGTTTGCCAGCATCTGTATGTTGCAGGATGATGGTTGGCCCGTAGTCGAGCGGAACGGCATTGTTTCCGCAGCTGTGAACGACTCCATCCAGTGGCGCCAGGACTGGCGAGCCAGCTTCCATGAAAATGTCGAGGCCAAGATGGACCGTGCGCCATTCAGGACCATCGTTGCCTTCCATCTTGTAGGCATCGCTTGTGTAAATCGGGCGGGCTTCGTTGTACCTGCCGATGCCCACCGTGCTATGCGCAGCTCTGATGCGGTCGAAAATGTGACGGCTGAACAGTTCAATGTTGGTAACGTCCGCCAGGTTGCCCAATTCGCGACTGCCAACGCTCAAGTCAAGGATAACCTTGTTAGCGGTGCGCAGATCGGGTTCAACCACGCGCCCGATTTTATCCTTGTTGCTTTCCAGCCAGCGCACGACCGCGTTGGTGTTTGGGCAAGCTGGCAGGTGGCAGGCATGGCGAAATGTATAGTGGGCCAGCCGTGGGTGAGTGTTCGCAAGTTTTCCGAGCAGTACCCACGCAGGTTGCTCGCTGATGGTCAGATAATCGTTGTGCGGCTCTAGCTTCTGCTGGTACGCCGAGTTGACCACGCTGATGCACAGCCGCATGCATATCAACGGGTAGAGCACTGCCAGTTCTGCTTCGGTGAGTGGAAACACTTCGTGGTAACCAGCAACAACATGCGCGGCGGCCGAGAGCGGATCAGCCTTCCCCATCATCGCATAAGCTGCAGCGATGGCAAGTTCGCATATTGTATACGTGTGTACCATATCCCCGAAGTCAATCACGCTGGCGACTTGCCTGAAATCCATGCCGGTGGAATCGCCGACCAGGACATTGTAATTGTTGGCATCGTTGTGAATGACACTCATGCGCAGGGCAAGCAGCGCGGGCAGAACCTCCGCTTCAAAGGCCGAGAGAAAGCGCTCGACAATAGCGCGTCGTTCAGATTGGACGATGTGTTGGAGATAATTGCGGATCCACCCCGCGTACCGTAAGTCCCACTTCAACCTGCGGTGCGCAGCGGGATGAGAGAAGCCTTGCAGTGCACGATCCGTCCGGCCCATCAGGGTGCCCAGGCTGGTAAGCAATTCGGGAGTGTGGGGGCGCGTTTCCGCGAAAAGTTTTCCAGGTACGTAGGTGAGCAGCCGCGCGAGATGGGCCATACCGTCCCCGGTTATTACCTGCGCGGTGCTCTCGCCTGTAGATGTGGGGCATATCTGAGGCAACAAGAGAGAAGGGTCGTACACGGCCAGGTGCTCCAGAGCCTTATTCTGCATATCAAGTGTGTCCCGCTGCTCTTCTGCCTGTGCAATCTTCAACACGAACTCTCGCCCGCTATCTGTCTTCAGGTGAAAGTTGTAGTCACGCTCTCCAGGCAATGAGCGCGCTGACGCGCTAAGGCCGTACAGTTCAAAAGCAATGCGGCAGGCATCGGTAAACTTCGGTGATTGACGATTGACGTTCAATATAAATTTACTCCTGGCGAATGGTTAGAGTAAAGTATAGCCCTTTTCCCGCTTCTTCTGCAATGCTTGTGCCTGCGCACTCGTATCGTCTCTCGCCCGTCGCTCAGCCAGGCGCTACGCTTCAACGAGGATTGATATTGGACTACTATCCCTATGCAAATTGCACAAAATAGCTCTATGATTTCCGGTTAAATTGCCTATAGTATAGTGGGATGTGTGTCATTATGCTGACAGGAGACAAGGTTAAGATACGCCTTTGATAGGGGCAACGAAGCTCCAAAGGAGGACAATGACAATGTCCAACCCGCTTCCATTGTTTGCTGGAGGCACTTTCAAGCATGTGCCGGATGCAGGAGTGCAAGTAGCCAAATCCGCTTCTTCGCCTGCTCAGCCTGTTGGTAGCATACCTGAACATTCCCCATCAGGACCACTTGTGCCGCCGCCAGATGCCTATCACCGCTATCATATCGAGACTCAAACAGCGCCAGACATTGTGCCCCTTCCTTCCAGATTCCGGGTCAAGGTAAAAAAGCATCGCCTGATTGCTATGGTGCTGAAGGAACTCTTCGAAGTCAAGGGTGACTTGCAGGTCGCGCTCAGCCGCCCCTGCGTCTATGGCGTCTTCTCAAGGCCGGTTGGAGGTTTGGCTCCACGTGAAGAACTCTGCGTTGGCTGCCTGCGCTGCACAGTCCAGTATCCCGGGATAGTGCAGATTCATCCGAATCCGCAACGGCAGCAGCTTGGAGATTCTTTTATCAAGCCCGAGTACATCGATACCATCCTGTATGAGGCGCGCACTGGAAGAGTGCCGGTGCGCGGCGCGGGCTACCGGGGTTCCTTTGGCGGCGAGGGTTGGGATGGCCTCTGGACCGATATGTCCGAGATTGTGCGCCCAACGCGCGACGGCATTCACGGCCGGGAATACATTTCGACGACAGTTGACATCGGTGAAAAACCCGCCTTTCTGCATTTTGACGATCGTGGCGAGGTCGTTGGCCCTGTGCCAAAGATGATCACGACACAGGTGCCCTTCTTCTTTGATGTACCAGCCTATACTACCTCGTCGGAACCGCTGTTACAGATCCTCACCGCAGCGGCCCGGCAGATCGAAACGCTGGCGATAGTACCCATTACATCAGTAATCCAATTCTCTCTGAAAGGGCAACATATCGTCCCTCTAATAGCGCCGGCGGCCTGGATCTGGTTGGACCGGCTTTCGTGGTCACCGCGCATGCTCGTGCTGGAAGGCTGGGACAGGGAACGTTACGAGACTCTACGACGCCGCTTCCCCGGCAGCATTATCTGTGTCCGTGTTCCAATGGATACAGATCTCCTGGAACTGGTGCAGTATGGCCCACGGGTGTTTCACCTCACCGCCAATTACCACGGGTATGTTGACGATCAGTTTGTGATGGATTTGATCCTCCAGGCTCACCGGCGTCTGGTGGATGCCGGTGTACGGGAAGAAATCACGCTCATCGGTGGTGGTGGCCTTGTCCTGGCCGAACATGTGCCGAAAGCGATCATCTGCGGCCTGGACGCAGTTTCCCTGGACGTTGCTCTCGCCGTGGCGCTTCAGGCTCGTTTTAACGGGGATTGTATCGATCGGGAAACCGCCTCTTTATCCTTCCCGCGTTTAAACACAGCCTGGGGCGTGCAGCGCTTGAAAAACCTTATCGCCTCCTGGCAGGACCAGTTGCTGGAAATCCTCGGAGCAATGGGGCTGCGGGAAGTGCGCCGGCTGCGTGGTGAAACCGGGCGCTGCATGTTCCAGGTAGATTTGGAGCGGGAAGTCTTCGGCGAGCAAGGAGGCACAACATGAAGCTGAATGATAAAACGGCTGAGGAACGCGTCGTTGCAAAGCACCAGGAAGCTCTTCAACGGGGTTTTCGGACCTGGCCAAGCTTGGCCTTCGATCGACCCCCAGCGTTGGGAGACGCGCGCTGGACAGCAGATCTCATTCTGGCAACCTGGATGCAGGCCGAAACGGGCTGTCCTCCCGATAACGGGCTGGAATACCAGGTGGGGCAGTCGGGTGGCGGTTTCGATGCCCTGGCGTTCAAGTTCCTTCCAGAAGAACACTGGGTTCCCGCGCATGAGCCCGTCGATACATCAATCCCCTTAAATCGGCGGCCATATGATAAGCAAATTCAGCTTCCAATTCCCTGGTACGGTGCTGGCATGTCCTATGGCTCGATCAGCGAACAAATCATGCTGGCCCGGGCGAAAGCGGCCAGGCAGTGGAACACCTTCACATCCACCGGCGAAGGCGGCTACCCAGAATCGCTGGTTCCCTACCGGGAGCACGTAATCACCCAGGTTGCTACAGGTATGTTCGGTGTGCGCGAAGAGACGATCTTATGGGCGCCGATAGTCGAGTTCAAGTATGCTCAGGGAGCGAAGCCCGGGCTTGGTGGCCACCTGCTGGGGGATAAGGCGACGACTGCCGTCGCGAAAATGCGCGAGAGCGTGCCGTGGGTCAGCCTGTTCTCACCGTTCCCCTTTCACAGCGTCTATTCGGTTGAAGATCACAAGAAGCATATCGACTGGATCAAAACCATTCATCCCGGGGCTCTTGTCTCGGTCAAGGTATCCACGCCGACGGATGTTGACATGGTAGCGGTGGGGAGCTACTACGCCGGGGCGCATATTATCCAGATCGATGGCTCGTATGGAGGTACGGGTGCAGCGCCCGAAATTGCCAAGAAGAATATTGCGATGCCAGTTGAACTGGCGATTCCAAAGGTGCATCGCTTCCTCGTCCAGGAGGGCATCCGGGACGAGGTGGTTTTGATGGCCAGCGGCGGAATCCGCACGGCTGCTGACATTGCCAAGGTAATTGCGCTGGGCGCCGATGGGTGCATCCTCGGCACGACCGAGCTGGTTGCGCTCGGCTGTACGCGCTGCAGCAATTGTGAACGGGGACGCGGGTGCCCCTTTGGCCTGACCACGACCGATCCGGAGCTCTCCCGGCTGGTCGACCCCGATTGGGGCGCCGAGCGCATCAGCCTACTCTATACATCTTTTCAGATGCAGCTGTGTGATATTCTGCGCCGCCTGGGACTTTGCAGCGTGCGGGAACTTCGGGGCCGCATAGATTTGCTGAGCTATCATGGAAGAGGAGGTTGTATATGAATAGAGAGCAACTCGTCGAAGCCTTGATTGCCTCGCGGCGTTCTCTGGGAGGGGCGGCTTCGCTTCAGCCTGGCCAGGCTGAGGCCGAAGGCGGCTGCGGCGTTATCGGCATGGCTTCCAGTGTGCAGGTCCCCGGGCGACACCTGCTCCAGGCACTGCGACAGATGCGTAATCGAGGTAACGGTAAAGGCGGTGGGATCGCCGCTGCCGGATTGGACCCGGACTTCTTTGGAGTCCAACCAGCCATCCTGGAGAACGATTATCTACTAGCTATTGCTTACCTGGATGGTGCGGTGTGCTCACAAGTGGAATCAACCTTCGTCGAACCTACTTTCGTCGTCGATGGGATATTCCAGGTACCCGCGCTGCCGGAATTTCGCTCAATTCCAGGCCTGGAGGTTCGACCGCCGGATGTCTGGTGCTACTTCGTCAGAGTGCGTCCAGATGTGCTTACGCTTTTCCAGCAGCAGCACAAGATCGCCGGCGAACGCGGGATGACCATCGAGGACGAAATTGTCTACCAGAACTCTTACCGGCTCAATCGTATGTTCTACGCCTCGGCCGGCGATAAAAGAGCTTTCGTCCTATCGCATGGGAAAAACCTGCTCGTGCTCAAGATGGTCGGCTATGGCGATGATGTGATTCGCCACTACCGGTTGGAAGACCTCCATGCCCACATTTGGATCGGACATCATCGCTATCCAACCAAAGGCAAAGTGTGGCATCCCGGCGGTGCTCACCCGTTCATCGGGATGCACGAGGCACTGGTCCATAATGGTGATTTTGCCAATTATGCATCCATCAGCACCTACCTGGCGCAGCGCAACATCTATCCTCTGTTCTTGACCGATACCGAGGTGGCAGTTCTCGAGTTTGATCTGCTCCACCGGGTCTATGGCTATCCACTAGAATACGTCATTGAGGCCATGGCGCCGACAACCGAACGCGATTTCACTTTGTTAACGCCGGAAAAGCAGCGACTATACCGGCTCCTGCAGGCGGTTCACTTGCATGGCTCCCCTGATGGGCCATGGTTCTTCCTGCTTGCCCAGTCGGACGTTCAGAAGCACATCTATCGCTTGATTGGTATCACTGACACATCGATGCTGCGGCCCCAGGTATTTGCCTTGCAACAGGGAGCGGCGACGGTCGGCTTTGCTGCCTCTGAAAAGCAGGCGATTGACGCGGCTCTGGAGAGCCTTGCGCAGGAAGATCCTCGCTTCTGGTCGCGAGCAGATCTCTATTGGAATGCGCGCGGCGGCAGCCATACCGATGGCGGGGCCTTCATCTTCGATGTGCATACTGATCAACCTGGCCAGGCTACATTGAAGTGTATAGATAAGTTCGGCCGAGAGATTGCGCCCGTACCAGCAAAGTGCTCACCGATCCATCACAACTCGTGCGGCAAGCGCGGGATAAACCCCCAGACACTCATTCGAGGCGACTTCTCAGCGTTGAACCTGTTCGACCAGGTATGCCAACAGTTGCCGGCGTGGGACTATGGCGATGTTAGCGCTTTCCTGGAGGGCCTACAACGAATGGCCGGCAACGATGATGACCGTTCCCGTGCGATCACTGTGCTGAACTTGCTCATGGATCGCCGCTACCCGGTGGGGACGATGAAACGAAGTCGCCTGCTTGCTCTAGTAGATCAAAGCTTTGCCCAACTGGTCGATAGCATACATAAAACTTCTTCCCGGCGTTACGCCTGGGCTGGCTTCGGTAGTCCTTTGCCGGCACCACGGGATACCGGCGCCACTCTCGTGCTTGATGCCTGTGGTTATCCCCCGGAGGGAAATGAATCCCTGGCACGTGCGATTGTCACATTGTATGAGCGAGGCTTTCATCGCTTCATTATTGCCAATACCCGTGGTCAACGCTTCATCGGTTGTGGTCTTGGGTCCAGTACAGATGGCTTACAGGTAGATGTATACGGGTCTTCAGGTGATTACCTGGCATCTGGCATCGATGGCGCCAGAGTGATCGTCCACGGCTTCGCACAGGATCAGCTCGCCCAGATCATGAAGGGAGGCAAGCTGATCGTGTACGGTGATGTTGGTCAGACCTTCATGTATGCTGCAAAGGGAGGCGATGCCTTCATCATGGGCAATGCCGCCGGACGACCTTTGATCAACGCTGTTGGACGGCCGCGCGTCGTCATCAACGGCACATGCCTGGATTACCTGGCAGAGTCGTTCATGGCTGGCGACCCGCTAAATGGCGGAGGGTTCGTCATTGTAAACGGCATCCGTCGCAACGATGATGGCACCATCCATGATCTGGATACTCCCTATCCCGGCGGGAACCTTTTCTCCCTCGCCTCAGGGGGGGCCATCTACATCCGAGACCCCCGGTATGAGGTAACGGATGACCAGCTCAACGGTGGTGAGTTTACCGAGTTCAGTGTCCAGGATTGGGACCTCATTCATCCCTATCTCCAGGAGAATGAGACCCTCTTTGGCATTCCTCTGAACCATTTGCTCACCTTCAATGGAACTTTGCAACCTCCAGCACAGGTCTATCGCAAAATCCGGCCGGCCGGCCATAAAGCGCTGATGCCGGAAGAGGCATGGGTGAGACGCGAGGCTTAGAAGAACTGCACTAGCTTTTCATACAGAAGAATCTCACAGCCGTGACACTGCTCTTTGATCCTGGAGAGTAGTAGGTGTAGTGGGTGTAGTGGGTGTCATACAGAAAAGCCCTCACAGCTGTGACATTGCTCTTTGATCCGCTCAGATGGCACTTGACACCATATCTATTACCACGCGCGTGTATGATAGTGTGATTATCCTCGAAACAACGCGACTCCTCTGAGCGTGTCTGATGCTCAGAGTCTTCGCCCTCTCTCGCTGGGGGGCTCGCGCGGCTTTGCCGCGCAAACATTAGTATGTTTTGTGAAAAATGCGCGAAGCGCATTTTTCACAAAACATACTAAAACAGGCAGGCGCCGCAGGCGCGAGCAAGCGAGCGGGATGGCAAGCAGACAGACTCTCTGAAGTAAGCAGAAACAATCGAAGGAGAGATCGGTATGGAAAAAGTAACTTCTCTGCCGGATGCAGGTACACAGGTCCACGCGAGGGAGACAGATCATAGGAGCGGAGCAAGTAGAGGTATCGCCATTACGCTGTGGGTAATCGGCTTGCTTACGCTCGCCGTGGCCTCGGTAGTCACTCATAATCATCCCGGTCCCTGGCCTTTCGAACTGGCATTCAGTCGAACCGTTCAGCACCTGTCCTACTGGTCGTGGGTCCCCCCTTTGTTCGACTTTTTCGGCACATTCAACAATCCTACGCCTACAGGGGTCGTCCTGGGCATCGTCTTCACTGCGATACTCCTCCTGGGCTGGTACCGGCAGGCTATCTTTTTGGCGTTGACTGTCGGTATCGGCAACGGCGTTGATGCGCTTATCGGTGATTATGTTGTTCGCCCGCGTCCTTCACCAGGTCTTGTTCATGTCGACGTTTCTCTCAAATATAATAGCTTTCCTTCGGGCCATTGCTGCCATGTCATACTCTTTTACGGCTTTCTGCTATACTTGAGCTTCACGGAGCCTGTACGCACCTGGCGCTACCGCTGGACATTGCTCCCTTTGCAGATTTTTGCTGTGCTCAATATTCTTCTGGTCGGTTTTTCACGGGTGTACGAGGGCGAACACTGGATCGGCGATATCCTGGCTGGCTATCTCTCCGGTGCGCTCTGGCTGGTGTTGTTCATCGTCTTGTATCAATGGACAACGAATCTGTTACAGAGAAGGCAGGCAAAGAAAGCGGCGACCCACTCTGTGGCGGTCCACGGAGCCTGACGCGAGGAAGCCGGCATGAAGGGCATCGATCTGCTATCTACAATGTAGCGAGGATTGCAAAATTAAGGAGTATAAGATGCAAGGCATGATGCAGCGCGGGCATTCCCTGGGGAGCATAGTCACTGTAGTTCTCCTGAGTATCCAGGGCGTACTTGGGCTGCTTTTCAGCCTACTCCTGCTCGCAGGACTTCTAGCGCCAGGTCGTCCCGTGATCGTGAGCGGTAGAGCTATTTTCGCTGGCCCTGCAGGTGGCGTCTCCCTGGTCGTGGCTCTTGCCTCGTTCGTCATAGCGTGGGGGCTATGGATGTGGAAGCCCTGGGCATACCAGAGGACCGTGCTCCTCGAGATTATCAGCCTGGCTCTAGGGGCGTTTGAACTCATAGAACCCGACATCAACAGAGGGGTACCGCTGGCTCGCATGATTATAGCCGCTCTGATCTTGATCTGCTTGTATGTAAGTCCCAGTGTACGGGCCCTATCCCGTGCTTGATTCCCGCCGCTTCCATAACCCGACCAGCCCTTTGAGCGTGTCTGATTCTCAGAGTCTTCACCCTCTCTCGCGCGGCTTCGCCGCGCAAATGATGTATTACGTTGTGTGGAACATGCGCGAAGCGCATGTTCCACACAACGTAATACATCAGGCGAGCGCCGCAGGCGCGAGCAAGCAATCGTGATGGCAATCAGACAGACTCAAAGGAAGAGCCTGTCACCACCCGGCCAGGGGTCGCGCCCGTGTGCTGCCCGTCCCTGACCACTCGCGTCCCGTTCACCCAGACATCGCGGATGCCCGTCGAGAGTTGGTGCGCGTCTTCGAACGTGGCCTGGTCGCTGACAGTCTCGGCATCGAAGATCACCACATCGGCATAACAACCGGGATGGAGGATGCCACGGTCACTTAGTCCAAGCCGTGCTGCGACGGAGCCGCTCATCTTGCGGATCGCATCTTCCAGCGCCAGCAGCTTCTCCTCACGGACATATTTTGCCAGCACGCGTGGGTATGTGCCATACTCGCGCGGGTGCGTCGGCCCCAGATCTTTTGCCCATGCGGGGTCCACGCCGCCCGCGTCCGTCGAGATTTTCACCCACGGCTGGCGCAACCCCAGTGCGACATTCACCTCGTCCATGCCAAAGTAAATGGTGAAGATACGCTGCCTCTCGGAAAGGAGCAGCTCGATCACGGCATCGAGCCAGTGCTGGCCGCGCATGGTCGCAATCTCTGATAGTCGCTTGCCTGTGTATTGCAGGTTCTCTGGCTTCTGGAACCCCACGGGCATCACGCCTTCTGGCCCAATGCCGTGCGCCAGCGCCTCCCACTCGCCCGATGGCTCGAGCACCTCGGTGTGGATGCGCTTTTGCACAGCCGGATCGGCCAGCGTCTCGAAATACGTGCCTCCCTCTGCCACCCATGGCGGCAGCACAGAATCCAGTCCGGTACCGGAGCCCGCGTAGGGATACATGTCGGCGGTCACATCCACGCCAGCATCGCGCGCCGCCTGGATGCGGTCAATAGCCTCGGACATTTTAGGCCAATTGTGTCTCCCTGCCGCCTTCAGATGATAGATCTCGACAGGCAGGTTTGCCCGCCTGCCGACCTCCACCGCCTCGTCAATTGCCTCCAGCAGACGGTCTCCCTCCGAGCGCATATGAGTGACGTAAATACCTCCATAGCGGCCCGCTACTGTCGCCACCTCGACCAGTTCCCCGGTTGAAGTGTAGGAATCGGGCGGGTAGATGAGTGCGTAGGAGACTCCAAGCGCTCCATCTTCCATTGCTTCGGCCATCACGCGCCGCATAGTCTCCATCTCGCCGGGCGTGGGAGCCCCCATCTCGCGTCCCTTTGCATATTCTCGTAATGTCCCACCACCCAGGAACGAGCCGATGTTGGGCGAGACGCCGCGCTCGACCATCGCATCCAGCCAATCGCGGAAGCGCGTCCAGCTCTTCGCGCGCTCGGCCCAGTCACCGATGAGCGCTCGTTCTTTCTGCGGCAGGTCCAGGAAGATATCCTTGATGCGCCCACCTGCCGGTGAAGGTGTCCACCCCTCGCCCATGATCTCGGTCGTGACTCCCTGGGTGATCTTGGAGAGGGCGCGCGGGTCGTGCATCAGCGGGAGATGTGAGTGACTGAGGATGTCGATGAAGCCGGGGCAGACGACCATGCCTGTCGCGTCCACCACCTCGCGCGCCGCTCCCACGGGAATGCGTCCGGGCGGCACGATCTCCAGCAGGCGATCGCTCTGGATGGCGATATCCCCATAGAACCACGGATTGCCGGTACCATCTACGACCTTCGCGCCCCGGATCAGAACGTCAATGTTGTCTATGGTCACTTTTTTAGTCCTCGCTCTCGTGTCTTTCTACGGTGGTAGGCCTCGAAGCCTGGGTTAGAGCATGGCTGATTCCCAGAGGCTTCGCCCTCTCCGGTCGCATGTGCGCGCGGCTTCGCCGCGCAAATAATCTATTATGTGGTGTGGAATATGCGCGAAGCGCATATTCCACACCACATAATAGATTAGGCGAGTGCCGCAGGCGCGAGCAAGCGAGCGGGATGGCAAGCAGACAGACTCGTTAAGAAACATCATGTCTGGACAGAGATTACATGCTACCGACCTGGCATGGACAGTTGAATTCTATACTTCATAATGTAACATAATTATCTCGATTAAGGTGCGCGTCATTTTTTCTATGGTAGCAAACTTGCAGTGTAACTCATCACATAGTTTGGCAGCAGTCCGGCATATTTTGACACTCTAAGGATGCAGTTACAGGAAGTGTGATTTCCGAGTGGCTTGGCCGTAGCACGAAATTTGACGAAAAGTCCAAGGTTGGGACGGTTGCGACATTTGAGACAGGGGACCTCAACTGATGATAGGTTTTATGAAGGGTCGCGTGGTGGTGGATACGATCAACATGGATCACCTAGTATCAGTATAGCAGGGTGGTGCAAATGACCTGGCAGAGCAATATTGTTGAAACCTATATAGAGCAAGGGAGCATTCATTCGATGGTACGGATCGGTTGCGGGCGACGCGGACTGATCGGCCAGGCGCCAGGTGCATCTACGCAGTTGCTTCGCCGCCACCCTTTCGACCGGCGTAGAGGAGATTTCGTGAGGCCCCCACTGTCGTCTCGTCGGAGCTCACTTCGAGGAGCAGGTCGAGCCGCAGCTCGCGTTGGGGCGCCTGGAGCTTGTTGTAGCTCTCATCGCCGGCTGAGATCGCCGGCTCGACGCCGGCGAGCACGACGGTCTGGATTCCTAGTGCCTCGTGAAGTGGTCTGATCTCCGAGACGCGAGCAAAGTAGCCCCGAAAGCCGCCTCTGGGCAGATCGTCTGGACGCCTCCCCCGGTCCAGCAGGAAGCGCACTTCCTGTCCACGCTCGATCCACTCAGGCATTCTCCTCATCAAGTCGCCGAAGATGCCCAGTCGCGAGAGGTGTGTGGAAAACAGCAGACCCCCGCTGCGGAGACGATCTGCCGCCTGGTCGAACTCTTGCACGAGGCCGAAGCTTCACGTGACGAAGCAAAACGGCAGCTACGAGAAGCACGAACCAAGGCTGAGCAGCAGACACACGCCGAACGAACCGAGCTAGAACAGCGTTACCACAAGCTTCTGCAAGAGCGTATGCACTGCGGCGTGAAAATGGCTCGTCTAGAAGCAGAACTTGCCCAGTTCAGAGAGTTTATGGAAGGATATCGCTCTTCACTTCAACGAGAAGAACAGGGATCGTAGAGGTCAACCCCATCAAACCCGCTTTCTCTACGCTAGAAACCCCGCTACGACCTCATATGGTGCTTGAGTACCTCTCTTGCCACACCTGCTGAAGCGGCTTGTACGAGAGCAGCACAAGCCCTTCCTGCTCGATCATCGAGCGGGCTTCCAAAGAGATCAGAAAGTCCAAATCCGTCGAGTGCGCCTCCCAACTCTCCGGTTCGTATGCGCGTATCTCAGGGGTATCTAGAGCAGGATGGGCCGCCCATTCGCTCAACCCAATCGGAAGTTCTCGCAACGCGTCTTCCAACCATGCTGCTTTCCCAGTGATGTCCAGCTTAAAGGTATCCACCACATGATGTTCGTCGGTAGGCAAGCCCTGGCGTCGCAAGGCTTCGCCCGTCGGTCGGTCAAAGACACGCATCGCCAGGCCGTATTCTTTGGCCAGCTTGACGGTCAGCTCGAAAATATCTGCCCGGCCACCATTGTACAAGCAATGCCAATCCAGATGGGTGGGCGAAAGCGAAGTCGCCAGCACGGTCTCAATCTGCGCCCGGAATTCGACTTCCAGCTCGGAGAGCTGCGCTTGAGCCAGAAATGCGGGGATGCGTTCATAGCTGTAGAAAAAGCCCGCCTCATCAATCAGGGAGGGCACTTTTTCCCTGGCGGTGAGCGGCCCCCACCGATACAGGGGCACATCGCTGATGACGGTCAGGTGAATACCGAAGGAAATCTCAGGATGCTCCGAGAGCATCTGCATGGCATGTAGCGCCCAGGGACAAGGAACCGTCAAGGTCGTCGAACTGACCACGCCTTCGGTGAGCGAACGCAGAATGCCCGCATTGCACGCATGGGACCTCCCGAAATCATCGGCGTTGATGATCAGCAAACGCGCGTCGTCAGGATAGCCTAACAAGCGGTTGGTTTGGCTGCTTTGTGATTGGGTCATCGTTCCTATCTCCCCTTTGGACTGTTTTGCATGCAGTATACCTGTTGTTCTCCTCTCCATCAAGCATGTTTCGTCCAATGGGTAGGGCAGGTAGATGCCATGAGGTCGTGGCGGGGTTTCCTACCCTAGGCGGGTTTGATTGCTACAGATGTTTACAACGGACAGCATTCAAGCCTATTGCCTCCTCCTACCAAGAAATTTAACAGCAACTAGAAGAAAGCATGGGGTATAGCAGAGCAGGATTTCCCTTGCTACACCAGCGGGTGCTCCACGCTTTGTAAAGCACTCACGACGCTTGCAAGCTGCACCAGCAGAGCATCGTCTGGTATTTCGAGAGAACATTCCTGCCAAGTGTCTTTACTTGTGCTGCTAGATACTCTTCAATCAATGAAGAACAGGCGCGATAGGAGCAGCTAAGCAAAGGGCAAGAGGAGCGGCTTCACCAAAGTAGCGGAAGACGCACTCTTCACCTTATTTACCGGCTACCACGCCCATGATGCCTCACGTGGTGTCACGACACACGTGGGCGGTCGAGATCTGTGGCCCATTCCTCCACCCGATCCAGCCACTCGCGCATGAGGGCCTGGCACAGCACATCCTGTTCGATATTCACCAAATGTCCGGCCCGATCCAGCACGGCGAACGTCGCTCTGGGGTAGTTGTCCAGCAGATCCCAGGCGTCCCGGTATCCACAGAGGTGGTCTTGTCGTGCGGTCAGCATGAGCGTGGGGCCACCAAAGGGGGCGGGCAGGGTGTCCACGTCAAAGGAGAAGGGGCGGGCCGCCTCCAGCCGCGCGTTGAAGGGGTGGTCGGCTATCTGGACCTCCGCCAGCACGTCGCGCACCGCCTCGACCACCGTGGGGCTCTGCACTACGATGAGGTCCGCGACCGGCCCGAGCTCGGCCACCAGCGCCGGGTCTTGCACAAGCGTGGTCCTGGGTGGGAGATGGGCCTGGGTGGGGTCCGCCTTCACCTGCGGCGCACAGAGCAGCACGCCATCGATCGACGCTGCCCTGTGGTAGACCACGCCACGGGCCAGGTACCCCCCATAGGACAGGCCGACCAGCACGAAGCGTTGACCGGGGATGACTGTGTCGATGAACGCCAGCACAGCGTCGAGCACCTGATCGTGCGTGGCCAGACGGTCCGCACCCGGGGTGCGCCCCGTGCCGGGCAAGTCAGGATAGAGGCGGAGCCAGCCGTCCCGCTGCGCGAAGAGGGGTTCCATGAACCGCAGCATGACGCGGTGATCGCTGGGCCGGCCAGTGCCATAGGTTTCATAGAAGATCGCGATATCTCCGAGGTTACATTCCATATGCTGATACCTCCGTTCATGTGCACGTAGTGTAGCACAGAAGGAGGGACAAATCTTCTTCGATCTTGCTCTTTTTGCAGGTGTCCACCACCCCCCCGATATTTTTTCACCTTGATTTCCGTGCCATAATATGGTAAGCTCATTTTCAAATACACGATATGTGGAGGTACAAATATATGCCAGCGACTGTCATTTCTTCTGTCTCCACGCCGTGTGGTACTCCTCTTTGAGTAGACCCTGGCTTGCGACATTTTATAGGATGGTTCTTTAGGTTCGTTGTGTTCGCCTGCGCTGTTTAATCGCACGAATTCAATGCCTTCTCCTTTTTTCTACGCGTATTGGTTTGCGAGTTTCTTGATTCCTCCTAATAATGTTCGGCCCGTGGCATACTCCGGCCAGATAAGGCTTCTGTGATATCACCCCTGGAGATACGGTTTCCGCTTCTGTGATCCTTTTTGCGTGATCCCGCGCGCTTGTTGCCCTGAAAGGCTTTTCTGTGTCTCTTTTAGCGCAACTCCCATGTGTGCTCGCGGCCTGGTACCATATCCTGTTCAACAGGTCTGTATGTTAGAGCGTGTCTGTTTCTCAAAGTCTTCGCCCTCTCTCGCTGAGTGCTCGCGCGGCAAAGCCGCGCAAATACTTGAGTGTGTTTTGTGGAAAATGCGCTTAGCGCATTTTCCACAAAACACACTCAAGCAGGCGTGAGCAAGCGATCGTGATGGAAACCAGAAAGACTCTTAAAGAAGGGAGGCAACGATGAGCCAGAGACAGAGGACCAAAAGATGTGATACAGGGAAAAAGATGTGTCTATCCACTTAAAGGAGTATATACTTTGAAGAGTTTTTTTGCAGATGATCCCGAAGAAGAGCCAGTAACGTTCGTGAAGATGAAGCCTGGTGTGCGCGAGCGTGCCAGAAGCCGCACTCGCGTTCAAGCCAAACCTACCAGGAAAAGCAGTTATGAAAGCAGCGTTGATGTCCAGCGCTGGCTGCACGAACAGGCACATGAAGAGCAGCCGAGCAGTCCAGCATTTAATCCAACGCTACTGGCTTCCAGGCGCGATGCCCCCTGGATTCTTTCGTCGCTGACGCCGTTCTATAACCAGCATTTGATTACCGATGTTTTACACGAAGTTCATAGTGGAAAGGAGGCCACCGTTTACTGCTGCCAGGCTCATCCTTCGACGGGAGTGGAGTACCTGGCGGCGAAGGTTTATCGCCCGCGCATGTTCCGCAGCCTGCGCAATGATGCCATCTATCGCTTCAGCCGAGTCCAGCGCGATGAACAGGGGCAGGCAGAGCATGGTAACAGCAGGCGCGGCAGCGCTGCAACACGCAAGACTGAGAGAGGACGCGCCGCCCAGGTAGTATCGTGGATCGAGTACGAGTATCAGACACAGCGCCTGCTCTATGCGCATGGCGCTAACGTGCCCCGACCTTTCGCGCAGATCGGGAATGCAGTCTTGATGGAGTATATCGGTGCTGTGGGCGATCCAGCTCCCCGGCTCAGCGACGTTATGCTTGCACAGGAGGAGGCGCAGCCTCTTTTCGAGTGCATCCTGCACAATGTTGAACTGGCTCTGAGCTGTGGTCGTATCCACGGAGACCTTTCAGCGTATAATGTCCTCTACTGGCAGGGGACCGTGACGCTGATTGACTTCGCGCAGGCGGTCGATCCCTACCACAATTCGGACGTGTTCTCGCTGTTTGCCCGTGATATCGAGCGTACTTGCCAGTACTTCGCGCGTTATGGTGTGAATTGTGATGCACATGAACTCGCGCGTAAGATGTGGATGTATCATATGGGGCCAATCCCTGAACTGGCTTAGTTCACACGGTCTATTGTCCTGGCACGGATAATGCTCATAGTAGGTGAGAAAATAGCGGGATCGGAAGTCGGGAGAAAGAAGATGGGGGATAGCGGTAGTAGAAGAAATGCCGTATAGTAGTCCGTCAAGCTTCATTTGATGAATAGGAACCTGGCTGAGAGCCCCCCAGGCTCTTTTGCCACGCAAGGGGTGCCACCAGAGGCGTTCACTAAAGCCAAGAAGGACCTGTGTTCAAGTGCTTCAGTTCACCCCTCTGGGACCGCTCTGCCCGCCATCTGTCATCCTGAGCGCAGATCCTTCGCTGCGCTCAGGATGACAGCAGTGCTGAAGGGAACGCCTATAGGGGTGCCACTACATTTCACCCATCAATTGAAGCTTGACAGAGCAATAGGCGTCAAATGAGCGATCCTTGCGTCCTTGCGACGGGGTCTCCAACCGCCCCGCGCCGCCTGGGGCTGGTGGCATGCCACAGCCCGCGAGCCCTTGCGGACGCCGTCCGGAGATGATGTGGCCCAGGCGGCGATGGGAGGCCAATTTCGACCTTTGATATGCTCTGGAGCGATACTTCCCTCACAGTTCCGCGTTCTTGAATTTTCGCCACAACCGCTCGGCAATGCGCTGCCCATCGCGCTCTAGCCCGTAGCGCGCGATATAGCGGCAGATATTCTCAATGTCTCGGGTGAGGAAGGTAAAAGCGTTGGGATTGAAACGCGGGTCGACGGCCTGGGGGAAGTCGATGACTTTAATCTGGCCTCGCCAGTAGAGGACATTATAGGCCGAGAGGTCAGCGTGTACGTAGTTGTGGGCCAGCCAGAGTTCGATATTGCGCATCAGCCGCTCGAAGACGGGGCGCACTTCGTCCTTCGATAGTGCCACGTGTTGGAGGGCCGGGGCCGCCTGCTGGTGGTCGCCCTGGTATTCCATGAGGATGGCACGCTCGTTCCTGGCGAGGGGCCGGGGGATATCCGCTCCCACTTGATAGAGGGCTTTCAACACCTCGAATTCGTAATTCACCCACATGGCAAACTGCGCCTCGCGTCCAAAACGGGATTTGTTCTCAATGGCGCGTCGCACGTGCCCCTCGAGGATCACACGCCCTTCCTGGTAGACCGCGTCGTTTTTGAAACTGCGATTGTTGCGCGAGCGGTAAACCTTGGCGGCGAGCAGCTTCGCGCCGGTTGAGGGATGTGCCTGGCAGCAATACACTGTTGCCTCTTTCCCGCTCTTGACGGTATACAGAACCCCGGTAATCAGCCCCTGGGTGAAGAAGGAATCCAGGGTGGTCAAGATGGGGTCCTGTGCCGCTAGAATCTCTTGCTCTTCCAGTTCGTCCTGTTCTCGAAAAAGCTTACGCTTTGACATGCTGGATTTATACTCCTTTTAGCCATCTGTACTGTGTTGCTCATGATAGAAAATGCGTTATATACCAACATAGGGCACCATTCCTTTCTCACCGGCGGCGTTTTCATAGACATAGAAAAAGGGCCGCGAGCATCACACTCGCGGCCCTACAGTCGTAATGGAACGGGGCGTCCCATGCAGGACGCCCTATCACTCGCAGTTCTGTTCGATGATTACGCTGTTTCCACAACCGCTAAAGAGACGTTCGATCCGCCGGGAGACGTGATGCTGCTGTAAAAGATGTCACTTTGCGCATGGCACGCTCCTTTCGTGATTGCTGGAAGCAAAATGCATTCCAGAATAGGCTCGAAATGTCTTGTGAATTGAGTATACTTAAGATGGTATGTTCCTGTCAATAGAGCAGGTGATGGTGATGATAATGATCTCATGTGGGAAGTGATGTTCATCATTCCACCCTTCTGCTAGAAGCAGAGGTGCGGAAGGCATCGTCATTAATCCCCCACGAAACGATGTGGGTTGGCCTGATGCGGAGTATGTCCGGCGCGAAATCTTTCATGATCTCCTTTCCCCCTTCAGGATACGCTTGCACGCGACCACGTACCTCAATGCCCCGCGGGCGCCAGGGTGGTAAGACATCATCGACAACGAAAGCCACGCGCCCGTGACGTACCGCCTCGCGGTACTTCCTGGTTGGGACGATGTTATGTCCACCGATATCAATGGTATCAAGCTCTGCATTGTAGCGAAAGCCGACAGGGACAACGTGGGGATCGCCCTTCTCATTGACGGTGGCCAGTCTGCCAAGGCGCTGGCTCTGCAAATACTCAATCTCAGCTGGTGTGAAATTGCTCATGCTTGCTTTCTCCTTTTAGAAAGACCTGCTGTTCAAGCTGGCCTCCCCTCCCTCAGCGCGCCGTCCGGCGTCCGTATGCCCATACAGCCAGCGGGATGAAAACGACCAGGATGCCCACGCACCAGGCAAGGGCCTGCCAGATCGTCGTGGCATCCGGCTGGTTGAGCAGCAGCCCACGCACAGCGTTGACGATCAGCGAGACCGGCTGATGCTCGGCGAAGGCACGCAGCCAGCCGGGCATGCTTTGTGTCGGCACAAACGCGCTGCTGGCGAACGTCAGCGGAAAGAGCCAGATGAAGCCGGCCGATTGGGCCGCCTCCACGCTGCGCACCAGGAGCCCGATGGTCGCCGAGATCCACGAGAAGGCAAAGCTGGTAAGTAGGAGCACTCCCCCTGCTGCCACCCAGGAAATGAAAGGACCTTGTGGTCGGAAGCCGACGAGCAGACCGACCGTCCACATCACCAACACGACGAACGTGTTGCGTACCAGGTCGGAGAGAGTGCGACCCGTCAGGACAGCCGATTTGGCCATCGGCAGCGAGCGAAAGCGGTCGACGAGCCCGCGCTGCAAATCGGTGGCCAGGCCGATACCGGTGGAGGTCGCGCCGAAGATGACGGTCTGGGCGAAGATGCCAGCCATCAGGTAATTGACATAGCTAGTGCCACTGACGGCGATCGCCCCGCCAAACACGTAGCGGAAGAGCAGGACAAACATGACCGGCTGGATCGTCGCAAAGACCAGTTCTTCAGGGATGCGTGGGATCTGGATCAGGTGACGCTTCGCCAGGACGAGCGCATCGGCGAGTGTCCAGTAGAGCCTGGGACGCGCCTGTGGTCTCAATACTTCCGCGCGGAAATCGCTGGTGCTCATTGGGTACTCCTTACCAGGGTTCGAGTGGCCGGTGTATCTGTGGACAGGTCGCCTGAAGTAGCGGCACGCCCGGTCAGGGTGAGGAAGACATCGTCCAGGGTGGGCCGGCGCAGCGCCAGGTTGTCCAGGGGAACCTGGGCGGCATCGAGGTCGCGCACAATGGCAGCAAGCAGCTGCGCGCCCTGCGCGACGGGCACAGCGAGCTGGCGATCATCCACGTTAACCTGGAGCTCGCCCGAGCTGTAAGGGCGTACCGCCTGAACGGCGGCATGCAGGTCGCCTCCGCGCGCCACTGTGAGTTCGAGCCGCTCTCCACCGACCTGGGTTTTCAGTTCGTCAGCAGTGCCTCTGGCGATCACACGCCCCAGGTCTACGACGGCGATCTGGTCAGCAAGTTGATCGGCTTCCTCCAGGTATTGCGTGGTGAGGAATACCGTCGTCCCATCGGCGACGAGGATGCTGATCACCTCCCACATGGCGAGACGCCCGCGTGGATCAAGGCCGGTCGTCGGCTCGTCCAGGAAGAGCACCGGAGGCGACATGATCAAGCTCGCCGCCAGGTCGAGGCGCCGGCGCATGCCTCCCGAGTAGGTTTTCACGGTGCGCCTGGCAGCCTCGAGCAGGTCAAAGCGTTCGAGAAGCTCGTTCGCCCGTCGCCGTGCCACTGTGCCGGATAAGTGATAGAGCCGCCCGAACATCTCCAGGTTTTCATACCCGGTAAGGTTTTCATCGATGGCAGCATATTGGCCGGCCAGACCAATGCACGCACGCAGCGCGTCGGCGTCTTTGACGACGTCCAGTCCAGCAACCTCCGCTCGTCCAGCATCGGGACGTAACAGCGTAGTCAGGATACGCACGGCGGTAGTCTTGCCGGCGCCATTAGGGCCGAGCACCGCGAGAACGCTCCCTTCCTCGGCCGCCAGGTCCAGCCCGGCTAGAGCGCGCGTCTTTCCGTAATGTTTTTGAAGCCCCTCGGCCAGGATGGCCGGTCTGTTCGACATGATACATTTCCTTCTGCGATACCGCCAGCGATGGAATCTGACCGGGTGCTGGCAGTAATAGACTCACTAGTAAAGTAACGTGGATGGCGCGGTATTGACTGGCACCCCACGATATATATTTCTTTCTGCGATACCGCCAACATGGAATCTAATCGGATGCTGGCGGTGGTAGACGCACTGGTAAAGTAACGTGGACGCAGACATTTGGAGATAATGCCTGTCACCCTGAGCCCTTCGCTTCGCTCAAGGGTAAACTCCGCGATGGGTCTGGCTCGACGGACGCAGAGATCCTTCCCCTTCGCTACGCTCAGGGCTTCGGCTCATGCGCTCAGGATGACAGCCAGGACACCACTCGAATCCGCTCACGGGAAGTCTTCTCTCCAAACGTCTGACATGGATGGCGCGGTATTGACCAGCACCCCACGGTATGCTATACTCTATGTGGACAGTTGTCCATATGTGTATTGTAGCGGACAGTTGTCCACTTGTCAAGGGGTGAGAGCAGTGAGAGAAGAATTTGATGATTGCCGGTGGTCTTCTGGCATATCGGAGATGTTCCAATCGCGTCGGCGGCACGAACGTCGCGACGCAGCGGAGCATCGCCAGCGCATTCTGGAGGTTGCACAGCACCTCTTCACCGAGCATGGCGTTGACGCTGTGAGCATGCACCAGATTGCGAGGACTGCTGGGATCGGGCAGGGGACGCTGTATCGCCGCTATGCTCATAAGGGCGAACTCTGTATGGACCTGTTGAGCGAGCACCACGAGCAATTCGCGGAGGAAATCGCATCGCTGTTGGCAGCAACAACAACATCTCCCGCGCTGGAGCGGCTGGATAGTGTTCTGGCAAAAAGTGTCGCGCTGCTCGAAGAGCAAGGTGCCTTATTAGGACCTACTGCCGGAACAGATTTGCACGATGTGCAGTGTAACGAAGCTGACAACTCCCGGCGTTTTTCATTCCAGCATGCGCCGTGGTATCTCTGGCTGCATGAACTGTTCGCGGGCTTGCTCGCCGAAGCAGTGGGACGCGGCGAGCTGGCCTCGCTCGATGTTCCCTTTACAGCCGATGCCATTCTGGCCACACTTCATCCCATGTTCTATCGCTTCCAGCGGCAGGAACGCGGCTTCTCGCCAGAGCGTATCTTGCAAGGGCTGCGCCGCATCTACATCGACGGTGTGAAATCTCCAAATCAGGGTGAAATCCATTGCTTCGATAGCCCTGAGTCAGGTTTGTAAGTTTTCAATGATTTGGAAACATGATCTATTAAAAGGCAATCCAGGTACCGCCTTTTTGCGAACTCTCAACGACTTTCGAGATAAATTGCATTCCACGTAACCCGTCATATACTGTAGGGTAGCCTCCTACCGGCGATTCTCCCGATTCTACGCGCCGTATATCGGCAATCGCCAGCCGGTAAACATTGGCGAAGGCTTCCAGAAAACCCTCTGGATGTCCAGCAGGCAGGCGAGTAGCTGCTTTGGCCTCGTCGCTCATATATGGCAGACCTGTGCGTAGTACCTGGAGAGCCTGCCCGGGCTGTTTGAATAACAGCGTGTTCGGCTCCATCTGGTGCCATTCTAAGCCAGCTTTGCTGCCATAGATACGGATACTCAAGGCATTTTCTTCTCCGGCGGCTACCTGCGAACAGGTAAGGATGCCTTTGCCTCCATTTTCCAGGCGCAGCAGCATATTTGCGTCATCATCTAGTTGTCTGCTCTCGATAAAGCTGGTCAGGTCGGCACATACAGCCGCTATTTTTAAGCCTGTAGTAAATTCCAGCAGGTTTTCCCCATGAGTGCCGATATCACCGACAGAGCCCGCAATTCCCGCTTTAGTTGGATCAGTGCGCCAGAGTGCCTGTTTATTCCCTGTACGCTCAGCCGGCTCCATCAGCCAATCCTGGAGATACTCCACCAGTACTTTACGAATCGTGCCGATTACGCCTGTGCGTACGAGGTGGCGCGCGTGTCGTACCGCGGGATAGCCGGTATAGTTATGAGTCAAGGCGAAAACCAGCTGTTTCTGCTCGACCAGTTCCACCAGCGCCCGCGCCTCTTCCAGGCTGAAGGTCATCGGCTTATCACACACAACGTGGATACCATGTTCTAGGAATGAGCGCGCGACCTGGTAGTGCAGGTGATTGGGCACTGTCACCATCACAAAATCGACGCCATCGGGCAAACTGGCTTCGGCCTCGGCCATCTCCTGAAAGCTCTTGTAAGAGCTTTTCAGGTACCATGCGCGCGCCGATGCTTCTGCTCGCTGTGGGTCGGTCGACATGGCTCCTGCCACAACTTCGGCCTGTCCATCAAGCTCGACGGCAATGTGATGAACCGCGCCAATAAATGAACCCTGACCGCCGCCGACGATTCCGGCGCGCAATTTTCTATGGAGAATATCATGTTTCATAAAACCAATTGGTGCGGACACCCATCCCGTTTACGGGATCGGGAGGAAGCACCGTTCTCCTCTCTGGTAGCTGTAACCATCAGTGTGCTGAAGCACAGTACAGTAGCGTGCGGCCACGCCCTGGATCGTTGCTGTCCTGGTCGCGATGTTGAAGGAGCCGCTGACTCGCACTGCCACCCGCCCGAGGTAGCTGCCGCTCTTCGTCCCCGATGCGACCCGGGCTCGCACAATGTCTCCCGTCCGAAAGCCCTGCACATAACTGCGTCCCTTGGCGCGTGTGCGCGGGAAGCCTCGTTTGTCCATCAGCACCATCTGGCGGCGCTGGCGTCTCTCGGCAGTGATGAGCCAAGGGACAACCCAGCTGACACGCAGCACAGCCGGGGTGCTGGCTCCAACGAGGGCGGCATCCAACCAGTGGGTCTTAGGTAACGCCCTGCTCACCCGATTCCATTTGGTTCTGCCACCGCTGCCCGTCTCCAGTGGGAGACCAGTTGCTTGCAGCCCTTCGTACAAAGCCCACCGCAAAGTGTTGATGGCCGCTGCGTCGCCCAGGGGCGTTTTCAGGTGCGCCTGGATACGGTGGAGGACCGTCGGTCTGTCTCCCAAGAATTCCTCGAGGGACTGGTTGCCTTTCTGCTGGTTGCAGTGGTGGCAGGCAGGCACGCGATTGCTCTCGCGGTCTGAGCCTCCACGGGATTGCGGCACCACATGGTCCAGTTCCAGAGGCACTCCGCTCACCCCGCAATACGCGCACGTGTGCTTCCACAAGAGCAGCACGTATTGGCGCACCTCGCACCCCGCCAGCGTCCCCGTTTGGTAGTCCTTGCCTTGCAGGCTGGCGTCCTGCATAAGGGCTGTATCGAACTTGACTAATTCTAGACTAAGTGCTCCCACAGGGCACCACCTGCGCAGTCGGGCCACCCAGGTGAGCACGTTGTCACTCCGACTGCGCAGCGAAGGCGGCAGCCACCCCTTGGGTCTGCGACGATTGGTGAACCTGGGCTGGCGGTACCTGGTCCGCCGAGAGCGACGGGACCGGCGTGCTGCTCGCCGTTTGGTGAGGGCTTCCCGCACTTCTTCGCCCCGGTGGGTGAGTTCTGCTGCCCAGAGCACCTCACCGGTCGTCTCGTTGACGATCGCCAGTCCAGTCGTCTTGCTGCCAGGATCAATCTTGACCCGAAGCTCCTGGCCCAGCGTCTCAGGCCTGGTCTCCTTCAATATGAGCACAAAGGGAAAGCGGCGCAAGACAGCCGCCTTGCGCTGCTTGAGGAGCAAGCGTGCTCGTGCAGGGGTGCAAGGATGCAGCGGTTGCCTCTGGGCATCAACAACCAGGACGCGTGACATAAATCCTCCAAACAAGTGCCTCGTGATGAGGCGACGTTGCCAGCAGGTGGACGGCCTACCAGCAAGTAAGGTTGTCCTCGTCAAAGTTAGAGAGCGGTTTCGGGTGTGTGCCGCACGGCTCATTCCCACCAGAGCGGTTTAACGGCACACCGTAGTGGTCGGGGCTGGACAGGTCACCCCGACGTACCTATGCATTCGCTCCTAACGGAGTCCTTGCGGACTGAGACTGGTCAGGTAGGGGCAAGCCCGCCCCCTTCAAGGGGCTTGGGTACCTGACGGCTGCAACCCCAATATGCGATAATTGGTCTCGACATCCTGTGCTCCGCCAGCAAAATCGTCAAAGGCCCTGGTTGGTACATCGATGAGCATGCTACGAATAAATTCGGCTCCTTCGCGTGCGCCCTGCACAGAGTCCTTGATGCAGCATTCCCATTCAAGTACGGCCCAGCCGGTGAAGCCATGCTGCGTCAATGTCGAGAAGATACGCTTGAAGTCAACCTGTCCATCACCTGCACTGCGGAAACGTCCCGGACGATCTTTCCAGTCTTGATAGCCACCATAGACACCCGAGCGGGGTGAAGGATGATATTCAGCATCCTTGACATGGAAGGCTTTGATATGGTCTTTATAGTAGTCCAGGTAGCCGATGTAATCCAGGCATTGCAGTACGAAGTGTGAGGGATCGTACAAAATATGCACGCGTGGATGATTGCCAGTTGCCGCCAGGAAGCGTTCAAAGGTAACACCATCATGCAGGTCTTCGCCCGGGTGAATTTCGTAGGCCAGGTCGATGCCGTATTCTTCCGCCTTATTGAGCAATGGCAGCCAGCGTTTCGCCAATTCTTGAAAACCCAGTTCTACCAGGCCTGCAGGACGCTGGGGCCAGGGATACATTGTATGCCACAGCAATGCGCCTGAAAAGGTAGGCATGACTTGCAATCCCAGGTTGTGCGATGCTTTCATGGCTTTGATCATTTGAGCCATCGCCCACTCGGTTCGTTCCTGCGGGTGTCCATGTAGCTCTTCTGGCGCGAAGGCATCGAATTGGACATCGTAGGCCGGGTGTACTGCGACGAGCTGACCGATCAGATGGGTTGCCAGTTCTGTGATTGCCAGCCCATTGCATCTTCCCTTGAGATCATCACAGTACTGTTTTGACTCTGCTGCTTTATCGAGGTCGATCAGGCGTTTATCCCCGGCGGGAAGCTGTACGCCGATAAAGCCCAGGTCTTTGGCCCATTGTGTGATGTTTTCCAGTGTGTTATAGGGGGGGATATCCTGAGCGAATTGTGCTAAGAACAGAGCCGGTCCTTTAATTTGAGACATGCATGCCTGCCTTTCTAGCGCGAAGCGCAAACACCTGTAAAGTGATAGTATGGAGCCGCAGCATTTTAGTCATTATATCCCAAAAGAGTGTGTCTGCTTCCCAACACGATCACTTGCTCGCGCCTGCGGCGCTCGCCTGATTCATTGTGTGGTGTGGAACATGCGCGAAGCGCATGTTCCACACCACACAAGACATGTTTGCGCGGCCTCGCAGCGCAAGCACCCGGCGAGAGAGGGCGAAGACTCTAAGGACAGAATCCTCTTATTCGATCTGGTCTTCTTCCCATGTATGTGAGCCTGGATTCAATGGTTCAGGACGGACGCATGTACTGGCCAGGGTTAAATGTCTTCCCTCCGTCGCCGATTGTATGAAGGATTCTATTATGTCCAGAACATGATAGGCCATTTCTCCATTGGCGCGATGCAAGCGACCAGAATGTATCGCATAAGCCATATCGGCGATACCTAACCCACGTGAATTGCTAGTGTAGCCGTGCGTTAGAGGGACTTCGCGCCATGTCTCATCGTTTGCCTGGCGAATAAATACCGGTCCATCGAAGCGGTTGGGATCGGGTGTACTCAGTGTGCCTTCTGTCCCGTAGATTTCAATGAATGGTAAGCGATGATGCCAGACATCGAAGCTGGTGATAATCGTGCCAACAGCGCCGCTCGCAAATTCCATGATTCCCGCGATATGTGTAGACGTATTGACGGGAATCTTCGTCCCGTATTTCGGCTCGCTGGTCACGGTACGTTCAGGAAAGGTCGTCTGCATCGAGGCGGTCACACGCTGGATTGGCCCCATCATGGCAATAAGCGCTGTGAGATAATAGGGGCCGATGTCAAACATGGGGCCAGCGCCGGGTTGATAGAAGAAATACGGGTCGGGATGCCACCGTTCCATTCCGTGATTCAACATGAAGGCCGTAGCAGCGACAGGCGTTCCGATCTGTCCATCGTTAATTAGCTTAATGCAGGTTTGAAAACCGCCGCCAAGAAAGGTATCAGGCGCGTTGCCAATACGTACCTGTTTAGCATGCGCGGCTTCTAGAATAGCTTTTCCATCTGTACGCCTGGTCGCTAATGGCTTTTCGCCGTAGACGGCTTTGCCTGCCGCAATTGCTTTAAGAGCGACTCCGGCATGTGCATTGGGAGTGGTCAGGTTGACGACAATTTCAATTTCTGTATCGGCCAATAACTCCTCTACAATGCATACTTTGGGAACATCGTATTTCTCTGCCTGCCTGCGGGCTCGCTCCATATCGATATCCGCACAAGCGACGACCTGCAAAATATCAAAGAGGCGAGCCGCTTTGAGGTATGTAGAGCTGATGGTGCCGCATCCGATGATGCCAATGGGAATTTTTCTGTTCATACGCGGATCAAAAGCTTCCTTGCTATGTGTTTCGTGCATATAGTTAAATGCGCTGACGTTCCTGAGAGTCTGCCTGATTGCCATCGCGATCGCTTGCTCGCGCCTGCGGCGCTCGCTTGATTATTTATTATGTTGTGTGGAACAGGCGCCAAGCGCCTGTTCCACACAACATAATAAATTGTTTGCGTGGCTAAGCCGTGCGAGCACCCGGCCAGAGAGGGCTCTGAGAATCAGACATGCTCTGATATATATTATGGCACAACGAGCGTCTTGACTTCTGCGTGTGTTATATTGGCCTGAGAAGTACGGAATGCAAACGAAGCGATTGAAAAAGGAGACAACGTTATGAGTGATCTACAGGTAGCTCTAGAGCTATATACCGTGCGAGATGAGACCAAACGAGATTTCGCTGGAACGCTGCGGCGCGTGGCGCAGCTTGGCTATGCTGGGGTGGAATTCGCCGGCTACGGGGATTTGACTGCACAAGAGATGTCGGCGCTGTTAGCTGAAACGGGGCTGCGCGTGGCCGGTACTCATCTTGGGTTAGATGCGCTACAAGACCCACAACTGGAGGCATCGATTAGCTATTGCAAGGATATTGGCTGCTCCATTATAGTGCTGCCCTGGCTGGCGAATGAGTGGCGCACGCAAGAAGGCTTGCAGGCGCTTGCGCCTCGACTGAATGCTATCGGGCAACGATGCCAGGAACAGGGCATCACCTTTGGCTATCATAACCACGACTTTGAATTTACGCGCGTTGATGGAGTTTATCTCCTTGATTACTTGCTTCAGGCTACTGATCCCTCGCTCGTAAAGATTGAGCTGGATGTGTACTGGGCTGCCTACGCAGGTGTTGATCCTGTTTTCTACCTTCAAACACTTGCAGATCGTGTCGCGCTCATTCACCTCAAAGATATGGCTGCCGATCGTTCAATGACTGAAGTTGGTAAAGGTGTCCTGGATATGCGGCAAATTTGTGAATTTGCGCGAGTTCGCGGCCTGTGGGGGATTGTCGAGCACGATCATCCACAAATGCCTTCGCTTGAGAGCGCGAGGATATCTCTGGAATATTTCAGGTAGCTGCACTCTCGCTGCTTCGAATTTGATCAGGAGTCGTTACGATGTTTTCTCCAATCTCTGGGCACGCAGTCGCAAGAGAACGTCGGCAACCAGGACAATTCCTATTGAAACTGCGGGAACGGCGATGGCTGTCCAGGGGTAGTTGTCCAGAATATCACCCAACCGCAGATCGTATAACATCATGTTCGCTCCCACCCACCCCAGGACAAGGGCGGCCACATCGAGGAGCCAGGGAAGGCATTTCATCAGTTCAGCAACTAAGGCACTGCCAACCAGGAGAATGGCAATGCTCACGAGAATCCCGATTGAGAGAACGAGGAGATTGCCGTGGGACAGTGCCCCGACCGCGAGCACATTATCCAGACTCATAGTCACATCAGCAACCAGGATCGTCAACAATGCTGGAAGGAAGCGGCGTGAGGTGCCTGGAGTGGCGTCTGGTGTCCCAGAGGCGCGAGGCGTGGTCTGCTCTTCAAATGCGGCAGGCCGCCTGGCATCTCGGTCCGCAAGCAGTCGAATGGCGATGATGAGCAAAATCAGTCCCCCAATTGCCTGCAACCAGGGTAACACGAGCAAAAAGGAGGCGATGAAGGCAAAGACAATACGCAGGACAGTGGCTCCAGCACCGCCAAAGAAGATCGCTATCCATCGTTGTCGTCGTGGCAGTCCTGCTGCTGCTGCGCCGATGACCAGGGCGTTATCCCCACTCAATACTAAATCAACCAACAAAATGCCTGCTATGGCACTCAACAGTTCAATCATGACGGTCTTCCTCGCGTATCTCTTTCAGGTTGCGGTCTTCTGCAATCCTCATCAGTGGTTTAGTGACTATCTCAGATACAAACGTATCTCTGCCCATGATACCAAGTCTTGGATGAGAAGAGCTACCCACATCAGTGCTCAGTCATCTGTGTGACAGGAGAAGAGAACAGAACGTTGTGTCTCGGGTAGGCCTACAATGTGCGAGTATGCGACGAGGTGCAAAGGAAGCAGTTTCATCGAGAGCATACTTGAGATTCGCGCAGCCCATACTCTCTTTATAAATTATATTTTAGTTCTAGAAATAGTACAAGAAGACGCTGAAACTTTTCTCCACTGGTGAACGTTGTCAGAGTGATGGACTATTGCCGTAGCCAGCAAATAAGAGGAGTTTCTGTACCTGTGGTACTGATGAGCTCCGAGGAGAGGTCAGCCGGCACGTAAGTCTCTTGTCCCAACCAGTGAGCTTGAGCAACGCTTCCAGACGCTCTAGAGAGCTTTGAGCCAAGTAGGTCCCCCATAGACAGATCATCATTCTAGAACTTATTTTGAGGGAGAAACCAGCCATGATCTCTCTAGAATATGATGCCATCGACGAGATTCAAGCCCTGTTAGGCGAGTACGAGCAGTATCTATCAGGAAAAGCCGAGGGAACGACGACTCTCTATCTCCGCACGGTACGCCACCTGATTGGATGGCTGGTTAAGCACCCTGGCAACGAGGGCCATTTTCAGCCGCAGCAGCTGACCAAAACAGCAGTAGAGTTGTACCTGGCGCACTTAGATCAGCAGGGGTTGAGCCTGCACTACCGGGCGCAGGTAAAATCAACCATTAGCAATTTCGCCCACTTTCTCATTGAGGAAAAGGAACTACTCCACCGGAACCCGACCCGCGGCATCGATCTGCCACCCGTGGTGCTGCTCCCTCCGCGACATCTCTCGCAAGATCAGCGTGCAATCCTGCACTCGTTGGTCGAGCGAGAAAGAGACCAACGCGGATCGGCCCTCTTTGCCCTGGGCTACTGGGCTGGCTGCCGGGTGAGCGATGTCTCATGGCTGCAGATGGCTCAAGTCCATCTGGATCCCAGGGGAGGATGGCTCCACGTGGGCTATAAGGAGAGCAAGTGGCGAGATATCGACCTGGTGAACGAAGCCCACCAGCCACTCTATGCGTACTTGCAAGCCACCGAGGACACAGAACGTCCCTTTGTGTTTACCACCCGGCGCGGCAAGCGGTTGACGGAAGAAGGGATCCACTATTGGTTCCGCGTGCTCAAGGCACAGGCTACGAAGAACCAATGGAAATCGATCCAGGATCTCACCTTCCATGACTTGCGGTGCGATTTCGCCTGCCGGGCACGAGAGGCAGGCTGGTCCCTGGAAGAAGTGGCGTACTATCTTGGTCAAGTCACCCAGAAAGGTGTGCCGGCTATTCAAACCACATCATACTCTACCCAGGTAAGCCGGGAGCAAGTCGCACAGAAGCTCAAAGACATCAAAGGGTAGCCCATCCTGTTGATCACAATTTTGACTGAGATCACGGCGTCCTGGCAAATGATTTTTCCCATTGTTTTATAGAAAATTTATTTTTGTTTCGTAGAAATAGTAGATGAGTTTATACAAATACTTGACAAATTACTTGCAACGCTGTATAGTTTGTACGGTGAAGCGAAAGCATTGCTCGCTTTTCCTGCGATCAGGATAGCGAGAGATGCGAGAAACAACAGATGAGATAGCATAGCAGAGACAAGGAGAGACGGATCTATGATTACGCGTTACGATCCTTTCCGCGAGGCACTCAGTCTTCGCCGTGCGATGGATCAATTGTTTGAACAGAGCTTTGTGCAGCCTGGTTTGATGCGTGGCTCGTCATCGCTGATGGCACCGATAGACATCTGTGAGACGAAGAATGGCTACGAGGTGGATGTGGCACTCCCAGGAGTGCGACCCGAAGATATCGAACTGCTGGTCGATCAAAACACCTTGACGATTCGAGGTCGCTACAGTCATCAGAACGAGCACCAGGACCAGCCCCAGAGTCAGACGCAGGGTGAGCAAGCGCAACAGCAAAGCCAGTCCCAGTGGGGGCAGCAGCCGGGCAAGACAGAGCGCCACCAGCAGGGACATAACTGGCTCTCGCGGGAAATCGTCTCTGGCGAGTTTGAACGGACGGTGACCTTCCCCAGGCCGATCGATACCAACAATATCCAGACGAAGTTCGAGAATGGGATCCTGACGATTCTAGTTCCCGTCACTGAAGAGAGCCGACCCAAGCGGATCAGCATTACAGGCGGTCAGAGTCAACCCCAGCAGGTGCCCGTCGGAGCAGGGCAGCAAAGAGGGTAATAGTGGATCCCTGGTGAGACCATGCTCCTCGTCGCAGCCATTTATGCCTGGACGACCCATCGCCTTTCTCTTCCGCTGGTGATCATGGCTGTTGCCATTGGGGCGATGGAGGCATGGCTGAGAGCCCCCCAGGCTCTCTTGCCACGCGAGGGGTTGGCAGTTGGTGATGACCGCTCTGCATTTCCGCGCTGCCATTGGGGCGATGGAGGCATGGCACCCGCAAGTGTTTCAATCTCAGATGAGAAGCTGCTCCACATGCCTGCCATTGGGGCGATGGAGGCATGGCACCCGCAAGGGGTGCCACTACTATGACACGAATGCGACGGCCGGCTTCGCCGTCTCATGGTAGTGGCAGGGCTTGCTCCTGCCATGCCTCTATCGTCTGGAACAGTACCTCTTCCGCAAACATGGCGACAAAGTGGTCTTCTTTGGACGCTTTATCGCCATCTTGCGTACCTGGGCCGCGTTCCTGGCTGGGACCAACCGCATGCCGTGGGCTCCCTTCCTGCTTTACAATGCGTTGGGGGTATTATCTGGGCCACGCTCTACAGATTGGGAGGCTACTTCCTCAGACACACAAAATAGCTGCTACTCGCGAGGTGAGGTCACCAATGATGATAGCATGGTGTCGTCAAGAGGAGAAAGGGAAGCAGAGATGAATTATATGTCCAGCAAGGAGGCCGTTGATCTGCGACAGGATCGGCTGTTAACGACGCTCGAACATCTGCTCGAACTCCCGACGACTGATGTGCGCTCCATGCTCAATCAAGCAGCGCAACTGGTCGCCGAGGTCCTCGCAGCCGAGAAGGTCGATGCCTTCTTACATGACACTGCGACCGATACCCTCGTGGCCCTTGGCACCAGTGATACGCCGATGGGGCGGCGACAACGCGCTATCGGCATGGATCGGTTGCTCCTGATGAATGGTGGTCGCCTGGTCGAGGTCTTTCTGACCGGTGTTCCCTACTTCACCGGGCATGCAGACCAGGATGCTGAAGAGTTGGTGGGGGTGAAAGTCGAGCTGGGGGTGAAGTCTGAGATCGCCACGGTATTCAAGGTGGAGACGCAACATCGAGGGGCCCTCCTGGCCTCCTCTAGTGTGCCCGAGTTCTTCTCGGAGCACGATCTGCACTTCCTGCAAGCTGTAGCCCGCTGGATCGGGATCGTGATTCACCGTGCGGAGTTAGTCGAGCGCGCAAGACGAGAGCTCATTGAACAAGGCCGACGCCTGGCGGCTGAGGAACTGCTCACGATTATGGCACATGATTTGCGCAACTACCTCACTCCCCTCAAAGGTCGACTTGGACGGATGGAGCAGCGGGCACGTCGCGAAGGGCGCGAGCGAGAGGTGCAAGATGTTACTGCTGCCTCCCACGCCCTCAACCTGCTCGGGCGGGTCATCTCAGACCTCCTGGATGTGGCACGCCTTAACCAGGGTATCTTCACCATCCATCCACAGCCCATCAACCTGGTGGACCTGGTGCAGGAAGTGGTTCCTGCCTTTAGCGGGCCAGAAACTCCGATCCACGTTCACGCTCCCCGGAAGGTGGTGCTTTCGGCTGACCCTGATCGCCTGCGGCAAGTCCTGGAAAATCTGCTAGCCAATGCGGTCAAATACACGCCGGAGTACACCCCCATCACGGTCCAGGTGGGTGGGGAGAGACGAACGGATGGAGCATGGACGCTTCTTACCGTGAGCAATGCAGGCCCAGGTCTTCCTGCTGAACTGCGAGCCCAGCTTTTGTGTCCTTTCGTAGCAGGCGTGACGTCGACAGGCCTGGGTTTGGGGCTCTACCTGGCAAATAGAATTGCCGTAGCCCACGACGGGACGCTCACGGTAGACTCACCGCGAGGCCAGGGAGTGCAGGTGACTCTCGCTTTACCCATGGAACATGAGGACTTGAGTGAGTACCATCCTGAGGGAAGTGGTCCTGCCAGATAACGCTCGTGTGAGTAACAGGTCACTGGCAGCAGTGGCCGTGACAGAAGAGAAGAAAAGGAAAGTGCCATGGAGCAGAACGGACAGGAACAGCAAGAGCGCAAACGCCTGCAACAGACAGCTGGGCAGCCAGAACAAGAAGGCGAGCCGAATTCTGCTGCCGTCTCGGCTCAGGTAGAGCAAGGGCGGGGACAAGCCCCGCCCCTACCCGCAGAGCAGCAGAAGGTGGAGGAGTGCCTGGACCTGCTGCGGCGAACGCAGGCAGACTTCGTGAACTACCGGCGTCGCATCGGCCAGGAGCAGGCCGAGGGGCGCATCGCAGCGCAAAGTGCGCTGCTCTCCCGCCTGTTACCGGCGCTCGATGATCTTGGACGAGCGCTGGAAGCAGCACCACCAGAGCTGTCCACGCACCCCTGGGTGCAGGGTCTGCTGCTGGTTGCGCGAAGACTTAGAACGCTGCTCGACCAGTTGGGCGTGCGACAAATCGGCACGCCCGGAGAGGCGTTCGATCCGCGCTGGCACGAGGCCATCACGACGGAGGCGCGAGCAGATGTGCCTGAAGGAACAATCCTGCGGGTTGCCCAGCCAGGGTATGTGCTGGGAGAACGTGTCATTCGCCCCGCTCACGTCAGTGTCGCACGCACTCCGTCTGCCGTGAGCGAGGCGCAGGGGCAGAACGGAGACGCTTCTACAGGCTAAGATGTGCTCATCAGCGTGCTCTTGCACGCGCAGGGCTTGGACAATGAACTGGAAGAAAAGGAAGGAAGCGAGAAGCAATGGCGAAAGTACTTGGCATTGACCTGGGAACCACCAACTCGGTGATGGCGGTCATGGAGGCAGGCGAACCCACCGTGCTGGACAACAGCGAAGGCTCGCGGCTGACCCCCTCGGTAGTGGCCGTTACCAAGAGCGGTGAGCGCCTGGTCGGCCTGCTGGCCAAACGACAGGCGGTGACCAACCCCGAAAATACCATTTTTTCCATTAAACGACTTATGGGTCGTAAATACGACGACCCTGAAGTGCAGCGCACCATCAAAAGCGTGCCCTATAAGATCACACGTGCCCCCAATGGCGATGTACGTGTGGTGATGGGTGGCCGCGAATACAGTCCACCGGAAATCTCGGCCATGATCCTGCAAAAGCTCAAGGTTGATGCAGAGGCCAGGCTGGGTGAGAAGATTACCCAGGCGGTGATTACGGTGCCCGCGTACTTCAACGACGCCCAGCGCCAGGCCACCAAAGACGCGGGCACGATTGCAGGGCTCGAGGTCTTGCGCATCATCAACGAACCGACGGCGGCCTCGCTGGCCTATGGGATGGACAAGAAGAAGGATGAGATCATCGCCGTCTATGACCTGGGCGGCGGGACCTTCGACATCTCCATCTTGCAGTTGGGCGAGGGCGTCTTTGAGGTCAAAGCCACCAACGGTGATACCCACCTGGGTGGCGATGATTTCGACCAGCGCATCCTCGACTGGCTGGCCGACGAGTTCCGTAAGGAGCAAGGCATTGACCTGCGTAACGATCGTATGGCGCTCCAGCGCTTGAAGGAAGCGGCAGAGCGCGCCAAGGTGGAGCTGTCCTCCTCCTTGCAGACGGAGATCAACCTGCCCTTCATCACGGCTGACGCCAGTGGACCCAAGCACCTGGTAGTGACCTTGACACGGGCCAAACTGGAGCAACTGGTCGGCGATCTCATCGAGCACACGCGCGGTCCGGTCATGAAGGCGCTGGAGGATGCGGGGATCAAGGCATCCGATGTCAATGAGGTGATCCTGGTGGGTGGACAGACGCGCATGCCGGCAGTGATCGAGTTGGTGCGGAAGATTTTCGGTAAGGAGCCGCACAAGGGGGTGAACCCGGACGAGGTAGTGGCCATCGGCGCGGCCATCCAGGCGGGCGTGCTCAAGGGCGAGGTCAAGGATGTGCTCCTGCTCGACGTGACGCCGCTCTCTCTCGGGGTCGAAACCATGGGTGGCGTGATGACGCGCTTGATTGAGCGTAACACCACCATTCCAGTGCGCAAGACCGAGGTCTTCAGCACGGCAGAAGATAACCAGACCGCCGTGGAGATCCATGTGTTGCAGGGCGAGCGGGAACTGGCACGCGACAACAAGAGCCTCGGCCGCTTCCGCCTGGAAGGCATTCCTCCAGCCCCACGAGGTGTGCCGCAGATCGAGGTGACTTTCGATATCGATGCCAATGGCATTCTCAACGTCACGGCACGCGATAAGGCAACCGGGCGCGAGCAAAGGATAACGATCTCCGGCGCCAGCGGCCTTTCCAAGGAGGAGGTCGATCGCATGGTGCGTGAAGCCGAAGTGCACGCTCAGGAGGACCGCCAGCGCCGTGAGGAGATTGAGGCGCGCAACCGCGCCGACAGCCTGGCCTATCAAGCGGAGCGGACACTGCAGGATGTCGGTGACAAAATCCCGGCGAGCCTGCGCAGTGAAGTTGAGGACAAGATCAAAGCCGTGCGCGATGCACTCGCGGGCAGCGATATCACGCGTGTGCGCAGCGCCGCTGATGACCTGGAGCGTACCCTGCAGCGTATTGGCCAGGAGGTCTATAGCCAGCCTGGAGCACCCGCGGGCGATGGAGCACCCGGCGCAGCACCCAGTGGCGAAGCTGGGACTGTCGAGGGAGAGTACCGCGAAGTCTAGCGCAGAATCAAGGGACCGATTCGGGTGAACAAGAAAGGAAGTGCGACATGCTCATTACCACAGCACATCTCCTCGCTCTGAATGAGCTTGGAACCAGTGAGGCTGCGGGACATGCTGCGCGTGCGCTGACGGAGGATGACCCGCAGGAACACATCTATCGCGTGCTTGAACTGCAGGGGTTAGTGCTGTTCGAGCCGCCCCGGTCGTACCGGCTCGCCTATGCAGGTCAAGAGGCCCTTCTCTTGCTCCAGGCCATGCGCGAAGCGGCGCTGCTTCCTCCACTAGCAGCTTGTCGGAGAGAACGGACGGGCAGTCATGCCAGCCGCTCCGCCAGCGCATATGTTGTTCACGGTACGGGCACAAGCGCCAGAACGGCATGCGGTCGCAGGCAGAACAGGGTCAGCGATGGTGACCGAGCCCAGGATAAGGTATGGAAGCGCTTGAGATTGAACGCCAAACAGACCAGACCCCACTCGCCTGCCGCCGCCGAGATCCCACGCAAGGAGAACTGGCGGAAGCCGAGTATCTCTTTGAGGATGCCGATCACCGGTTCGACCGTGCATTTGCGTGCCCCGTAGATCGCTTTGCCCAGCGCGGTTCTCAGCTTGTAGGCCATCTTGACTTGTGCGCTCGCGTCCTCCGGCGGCGGGTCAGGCAGTGGCGCAAAGCGCTGCTGCCAACTGGGATGATGGGGATCACGGCCCGTCGCGATGTACGGCTCGATGCTGCGTTTGGCACAGGCCACCAGCGTCGCCAGGCCGAAGTAGCCGGCATCCAGCGCGGCTGCCTCGGGCGTGCCGATCGCGGACGGGATGGCCTCCAGAGTAGGCTCAGCTTCTTGACTGTCGTTGGGGTGATTGGAGAGGGCCCATCCCACGATCAGCAGACTCCCCTGATCCACGGCCACCTGCGCATTGTAATCCTGCTCAAAGCCCGCATCCGTCGGGTTTTTCATGATGCGCGACTCCGGGTCGGTGAAGTTGTACTGGTCGCCATCTCGGGGTCCTGGCACAGGCGGGGTTGGCGAACGGCCACGCGGGCGTCGGCCCGTGGTGCACTCCCGCTCCGCACGCTGCGCCAGCTTGGCCTCATAGTCAGCCTGCTCCGCTGCCGCGCGCTCTGCGGCACGGGCTTCCAGCACCGCTTTGGCCTGGGCCAGCCGCGCCAAGCGGTCCTCGCGCCGCGCCATCTCCGCGCGCACCACCAGCCCATCGGGTACCTCTGGCTGGTCGCTCTGTTCACTGAGGGCGAACAATTCCTCGACCTCGCTTCGCAGCTGCGCCTCCACCTCCAGCAGTCGCTTGTAACTGACCGCGTTATGCTTGGAGGCATCGGCATGGATCTTGGTCCCGTCCAGACTGATCGTGCCCAGTTTCAGCACGCCCGCCTCCTGGGCGAGCAAGAGCACCTGCACGAAGAGGTCCTTCAGCTCGGGCAGGAAGCTGCGCCGAAATGTGGCCAGTGTATCGTGGTCGGGATGCAGGTTGCCCGCGATGAAGCGGAACGGCACTGCCTCATACGTGGCCCGCTCGATCTTGCGCGAGCTGAACACCCCGGTGGCATAGCCATAGAGCAGCAGGCTCAACAACACTTCAGGGGCGTAGGGCTCACCACCGCGTGTCCCATACCGGGCATACAGCGCCGACAGGTCAAGTTGGGCCACGCTGTCTACCACGAAGCGGGCCAAATGGTCGGGGGGCAGACAGTCGCCCAGCCGCACC
>WNGD01000078.1_pt1 | contig 82336 bp, 80 predicted proteins | sample 5400671 | NCBI WGS metagenome assembly WNGD01 (sample SAMN13153369, study PRJNA577476) | soil metagenome | isolation source: 40 cm soil or saprolite under grassland replicate 2 | place: USA:California | collected 2016-06-15
CAGGCGTGTTTGCAGACCTGTGACAAGCAGCCAGCCGCGTACCGCGCTGCCTGTCTTCATCTCGCTGATAGTGAGTGGAGCCAGGGCGGTCGTTTGATCTCGTTGAAGTGGTTGAGCAAGCATAGTTTTGAGTCCCCTTGTGGCAGTGTTATTTGCTACTATATAGATACATGCCTTGGGGGAAAAGCCGGAAATTGACCTTTGATATGTCGTGAAGGAGAAAACCAGCAACTTTTATTGCTTGTAACAAATTTTCCGCTTTTTCCTTTTCCGTATGTATTAGGAAGGATAGAGATTAACTCACAGCGTTGTGAGGTCCTCCTGGTGATGGACATAGCCTTATTTTTGTGCTACTATCAACTTACATTTGTGGGAAACGCCGAGCAGGCGTGGATTTCCATGAAGAGAAGAGGTTTCATAGGATGTCTGAAATTAATTCCCCGTTCCGTTATCCCGGTGGTAAGTTCTACGCTCGAAAACTGATACTTGAGCATCTTGTTCCCCATACTCACTATATCGAGCCTTTTGCTGGTGGTGCCTCAATCTTTTTTGCTAAAAAGAAGGCAGCAAATAACGTCTTAAATGATGTAGATCAGGATCTAATCAATTGCTATCTAGCAATTCGAGATCATGTTGAAGGGTTGATAACTCTCCTTGATGGCATTCAGGCGAACAAAGAGAATCACCACTACTACAAAAATATTTATACACCAGCTAGTGACTTAGAACGAGCCTTTCGTTGGTACTATCTAAACAGAGTCAGTTATTCTGGGATAATGAACATGCAGAATTGCTATTGGGGTTATGGCGACAAATACAGTATGCAACCGAAGAACTGGCCAAACCATCTACGCCGGTGTTCAGAGAAGCTGCGGGGGGTACAACTAACCTCCACGGATTTTGAGGGAGTTATAGTTCAGGCCCCTGATGGCGCATTTCTTTTCGTAGACCCGCCTTATTTCAACGCTGACCAGGATAAGTTCTACACTCACAGCTTCAAAAGAACGGATCATTATCGTCTGGAACGAGTACTACATGAACACTCCCATCGACTCAGGTTCCTGCTCACCTATGACAACAGTCCAGAAGTGCGAGAAATGTACCAATGGAGCAATCATATACTGGATAAACAGTGGAATTATACGATCAACCGTACTGATGATCAGACTAAGAAGACCACTGATAGAGGCAAGCGTTACATGGGTAAAGAAGTGTTTATTATCAATTATGATATGGTGATCGCCGCGGCTTTGCCCTTACAATGGCATCTAGAGCATGCTGGATTTGGTCTAGCGGCAACCAATTAGGATCATTAGAAAGTAAAACGGAAGGCGTTCGTGGAACGACAGTGTAACCTTCAACGTCCTCTGCAATAGCTGTCGGTAATACAAATCTCCAGTCCTTGTTGGTGGCGTCAATAAGAGATAGAGTATCTGATACACCATAGTGTCTGTAGAGAATCTCAAGGAGCCCTGGTTCGGATACTAATTCAAATTCTTCTCCGACCGTGCCGCCTTCAAAGAGTGCATTTGTTGGAGTAGCTACTATCACATCAAATTCGGTAGCTAAGTAGCGGTCATTATAGGGCAGCTTTTTATTGCTTCTACTTTTATGGCACTTAACGTTGAAGTGAGGAACCTTCGACTTTCTTGTTCGAGTGCCTGTACTCATAGAGCCTCGTACTGCACTCTTTGTCTCAATTATTATTTGAACACCTGTTCTGCGATGGGTTATACCAATATCCTGGTCATTTGTACCCGGCTGAGGATTTAGATTTAACTTATTTACAATCCACACCTGAGAAGGTAGGACTTGGCGTAACGTAGACACTGCATCATACTCAGCAGCTTTACCCCGTAACATCGGAATAACCTTTTGATCGTTGAGTATTGAGAAGAAGTCTTCGGGCCTGATGTTGTACTTCTTACAATAGGCTACTAGTTTTCTCCCTAAGCTTTCATAGTCATGATAATCTGGTGTAGCCATTCTATTTCATACCTTCCGCTTTTTGCTCGCGTCCCTTATAATGCCTTGCTCCCCAAATTCAAAAAGTTCTCTGATCTCTACATCTAGTCCTTGGGCTAATGCAAATAGAGTTTTTACCTTAGGATTAGCTACTCCTGTCTCGATTTGGCTAACATAATTCACGGATAAACCGACCTGCTCAGCCAATTGAGCTTGAGTAAGATTCCTTAGACGCCTCAAGTATCTCAGCCGCTTGCCAAGGTGTAATATTGCCTCTTCCATCCTCTATTGAACTCTGGTGTTCGTATATCAGCCAAGTGAATGTATCACATCAGGAATGTGATTTACACAAACCAGCAGTTGGATTTTCGTTTCTGCTAGTGCAGTTAAAACTATTCAGAGCTTTTAAACAAGCTCTGGAAACGATAAACCATTTCCGCTTTTCTCTTTGGGATCTGTATAGATAAGACAGAATAGCAGTCCAGCCCGGTACAACTGGCAGATTCATTGACGTATACCCCACCAGTGCCTATACTAGAGCGGGAGTCAATCTTGTCGTGCGTCTAGTGAAAGTATCGGGCATCGTGGAACAGGCGGTTTCTCATTCTGAAGAGGGGAATGATAGCAATGTAGCGGTAGTCGAACGCCGCAGCGCTTTTGCAGGCGTATACAACGCGCTGCCTGCATATGGATGCGATGCTTTCTGGCATGCAGTTGAAGAGCCTGGCAAGCCTCTGGAAGTGCTGGTGCGCTGCGTGCGCGTTGCAGTCGCTCGTGGCAACGATGAAGGCCGCAATCGTATTATTGAGATAATCATCCGGCGCACGCAAACCACCAATGAGTACTGGGCAGACCACGCGCTGAAGCATCTCGGGCTGCAAGCAGACGAACACAGGTCTTTGGCCTTTGATCTCTATGCCGACCTATGCGAACGCGTGATGCGGGCGCTGATAGACCCGCAGCGGCCGTTCTGGGAAGAGAATTTTCAACACTGCCTGCGCTTCGAACGCAAGCATACCTACCAGGCGTTTATGACCCGTGAAGGCCGCTGGCAGAAACGTTCTGAACATACGGAGGCAAAAAGACCCGCGGAACTCGTCCCACTTACCGGGAATAGGCGCGTGCCACGTGCGCTTCTGAATAGTCTGGACCGCGCCATACGCTATACAGATGGCGAGTTGGGAGAGCTGGAAATCGAAGATGAGCGAGCACAGCAGCAGTTGCTGGCTGTTGAGCGCACCGACTTGCTGAATCTCGTCCTGCAACTTCCTGAGAAACTGCGCTCGGTTATTTTACTTATCTTCTGGGAGGGTAGATCGGAAAAGGATACGGCCCGCGTATTAGCCATTACCGACCGCACTGTGCGTAATCGACTGTACGAGGCATCCAGAATATTACGCAGCGAGTTGAAGTCAGAGCGAGGAGAGGTCCATGGATAGGGCGCAGGAAGAGGAGGTTTTGCATATTACTGCTCAGTACGTAGCAGAGCTACAGGCCGGCCGACAGCCGCGCCTGGGGGATTACCTGGCTCGCTATCCGCAGTATGCCAGGGCAATCAGCGAGTTCGTCGCCTATTATCATGCCGTCGAAGCGGACCTGCCAGGAGAAGCCTTGAGCGAGCAAGACCAGGCCCTCGCTAGTTCCCTACCACAACTTTCAGACAGTTCTCGCATGGCTTTAGAGCATGCCTGGAAACGTATTTCACCTCGTGAACTGGCCCCCGGCAACGTAAACACAACCTTGCTGGCGGTGGCTAACAGGCAGGGCCTATCTTTGTTCCAGGTGGCAAGCGAAGCCGGCTTAAGCGATGAAATTGTCGAAAAGCTTTTAAGCGTTCAACCCACGATCAAGGCCGCGACCATTCCACAGGAAGTGTTCAGGCGCTTAGCCCGTGTACTGCACCAGCCACTGGACGCGATTCAGACGTACTTCGGCCTTGCCAGCAGGTTGCAAGTAGCCGAGACTCCGGCTGTTTATGACACGGGATCACAAGATGTCCAGGAACAGAGCTTCCGCGAGGCTATAGAGCAGAGCGAGCGATTAGCAGACGAGCAAAAAGCCACCTGGCGCGATATCCTGGCTGGTGAGGGATTGTAGATGTGCACACGTTAACCCCTGCTGACTTTAACTCTTGATGATATCTTGAATCTTCCTGTTGCTAATCAGAAGAGGCTAGCTCCATCGTTCAGGAGGTCAGTTCCTCTATAAAGGTCACTCTTCACCCTTCAGGAGATACTTCAACTGGCAAGGTAAACCAGAAGGTCGTGCCGTGACCAGGTTCACTCTGGACCCCAACGCTGCCATGATGACCCTCGATGAACGCCCGGCTCAGATAGAAACCTAATCCTAAGCTCAGATCCAGCTCGTGCTGGACGGCGGTCCCTTTGGCACGATACAAGCGTTCCCAGATGTGCCCTTGCTCTTCTCCTGAGATACCCGGCCCCTGGTTATGAACCGATACACGGGCGACTGCACCCTCTACCGTCAACTGCACGGTCACCTGCTGATCAGCGGCCGAATAGATGAGGGCATTGGCCAGGTAGCTGCTGATGACCCGGATGATGCGCTCTGCATTGGCCAGAACAGGCACCACCTGCTCTGGAGGCGGGCTCTCCAGCACGATCGTGCGCTCTGGGGCCGCTCGCTGCTGCGCAGCCACAGCTTCTCTTAGCAGCGCGTTCAGATCCCAGCGGGTCTTGTGCAACTGGAGGGTATGAGACTGGATATGTGCATCATCGAGCAGGTCCTGGATGATGCGCTGCTCTAGACGGGTACTCTGAGTGGCAGAGGCCAGGGAATGCTGGAGCTGTTCAAGTTGCTCGCGCACGCCCTCGGGCTGCTCGGCGAGTTGGCGCTTGAGAGTGGCCAGACGGCGCTGGGCTAATTGGATATTACCTTTGATGGCGGTCAGAGGCGTCTTCAGTTCGTGGCTGGCCAGGTTGAGGAAGTCATTGATGAGCAGACCCAGTTCTTGCTGTGTGAGTGCTCTGGCGCGTGTCTCGACCTGCTCATACAAGCAGCGGAGGCATTCAATGACAAGCGCAGTCTGCGTCGCGACGGCTTTCACCAGCTCGATCTCCTCTGGCGTGTACCTGCTGTCAACACCAGCCATGGCGATTACGAGCGCACTAGCCAGCCGATTCTCAAGAAATATGGGAATCCACAGGATATTTTCTGCGCCATACCCTTCCCGGTACCTGGGTGGCAGGTACAGGCGCTTAGCAGGGAGAATCACCTCCTGGTTGGCGGAGAGGCGAGCAAGCATCGTTTCGTCGACAAACTCTGAGAGCAAGATGTGCCCGCTCTTTTTAGAGTCACTTTCCAGGTGACGGATCTGGTTCTCTCTGGTGCTAGTATAAGGAGGAAGCGCCATGAAAACGTCATGAACAGCGTTATGAGGAGTAGCTCTAAAACGCTGTCAGGACGCTTTCCGATAGCAGGGAGTTTGGGGTAAAATAAGAAGAGAAGGCGTTTGGTGAGTTGAAAGATGGTTGGGGTGGGCGCTGTCGGATACAGCACCAGCCCATGAAAAAGCCCTGCTGTTGAGGGGGTACGGCGGCTTTTTGTGCTCAGGGAGACGCTATTTTGTTCGTCTGTGTTCGTCCGTGACCAATACGAGTTATCGGTTTTGCTGTCAGTTTTGCTGTCATAGGTTGGGTGCCGCATACGGATACGACTCCACGTGTGTGGACGTTCGACGGTGTCCTCGTCGCCCTTCTCTCCATGCTCTAATGGACGAGCGCATGGAAGGCGCTGAAAATCAAGGCGCTCAGGATGACAAGCAGGATGACCAGAGTGGCGATGGCCTTGCGGGCATAGCGCGCCGTCTCACTATCTTCGATGGAGATATTGTTGTCGGTGGTGTAGCTCCCGGGAGCTGCGTAGAATCGTCGTGCGCTCCTTGGGTGTGAGACGTACCCTGATCCATGAGTAAACAGGCGCAGACTGATGATGGTTCCCCCAACACTCAGCACAATGGCAAGTAGGAGTATGATGAGAAACGCATCCATGCTGAACAACCTCCTTCTCTCGGTCTTGGAATCCCGATTCCGAGACGCATTCCTTTCTTTCAGGTACACGATGCTCACACCTGAAAAGTAGACACGCTCAAAGATGTGCATGGAAACAAACGGACTTATGGGTAATCACCAGGGAGTTATAGCTTGCCATTGATTGCTTGGTGCCAAGGGACGAGATGAGGTCGAGGTTGTCCGCTGGCATTCGTGGGTGTTCTCCGTGTGCTCAAAAAGACGTTTTGTTATTCGCTGTGTCTCATCATTTCCGCTCTGTTTTGCTGGCGTTGCAGTACAGTTGCAGTAGTGCCAATTTTTTTATCCCGATTTCCGAGATGATCACATGCTCTTTACATAAAAGTTTCAACAGCCTCTGGAGTGTTTTCATCTGTTGTGGATAACCTGTGGATAACTCTCCTCCTTCTACTCTCAAAGGATATCAGCTTTTCATTTTGTTCAGTGGAGAGTTAGCCTGAAAGAACGTCCTCTTCACATATGGTGAATTTCGTCCCGCAAAGACCGAATTTGGCTTGAAGGCTGAAGATGTTGTGGGATGAAACTTGCTCAGGGGTTTTCTGTCTTTTACTCATTATACCCAAGTTCTCGCGCTCTTCTATAGGCTTGTTGAGCTTCTTTTTTTCTCCCCAACCCTTCAAGTGCCCAGCCCTTGCCGTAGTAGGTATCAGCATCTTTAGGGGCCAGGTCGATCGCGCGATCGAAGTCAGCGATGGCCCGCTGGTACTCTCCGAGGTTCCCATAAGCAATGCCCCGATCGTAGAAGATATCGGCATCGCCCGGAGCCAGGTCGAGAGCGCAATCGAAGTCAGCGATGGCCCGCTGATATTCGCCGAGGTTCCCATAAGCAATGCCCCGATTGTAGTAGATATCGGCATCGCCCGGAGTCAGTCCGAGAGCACGATCGAAGTCAGCGATGGCCCACTGGTGCTCGCCGAGGTTATCATAAGCAATGCCACGATTATTGTAGGCGTTGGCATCGTTGGGAGCCAGGTCGAGAGCACGATTAAAGTCAGCGATGGCCCACAGGTACTCTCCGAGGCTATCATAAGCGCTGCCACGATGGTGGTAGGCCTTGGCATTGCCGGGGGCCAGGTCGATCGCGCGATTAAAGTCAGCGATGGCCCGCTGATGCTCTCCGAGGCTATCATAAACGCTACCCCGATGGTGGTAGGCCTTGGCATCGCCCGGAGCCAGGTTGAGAGCGCGATCGAAGTCAGCGATGGCCCGCTGGTGTTCTCCGAGGTTATCATAAGCATCACCTCGACTGTGGTAGGCGTTGGCATTGTCGGGGGCCAGGTCGAGAGCATGATCGAAGTCAGCGATGGCCCGCTGGTACTCTTCGAGACTACTATAAGCATCGCCTCGACTGTGGTAGATATCAGCATCGTTGGGAGCCAGGTCGATCGCGTGATTAAAGTCAGCGATGGCCCGCTGGTATTCACCGAGGCTACCATAAGCAATACCCCGATGGTGGTAGGCCTTGGCATCGTTGGGGGCCAGGTCGATAGCACGATCGAAGTCAGCGATGGCTCGCTGGTGCTCACCGAGGCTATCATAAGCGCTGCCCCGGTTGTGGTAGGTGTTGGCATTGTTAGGAGCCAGGTCGAGAGCCTGATTAAAGTCAGTGATGGCCCGCTGGTATTCACCGAGGTTACTATAAGCGCTGCCCCGGTTGTAGTAAGCCCTGACATTGCCGGGGGCCAGGTCGAGAGCGCGATTAAAGTCAGCGATGGCCCGCTGGTGCTCGCCGAGGTTCCCATAAGCGCTGCCACGATTGTGGTAGGCCTTGGCATTGTCGGGGGCCAGGTCGAGGGCGCGATCGAAGTCAGCGATGGCCCGCTGGTACTCCTTCAGCTGAGCGTAGGCAGTACCGGAGTTGAGAAGTGTGGCACTTTCCGCTTCGCGGTCGCCAAGATTTTGGGCGATGAGCAAAGCTTGCTCCGCGTGTTTAATCGCAGGCGAAAATTCGTGTAAATCTTGGAAGATCAGTCCAAGATTGTTGAGTATGTCGCCTTCTAGTTTCAGATCACCAACTTCACGAGCTATCATTAATGCATGCTCGTAGAGCCCAATGGCATAATAAGGCAGGGCTAATTGACGGTAAATATTCCCTAAACTATTGAGGAGAGCGCTTTCACTCTGCCTGTCCTTGATGGCACTCGCTAGAGTGGTGGCGTGTTGAAAGGACACTGTCGATCGATGAAAGTCGTTCAGAGCAGAAAAAGCCTTTTCGATTTCCTTAAGAAGAGAAGGCTTCATCTCTTGATGGTTGTCCTGCTGAGCTTTCTCAAGCTGTTGCAACAAAGCTTCGACCTGATCCATGAGCTCTTCCTTCGCGAGATGAAAACAGCTATACATCCCCCAAGAACGCCGGCAGCAGAGAGCATCCAAGCCAGCGAGTGTTCGGGATGGGAAGTACCGAGTATGTTCTTATGCATCAGTATAATGCTTCTAACACTCTATATCAAGCTAATATGACTGTATAGTGTGTTGTCGATGCGTGCGTGTGTTATTATCACTGAGGACGGTAAAGTTTCAGATGTCTTGTAATTCCTCTCAAACAAAGCCATGGGCCGTTCCATGAATAAGGAGTTGTTGTGCCGGTGTCTTGGAAGGCTGATGAGGCAAGTCTAGAAGTGCTTTGGGGAAATACCTCTAGACTTGCATTCTCGTGATTCTATGGTAAACTCTACTCCTTACAGGGGCTTTTTGAGATTGCCTGATGCCTTCGTTGTCGGGCTTGCTGAGCGTGAACCAGGAGGATTTTTGTCTAAAGTTGTCTATGATTTTCAGCCCTTGTCTGTGGGGTAAGCTGTCATAAGGCTGTCAGATGTGGTTCACCGCCACTTGTGATGAATCCGTCCCAAAAATGAAAAGGCCCGAAGAGAATTGATCATTTCCTCTCCGAGTCTCTCCTCAGTGGCCTACTTTGACTTGTGAAGGACTACTCCTGTCTATGTAGGTCTGCATCAAGTCCTTCGGTTCCTGGCCCTTCCTTCGTCTAGATAGCAGGTTCCTACACCCCTTGATGGTCTGCCTAGAATGGTCGCGCTTCTTCTAGGAGGCATCTATAGTATATGCTACCTCTCTCATCTCTGTCAAGGCTTTTCAGGTCTGATTAAGAAACCTTAACTGGTGGTTTGATGGTAGTGTTGGCAAAGTGAACGGCTCTGCTCTCCCAACCATGATGCCGTCTGTTAAAGATGGGTTGTGATGATGTTGTAGTCAGTTGGGGCTTGATAGCTCATTTTAGTAGCGGCATATACGCTAGGACTGTCAATTGTTGAAAGGTATTGCCATCACGTGCAGGTGCTTCGAGCGAGGCAGCAATTGAGGCTCTCCGTCACTTCTCGGCTTGAGAGTACGGTTGCGAAGAGTCGAACTCTGCAAGAGGCTTTTTGACGTGTTTTGAGTAGTGTTCTGGTCTGCCTCCCACGCGGGCGACCTTTACGATCGCCTCTGCTTGTTCGCTGGTGTTCACCAGGATTCCCCTTGTGCTCAAACAGGGGGAATTTTGTTCGCTTTGTATCACAAAAGACAGCTATTTTTCACGGGGTTTGCTGTCAGGGTGTGGTGCCGCATAGATACCATCCCGAAAGCTGTGTAAATGCGCTGCTAAAAATGGACACCATCCCGAGTTGTCTAAAATCATCACGGTGCATCCCAGACCTGCACCGTCGCGTCATTGCTCCCGGAGGCGATGCGCTTGCCATCGAACGACCACGCCACCGACCACATCCGATTGGAATGCCCCCGATAGGTGTAGACGTGGCTTCCATCGGCGGCGTCCCACACCTGTACCGTCTTATCAACGCTCCCCGAGGCGATACGTTTGCCATCAGGCGACCATACCACCGCATCCACAGGACCGGAATGCCCGCTATAAGTATAGAGGAGGTGTGGATCTTGAGAGCTTTGGATAATTTGGGAGCCTTGGGGGGATTGGGAGACCCAGGCCCAGGTAATACCACTGATAGCCAGACCGGCCAGACCAACGATTACCACACGTCGTGAGATGCCACGCCGAGCAGGGCGGGTCGCTGGTGGCTGTAAGATCTGCCTTGCTGTCCCGGCAGGAGTAGTTGTCTGCTGTGATGGTCGAACAGGCTGTCCTGAGCGTACTTGTAGCTGCTCATCTTGTATCCCCTGCAGGGCTTGCTTCACTACCTCCATGCTCTCTGGTCTCCTGCTCACATTCGCGTCGAGCATGTGTCCCAGGAGCAGGTCAAGTGCCACTGGGATCACCTGGCCTTGTAGGTATGGTGGCCCGTAGCCAGCACTTAGCTCCAGGGGCTCCTTGCCCGTCAGCAAGGTCTGCAACGTGCACCCAGGCTGTAGATGTCCGATTGCGCTGTCGTTTGTGCCTGGCCATACTGCTCCGGCGCGGCATAGCCCGGCGAACCGAGCGGCATCGTATCCCTAGCTTGCCCTGGCGTGAAGTGACGAGCGATGCCAAAGTCGATCAGGTAGAGACGGCCCATGGGGGTGCGCATGATATTGCCAGGCTTGACATCACGGAAGATGATGGGGGGCTGACGGGTGTGGAGGTACCCCAGCACGGTGCAGAGTTGCATCCCCATAGTGAGGACCTCCGCAACGGGCAGATGCTTGCCTTCGGTGCGGTCGAGATACTCCTCCAGGGTCTCCCCTTGGATAAAGTCCATCACCAGGTACCAGTGTTCGGGGTCGATGAAGTGGTCATGGATGCGCGGCAGGTTGGGGTGCTTCAGGCCAGTGAGTAAGCGCACCTCGCGGTTGAAGGTATCGGTGGCCTCGATGACCTGCTCAGGGCTAAGATGATGCAGGTTGATGGACTTAATGGCAACAGGTGCGTTTTTGCGCTGCATATCTTGCGCTTCGTAGACCGCGCCGAAGCCGCCTGCGCCAATTATACCAATGAGATGGTAGCGACCGACAAGCAGAGCAGGAGGGGGAGCAGGCTGTTCCGCCGGGGGCGACGATGCGGAATCGGTGTCCTCGGTGGAAGCCACTAAGCGTTGACCGCAGGCCCAACACCGCGTCGCCTGGGGCTGATTGGCTGCGCCGCACGCGTCACAGTAGAGAGGAGAAGAAGGCATCATACGTACTCTGCCCTTTCTGATATTGGTCATCACCCATTGTGCGATCAGAGAAGTGTTCTCTTCTATATGCTTCCAGGTAGGGGATGCGGAGATGTGATCCAATGAGTGGGAGAGAAGCGGGAGATTGAAGAGGAGCAGGCCGATTACGCCTGATTCGCGTGAGGGTAGAGGTTCTCTTCCTTGTTGGCTGTTGGCGATTTGGGAGAATTGCTTCTCAATGGGGATAAGGTGTGTCCTGCGATAGCAGGTGTAACCTTCCAGGAGCCATACCCACCAGCACGAGGATTGCAATGGTTGGTTTGGTCGAGGCTACAGTAGCTGCCTTTGAGGCTCCCATCTGCCTGGACGATCCCAGAGAAATGGAGCGGTCCATTGCCGAACACTCCTGGAACCGTGAACTGGATACGTCGGGCAGTATCAATTGTCCCGGTAAACAATCCATCTCCTAGAAGCCCAGAACCCAGCGCGAGGTAGCCGCTCATCTTCCCGCTCTCCTGCTTGATGTGTGTCAGCGACAGGGTTGAGGTAACATCGGCAGGAGTGTTATGAATAGTACCCTTATACGATCCAGCAATACTTGGAAGCTCTGCTACAGAGGTCGTAGGAAAGGTGGTAGGTGTTCCTGTTGGCTGGGAGGGAGGAGTCACTCCAGCAGGAGCTGTAGGTCGAGGTGTGACGAGAGCTGAATGAGTGGGAGTGCCAGATGTCGCAGGAGACCAGAGGCTTCCTCCACCGACCAGGACGGTACAGAGCGCAAGGAAGCCGCCTATGAGTAGACCCAGTCTCCAGGAGCGAGGAGCGTGCAACGGCTGAGGTACAGGTGCAGGTGTTTCTGCTCTTTGCTTACGGGCAAAGGGCCAGAGGGAGTCGAGCTTCCAGGAACGGGAAGCCTGTGATGACCCGGGCGCAGCAATGGTAGCGGGGCGTGTCACTGCCTGTTTAGGAGTCACAGGTGGAGGCAAGGAGGGTGGGGGCCCACTCGGTGATCTGCTCAGTGAGACTCGCCCCATCGGGGACCATAATGCTTCCCAGAACTGCTCAACTGACGAGAAGCGAAGATCATCCTCGAGAGCCATCGCTTGCTCAATAGCGGCAGCTGTAAAGGGAGGGAGAGTAGGTTCTACCTCGTTTACTGGCTTCAACAGATCGATCCCCGTGCTCTCCAAGTGCGTGGCTCGATAGAGGGCATCCGGGGGAACACGACCAGTTAAGAGCAGATAGCAGGTTGCGCCCAGGCCATAGATATCGCTCCGCGTGCTGAACTTCTCACTGTATTGCTCAATGGCTCCATAGCAAGGGGCAAAGTAAGGAACAGGGCTCCACCGCCAACCCTGTTTCTTCCCGATGCGCAGAAGAGCCAGCACGGGCTCGCCAGTCATCCGTGGGACGATGATGCTGGCCGGCTGGATGTGTTGATGAATAACAGGAGGGTGCTGCTGATGCAGGTGGCTCACCGCCCTGATGATGGGGGCCATGATCGTCATCATCTGTGGGAAGGGAAAACGCTGCTCCGGCTGTTGTACCCGGAGTACCTCCAGGTGCGGTTCTTCACTATAGCTCACCAGCAGGCAGGTCCGACCGAGGGTGTCGTCAGTGAAAACCGAGTGGGCTTGGGGCAATGCTCGATGATGAAGGGGTGTATGTGATACATAGTCAAGCGTGAAGCGATACCCTTCCTGCTCCTGTGGGTTGATTAGCTCTGCAAGGGCAAACAGCTGCTGTGTGTCATGCTGATCCCGTGCCAGATAGACGTTGCCAAAGCCTCCTTTGCCAAGGAGGCTCTCAAGGATATACTGCCCGTTGAGCACAGTTCCAATGGGGAGAAGAGCTTGTACCACTTTCATGGTGTCCCCCTTATCACTTTTCCATGCAGTCCTCAAAAAAATGTACTGATAGTTACTGCTCGTATTATAGAGAGCGATAATCTTCTAAGCAAGCCCAAGGACAGTTCCAGGAGAATTTACATTTCGATTTCCTGCTGGCGGATGTGGAGACCCATTTTCAGGCACTCACCCTCTCTCCCGCAGACGTGCTCCATCATATCGGCAGTCCTTTTGCGCCAGACAAGGATGCTATCCAGCCGCGAACTCACGCCACATAATCAACTTGGAAGCATATAGAATAGAGACGCCATAGTGGGCCTGATTTATAACGATTGATGACGCGAGCGGTGACGATTTTACGCCTCTTCCAACTGCCCTGGCCTGAGATCAAATCCACCAAAATGAGCCAACTCCTTGTCCACCCCCTGTAAATGAGAGAATTCATCGGTACACAACAATCGATATGGTATCTTAGAGGCTCGAATCCCTAGTCATCTACGGCAAGCATCACTCTCTTCTGTCACTTATTCAGGTTCTGACCATTTACGCAAACTATTTTACAGTCTCTAATGAGGTATCTGAGATCTCACAAATCTGAGGTGTCAGATACTTTTTCTGAGGCTGGCTCTCTTATAGATTATGATCGCGCTGGTTCCTGATCCTGCTCTTCAGTATTTGGGCTTGAGGCGGTATCATCTTGTCTCTCCATCTCCTTGATCAGCTTGCCAATAAGCCCTACTGGTTTGCTGATACTCTTGAGAGTGTATCCCTTTCTCTCGCCTCCATAAAGCGTTGCAACTTCGGTGAACCCTAGGGCTTCAAAGATGCGTTGGCCTTGCTTCGTTGCACCCACGCCGTACCAGTTTTTAATGTCGAACTGGCGGTTGAGTGAGAGTGCCCATTTGAGCGTTTCTTTGATGAGGAAACGTCCTCGTTCTCTGTCTTTGATTGGCTTTCCTGATGGTTTCACTGTCAGGGTCGCCAGGTAAACAGAGAGGTATGAGTCTGTCCACTCTTTAATTGCTCTGGTGGGAATGTCCCGCTCTCGTATCTTGTCCTGTATCAGACGCGTCAGTATGCTTTCCTCTATAGGAATGAGCGACGAGTAGCCGACTACCTGCCCACGATCTTTCAGAGCCATGAATATCTCGTCGTTGATGTCTCGCCACTCTAGTAATGTCTCGTAGGGCACAATGTCATCTTCTCCATATAGGTCCCTACCGATTTGGACTTCTGCCCACAGGTCAGCGGGGGTTGATGGTGTGAAGATGAGGTGCGTAGGCTCCCTATCTTTGCGCCGAGGTGTATGTTGGTCCGATGGCACGGCGTGAGAAACGGCCAGGGGATGAAGTTCCCAAGTCGGCATGGAAGATGTGCGAAGTCAAGGAGTACTCAGAGAAGGGCGTCGGGGCGCAAGCAGGCGGTGAAGGGTGATCTTCTGGCCTGATTGGTGCAGGGGATGACGGCTCACGCGCTGCTTGCGAGTCTATTTATTCTTCGGTGGTGAATGGTGCAGGTCGGCGGTGGGGATGGCATGTGTGGCGGCTGGGACGCCTGGGAAGCGGCGTGGTGATGGCATGGCAGAGAGGGTTGTGGGTGTGGTGGTGATGCTCTGCCTGGATGGGTGGCGTGGCCTGCACCGAGGGGTGGCAAGTGCCTGTTTAAACGTGGAGTTTGTAGGTGGTTTGTGTGTCAGGTGTGTCGTGTCGAGAAGGGAGGTGGTTGTATGCAGATGGTGTCGTTGGAAGCCTTCTGTGCCTGGCTCTGCGCTCACGAACATGAAGTGGTAGGCCGCTCGGGGACGTGGTTTCATGGTCCGCTGGCCCACTGGCTCTCGGACCTGTTGGGAGGCGTCTACGGTCGGACGTGCTGGGATGCGCACTGGTGGCTACCGCTGCCACGCTGGGCGGTGCTCTTTAGCACGTGGCAGGATGCGCGTGATGGCCGTCCCGTCCTGGGACATGAGGCGTTTGCACTGCTGGCGCGGGTAGAGAAGGTGTTGTCGCCTCGCCAGGTGGCGTAGAGGATGTGGGAAAGGAGGAGAGAGAAGATGAGCAGACGAGCATTGTTGACCTGGTCGCTCGTCGCGCTGGTGTCCGGGGTCGGCTGGGTCTGGCTTTCGCATCCGGCGACGGTGATCGCTGTAGGTGTCGTTGCGTTGTCGCTCGTGCTGTGTGTGTTGTCCTGGAAACGGGGTGTGTAGGGTGAGGTGCGCGATGAGTGAAGAGATGGAACGCTTGATCGCAACGATCAACATCGCACTCGCGGTGGGCAACTGGTCCCTGGTCGTCACCCTGACGGCTGACCTGTATGCCTGTGCCCTGGCAGAAGGGGAGACGGCCTTTGCGGACCTGGTGCAGGACCTGCACTGGATTGCCCAGGATGCGCTGCTGCACCCGGTTGAAATAGCCTCCCTGCTGGCAGAGGTGGCCCATGAATAGACGTTCTCTGCTGTTTCACTGCTGCGATGCGGACAGCGCCCATCAGCGCATGGCGGGCTCTGCCAGTTGGATGGCCTTCAGCGCTCGCTGGCGGGCACGGCAAGGCTTACCGCTGTTGCACCCGCTGGGGGTGCAGTACCTGACCCCGCAAGATTTCTGCAATGGGCTTGGGCAACCCCTGCCTGCGGCAGAGCAGCGGCGGCTGTTCCGGCAGTATGTGGAAGCTGCCCAGCGGCTCGGCGCTCGTCGTCTGCCACTGCCTAGCGGGGACCTGGCCTATGTACGAGGTGGAGACTGCGTGCGCTCCGGGGTGTTCCGGTCGGACTTCCTGTACGGTCGGGAAGACAGCTTGTCCTACGAGGTGCAGGCGGCTCGTCGTCCCTATGGCATTCCCGTTGCTTCGACACTTGAGGAACCCTACTGGCTGGATGGTGCGACGTGCGACGAGGACGACAACGGGGATGAGTCCTGGATTGCAAGTGTGTCGTGAAAACTCCCCGTTTACACAGGGAGTTTAGTGTGTGAAGTGATGTGTCAAAGGAGGTGTCGAGATGGTACGAACAATGAGGGTTGAACAAGGGACTCCTGCCGATGGCTCGCTGCTCTCGATGCTGCATCCCTGGCTGGCGGTGGTGGCTCACCAGGAGCCGGAGTTGTCTGCCTGGCGGCTGCTGGCCGGGGTGGTGGAGGCCTTTGTCAAGGAGTGTGAGCCGCAAGAGGACCTGCGTCATGCCGAGCAGTCGCTCGTCTGGAACCAACCGGACAGCGTGGCCTTCTGGCTGGGCTATGCGGTAGTCGATGCCCGCTCGGCGACTGAGCGGTGGATGGTGGTGCAGTCGCTCTTGCAAGAGCGCTACGACAAAGGTGATCTGTCCTGCGCGTCCTTGCTTGGGTGCGCGGCTGAGCGGGTTGAGCGGGCGACCCAGGAGGCAGCCGCCGTCTGCATGCAGGTGGCGGCTTTGTGCGGACAGTATGGCCTGCCGCTGCCTGAAGGCGCACTGGGCTAGATGCGTAGTAGCTTGTGCTGAATCGGGAGGCGCGTGATGAAACGAGGCAAGAGGCTGCTGCCGGTGCGTCATGAGCCGGTGGAAGGCATGGTGCCGGGCTGGTTCGCCTGCGCCTGTGGCGGCCAGTGTGGTCGGGTGTGGGTGTGTCGCTGTTGCATCCCCACGGCTCCGGCGCACCTGCCCCATCACCTGTGCGAGGAGCACCGAGCACTGGCACGCTGTGGGCAACTTGGCAAGATGATGGATACGTAGTGCGTGTGTGGTATGAACTCTGCCAGTTGTGGATGATGGGCAAGGGCATGACGATGAAACAAGTTGATAGGAAAGGGATGGTGCGTGATGCTATTACAAGGATTCGTGTTAGGCAGTGAGGTGCGTGAGAGCGTCTTCTATGACCAGGTGACCGGGCAACCCAAGCCGGGCTATGCCGTCAAGTTGACGGTGCTGGACAGTGAGACCGATGAGACCTATCAGTGCCAGGTGACCGACGGCTTCCAGACGCTGGACTACCTCAAGGACCTGAAAAAGCAAGGGGCGGCTGCCGAGGTGATGCAGCAGGCAGCGGCGCAACTGCAAACCGAACTGCCGCCCAAGATGACCCCGATTGCGCTGCAGGTGCAGCGCATCAAGGGCAAGCAGGGCTTTCTCACGTTAGTCTGTCGGCTGGCGGGTGTGGCGGCCACGGCCTGATGGTGGCAAGGGAGGTGAGGCGTGCGTGTGCAGCAGAGTTGGATACGAGCGGCTGAACACTGGGTGTTGCGGCTGGTCTCGTTCGTGTTTGCGGTGGCGTCGGCCCATGCCATCGAGTGGTTCTTCTCGGCGCTCAATGGCACCGATAGCTTACAGCCGTGGGCGACCTGGTTCATTGCGGCAGCCTTCGGGCTCTTCGGCTACTTTGTGAGCCGGGGCCTGGCGCTGCGGCTGATGAACAAGGAGCGAGCGGTGGCCTACCTGTTTATTGGCTTCGTGTTCGAGTTTGTGGAAGTGACGTGTAACTACGCGATGGCAGCGGCCTCGGCCTCTTCCATTGGCTGGTTGCACCGGGTGCATGGTTGGCAGCACGATCTCTTGTCGGTGCTGGTCTATATCGTGCTCTCGATCATCCCGGTGCTGACCATTCTGTTCGCCTGGGTGGATATGGACCTGGAACGGGCCAAGCAGGGCTACACGGTGCAGGCCTTCGGGGCGCGCAACGCGGCTCCTACGCCCATGCCGCTGCCGGTGGTGCCTCGGACGGCGCGGCCTGCGCCTGCTCCCACCATGCCGGGACCTGTAGCCGGGTTGGCTCCGCTGGTGAACTATCCCCCGATGCCGCCTCTGGCTCCTGCGGTGGGTCAACCAGGGCCAGGGGTGTTCAACGCCCTGGGCAGCTACTGGAACAATGTGCGAGCGGGGGTGCAGCCGCATCCGGCGCAAGCGGCTCCCATGACGGGCTCCAATGGACAGCCGCCGCAAGGGCCATAGTGCGCCCTGCGGCGATCATGGGAGGGGGACATGCTTCGGCATGTTCCCTTTTGCATGGGAAAGGGGACAAACTCTCTGTGTAAACGAGGAGTTTGGAGGTGATGGGGATGCAACTGATGGGGGTAGCTCATCCACAGCCACAGAGCGAGGAGGAAGTGAGGCAGTTGCGGGAATGGTGGCTCTATCACGCCTCGGTATTCTTGATGGAACTGATGGCAGCAGCAGGCATGCCAGTGGCTCCGGTGCGGGTGTCCGGTGGCTGGCCGTCCTCTGGTGGGCTGGGCAAGGGGCCGCATGTGATCGGGCAATGCTTTCCGCAGCAGGTGTGCGCCGATGGCGTGTCCCAAATCTTCATCTCGCCGCGCATTGCCGAAAGCATTCAGGTGCTGGGCACGCTCTTGCATGAACTGCTGCATGCTGGGGTTGGCTGCCAATACGGACACCGGCGGCAATTTTCTCAACCGGCGCGGCGGCTGGGCCTGGTAGGTCCACCCACAGCGACGACGGTGGGAACGGACCTGGCAAAGGTGTTACAGGTGTTTGTCAACACGCTGGGACCCTATCCGCATGCGCCGATTGTGGTCGGGCAGAAGGTGAAGAAGGGCAGTCGCATGCGGCTCTACGAGTGCGCGTGTGAACCTGCGGTGAAGGTGCGGGCGGCGCGCGATGACTTGCAAGCACAGTGTATGGTCTGTGGCTGTTGTTTTCAGTTAGTCGAGAGTGACTAGAAAAAGAGGTGGTGGCAGTGGATGCCGTAGACGATCTGGCACATGTGTGGGCTGAGCAGGTCTTTGGGGAGTTCCTGGCCTGGGTGGAACGGCAAGAGGTGCGTGCGGTGTTGCTCGCGGCCCTCGATGTGGTGAACGAAGCAGTAGGATGTCAGCAAGGCATGACAGTGGAACGGTATGCGCTTTCCTGTGAGGCGGTAGACTGGTTGGCGCGGGTGGCGGCTAGTCAGGGCTTTGTCGAGATGACAGAGTGCTTTCTAGGCATGGGGACCTCATGCGATGGATGCCGGTGAGGGTACGTGATGCAGCGGTATGACGTGGCGTTGTGGCGCTGGTGGCCCTCGCTGTTTCCTGCGTGGTGTGAGGTGGTCGAGGCGGCAAGTGCGTTTGCAGCGGTGGAGGTGGTGATGCGACGGCATGGGTGCATGACAGTGAAGCATGCGGCGGCACGCACGATGGATGGCCTGGTGGTCTATCGCTGCTTCGGGGTGCAACTGAGTCCGGGGGTGGCAGGGTGGCGCCGTGTTCGGCGGTCAAGCATCCTTGGGAGCTTGAGGCATGGGGGTGCCACGCCTGCGGGGAGCAAGCGATGCCGCCAGGCCCGACCCTTGACCCCGGCGGGTAGACTTGCCAGAGCGAGAGCGACCGCCTGGTGATGCGGTCAATGCAGTTACCAGGTCGCTCTCGGCGCGAAGCGCTCACCCGCCGGGGTCAAGGGCGGCATCGCCCCCGCAGGCGTGGCACAGGTGGGGTGGGGCTTTCAAGGCCGCGCAAGCGGTGCCTTTCCTTGGGTGGTCGTGTGGGGTGGTTGGCCGGGCGTGCTCGCGGCGGCGGGGTCCCCCCTGGGGTGCCGCCGACACGCCCGGCCTTCCTTTTGGGCGCGGACCAAGTATACCGCGCTCCTAAAAATGCAAAAGGGAGTGAAGCAAGACACTCACGTCGCGGGAGCATCCGGGCTGCGACGAATTTGCTGGGCATGATTGCGGTAGTGATGGTAGGAATTGTCCGCGATGATGGCAAGCAGCGAGTGGCCTTGCGGTTCCACCCAGCCTTGCCAGGGCTCTGTCCAGGCAAAGCGGTGCGGTGTGGTGATCTCCTCTTCAGAGAAGGTGTGGATGAGCGTCGTCACCTGTTGCAGGAAGCGCTCGTGCATCTGGCGGAAGTCCTTTTGCACCTCGTGCAGGGGGCGGTTCCGGTTCTCCAGGAAAATCCGGTCGTTCATTCCCGTCAGGATTTCCTCTGAGAGCTGCGGGGTCTGTCCTTGCAAGAACTGCTCAAGCCACCCTGTACAGAGTCGTTCCCAGGCGGCAATATGGGCCAGGATATCCTTGATCGACCATCCCTCTTCCAAGGAAGGGCTACAGAGCTGCATCTCATTCAGTGGAGCGATCAGTGTCTCCAGGTTGGCATATTCTGACTGGATAGTATTGAGCAAGGTGGTGTTGTCCATCGGTCTCCTCTCTGTATGCACGAACAATGGAGGCACGTGTATTCATTATAGGTGATCTGTACTGAGAGTCAAGCAAGGAGGTGGAGGTTGGTGCAAATGGTCGGTCATGGGGTGGATACCCTCCTGTTGAATGTCTACTACACGGATGCTGATGGCAAGCCGGACAAGCGGGACCTGGCCTCCTTCTTGGTGCGGCAACTGAACACCTGGAAGAACCAGGCCATTGCTGCCGAGGAGCCGGTCGTGGTGCCGTGGGCCTTCCAGGAAGCACATCTGCACATGTACCCGCATGGGGCCGGTCGAGGACAATGGACGTGGTTACTGACCTCGGACCTGATCAACGTGTGCGTCTCGCGGGGGCGGCTCAACTGCATTGCGATGGTGCGGCTGTCTTCGGAATACCTGTGGTCGTGCCAGTCACTGCGTGAAGCCATTGAGCAGGTGCGGCGGTTCCTCGATGAGCACTTCGAGACGACGGTGTACCTGCAAGTCTCGGAGGTGCATCTGTGTGCGGATGTGACCTGGAGCTTTGAGCATGTGGACTCCCGGCGTGAGTTTGTCTCGCGATCGCATAAGCGGGCAGGTTATGAGGTGGCTGATGAGGCTGCTGAGGTGGAGGACCATACGTATGGGCTGCATCGAACGGGCCTGACATTTTCGGCTCGTGGGCCGATTTCCTGCGCGATCTACGACAAGACGCGGGAGGTGAAGCGGTCGGGCAAGCTGTGGTTTGAAGACCTCTGGTCTAGCAATGGATGGGGCGGGACCGGTGTGGTGTGGCGTGTTGAGTTCCGCTTCAAGCGCGAGTTCCTGCGCGAACTCAGAGTGGATGGCGTCTATCATGGTATCGAGGATGCCACAGACTTACCTGCTCGTCTCGTCGACCTGTGGGCGTATGCTGCTGGTCATGTTGGGGGTGGCGCCGATGGCTGGCCGGATGGCTGGCTGCGCCTGGTGGTGGTGCCGGATGATGGGACGCGTTCGCGCTGGCCGGTGCATGCTGTCTGGCAAGGGGTGCAAGCGGTGTTCTCGACGGCGACGAACCGGCCCACAGACTTCCACGAGGTGATACGTAAGCGCAAGCAGGGATGGAATACGGACAGGGCGATCGAGTCCACAATGGGCTTTGCGACTTCGCTGGCGGCGCATGTCGGTGGCGATCTGGCGCAACCGGAGACGGATTTCTCGCTCTTCCTGCACTGGCTGCATGAGGCGGGAAGTGACTACCTGGATGTGAAGGAGCGCGTTTTTGCGCACGAAGTATTGCGCAAGCGAGTGGCATTCGGATTGCAGGCAGAGGAGTGCTCATTTTGAGGTGCTAAGAAACATCTTCATTGGTGGGTTCAGACCTCCGTGAGGCATGCTCCTCGTGCAACCCTGCTACCAGGTCGTGAAATGCCTGGACCAGGTGGATGTTGCAGATGCGGTAGTAGATGGTTGTCCCCTCTCGGCGTGGGATGATGAGCCCTGTGGCGGTGAGGCGCTGTAAGTGTTCCGACGTGGTGGAAGGCGCGAGGCCCAACGCTCTGGCGATAGCAGTGACAGAGAGCTCTGGTGGTGACCCCTGCTCCGCGCTGTGTGGTGGGGCAAGCAGTTCCAGGATTTGCCTGCGGCTCGCTTCGCACATGGTAGAGAGGAAGTGATCCACAAATGCGTCGATGTCCCTCGGTCGACGCGTTGGTTGGCCCTGATGGGCTCGCGGTGATGCAGGCTCCTTTCTTGGTGCAACGATGAAGGCTCCAGGCCCAACGCAGGGTGTGCCTGCGTGGGGAGACCCCTTCTAGCAACGATACGTTTTCCTGCGCGTCTCCGTTCAGCGCGTGGTGCTGCTGCTCGTCAGCTTTGGGGACGCGTCCACCCTGCTCCTCTACGCGAGGAGCTTGTCGATTGTGTGGAGCAGTTGGTCTACATCAAAGGGTTTAGCGACACCCGTGAGGCGACGCTCCTGAAGTGCTCGCCTGGGCAGGGTGGCGCTGATGATGATGGCGGGGATGTCTGCGAGGTCTGTGATGGCATGCAGGCGGTCATAGAGGGCGATGCCGTCCATCCCAGGGAGTTGGTAGTCCAACAGGAACAGGCTCGGTTTCAGGTTATGCACCACCTTGAGCGCCTGGAAGCCATCCGTCACGAGCAGGGCTTGATACGGACTCTCCAAGAGCAGCGTCAGCACGAGAATGCTACCCACGGCTTCATCGTCTTCCACCACGAAAATGGTTTTCACGTCGGTCTGGTCCTCTACCGAGGAGAAATGTCGCGTGTTCATTATCATGCTTCTCCTCATAGTTCGGCTTCTACCAAATTTGTCATTAACCTTATAGACACGTACAGGAAGAGGAGATGGTGACAGAGGTCCTCGTTTGGTTTGGTCGGGTCGCGACGCTGCGGGGAAAGTGAGTAAGCCAGGGAGTGGGGTGAGTTTGTATCGATGGAGTCAAGACCAGGGTCGGGTTTCCGGGAGAGAACGAGCGCGTCCATCTCGGCGTTTATACGCTGAATTTGAAGGGGGGTGGTTGGCGTGAGGAAACGGCGTCAGGCGGATTTGGCGGTCCAGCCGCTATTGTTGACGGTGCTGCAGGTGGCGGCCTGTTTGGGACTGAGTCGGAGTAAGGTTTATCAACTGATGGCAGTGGAAGGATTGCCGTTTATCAAGCTCGGGGCAGTAAAGCGGGTGCCTATAGCTTCATTGCAGAGGTGGATAGAGCGGCAGGAGCAGCAAGCGTCAGCTTGATAGGAGAGGAAGAGGGTGAAGGGTATGGCAAGAAGTAAGCAGCGGGGGCATGGTGAAGGCAGCATCTATCAACGGAAGGATGGGCGGTGGGTTGCGAGTATTACCGTGGAAGGTCGTAAGCGAAAAACACTCTATGGAAAGACGCGCAAGGAAGTTGCTGAGAAGCTTCATAAGGCGTTGCAGGACCGAAGGCAGGGTATACTGCCAACGGGGCCACGGCAGAAGCTCGGGGAATATCTTGAGCACTGGCTTGAGAAGGTGCATAAGCCTGGTATTCGGTTAACGACGTACGCGGGGTATCGGAATGTGCTCGATAATCATCTGCTCCCCGGTTTGGGGCACATCCAGCTACAGGGGTTAACCCCTCAACAGGTGCAGGCCTTCTATGCGCGTGAGTTGGAGGATGGGTTATCACCGAGAACGCTGGTGTCGATGGTGCATGTCGTGCTTCATAAGGCGCTGGATGATGCGGTACGATGGAACCTTGTTCCTCGTAACGTTTGTGATGCGGTGTCGCTTCCTCGGTTTTCGGTGGAGAGCAGCATCCGGTCGCTTACGAGAGATCAAGCTCAGAAATTGCTAGAGGTTGCGCGTGGACATCGGCTTGAGGCTCTGCTTACCGTCGCGTTGGTAACTGGAATGAGACGGGGCGAGTTGCTGGCCTTACGTTGGAGTGATATTGATATGGAGACGGGAAGCGTGCAGGTGCTTCGCACAGTGTCTCGTATTCGTGGACGCGGGTATGTTGTGACTGAACCGAAAACCGCGAAGAGGAGACGTAGGGTGATGCTCCCCGGGCCTGTTGTCGAGGTACTCAAGCAGCATCGTGTCCGGCAGTTAGAGATGCGGTTGAGGGTTGGCAGTACGTGGCAAGAAAACGACCTGGTGTTCTGTAACATGTACGGGAGGTATCAGCATCCAGACCATATGGTTGAGCAGTTCCAAAGGCTGCTGAAGAATGCGGGATTGCCGCATCTGCGGTTTCATGACTTGAGACACAGCGCTGCAACTCTCCTGTTGGCGATGGGGGTGCATCCCAAGGTTGTACAAGAGCTTCTCGGTCATAGCGATATCGGTGTCACGATGGACATCTATTCCCACGTCCTCCCATCGATGCAAAAGGATGCGATGGACAAGTGGAATGAGATGTTCTGAGGCGTTTTCCCACTCTTTTGCTGTCAGGATTGCTGTCAAGAGGCTTTCCGACAGCAGCGAGTTTGGGGTAAAATAAGGAGAGAAGGCGTTTGGTGAGTTGAAGCACGGTTGGGGTGGGCGCTGTCGGATACACAGCCCCATAAATGGGGAGAAGGGCCGTGCCCGACAGTGCCCTGCATGTGGGGGAAACTTGAGAGCACTCTCTCTTCTAAAGAACCGGGGAAAACGGAAGTTTTGTTCATGGCAAGGGCAAAAACAATTGCATATCTTGATTGTCATTCGGGCATCAGCGGCGATATGTTCCTGGGTGCAATGCTCGACGCCGGGCTCTCATTCGATACGCTCAAAGAAGCGCTGGCGGGTCTGCCCGTAACAGGATATCAATTGAAGCTTGAACCCTTTCATGACAGGGGTATTCGCGGTTCGCGCTTTAACGTACTTGTGGAAGAACAAGCTCAGCCTATACGTCACCTCGCGGATATCGTCACATTGTTGAGCGCCTCGACGCTTCTCCCACACGTACGGCAAATCGCACTGTCCATCTTCCAATGCCTGGCGGAGGCCGAGGCGACCGTGCATGGTTCGAGCATCGCAGAGGTGCATTTTCACGAAGTGGGCGCGGTCGACGCGCTGGTAGATATTGTGGGAGCAGCCATTGCCATCGAGACACTGGGTATTGCGCAACTCTACGCCTCGCCGCTGCCGTTGACGAGTGGCCACGTACAGACGGCACATGGATTGTTGCCCATTCCAGCGCCTGCCACGCTGGAGATCCTGCGCCGCGTTGCTGCGCCCTGGCGCCCCTGTCCCATCGAAGGCGAGTTAGTAACTCCCACGGGAGCCGCTATCCTGGCGACCCTGGCGCGTTTTGAGACGCCAAAGATTGCTATCGAGAGGGTAGGCTACGGCTTTGGACAAAAAAGGTTCTCCTGGCCCAATTGCCTACGCCTCTGCCTGGGACGAACACAGGCAGCCGTTGGCGGAGACGGAGACGGGGAACCCGATGTCGACTGGGTGACCGTCATAGAGACCAATATCGACAACATGAGCGGCGAGCTGCTGGGTGGGATGATGGAGCGATTACTGGAGGCGGGAGCATTGGATGTCAGCTACTCGCCTATACAGGTGAAGAAGAATCGCCCTGCCACGCTAGTGACCATCATCTGCCCACCAGAGCAGGCCGAGAAGCTTGCGCTGGTCCTGCTGCGTGAAAGCAGCACGCTGGGCGTGCGTATACAGCAGATGCAGCGGCTCAAAGCGCAGCGCACGCAGGAGTCCATCGAAACACCGCTCGGTACGATGCTGGCGAAGGTCAAGCGCCTGGGGCCGCGTATTCTCAGCGCCGCTCCAGAATACGAGGAATGCCGGCGCGTTGCGCTGGAACGGAATATGCCGCTTGAAGAGGTATACGAGGTTGCACAGCGTGCCATAGAGAGCGTTATAATAGAGAGTGGAAAATAATTGATACAGCGCAAGCACTGAAGATAGATGACCTATGGACTTCAAAGATTGGCGCAAAGCGCGCGATAAACCTGGGACTGAACCTGAGCCTCCCAGGGTCAATAAATTCCATGGCAGGCGCTATCGTGACTATATCGAGGAGCAGATTGCCGAGGCCCGGGAGCGCGGCGAGTTTGACAACCTGCAAGGATCTGGCAAACCATTACGTCTCGATGACAACTTCTATGCTGGAGACAAGGCCCTGGCGTATGGCCTGCTCAAGAGCCACGGCTTCGCGCCCACGGAGATCGAACTGGCCAAGGAGATTCGCACCGGGTCCGAGCGTGCAGAGGCGAAAGTGGAGAGACTGCGCAAGCGGGGCCGCATATTACGAGCACGTCGTCTCCCGCCATCTGCCAACGAGAAGCGAGTCTACAATGCCTCGGTAGAGAAGGCCGCCGATGAGTATGAGCAGACCCTACGCGAACTGAACCGCAAGATCCTGACGCTCAATTTGACAACGCCGGAGGCCATGCACCGGCCTCTGTTTGAAGTGGAGAAGCTGGTGCGGGGGTTCAGGGAATCGTGCCTATTGTTTACTTGAAATAATACTCCTAACTCGCTATAATACTGTTCAGGCTAGCGTGTAAGACAATTTTGCAGTGATGGCGGGTACTTGAAGTAGGACTGCTCAAGTTTTGCACTTATATACTTACTAATCTTCCCCTCACCGCAAGGTTGCTGGCACCTGATCACTTTTAAGGTCTTTATACCCAGCCTTCTCTTTTCCCGTTATTCGATCTAGATTGTGAAGGGTTTGGTGTGTAGCCTGCTAGATAGGTGAATGTGTACAAAGGAGTATCCAATGAGCGTCGTGCTGAATGCCGTAAGGATTGTACTCGAAGAAGCTAATGAGCCACTTCACTCTCGGGAAATTACACAGCGCATTCTTGCACGCGGCCTTTGGAGAACCGAAGGTAAAACTCCTGACGAAACAGTTAGCGCTCAACTTTCTGTAGACATTATTAATCACGCCCAAGCTTCACTTTTCCAACGAACCGGAAAAGGTATATTTGCACTTCGTGCATGGGGGCTGCCTGAATTTAATAGCGAGGTTGGTAGGGCAGTGCCAACAGATGGGTCGACTGAAACAGTATCTGCTGATATACCTGCCAGAGCTTATACATTCACTGATGCTGCTGAGAAGATTCTCGAACAGTTTAGCAACAAAAAGCCTATGTACTACCGTGACATCACTAAGAAGGCTCTAGAGCTAGGTTTGATTAGAACTGTAGGTCAGACCCCCGAAGCTACCCTTCATGCGCAAATCGGGACTGAGATCGAGCGCATGACCAAGCGAGGGGAGACTCCTCGTTTTATCAGGTATAGTAAAGGTTTAGCGGGGCTTTCTCGTTGGATGACATCTGGGTCGCTGCTCCAGGCTGAGCATGATGGTGAAAAGGTCTTGCCATTTGAGCTATCGCGACAGATCGAGCAACACAACAACGGGGTTCGCAAAAAGCTGCATGATCAACTGTATAAGATGCTCTCGGGTGAGTTCGAGGCTTTAATTGGAGAGTTGCTTGGAAAACTGGGATTTGAAGAGGTAGCGGTCACAAATGAAAGCAACGATAAAGGTATTGATGTTCGTGGCACGCTAGTAGTCGGAGATGTCATTCACGTTCGCATGGCTGTTCAGGTCAAGCGTTGGAAGGAAAACGTTCATAGACCAACAGTGCAGCAAGTGCGTGGTAGCCTTGGTACCCACGAACAAGGACTCATTTGAAGCTTGCAATAAGATGAATATATAGAATCATTGGACTATCCTCCTGAGTGTCTGGAGGTTTAGCCTCACAGCGATGAGTGCCAGAGCAAGACAACCTGCGATCAGTTCACTTCCAAGAACGCTGCGATCCTGATCCTGGGATGAGTAGGAGGACAGAGAGGACCAGCAGGCTGAGCAAGCCGCCAAGCGTCTCCCTGGCACGCGCCGTGTGCTCGGGGGTCTTGAGGATAGTGCGGAGGTTGAGTGTCACCCCACTGCTCCTTCCCTTCGCTCGCAGCGGCATCAAGACGGCTGCCTCTTTATTCTACGCCCAGCAGAAATGTTTTGTCTAGAAAACATTTCTGCTGGGCACGATCAGGGCGATGAGCACCCGCATGCCGGTCGTGCCTCGCCCCCAGGCGCGATGATGAAATTTCACGACCAAGATCGGCACTCCTCGCCGATGGTATGTCCTGCCTTCTGTCACCCTGAGCGCAGCGAAGGGTCTCCGCTGCCCGCCGAGCCAGACCCTTCGCTTTCGCTCAGGGTGACAAGCGTGGGCAGCGGAGACTGGGCAGTATTACCGGTTTTGGGTGTGAAAACTCATCATCGCGCAGCTACGCACGCCTGCTCTTTCTGGCCTCCACCAGGGTTGCGACGAGGTAGCCTAGACCGCCCAGGACGCCCAGGATGCCGCCGGTGGTCCCCCAGCTTCCGGCATAGCCTGGCAGCAGGAGCGCCATACTCCCAAGGTAAAGAAAGGCAATGCCAGTGATGCAGGCCAACATCTTCCACCCTGGCTGCCTGGTGGCCGCTAATGAGCCGCCCAGGATGAGGAGCAAGACCAGTCCAACGGACGTGAGCCAGTGATAGTTCAGGGCATGGACATCATGCTGCGTCATGCCAAGGATTTGATAATTGAGTTCGCGCGCGAGAATGGGGGCTAAGAAGATTGCTGCGATCACGGTAATCGCGAGCAGGGGGTAGCTCGGAGATCCTTCGCGCCTCACCTGGAAGAGATCGCGCGGCCTGGGATAGGCGGCAACCAGCATGCCGATCAGGATTCCCCCAACGGCCAACACGATCGGGTTGAACCCGGCCCCGGAAATTGTCGCGAAGGCGAGGCTCAGGATGGCAATGCTCAGTACCAGGAATTGTGCCAGCAAGGGCTTGCTCTGAGGTCGCCAGAGCAAGGCCAGCAGGCTTCCGCCGAACACGATCACCATCAAGGCGCCTGACTGCCCCTCGTGCCAGCGATGAATGTCGGAGGGAAAGCCGGATTGCCCTCTGAGTAAGAGCAGATCACCGAAACCTCCATACAACACCAGCAGGGTGAGGAGCCCGGCGACGATGACGAATACGATGAGGTGCCATTGTTTGACCTGACCTCGAGGAAGCGCTGTGGAAGACATGAGAGCAACTCCTTTCTTCATGCTGTTAAGAAAACCTCTCTGTACACAATTTTTCTCTTCTTCTTAGCAGTGTACTGTGGGATCGTTTCGACAGCGTCACGAAAAGCGTTACGAACGGGGGGACCTCACCAACTTTCGTGTTCAAGTTTTTCCGCTTTTGGCAGGCGCATAGGTATAAGTAAGGTGGAGGCTTATGCAAAGGGGCTTCGTAAGGGTTTGGTGAATAAGCCTCCAGGCAGGTTCCTGCCTGGTACCTGGAACTTTCTCAGCAAAAGTTCCAGGTATCCATTTCTGGTTTTGGTATAGAAGGGTGAAGCCTGCTGCTAATAAACAGACGAAGAGAGTTCGTTGGCTCACTCGCACATCATGTGATCTCAGCCATCAAGAGAGCAGACGGAATACATTATCGTACTGGCTATTTTCGTAGCTAAGAACTTGTACTGTTGTAATGGTATAATGCTGAATCAAAAGTACAAGCGATTGGAAGGAAGAATACAGAGTATGCCGCCAACTCCCAGGCATCCTCTCGGTGAGGTTTTTGGCTTTCCCACGGACAACTTCTCTTCTGAAGCGGATCGTTACCGAGGGCACAAGCTCTGTCCATTTGGCAATAAGGTTCCCAATTGTACGAAGGATAAAGCAGAAAATCCGTTAGGGGTCTGCAGTGTTAAGGATGGGGGCAACCTTACCATTACCTGTCCGATTCGCTTTCGACAGAACTGGATCATCGCTGACGACGCTGCCGCTTTCTTCTTTCCTCCGGATGTCTCGTGGACTTCGCTTACAGAAATTCGCCTGAATGATAAGCACGGGAAGTCAGCTGGCAACAAAGATGTCGTGCTTGTTTCTTATGACGCTGCTGGGCGCATTCTTGACTTTGGTGCGCTCGAAATTCAAGCTGTGTATATCTCTGGGAACATTCGGCAAGCTTTCGCTCATTATATGGAAGATCCCCGCGCACATGCAGCGATGGACTGGAGCCGGCGCCGCTATTAACCGCGCCCGGATTTTCTTTCTTCATCATGTAAGCGCCTGGCACCGCAGCTTATCTATAAAGGTGGTATTCTCCATGCCTGGCAGAAGAAAACTGCGGTAGCGCTTGACTCTTCCTTTTACCGGACTTTGCCCAGTCTGTCAGAAGTAGAACCAGGAGAGGCTGATATTGCCTGGATGATTTACGACCTGCAGTATGTCTCTGCAGAGAACCGTTACCAACTGGTGCAAAATAAAATTGTCTATACAAGGTTTGGGGATGCGCTTGACCGCATTACACGTGCTGAGCCTGGCCCCATCGAGGATTTTATCGGGGACCTGCAACAAAAGCTTGAGGATGGAGACGTGCACCACCCGATGCGCCAACGCTTCAGGACATTATCCGGAGTGGTGAAACCGCAGAGGGTGACAGGTAAATGGTAGCTCAATAGCGAGGTGAGGACAGGAATGTTTCAGACAACACTCTTTGATGATGAACGGGTTGAACATCACCACATTGTCAATGTTGCCTCAGTGCCACAGCGGAGTCCTTTTCGGTATCCGGGAGGGAAGACCTGGCTTGTTCCGCATGTTCGTCGTTGGCTAAAAAGGCGGGGCCAGCGGCCCACTTACTTCATTGAACCATTCGCCGGTGGGGCAATTGTGAGTCTTACCATAGCCTTTGAGCAGCTGGCAGAGCATGTGATCATGGTGGAGCGTGACGAAGAGGTTGCTGCGGTCTGGGCTACCATCCTGAACGATGATGGAGCATGGCTCGCGAATGAAATTGCGAGGTTTCCCCTCACGCCCGAAACGGTGCAGGCAGTGCTCAGCCAGACGGAGCCTACCCGCAAAGAGATGGCGTTCCGCACGATCCTTAAAAATCGCGTGAATCATGGTGGTATCCTTGCCCCTGGCTCGGGGGTGCTCAAACAGGGGGAGAATGGGCGTGGGATCTTGTCGCGCTGGTATCCAGAGATGCTCAAGCGTCGTATCCTCGACATTCTCACTATTCGTGAGCGGATCTCTTTTCTTGAAGGTGATGGACCCGAAGTGATGAGGCAAAACGCACATTGTTCGGATGCAGTTTTCTTCATCGACCCGCCCTACACTGCCTCAGGGAAAAAGGCCGGCCGGCGTCTCTACACCTACTTTGAACTTGACCATGAAGAGCTCTTCCGTATCGCAGCGACCCTGCAAGGTGAATTTCTCATGACCTATGACGATGCGGAAGGAGTACGCGAGCTAGCGGCTCGGCACGGTTTAGCCACGCGCCTGGTTGCGATGAAAAACACCCATCACGCGAAAATGACAGAGTTGCTTATCAGTCGCAATCTTGATTGGATCTAGTCTCACACCCTCTTGTTGAAAGCTCAGACCTCATCAGCGCTCTGTTAGCGAATATCCTGGGCCATATATGAAATATAAAGAGCCGGTGGTCGGGATCGAACCGACGGCCGCTCATTTACGAAACGAGTGCTCTACCACTGAGCTACACCGGCTTGTCATGTACTTCCATCAGTACCCTTGTGAAGCACCAGGGAGTTCTCTTGACGTATGCGATTATACTCGTCGCGTGCCTCTCGTGTCAAGCATTTTCTCACCCGGCATCTTCCCCTGCTGAAAAAAGAGGACGTGGTTAATTTTGGCTATGTGCCATTGCGTTCCATGCTTATTCAGAATATGCCGTGTTATGATGTGACCATACTGGCTCGGCTGGTAGGTAACAGCTATGTTGTCCCCTCGCCTGAGCTAGCCGAGACCTGTCTTTTCCCCTGAATACCTGATTGAGCGGGAGCATTTTTGTGCCCGCGCAGGTGTATTTAAGGGGGCGACAGCTCGTGGAGACATGGAAGTTGTCTAGTAAAAGAGGATATCTTGCAGATACATCAGTACATTCGTAAGTTCGTACAACAGGAACAGTCGATAAAAAAGATCATTTTCGGAGCGCTTTTCAGCCTCCTCATCCTGGGCACAGTAATCGGCGTGACCCTGCCTGGCGCTTCGGCACATGCCGCGGGCTGCAATGCCTATACCGTTAGAAGCGGGGATACGCTCAGCGGTATTGGGGCTCGCTATGGTGTGAGTTGGGGAGCGATCGCGTCCAACAATCATATTGGCAATCCCAATCTCATTTATGCCGGTCAGACGTTGTGTATCCCCGGTCGCGGTGCGGCTAACTCATCCGGGAGCAGCGCACCGGCACAGCCGAGAGGCGGCGTCACCGGCATGATCTACCAGGTTTTTGGGCCATATGGATCGGCAGCCGTGCGGGTCGCGATGTGCGAGTCCAGCTTAAATCCTGGCGCATACAACTCGATTTCGATCGGCGGCAGCCATGCTGCCGGGCTCTTCCAGATACTCTACCCGAGCACCTGGTCGGGGACCTCTCAAGCAGGAAGCTCCCCCTATAATGCCTGGTCAAATATTGTCGCGGCTCACGAGATCTTCGTGCGGGATGGTTATAGCTGGAGAGAGTGGCAGTGCCAGCCCTAGTGGCACCCGGTGTGACGACCTGGTAAAGTAGTCTACAACTTCCATGTTTCCCACGCAGATGAGATCCTTTTAAATGGTCTTACTACTTTTGAGAGGGGCCTCCTGAGGGAGCAATTTCGCTGCTTGGGAGGCTTCCCTCATTCTGGTTGAGTCTTTCTATTGCTACTGTTTTCTTCCGGTGATGTAATCCCGGCTTTGCATTTCTGCGTAAGCCTGGTTAATGATGTTTACTGGTAGTAGTGACCTCCAGGCAGGAGCAGAAACGATCCACCAGAATGGGATCAAACTGCGTTCCCGCGTCCCTGCGCAGCTCCTCCAATGCCTGGGTAGGTGTACGCGTGGTTATATAAGGGCGATGCGAAGTCATCACATCAAACGCGTCGGCAATTGCTATCATGCGCGCGCCGAAAGGAATAGCTTCAGCTTGCAAACCGGCGGGGTAGCCGTGACCATTCCAGCGCTCATGGTGATGGCGTACCATTGGGACTGCCCGCTTGAGCATCTTGACCTGGCTGATAATTTGTGCTCCGTGTGCAGAGTGTTGCTTGATCTCCTCGAATTCTTGCCTTGTCAGACAGGATGCTTTCTGTAACACATCGTTATGGATACTGAGCTTGCCAATATCATGGAACAGGCCTGCCAGTTCAATCATAAGCGCTTCTTCTTGTGGTAGGCGAAGGGTCTGAGCCAGGCGATGGATAAGCTGCTGCACGCGGCGGGAATGCTCATAGAGTTGTGGATCTTTTACTTTCAAGGTCAGAGTAAGGGTGGAGAGGGCCGCGGAAAACTCTTGTTGTAACTCGTGTTGCAGCGTTTCTTCATTCCCCCGTGGGCCGTGCTGGTTCGGGAACATTTCGTATAAAGAATGTAATTCTATGAATGGCGTGCTTTCAAGCTCGTTCGTATTTACTTGAGCCGCTAAGGGCTGGGTCCCCATGGTATCCCTCTTTCTCATTCGACATACAACGTGTTGCAAGCTTACAGCTATTCAAATAAATATACGTTTAGAAACGCTAAAAAGAGCCAAATCGTGTCTATGCAAGCAATAGTCTCGACAATGGTAGCTCGCATATGATAAGATGGTAGCCGATACTTAAATCCCACGAAGCCTAGAGAGAATCCATGCAGGCCTTGTTGCTGGCGACGACCAACCGTCATAAGCTTGAAGAGTACCACGCTATCTTTTCGGATTTACCTTTTACGTTGCTGTCGCCGTACGATGTTCACCTGGATATACATGTTGAGGAGATAGGAACTACCTTTGCGGAAAACGCGGAATTGAAGGCTCGGGCCTATGCTCAGGCATCGGGCTTGCTTGCACTTGCTGATGACTCTGGCCTGGAAATAGATGCGCTTGGCGGCGCTCCAGGAGTTTATTCAGCTCGTTTCGCCGGTCAGGAGACATCCTATGAAGAGCGCTTTCGCCTGATCCTGGAGCGCCTGAGAGATCTCCCGGTGGAGCAACGGGCTGCTCGTTTTCGCTGTGCTATAGCCATAGCTGAACCTGCTGGAAACTGCCGCCTGGTGGAGGGCGTTATCGAGGGAGTAATTGCCGATAGCCCGCGCGGGAATCAGGGGTTCGGCTATGATCCCATCTTCCTGGTACCTGAGCTGGGGAAGACGACCGCAGAGTTAGCGCCTGAGCAGAAGAATCGTATCAGCCATCGAGGACGTGCTGCACAAAAGGCCCGTGTTCTACTCGCGAACTGGCCTTCGTCTCCACCCACTTCCTCCACTTACATGTAGGGGGAAACCGTATAGGAGCAATTGAGAGAGATTTAAGGAACTGTTATGGCAAAGAAGCCACCTATTCGCGTGGCACTTGACCTGGAAACTACAGGTCTGCATGCAGAGCAAGATACGATCCTTGAGATTGCAGCGATCAAGTTTCAGGGGGACACAGTACTCAACAGGTTTGAGACACTGATTGCGCCGGGACGCTCTGTACCGTACCGGGTGCAGCGTCTCACTGGTATAACGCCGCAACAGTTGATAGGTGCTCCATCGTTCGAGTCCGTTGCCGGTCAATTAAAGCTCTTCCTTGGTGATCTTCCCATTGTTGGTCACAGCATCCCTTTCGATGTCAGTTTCCTGCGCCGCCGCGGCCTGGTGCGTACTAACCCACTCATAGATACATTCGAACTGGCAACAGTACTACTTCCGTCTCTCCCGAGCTACAACCTGGGTCAGGTAGCCGAGGCGCTGGGTATACCAGTTGCCCCGGGGCGGCACCGTGCCATGGTTGATACTATCCTGGCTATGCGGGTATTCCTGGCGCTGCATCAACGATTAGAAGCGGTCGACCTGTCGCTCCTCAAGGATTTAGCGAGCCTGGATGCCCCGCGCACCTGGCCGCTGCTCACATTCTTTCGCCAGGAACTGTATAACCGGCAGGAACAGGATGGCCTGCGTGGGACACCCGTGCGTGGCAGCCTGGGCGACCGTTTTGCAGCGCAGTTGGGAATGGACCCGCGCATCCTGTCCTTTGCTATAGCGCGCGAAACCAGGCCACAACATACTCAGGTACCTGGTGCCCAGGTAGAAGCTGCTCTAGAAACGCTCGAGCGAGTGCAGACACTGGCAGAAGTGATGCCCGCGCAGGAAGAGAAACCATATTCCATGGGATACCGGGCTGCCCATATAGCAGTGCGCGAAGCGCTGGAGCGGCAAACTTCACTACTGCTGGAAGTGACCGTTGGAGGCAACGATTATACCCCTGCCTTGTTACCTGCCCTGGAATGGATGGTAGAAGCACCTGCTATCTCGGACGTATCCTCATCGACAAAGCGACTTGTCATTGTCTGTGCCAATCAGCAGGGGGCCCGCCGCCTGCTAGAGAGCGTGCTGCCGCGCCTGCAAGCATCGCTCAAGAGCCATTTGCCGGTAGCGTACCTGGCTGAACGCGGCGGATACCTATGTGTTCATCGCTGGTTTGGCTCGGCACTGCGACGCACAAGTGGCGAATTGACCGCCGAGCAGGCTCGTGGACTTGCCAAGCTTGGCCTGTGGGCACAACAAACCCTGACTGGCGAACGTTCTGAACTGACTATTTTGCCACAAGAGATTGCTGCGTGGGAACGTATCAACTCTGGTGTCGAGCGTATATCCCTGGCTGATGGGCGGGCAGAAATACCCTACCAGCGCTGTATTTACCGGCAAAAAGGCTACTGTTTTGTCAGTAGAGCCGAGGAGCGTGTGGAAGCGGCAGCGATTGTGGTTACTACCTATATGGGACTATTCGATGACCTCATGCAGCCTCATTCTTTGTTGGCTTCCATCAAGCATCGCCTGCTGCTAGATGCCGATCTCCTGGAGGAAGAGCACGCCAGGTGGAGCAGTTCCGAACTTGATAAAACACAGCTATTAGCTATCCTCAATACTATCGGGACCGAGTTGCCAGACGGTCGTTACCAGGGTTTACTGGCATTGGGCGCCCCCGCTTTACGTGAAAATGGGCCAGGGGGTATCTCGACTACGCCAACTATAAGTAAGGTTGAACTGGATAATCGTATGCTTGCCTGGTTTCAAGCGCTGCAACAGGCGCGCAAAACCGTGAGTAACTTCTTCAATATCTTGAACCATCTCCTGGAAGAGTTTCAGCAGCAGGGATCGAATAACAGTGGACGGGATAGGAGTGGAGGTGATCCGGCAGGTCGTTCCTCCGGGGGACGCAGTAGCGAGCGGATAGATCAACCGTTACGCCTGGTGGGCAATGTGCGCAATCTAGGCATCTGGGTGGATGTCGAGCGGGCGTGGCAGCAGACGGCTCAACGCCTCCAGGCGGTCATAGAGCTTGTGCACGAGGCGGAGAGAATCATGCTCACCGCCCAGCGTAGCCGCCACCGGCTCGACCTTGGAAGCGGGGAAGATAACTCGCTGGCTTGGGAACTGGCTGCCATCGCCCAGCGGCTGCTGGAGCAGAAGCATCTCGGCCAGCAGGCTATAGCCCTGGGAGATAGCGAGATGGTCTACTGGCTGCGTATGCCACCTCCATTACCACCTCCTTCACAACAAATGGCGCAAAGGCGCACTGTCGAAGCTATTACAGCAACGCCTCAAACGACCGGAAATGTGCCCATCCTCCATGCTCAGGGCGTGCAGACACCGGCCTTTTTGAAGCGTGTCGTCTTGAGGCCCGATACGAGTGCTATTTTCGCTGGAACAGCCCTGGCGGTGGAAGGAAACTTTTCGTTCTGGCGCGGACGCTTCGGGTTGGAACCTGACGCCTGCCCGGCTCTTTCCATCATCAGTGAATATCATGAACAAACATTAATCTATCTGCCCAATGACGTACCTGAGCCCAACGCGCCGCAATACCAGCGCTATCTTGATGAGGCGATTGTGCAGCTTGCTACGGCCCTGGATGGTCAGCTCGTTGTGCTCTTTACCTCGCATGCATCTCTGCGTAGTTCCTGTTCAGCCGTCAAATCACTATTAGAAGCGCGGGGCATATTGGTTCTGGCTCACGGCATCGATGGCTCGCCGCGCCAGCTCTGGAATGCATTTCAGGAGCAGGAGCGTATAGTATTGCTCGGCACAGGCACCTTCTGGGATGGTGTAGATGAAATTACACGTGCCCCGGCGTGTGTCTTAATTGCTCGCCTTCCCATGCCGGTGTTGAATGATCCGCCGGTCGCAGCGCGTACTGAGCACTATTCCGACCAGCTTCACCAGGTGACGGTGCCAGTCGCTGCCCTGCGCCTGCGCAGGGCGCTCAACCGTATTGCCTGGAGTGGTTCCAGGCGCAATGCGATCGTAATGTTCGATCGCCGTGTCATTTCAAAAGACTATGGTTCTACCATCTTACACACGCTGCCGCGCTGCTCCCAACGACAAGGTGGAGTGTCTCACATGCCTGAAGCAGTCCTTGATTGGCTCACCTCGACCGGCTCGTGGGATGAACAGGTATGAGTTCCGAAGACACCAGCCTGCAGCTGCCGCATGGTCGACTATCTTTACCTGCCTTCTTGCCTGATGCCACGCTGGGCGTTGTACGCTCGGCCGACAGCACCGACCTGGAGCAATGCGGCATCCAGGCCGTCGTCATGAATACATTTCATCTCATGCAGCGACCAGGCTCTTCCACCGTAACCGCGCTGGGCGGGCTGCACAAGATGTGTGGCTGGCAACGGCCTATCATCACCGACTCGGGTGGATTTCAAGCCTATTCGCTGATCCGGCAAAACGCCCGCTACGGCTCGTTGAATAACAGGGGTATCACCTTTCAGCCAGGTGGCTCCGAACGTAAGTTTCATCTCACTCCGGAAAAGAGCGTCCAACTACAGCTCAGTTATGATGCCGATGTTGTCGTCTGCCTCGACGACTGCACGCATGTAGACGACTCGTTAGAGATCCAGCAAGAATCGGTGAACAGGACGATACAGTGGGCCAGGCGATGCAAGCAGGAGTTCCAGCGCGTGCTGCAGCAAAAGAAACTACCGCGGGACCGGCAGCCGCTGTTGTTTGCCGTGATACAGGGTGGAGGATCGCGCGAGCTACGCCAACGCTGTGCTGGTGAACTGCTGGAAATAGGCTTCGATGGATTTGGCTATGGAGGCTGGCCCCTGGATGGCGAGGGGAAGCTGCTAACCGATATCATCGCCTACACACGGGAGCTTGTACCGCCAGCGTTTCCTATGCATGCGCTGGGGATAGGACACCCGGCCAATGTCCTGGAGTGTGCCAGGATGGGGTATGGACTCTTCGACAGCGCTATGCCGACGCGAGATGCCCGCCATGGCCGGCTCTATGCATTTACAACGGAGCCGACTACCCTGGCTGACAATTGGGGAGAACAATGGTTTACTTATGTCTACGTCAACGATGATAAGTCTATCAAGTATAATGCCCCTGTTTCTCGCTTCTGTGATTGTTTATGCTGCTCGCGCTACTCGGTGGCCTATCTGCACCACCTGTTCAAAATCAACGATAGCCTCTTCCTGAGGCTGGCGACGATGCATAACCTGCGATTTATGACACAACTTACCGAGCGTTTGAGGGTGGACCAGGATGAGCGATAGGGAACGCGGCCAGTTGGACCAGCTCGTTGAGGCTGTCCTGGCAAGCCGCAGCTATAGGAATATCAGCCGGGATTTCATCGAAGTTCTCGGTTCACAGGAACTGGCAAAGCGATCCAGCGTGAAGGAGGCAATCAAAGCCACCAAGAACAAGCTTCACCAGGTTGGCGGCGCGTATATAGAAAGCGGCGAAGCGCGCTATACATCCTGGATTGCCCAATTGCGACAGGCCGGGGCGCATGGGGATAAAAAGCTGCTCATGCAAGCTTGCATGAGCATTATGGGTTATCACGCCTCCACCCGCGAACGACTGCCAATCCTTGAGCAGTTCTACACAACGCTGCTGGCTGATCTGCCGCCGATTCGCAGTGTGATCGATGTTGCTTGTGGCCTGCACCCACTTGCCATCCCCTGGATGCCCTGGGAGCGAGATGTACAGTACTATGCCTATGACATCTACCGGGATACGGCAGATTTCTTAAATGAGTTCATGGGTCTCATCCAGGTGCAGGGTTTTGCTCAAGCCCGTGATGTGATACAACATTGTCCCACCTTCAAAGTCGACCTGGCTTTTATGCTCAAGGCTATACCATGTCTCGAACAGGTAGACAAAAACGCAGGGCTGCGGCTGCTGGATGCTATCAACGCTGATCACCTGCTCGTTTCGTTCCCGGTTCACTCGTTGGGAGGTAGGAAGAAGGGGATGGTTACCAATTACGAGGCGAGGTTTCACGAGATGGTTGGACATAGAAACTGGTTCATCGAGCGTTTCGAGTTTTCTACAGAATTGGTTTTTCGTATAGTCAAAAGAGATTTACATTGAATGTGCATCTTCCCTGGTGGTACGTGCGTGTAAATGATTATGGGTGTATAAACGAAAGCAGGTGGTTGAATCTATATAGGACATGGTCAGGAGGAAAAGTCAACCATGGCAGAGCAACAAGAAGAGCGCGCAAATGTAGGAGTGTCGGTTCTTGTGAAGAATGGCGACCGGATACTGCTGGAAAAGCGCCAGCATACACATGGCGCGGGTACCTGGGGACCGCCAAGTGGCCATATCGATTTTGGAGAAACACCGGAACAAACGGCCGTGCGTGAGACGCGAGAGGAAACAGGCGTAACCATATCCGATGCCAAGTTCAGGGTTATCACTAACGATATCTTTGAAGCCGAACATAAGCACTACGTCACGATCTGGATGGAGGCCAAATATGTTTCTGGCGAACCAAAGGTCAAAGCCCCCGAAGAAGAGTCGGAGGTAGGCTGGTTCCAGTGGCACGCGTTACCGCAGCCGCTTTTCTTGCCCCTCGTAAACTTGCTGGAGGGCAATACCTATCCTTCTCAGACCACCGATGATAAGATAGGATCGGCCATAGAGACCACGGAGGTGCTACCCCAGGCAGAAGCTTTAAACACCGATGTTTGAAGCGCTAAAATGAGGAATGACTTCTTGAGATAACAGTTGCATCGAGCGGCGAACGTATTCCGGCTCCATCCCGCCAAAATCCAGCCAGAAAACAAAGTGCCTGTTATCCACATCAGCCTGGTACCGTTCAATTAACCGGATCAGGTCGCCGGGCGTGCCAAACCACAATTGATCTCGCTCATCAAGGCGCTGCACAATATGCTGAGTATGACCATCAGCATCGTGATGCTGGTGAACGAGATAGCGATGTAAGGTTTTTACAGCCTCGTGCCTGGCTTCCACTCGCGTTGGGGCAACACATGTATAAAAGATGAGTGGAAGTTCGTATTGGCTGATATCGCCTCCTGCTGTCAGGTAATGATAGCGGTATTCCTCCGCCAGTTTCGCCAGCGTTTGCAGACTATCAGCCGTCAGGTGGGGCAAATTAATAATAGGTTGAGCAGCCTGGCCTCGTAAAGCAAATGACTCTTTCCTCACTGTTGAGAACCAGTAGCGCGGGAGGGGTTTCTGCACCGGCAGCACGTTGATCCTCGCCCTATCAATGTGGTAGTAGCGGCCCTGAAACGTCACTGTTTCTCCGCGCCAGGCTCGCCGGATGATTTCCCAGCTTTCCTCGAAACGGCGCTGGCTCTCTTCGCGGCTCTGCCCAAAAGCGATATACTCGTGGTCAAAAGTTCCTCGTCCAATACCCAGTCCCAGTCGCCCCCGGCTGAGTAGATCGACCAGAGCATAATCCTCGGCGACTAGCAGCGGATGACGTAGCGACAGGTTGGCAACAGCCGTATTCAGACCAATGCGCCTGGTACGCTGGGCTGCCGCAGCTAGCAGGATGGCCGGATTTGGGCAGGCCAATGCAAGGTGTGGGGTGAGATATCCGTGATGTTCACCGATCCAATAAGCGTCGAAGCCGAGTTGCTCGGCATAAACAATCTGATCAAGAAGTTCTTCGTAGCGAGCACGGAGTGTGTACGAACTATCTTCATAATAATCGAGCACCGAGAACAGGCTAAATTGCATCACCTTTTTTCTTCCCTTTGCGGATGTGGAATTTCGGTCAAGTGATGGCTGGCCTCAACGCCGTATTCCATGCCATAGACCTCCTTAAGGCGAGCAATTTGCTGGAGCGTCTGAGCGCTGAAAGGGGGCTTGCTCTCAAAAGCATGGAGCACGATACCTTCGAGCAGATCGCCTAGCGAGATATCCAGGTACTCGGCCAGGGCTTTCAGCACCTTGACCATGCGCTTCTCCATCCTTACGCCGGTTTGAACTCGTTCCACCACCAGGTCTTTGCCTGGTCCCTTCATATCTTCATCTGGCTTGCTCATGTTTCACCTTCCTGGCAATGCAGACCAATACTATTAAAGTTACCTATGTATCAATGTAACTTTGTAACAAATTATAGCAAGTTTTGACAAGAAAAGCAAGTTGGCTTTGGGCGGTTCATTCAACGTTATTGAGTAACTATGCAGGTCACTCCCGCTTGACTCCTCAGCGCCTGCGGCGCTTCGTAAGAATTTTTGCTATGTGGTCCGGGGCAGCCGCAGGCTGCCCCGGACCACATAGCAAAAGGCGAGCCACCGCAGGTGGCGAGGTCACTACCATCGCCTCCACCACAATCTCCTGGGACCACATCTCGGCTTCTATCCGCGATATCCCGAAGCTGCAAGCTACCATCGCCTCCACCACAATCTCCTGGGACCACATAGCAAAGGGCGAGCCACCGCAGGTGGCGAGGGTCCTGAATAGTTACGTGATTGAATAGAAATTGGCTGGTCACATACCGGTGATCCGTGTTGTATAGTAGTGTGATAGAGCAGAAGATTACCCCCGGTAGCGAAAGGATGGACAATGACACTCAAGCCAGCTCCACAAGTTGAAGAGCCTCCTAATAACTTGCGGGTCGTTTATGGTGCCTGCCCGCACGACTGCCCCGACTGCTGCGCGCTGGAGACGCGGGTAGATGAGCAGGGGAGGGCCGTGAGCGTGCGTGGACGCGCCAATCACCCGGTGACGCGAGGCTGGCTGTGTGCCAAGGTCAATCGCTATCTCGATCGCGTTTATCATCCCGAGCGGCTGCTCTATCCCATGCGGCGTGTTGGCCCCAAAGGCAGCGGGGAATTTGAACGTATTTCGTGGGACGAAGCTATCGCGGAAATCACGGGCCGCTGGCGCGACATCATCGCCCAGTATGGCGCGCAGTGCATCCTGCCGTACAGCTACGCGGGGACGCTGGGGCTGGTGAATGGCGCGGTCGCCGATAGCCGCTTCTGGAATCGCCTGGGAGCCTGCCATTTGGAGCGTGCCATCTGCGGCCATGCCGCTGAAGAGGCAGTGTTGCTCACCATTGGGGGACGGCTGGCTCCGTCACCAGAGATGCTTGTCCACAGCAAGCTGGTGCTTATCTGGGGCAGCAATCCTGCCAGTACCGCGCCCCATGTCATGCCCTTCCTGCGCGAGGCACAGCGTAGAGGTGCGCGTATCATTGTCATCGATCCTATTCGCACGCTGACGGCGCGTTCTGCAGATCAACATATACAGCCTTTTCCGGGTACGGATGCCGCGCTGGCTCTGGCCATGATGTATGTTATGGTCAACGAAGAACTGCACCGGCCTGACTGGATTGCAGCTCATACAATCGGCTGGGAGCACCTGCTGGAACGCGTCATGCAGTTTCCACCGGAACGAGCGGCACATATTACCGGCCTCGCGGTCGAAACCATCATCGATCTCGCCCGCAGTTATGCTACGATGACACCTGCTCTACTGCGCGTGACCGATGGCATCAACCGCCATACCAATGGTGGCCAGACGGTGCGCACACTGGCCTGCCTCCCGGCCATTGCGGGGCAGTATGGCCTGCCCGGCGGTGGGTTGATGTATAGTACGAGCGATTGGCTGAAATGGGATGCAGCGGCGCTGGCGCATCAACACGATCCCGCCTGCCCACCGGCGCCACGGACACTGAACATGAATCGCCTGGGGGCCATTCTCTCGGGCGAGGCCGATCCACCGGTCTACTCGCTCTACGTCTATAATGCTAATCCGGTAGCTTCTACACCCAACGCGGGTAAGATCGTTGAGGGGATGATGCGCAGTGACCTGTTCATGGTCGTGCATGAACTCTTCGAGACTGATACAGCGCGCTATGCCGATATCTTACTTCCCGCCACCAGCCAGCTTGAGCACGTGGACCTGCACAAACCGTATGGTCATCTCTCCCTACAATACAACACACCTGCGATCTCCCCGCGAGGAGAGGCGCGCAGCAACTGGGATGTCATGCGCGCGCTGGCCGCTGGCATGGGCTTTAGCGAGCCCTGGCTGCAAGCTGATGCGACCGATGTTATTCGCGAGATACTGGAGGCCACTGCACACAGGACTCTGTCAATTGCGGGTATCACGCTGGAACGCCTGCAGGCCGAAGGTTCTATACCCCTGAATATCCCTGCTGACCAGCAGGTTCCTTTCGCTGATGGCGTCTTCCGTACCCCTTCTGGCAAAGTAGAATTTTATTCAGCCCGGGCAGCGGCACGCGGGTATGATCCCGTCCCGGGCTGGGAGCCTGAAGTGGAATCGGCTGCCGGGATTGCCTCCTCTGCTTCCGCTGCAGGTCGCCTTCCTCTTCTCTGTCCTGCTGCTCATCACTTTGTCAGTTCGACATTCGGCAACCAGGATCGCCTGCGAACGAAGGAGAGGGCGCCTACGTTGCGTATCCATCCCGATGATGCTTCGCAACGTGGTATTCGCAGCGGGCAACTGGTGCGCGTGAGCAACGAGCGCGGCTGGTGTCGCCTGGTAGCGGAGGTGACGGAAGAGGTGCGCCCTGGCGTGCTGGCAACAACGACCGTCTGGTGGCCGAAGTTCAGTCCCGATCAGCGCAATATCAACTGGACAACCTCGGACAGGTTGGCAGATCTTAACGGCGGCAGCACCTTTTATACCAACATGGTGACAGTAGAGGCGAGTCAATAAGTTGTTTTTGCAGGTTTGAAAAACCCTGCCCTTTTTGTGAGCAAGCTACCGAGCGCCCGCGTGGGCTTGGTGGAATATCTCGTAGAGTGTGATGCCGGTTGCCACTGCGAGGTTGAGCGAGTCGCTGCGGCCGACCATGGGAATTTTTACCATCATATCGCACATGGCCTGCTGTTCGCTGGATAATCCGAGTCTTTCGCTGCCCATCAACAGCACGAGAGGGAATTGGTAGCTTACTGTGCGGTAATCACTAAGCGCTGCCTTAGAAGTGCCTGCGACGAAATAGTTATGCTGCTGCTTCCATTGAACGAAATCAGCAAAGCTCGCTTTCACCAGGTGCTGCGAGAAGATTGCACCCATACTGGCGCGCAGGGCGGTCGCATCATAAGGGTCGGTACAGTTGCCCAGCAAGATGAGCCCGGCACTGCCAGCAGCGTCTCCCGTGCGCAGGATAGTGCCGATATTACCAGGGTCCTGGGCAGCATCGAGAGCCACCCAATACTGCCCGTGCGCGAGCCTGACGTGTTCCAGTGCCTCCCAGCGCTGCCGTATCACGGCCCCTATACCCTGGGGTCCATCCTTACTTGAGATACTGCTGAAGACCTCAGTCGTCACCTCGATACAAGGAGTACCGTGATCCTGCTGAACCTGTATGATCTCTCGCCCAAACTGGCTCTTCAAAAGGTCGGGTGCGACCACCAGCGTCTCTATCTCTGCTCCCAACTGCACGGCCTCCGTGACAATACGGATGCCTTCAATGAAAAAGAGCCCGTTTTGTTCGCGTTCATGGCGGTGGCGCAGGCTGCGGATTTGCTTGATGTGCTGATTACGTTGACTGGATATAATCATGGGTGTGCACTCTTCAGTTCAGTGTTATGGGGTCAATTTAACATAAGCGCGCCAATAGGGTCAACTCATCTCTTCTATCACACCGAGGTAGGTGAGTTCCATCAACTCCAAACAACCGTTGAGAGTTGTCTGTCGTAAAGATATTATATTGTTGGGAAACTATGTTATAATTGCCCAGTGGATGTGAATAGCATGAGATAACGATGTTGAAGCGGTATGAGGTACCCCCTTTGAAGAATCTTGGCAACCTGCCTGAAGCGTTCGAGCAATACGAGACTCGCCTGGAACACCAGCGTAACGTGCTCGAGCATATCATTGATGTTGGCACATCGCTGCGCTTGAGCATGGATACGGATACACTGCTCAAACGAGTGTGTGTAGCCGCTTGCGACGCGTTACGTTTTCGCCATGCTGCGCTGTACTTGTCTGATGGAGCGGGCTACTTTCGTGTACGGGCTACGATGGGTACCAGTGCTGCGGAGGACGAGTATCTTCACCAACACTCCCTACCTGAGTCTATAGTTGCTCAACTTATCAGCCCAGAGTATCGTATCAGCGATTCGTACTTCATTCCCGCTGAAGCACCATTATGGAGTAACGAGGAAATCAACAGCTACTTTGTTGTTGTAGAGGACAGCAATGTAGAGCGAGACCTGTCTATCTTGTCAGGCTTCAACGATGGTGTGTGGAACCCTAGTGACTTACTGATAGTGCCGATAGCGAGCAGTGATAATTCAACGATATTAGGTTTTTTGACGCCCGATGGTCCAGAGGATGGCCTGCGGCCGAAGGCCGAAACCATGGCACTTTTTGAGCTGTTCGCCAACCAGGCAGCGGTTGCGATCGAGGGCGCGCAACTCTACAATGAAGTGCGGCGAATCAGCGAAGAACGTGCCGCGCTGGTTGAAATTGGACGTGCACTTTCCGCTCCCGATGCGCTGCATGACCTGCAGACCGTCTACCGGGCAATCCACGAACAGGTGAAGCGCATGATGCCTGCGGAGGCATTTCTCATTATTCGCTATTTTCGCGCAAATGAGAAGATGGTCACGGACTACCTGATCGACGAGGGCATCGAGTACCCGGCAACAGATTATGGCGCTATTCGCCCTCAGACACGTCAACTCCTTTTACATAGCTTCCTGTTTTCGACTCCCCAGGAATACGCAGCATTTGCAGGATATGAGCCTCCGGACGATGAAAGCGATGTCCTGGGCGGCGGCCGCATCTCCGAGTCGCTGCTTTTTGTGCCTATACGCTATGGTGAGGAGGTGATAGGCATCCTGTCGGTGCAAAGTTACCAGCCCTATGCTTATACGCAGCATCACTGGGAAATACTGACCGAAATAGGCGTGCAGGCGGGAATAGCTATCACCAATGCCCGTTTGAATACCGAGTTACGCGAAGCTCTTGAGCAGGCACAGGTGTCCGAACGACTCAAAGATCATTTCCTTATGACGGCATCTCACGAACTACGCACTCCCTTAACTGCTATCCAGGGCTATCTTGAACTGCTGGGTGATTTTGGCAGTGCGATCGACGAGGAAGCCAAGGTACGCTTCATTGGTAATGCTCGCCGCGCTTGCGAAGAACTGGTGCTGCTGTTGGGCAACGTAATGGATGCCAGCCGCGTTGACCAGGACCGGGTAACGCTCACTTTTAGCCAGGTATGCGTTGCCCAGGCTGTGCAGGTAATCCTGGAAATTTTAGAGCCGATCATCGTGCGTGAGAAGCGACCTGTGGAAACCAGCATTGCTAGTGATCTTTGTGTCTGGGTAGATGAACTGCGGCTCCGCCAAATTTTACTCAACCTGGTGGGGAACGCGCTGAAATACACTCCTGAATCCTCTAATATAGCTATCAGTGGAGAAATCGTAAGCTGGGATGAGCTGCACCGGCGTACCTCGATGATCAACCAGCAAATACCGGTACCTGTTTCTGGTGAGTTCGTTGAAATAGCGATCCGCGATTGGGGTTCCGGTATTAGCCTGGAAGATCAACCGCGCCTTTTTAGCAAGTTTGTGCGTCTGACAGAGGCAATTAACAGCATGCAACGAGGCGCCGGGCTTGGCCTGTATCTTTGCCGCCAGCTCACGGAAGCTATGCAGGGCCACATATGGATGGAGAGCCAGGGTGTTGACGGTGAAGGCGCGACGTTCTTTGTCGCCTTGCCGCGCTGCTGAGGTTCTCTCGTCTCCCCGTCCGATGTTTTAGAAAAGCCGCGCCACGCGTCCAATCGTAGAGGTAATAGGAAGACAGATATGAATTGACGCGTGCAACCTGCTATGCTACCATAGCCGCAGAGGAGACATTGCTTTTACAAGGGGGAGAGATATTATGAATCTGTATGAGCAACTAGCAGTAGTGCGCGAGCGTCTTGAAGGTATCGGTGCTCATGAAGATAGCATAGAGTTGGTAGATAAGCTTCTGAAGAAGGCAGAGCCGGCTCGATACGATAAAACGAATATCGCCCAGGTACAGGTGCTGCGGCACATGTTACGCATGCCCGAGGTGAGTGATAATTACAACGTCTACGATGACCTGCAAGAACTGCTTAGTGAGCGCAATGAATCCGAGGTGACCGCACGCGAAGATTCGACTCCGGCGGCTTATGTTGACACCGAGCGCCGCCCCAAGCCGAAATCATACTATAAGGCGCAGAAAGCACGCGAAAAAAAGAAGAACGCACCTCACTGATCTGATGCAGGTCCTTCGATTTGTGGCTGTTGGGTATTGGCGCCACCAAGCTGCAATTGTTGCTTCATTGCTTGCAACTGCGCCTCTACGTTCTGCTGCGAGGAGATCTTTTGCAGCTCGCGGTCGAGCGTATCGCCGGAGCCTGAGCCCAGCAATCCCTGTTCGCTCAAGGTCCCCTGCTCGATGAGCGTCTCCATCGCATTAGCGCGGGACTGCATTGTCAGCACTTTGTCTTGCGCTCGCTGCATCGCCAGGTTCATCTCCGTCATTTCCTGGGAGATGCCTGTAACCGCCTCGTTGATCTTCACCTGTGCCTGCGCAGCGCTGTACTGTGCTTTCACCATCTCTTTCTGCGTGCGGAATGCCTCTACACGAGCGGAGATTTTGCGCTCCATCGCAATCAGGTTCTCTTCTTGAGCGCGCAACTGCGCAATCTGCTGCTCGTAGCTAGAGATCTGCGCTACCAGTCCTTCTTTTCTCTGCAAGGCCATGCGTGCCAGGTCTTCACGATTGACCTGGAGCGCCTGCATTGCCTGTTGATCGAGCTTGTTGATCTGCTGTAGAACCTGCGATTGCAGCAGATCCAGGCGTTTCTCGTTCGTCACAACTTCAGCAATGGAGCGGCGTAGTTGTTGCAGTTGCTCGAGCTGCTTGCCGTACGAATAGTCCATTACCTGTCCGGGCTCTTCGGCTTTATCCAGCGCAGCGCTGGCGCGCATGCGGAAGAGATTTACAAAACGTGACCAAAGGCTCATATGTTCCTCCTGCTCGATGATGCACGGTTCCCTCTGTTTGAAATTTCCTTATACTGATAAGGTAGCCACTTGCTTAAACATTTCCACATCATCATATCATAAAACGCAGCAATGACCTAGATTCAAAAATTTGCGAACTTGACTCGATTTTGTATGTGGCAAACTGCTGTATGGTAATATGATATCCAGTGAACGTCTCTTCGCGGTGGGTGAGTTCATTTTTGCGTTTCGGAAGCGGATCCGTAATTTGAACAAAGCTATGTCACGAATCCTTTATCGCGTACAAGAAGGTCGCCTGATCAGGTGTTTCTGTGCGGGAGGTGTGCGTGAAACAACTGAATGCTGTCAGTCTTCGAGTAGTGCTCATCGCTATCGGGGTTGTCTTGCCCGCTGCCATCTTTCTCTGGCTGCACCTGGCAAGCCCCTCTGATGGCGCACGCCTGGAACCGGGGCTGGCCGTCTGGAGGCCTGATGGAGTCGTCCTGACACCGCTGCGCGCGCAAGCCAACGGGCTTCGCCCGGGGGATGTACTTGTCGCGGTCGATGGGACGAGTGTAGAGTCATGGGCGAGGAGGCTGTTTGACCTCTCCGCCCCACGCCCGCTCTGGCGCACTGGTCAGACCGTCACCTATACAGTCGTACGACAGGGACACCCTCTCAACATCCCAGTGTCGTTCGGGCACTATCCTTTGAGGAGCATTCTGTTGGAGGATTGGGGAACGATTCTCTACGCGCTGGTGACGCTCCTGGTGGCCGTGTTCGTTTTTCTGTACCGTCCTAACGATCGACAAGCCAGGCTGCTGCTGCTGGGCGCGTCTAGTCTCCTGGCGGCGACAACCTGGTCATTCGGCCTGCAAGTAAGCGATCTGGCCAATGGCATAGGTTTCTGGCTCTTCCAGGCCACGACCTACGGTGGTTACCAACTCTTCTGGGCTGCCGGGCTGCACTTCAGCCTGGCTTTTGCGTACCCACACTCACGCCTCTTAGGACAGCGCTGGCTTATCTGGCTCATCTACATGGCTCCCTTTGCACTCTATCCTGTCATCCTCGCGACTACCCAGGTTGGTGCAGTGAGCACACTGGATTGGCTGGGGCGCTGGGCATCAGGTCAGGGTATCATTACTCTCGTGTACCTGCTTTTATCGTTGGTCACGTTCTTTCGGGGCTATCGAGCCAGCCGGGATGCCGTCACGCGCCAAAAGATCCGCTGGGTAGTGTTTGCCGGTCTTGTGTCGGGAATGGGTGGGATTATCTTGTGGGTACTTCCTACAGATATCCTGGGAGCCCCAATCATTAGTAACAATATGCTCGGGCTTCTGGTTGTGCCGTTCCCCCTCTCTATCGCTGTTGCTATCTTGCGCCATCGTCTCTTCGATATTGACATCATCATCAATCGCACGCTGGTCTATAGCTTGCTGACCGGGGCACTGGCTCTGGTCTACTTTGGGAGTGTGGTCATGCTGCACTTCCTCTTCAGTGGACTCATCGGTCAAAGCAATGGCCTGGTGATTGCCGGTTCGACCCTGTCGATTGCAGCACTGTTCCAGCCATTGCGGAGATACATCCAGGCCGTTATTGATCGTCGTTTCTACCGCCACAAGTATGACGCTGCCAAGACGCTTGCCACATTTGGAGCAGTCATGCGCAATGAAGTTGACCTGGATGACTTGAGCAGACAATTGGTGGCAGTCGTTCAGGAGACGATGCAGCCCACCCAGGTCTCACTGTGGTTGCGCAAGTCTGAACGCAAAACTCATGAGAACCTCAAACACAAGGGGCCAGGATGAACAACGATGCATCATTTCAACGCCTGGCGGCTGTCACATCGATCCTCGCCGCGCTGCTGGCATGCGGCAGCATAGGGTTGCAAGCTGTGGTCTTAAGTGTTAATGTTGATCCATTCTCCCATCCTAGCTCCATACTGGGGATTGGAGCCAACGGCGCTAACTTTTTTCGATGGGGGATGATCCTCGATATGTTCGGCTACTACCTCCTGCTCGCCCCATTGGCCTTGCTCTTGAGGAGCAGGCTCCAGCCGAAAGGTATGAACCTGATCGCCCTCTACACCTTCTGTGGCCTGGCCTACATGCTCATCGGAGCACTAGGTGCAGCTACTCTGGCAGCTATCAGCCCGCCGCTCATCGAAGGGTACGGCCACGCTTCTGGACAGCAGCGCCAGGTGTATGAAGTGGTCTTCAGTGGCTTTCTCAATGTCGTCTATGTCGGTCTCTGGAACCTCCTCGAGTCAACCCTGGGCGGTATGTGGTGGGTGGGCATCGGTCTCTTGCTACGGCGCGAACAACCTGTTCTCGGTCTTTTCACGACCGTGCTGGGGATCTTTGCGCTCCTTGATGCTCTTGGTCGGATACTGGATATTCAGCTCATCTACACCGTTGGACTGGCTGGAGTGCTCCTCCTCATCCCCATTTGGAGCTTGTGGTTCGGAATCGATCTGCTTTGGAGCAGGAGTAGGGCGAGTCTCTGATTGGACCAGAATTTACAAGCATTCCCCTTGACAACCCTCCCTTCCCACCACTATACTTGACATATCGCAATAGTGAAATCGTCGAGGGACGAGTACACGCGGGTGCGACCCACAGCGAGCCGGAGATGGTGGAAGCCCGGCGTCAAATACCACGTGGAATGCCACCCTCTCGTCCAGGCAGCACTATCCACCTGGACGCTGATGCGGAACGAACGCTATCCAAGCAAGCTGTGGTAGCCAGTAATTCTTGCCGGAGGCTCCCCGTTATCTCAGAGCAAGGCATCGAACACCTGCCAACCATCAGCAACATGTTCGATGCCTGTAGAGTGGGAAGCCCATGGTTACTTACCAGCCATGGTCAACTTCCAACAAGGGTGGTACCACGGGCCACAAACGGACAAAACGAATTCAGCCCGCCCCGATACTGTTCGGGGCGGGCTGTTTGTTTCTGTGTACCCATGATCGAGACGAAACTCAACAGGAGGGAGAACAATGACCGGAGATGAACTACGTCAAGCATTTCTCACTTTTTTTGCGCAGCGAGGGCATGCGATCATTCCTTCGGCTCCGCTCGTGCCAGAAAACGATCCGACCGCGCTGTTTATCAGCGCCGGGATGCATCCCCTCGTGCCCTATCTGCTCGGCGAGAGCCATCCCAAGGGCAGGCGTCTGACCAACGTGCAAAAGTGCCTGCGCACTGATGATATTGAAGAAGTGGGCGACATCAGCCATAATACCTTCTTCGAGATGCTGGGCTTCTGGTCGCTTGGTGACTACTGGAAGCAGGATTCGCTGCGTTGGACGCTAGAATGGTTTACCAGTGTGCTGGGGCTAGAGCAGGAGCGCATCTCCGTCACCGTCTTTGCAGGCGATAGCGATGCTCCTCGTGACGACGAGGCGGTGCAGATCTGGCTCGGGCTGGGTATCCCTCAGGAGCGCATCTACTACCTGCCCAAAAAGGACAACTGGTGGGGACCAGCTGGCAAGACCGGCCCCTGTGGCCCGGACTCCGAACTTTTCTATGATACGGGCCGCCCAAAACATGGCCCTGACTGCCAGCCGGGCTGCAACTGTGGCAAGTACATAGAGATTGGCAACAACGTCTTCATGCAATACCACAAAACGGAGGAGGGCACATTCGTACCACTGAAGCAGTGCAACATCGACGTAGGTCTGGGCCTGGAACGTACGCTCTGTGTGCTGCTGGGAGTCGAGGATGTCTATACCACTGATCTTTTCTCGCCCCTTGTGCTGCACATCCGCGAGCTGTTCCAGCGCCAGGCCTACAAGACCACCCTTCCACCAGAACAAGAGCAGCGGCTCATACGCATCATTGCCGATCACCTGCGTGCAGCAACGTTCATCATTGCTGATGGTGTGACCCCCAGCAACGTAGAGCAGGGCTACATCTGCCGCCGGTTGATCCGCCGAGCGGTGCGCAGCGGTCACGAACTGGGCATAGCAGGCACCTTCACTGCTGAGGTGGCCCAGGCAGTCATTACCCGCTACGGCTCGATCTATCCAGAACTGCACCAGCGACAAGTCACCATTCTGAACGAGTTGACGCGCGAGGAAGAACGCTTTGAACGAACCCTGGCGAAGGGGCTGCGCGAGTTGCAGAAGCTGGAAGAAAGATTGCGCCAGCGAGGTAAGACGGTTCTCTCAGGAGAGGCTGTCTTCCGGCTCTTTGATACCTTTGGCTTTCCACCGACTCTCACGGCGGAATTGGCGCGAGAGCGCGGGCTGAGCACCGATATGGAGGGCTTTAACACCCTCTTCAAGCAGCATCAAGAGCGTTCGCGCCAGGCCAACCAGGAAAAGTTTGCGGGCGGATTAGCCGATCACAGCGCGCGCACGACGCAATTACATACTGCGACGCATCTGCTCCAGCAGGCGCTGCGTGATGTGCTCGGTCCACACGTGCATCAAATGGGAAGCAACATTACGCCGCAGCGACTGCGCTTTGACTTCTCGCATCCCAGGAAGCTGAGCCTTGAGGAGATCCGCCAGGTAGAGGAGATCGTGAACCAGCAGATTCAGCGTGACCTTCCCGTCAGGATGGAGGTGATGCCCTTGCAACAGGCGCTCGATCAGGGAGCGCTGGCATTCTTCGGTGAGCGCTATGGCGACATGGTCAACGTCTACAAAATTGGCGATTACTCGATGGAGGTCTGCGGTGGTCCACATGTCCAGCACACTGGCGGCATGGGACACTTCCGAATTATCAAAGCTGAATCCATTGGTCAGGGTGTGCAGCGCATACGCGCTGACCTCATCGGGGTAGGCGAGCCTGAATCTCAGCCCATGGATAAACACGTTGAGTGAGGGAGATCCGATAGAAATTAGCTTATTTTACTTCTTGGCCGCGCTGTCGCAACGTTGCCGCAGTGGGTACAATGACACGAGAGGTATGAAACGATGCATACTTTTGCAATAGTTGTCCACGCAACCAGTGCCATAGCAGCCTTTATCCTTGGGGTCGTCTTAATTTATCAAAGCAATACACTTCGGCAACTGCAATTAGGAAGAGCATTTTTAGTGCTTCTCATGCTGATGGAGGTGTTTCTCGTCATCGCGATCCTCTCGCATGTGACGAGTTTACCGACGATTACGCAACTCATCTTTGGAGGACTTGTCATCCTGGGAGGGTATATGATCTGGCGCGCGGTTCAAGCTGTAACCGTCCTGAGAAAACCACAGCAAGCAGATCAGCTCAAAGTCATTGATCATGTCGGCTTCGTTCTCATTTCCCTCTTTGATGGGTTTGCGATAGTGAGCGCACTGGACTTACAAGCTCCTGGATGGCTGGTCGCTGTCATTGCTGTCGGCGCCGTTGGGGTTGGGATTTATGGGATAAATGTACGAAAAAAGACGCTGAAAATGCAGGCCATGTGACGGGAAGTTCAGGAACGAAATGAATAGTGCCAATAGTTTTGCCCATTGATTAAAGTCCATGCTTTACTACCTCTTTCGGGAGCTTATAAAACAGTGTCGATGAGGATACTGTTTCTCTTTTTATGCTCTCCATCCCTAGTCAGGCGATATCCTATCATAGAAGTGTTTTGTTGTATAGCGCTTTAATTAGTTTCCGACGATGTGAGTCACCGTAATAGACATCTGACGATGCACAATTGATCAGCCCGTTGAAAAAGGCTTTGTCGGAGCATTTAGTTGAGCAGGTTCACCTTTCCTTTGGAAATCACCCTCAGGTCATACCGGTCCAGAAGTCCGTAACGATTGGAGGACAGTGTCTGTGGTATTATGGGAGAGGATGAAGACGCCTTGCTTCGAACGGGATACGGAAGAGGGTGCCTGGCGTCTCATGAGAGTCAGTCCTACCATTGACAACAGGACCAGGGCAGCAAACAGGGTGCGCACCGATGAAGGTTCAACATGTGCCAACCGCAATGACTGAGAGCCGTGAACGGCACAGCTACGCACGAGTGCCTCGGCGCTGGCTCCTGCTCGCCCGAGGCATCTGGATCGCACTGGTCATCCTCACCCTGGCGATCTACTTCGCCAGCCTCCCAGTGTACCTGGCACAACTGCAAACTCCCTATGCTGGGACGGCCAGCGCTTTCTCCCAGCAACTCACGCCTTCGCAAGCAGGGGCACTCAAGAGGATTGGCCTGTCTCCAGGCGATTACGCAGCATACACGATTGCGCTCACGCTTGCCTCGGTCGTGCTGTGTTTGGTGATCAGTACGGTGATCGCCTGGCGCAGACCTGACGACCGGATGGCGCTGCTGGTCGCGCTCATGCTCGTGACGTTTGGCCCAATCATCGCGATGAGCTCTGTGTCGGCACGTCCCTCCCCCCTGGCGGGTGCCGAACGAATGCTTGACCTTCCTCGCTTTTAGCTTGCTCGTGCTCGTCTTCCTCCTGTTTCCTGCTGGGCAGTTCGTGCCTCATTGGATGCGCTGGACCCTCGTCGTGTTTCTCGCAGGGCTCGTTCCTGAGATTTTCTTTGCGCCTTTCATGCCGAATACGCCGGTTGACCAGCTTGGCTTTCTCGTGGTACTCGGCGAGGTGGCGGCTCTTGCACTTGTCCAAGTCTACCGCTACCGACGGGTGTCCAATCCCCCCTCGAGCGTCAGCAGACCAAATGGGTGGTCTTTGGTGTCGCTGGGCCGGCCACGGTCTTCGTTGGCGTGGGTGTGGTGGCTTTCATTTTCGCAGTGGCGGCTTCGCCCAGTACACTCTATCCGTTGGCTCTCAATGTGGTCAGCCCCTGCCTGCCGCTCTTGATCCCGCTCTCGTTTTGGTTCGCCATGCTGCGCTCTCGGCTGTGGGAGATTGATGTGCTCATCAATCGCACGCTGGTGTATAGCACGCTCACGGTCATCCTGACGGCGGTCTACGTGGGCCTGGTGATAGGCCTACAAGCGCTGCTGCGTGGCATCATCAGCAAGGATAGCAGCGTCGCCAGCGTCATTTCCACGCTGGCGATTTTTGCCCTATTCCAGCCGCTCCGTCGACGCATTCAGCGGCTGATTGACCGGCGCTTCTATCGCGGCAAGTATGACGCCGCCAAGACCGTGGCAGCCTTCAGCGCCACCTTGCGCCAGGAAGTGGACCTGGACCAGTTGCGCGAGCAGTTACTGGCGGTGGTCGAAGAAACGATGCAGCCAGCACACGTCTCGTTGTGGTTGCGTCCATCTGAACACGACAGAAAACAGCTGGCTCCTTCCAGAACCACTCCTCCGGTTTTCTCTGAAGGAAGATGAAGAGGGGAAAGGGTTCCTGACTCATCTGCATTTCCAGTCTTGAAGCACGAAAGGCTACTCCAATGATGGGCAGCAAAGAGCGGCACTTTGCGCCGCTCCTCAACATCTCGTTAGAAGAGTTGGTGCCACACGATCATTTCTATCGACACTTGGAACGCACGCTCGATCTCTCGTGTGTGCGAGAGTTCGTCCAGCACACCTACGAATGCGGAATGGTGTTGTTGTTGGCCGGCGTTCTTTGTAATGTTTTTGATCCTGAACACCTGGGCCGGGTGTTCCTCATTGGGGCCACCCCCTGTATGCTCAAGCAGAGCGCACGTCTTGCAACCACAAAGGACTCGGCAGCTTCACGCCACCGAGTCCCTCGTCTCCTCACTGAACCCAGACGCAGAGAGCATTAGCGCACCTATGCTGGCGGAGGGACAATGCCCAATTGCTGGAGCGCACTGAGCCGGTCAGCCAGACCCCAATGTTCCACCATCTTGCCATTCTCGATGCGGAAGATGTTGATTGCCATCACGGTGATCGGCTTGCCGGTGGGAGAGGCTGCCCTGAACGCACCCTGGTGGGTGCCATGGATGCTGACCAGGGCCACCACCTTGTCCCCGTCAGCCAGCAGGTCCACCACGGTAGCTTTCACGTCAGGGAAGGCAGTGAGGTGCATATTGAGAAATTGGCTCGGCCCCTGGGGTAGGCCCGAAGGCACGGTATGGTTGACAGCAGTGGGGGAGACGAAGTGGTCAAGTGCAGCCAGGTTCTTTTGATTAATGACCTCCTCAAAGAACCGCTGAACAAGAGCCTTGTTGTCTTGTGTTGACATCGGGTATCCTTCTTTCTTTGAGTGTTCACTCAGGGCAAGCAGTCCTTACCCTGTGCCTCGGTAGCATCTCCCTCCACTCTGGAGACGGGGTGAGGCGCCCTTTTCTCAGCGACCAAATGCCCACACGGGGAGGCTTCGGTTCAGACGAAAGACAGCAGCAGATGTGATCGACGTTGGATACACTTTGACTTGCTGGCATTCCTCCTTACTTCATGGGTCTACCTGAGAACAGAGGGAGCGAGAGCGAAGCTCCAACCTTGTGGGGATAGACTCACCCCCTCGTGTTCTGTACAGAAGATTAGCCGTTAGCCCACTACGGAGACGCACTCAGGGAGAATCATTGCTCTGAAAGACTCATCAGAGCCAGCGTACCATTTTGGAGCAAAATGCACAAGTGGCTCAGGTGTTGAGAAACAATTTTATGAAAGGGGAACTTTTCCGGAGATTCTATCGTCATCGTTGGTGAGTATCCCGAAAAAACGAACCAGGAGGAACCTACAATGCGTAAACGGTTTTTAATCCCTATACTCGCGCTTGCACTCTTTGTGCTGCAAACGCAGTCTGCCTTTGCCTGTGGCGGGCTGCTTGCCCCTGACGGCGATGTGCGGCTTGCTCGTGCCACCACACTTGTTGCCTGGCACGACGGCATTGAGCGCTATTTCACCAGTTTCGCGTACCAGGGCAATGTCTCTAACCTCGGCTGGATAGTGCCCCTCCCGGCGGTGCCGATCAAGATCGAAGCGGGCGGCTGGACCCTACAGCGTCTCTTTCGCGAAACACATCCCGAGACCTTCAGCCTTGCTCCAAAAGCGGCTTTTTCCTCCGCCGGAACCCAGGACTCCGCGCAGGTACTCCAGCAGGTGAAGGTCGAGGCACTCAATATCACAGTGCTGCGAGGCAGCGGGCAGGAGGTGCTGAACTGGGCGGCTAAGAACGGCTTCTTCGTCAATGGCGACACCCGCGCTCACCTGCTCATCTACGCCAAGGCAAGCCCGATTTTCATGGCTGCCAAATACGATACCGCCGCTGCCAGGTCGCGCGGCCAGCTCCAGGGCGATGGAGCTCCGATCTTGATCACCATGCCGACAACTCATCTCTGGGTGCCCCTGGAGGTGCTGGCGCTCGACGGGCAGCAAGTCCAGGCCGACCTCTACCTGCTGACCGATGGCCCGCTCTATACCAGCGATTACGCGGCAGAAATTGGCCTGTCCTCGCAGGGTGCGGATGTGCCCGGTGCAGTCGGGATGAAGGTAGCGTTCCAGGAAAAAATGAATCCGGCACTCTATCATGACCTTTCAACCGATCGCAACATGGGTTGGGTGCGGCCAGATAGCTGGTTGACCTACCTCAGCCTGGATGCTCCCGATGCGAAGGTTACGTACGACCTGGGTATCAGTTCCAGGAATGTGATACGCCTGGCGCCATTTGGAACCCCGCCAATGGCCGTTGCCGATGGCCAGGCGTCTCAACTCCCGTCGTGGCTGCCTGGCCTGCCACTGGGAACTCCCCAGGTAATACTGTGGCTGACATGCTTGCTGGGCGCCGGCTACACCCTGTTCTTGATCGCTCGTGGGAGGAGGTCTTCCAACCAGCGTACGCGCTGACGCTCCTGGACGAGCTATTCATTGCCATCGTAAAGTACCAGGCAAGTTGTGACCCCGGTGGCCTTCACCATAGAGCGGTGAAGGCCACTATGCTTCCCCTTTCCTTTCTTTTAGCAGAGAAATCAAGGGGCTGAGCATTGCTGTATAATGCTTCTGAGGGATAATCAGTAGTAACCTCTGAAATTTTCAAGGAGTAACCGATGGAAAAAGTGAATCTTGCCGGTAAATTTGGCCTCTTCCAGGAGTATTGGAGTCCGAAGATCGCGGGAGAACTCAACGACTCTTACCTGAAACTGGTCAAGCTCAAAGGAGAGTTCGTGTGGCATCACCACGAGGCGGAGGACGAATTGTTTCTGGTAGTGAAGGGCAGGCTATTAATCAAGCTGCGTGATCGTGATATGTGGCTAGACGAAGGCGAGTTCGTCATCATTCCCCGGGGCGTCGAACATTGTCCTGTCGCTGAAGAGGAAGCGCATGTGCTGCTGCTGGAACCGAAATCTACCGTCAATACGGGAAATGTACAGAGTGAAAGAACCGTTGGCGAGCAGTGGATCTGAAGATAGAGTGCATTTTTGGCATGACACCCGCAAGGGGTGTCACTACTATACGACGCTGGGACGGCCCCTGACCGTGTAAAGTAGTGGCAGGGCTTGCCCCTGTCATGCTCGCCATCTGCGCTCGAAGCAAAAAAAGAAACGCACCCAGCAGTGGATCTAAGGATTCCTCCCAGGAACGGGTCGTGTTACACTCGTTCAAAGAAATACAAGAGTCATGTGCCTCAAGAACGTGAAAGCAAGAAGCATGCATACCGAAGTTTTAGCAATAGATCCCGTCCATCCCGACCCAGCAACTATTGAGTATGCAGCGGCACTATTGCGCGCCGGAGAGGTCGTCGTCTTTCCCACCGAGACCGTCTACGGCCTTGGCGCTGCTGCCCTGCAAAGGGGAGCGGTGGAACGCATCTTCATCGCCAAGGAGCGCCCGTTTAACGATCCCTTGATCGTGCATATTGCTGAAGAAGACGCCCTGGAGCAACTGGCCAGCTCCATTTCCGGGCAGGCGAAGCTGTTGGCCCGCACGTTCTGGCCGGGTCCTTTGACGCTGGTCCTGCCGCGCAGCCGGCTCGTGCCCAAACTAGTGACCGCCGGGCTGGAGACCGTCGCCGTGCGCATGCCGCGCCACCCCGTCGCGCTCGCCCTCATTCGCGCTGCCGGTTCGCCCATCGCGGCGCCCAGCGCCAATCGTTTTATGCATGTCAGCCCCACAACCGCACAGCATGCCCTGGCCGACCTGGATGAGCGGGTGCCCTTAATCCTCGATGGGGGATCTTGTGAGGTCGGGGTAGAATCTACAGTCCTGGACCTCTGTTCGACCGTACCAACCATCCTAAGGCCTGGCGGTGTGAGCCTCGAAGCCCTGCGTGCAGTATTACCAGGTGTTCAACCGCCTCAGCCCAGCAAGGCTGTCCCTACGACTGGCCTGCAATCGCCAGGCCAGTCGCTCATCCATTACGCGCCTGCAGTTCCGCTGATGCTCTTTGATGGGCCAGAAGAACTGATGCGCACAGCGATGCTGGCCGAGGTGCGGCGTCGACTGGAGCGAGGAGAGCGTGCCGGTGTGCTGGTGGCCGACGAGGATATAGCGGCGTTTCGTGATAGCGGCGCGGTCGTTCGTACCCTCGGCGATGCTGCCGCTCCAGAGCAGGTAGCAGCGGCATTATTTGCCAGCCTGCGCGCGCTGGAAGAGGCGGGTGTACAGGTCATTCTCAGCCGCAGTTTCGACGAGCACGGCCTTGGCCTTGCCATACGTGACCGCCTGCTCAAAGCCGCGGGCGGGAAGGTGTTCAGGCCCGGTCGGCAGGAGTGAGGGCGAAGATAAGCGTCGTACGCAGCGTGCCATCCACCGCAAGCTCATGATTGCGCAATCGTGCCTCCTGCACGAAACCAAGGCGCTGCGCGACAGCGGCGCTGCGTACATTCCGCTCATCGCAGCGAATTTCGACACGGGTAGCCGCCAGCGCGGTAAAGGCATATTCCGTCAGGAGACGTGCGGCCTCTGTAATATACCCGTGACCTGTGGCCGAAGCCCGCAGCCAGTAGCCAATCTCGAAATAGCCAGTTTCCCAGTTGTGAGGATGCAGCCCGCTGCCTCCGACGTAGTGATTGGTTGCTTTCTCCCAGATGCCAGCCTGCATATCCCTGCGCAGCAGCCATTCGGCCAACTGCTGGATAATCCAGCCCCGGCTCTCATCGACCGTTTGGTGAGCGCCGGCGAAAGGAAGCCACGGCCGCAGGTGCTCGCGCGACTCGCCTACAGCCTCGAAGAGGTCCTGTGCGTCGCTCTCCCTGTACGGCCGTACCACAACGCAGTCACCATGTAGTTCTTCGAATAACGGTACAAGCGTGAGATATTTCGTTGTGCTCTTCATTGCATTTTCCCTGCCATCTTAACTACTGCTCGCTCTCCGTCTTATTAGCGTAACTCCCCCGACTACCAGCCCGAGGATAACCAGGATCGCGGCCAGGTAGACAAGTGGCCCAACCGAACCCAGGAAGAGATTAAAGGGATCACAGGTGGTCGGCGCGGCCTCGTTGGAAAGATCATATACATTGTTGACGTTGGGCAGCCCACTTTGTGCAGTAAAGACAGGGTCGAGCGTCATCTGTTCCGGCGAGATGAGTGTGTAGAGGCGGGTTACATAGCTGTAGCGCTGCTGCAGGTCCGCGAGTGTTGGATCGCCTTGAGTAGAGAGCATGCTGCTGGGCTGGGCATATTCGGTGATGAAACCATGCCCGTTGGCCTGGCTGGCCGCGTTTTCCACCAGTTGTTTGTAATTGGCCCCGGCGTAGGGGTCAAGTGCGATCTGAGTTTTACGAATCTGGAGTATCTGGTAGTTTTGTGGGACAAAGCGCCCGGAGCCGAATATCCAGACCAATATGTCCATGTGGGGCATCGCGCTGCTGGCTGCCATGCGCAGTGGAATCATGATCTGCGGTTGAGTGGTGGCGAATGTCACTTTGACCGGTTGAATGTCCTGTACTCCTGCCTGCGGCTGCAGCCGCATCGCTAAAAAGAGCATATGCACCCGGGTGTAGCTCTGAATGGCTGGCTGTACCTGGTCGGGGATGTGGTAATGGTGTCCAAGCAGCCACTTTGTGAGCGAGGTGGGATCGCTGGAACCGATCACGTCATAGGCGTATGGCCCAACGCTGCCGCTGCCATAGACATTGACGCCGCCAGGAGGTGGGGCACCGCTGCCGGTAGGCCGGGGTCCTAGCGGAGGTAGGCCGCATTGAGGCGGTTCAGGCCCAATGAAGCGCGGCACGGTCTGCTGGTCAAGGTCGCGAAAGGTGCTAATAGGGGCGGTGTCCAGTTTAGGCACGGATGGCACCGGCAGCACCCAGGCGAAATCACTGGCCAAACCGGTGTAGTTGATCTGCTCGTAGACGGTCATGCTGCCGGGAGCAGCGGCGAAGATGATGCGTTCGATGTTCTGGTCCAGCGGGGTCCCTGGCGTGAAGAATCCGCCGCAGGCGAGCGCTGCTAGCGGCATAAGTAATATACAGCACGTGGCGATGATGGCTGAGCTGGCGAAACGTAATTTCATGTTCATTCTTACCCCTGGCTAACTTCTGTATTCTGGGTCTCTCTCCTTGGTCGTCGCCTGCTCAAGGCAGCGCGCCGTGTGGCTGCGGCCGCACGGATGCGGGGTACGCCGAGGTAGACATAGAAGGCAGAGATGGCGAACACTGCAAGCGTGATATAGAGTGGTGTAGGGCTGATGTTGCCCTGGGGATCGATGTTGAGCGCTGCCAGTATGCCGAGTATGCCGAAAACTGCGATAGTTGCAATGGGAATGGTCCAGCCGCCCCAGATACGGAAAGCGCGTTGCGCTGCTGGCTGGCGGCGGCGTAGTTGAATGACGCAGAGCCCTGCAACCGTGTAAATAAGCGCTTCGAGCACCGCGCCAACCAGGATCAGTATCGTGAACTGGTTGGTGAAAAAGATGATGACGGCAATGACCGCAGATAGAGTAGTGAGTACAATCACCGTCACATATGGCACGGCAAATGAGATGCTGATACGTGAGAAGATAGGTGGGAGGGTGTCTTCGCGTGCGGCGGCGTAGAGGAAGCGCGAAGCCGTGGCGAAGCCGCCATTGAAGGTCATTACCGCCGTCAAGAGTGTAGCTATCAGCATTAGCCAGATGCCCAACTGGCCCAGCGCGGCCTGTGCCAGCAACATCTGGGGGTAGGGTGAATTGATCACTGCCGCGCTGTGAACATTCAAGAAACTGCTGGCAGCCACGGTAAAGAGCGCATACGAAACACAGAGCAGGCCAAGCGCAATGAACATGCCACGTGGGATGAGCCTGATGTCAGTAATTTCTTCGGAGAGCGGCGTGACCCACTCGAAGGCCGAGAAGACGAAGACGCCTACAGCGACGGCAGTGAAGAGGTTGAGGGGATGGTTGAAAGCGTCAAATGGTGTGCGTAACTGGAAACCGTGCTGGCTGAGTGCAATAAGGGAGATAATGATGGCGAATGCGAGCAGGCTGTAAGTCGTGATGTCTTGCAGCAGTCCGGCTATTTTGATGCCGCGCAGGTTGGCGCCCATTGCCAGTCCGAGCAGGGCGAGAATCCAGATGAGCGAAGCCCAGTTGGGAAGTCTGAATGCAAAGGTGATGGCTGTGCCAACCACGTAGCTGTCGGCTGCAACGACTGCGACAACTGTGAGCAGGTAACCGAAGGAGATGACGAGCGAGAAATTGTCGCCAAACGCCTCTCGCATATACTGGCGGATGGCGGCAGCAGTGGGGTAGAGCGCGTTCAGTTCAGAAAAACACAGCGCGGCGAGCACGGCCAGCAGGCCAGAGATCAGGATGGCGATCCAGCCCGAATCGCCCCCCAGGTAGGAGGCAAGCTGAACGCAGCCGAGGAAGCTGATGGCCGCGTATGCTAACCCTGTACTGGTCGAGACGATGGTGCGAAACTTCAGGACACGCCGTAACGAAACGGGTGCGCTCATGGGACCTCCTCATATGGGGCTTTATTGGTGGCCGGTTGACCGAAGCGTACTGGAAAAATCATCGCTTGTCAATCTCTCAACAGGTGCCGGATCTTCAATGCAATTTGCAGGGATAGGCGCAGTTCCGAGTCTTCGAGCGAACGCCCCAGTACTTCCTCGATGCGGCCCAGGCGATAGAGCAGCGAGTTGCGATGCAGGTGCATGGCGCGGGCCGTCTCGCTCAGGTTGCCGTTGCAGCGAAAGTATGCCTCCAGTGTTTCAATCAGCGCGCTATTGCTGTGAGAATCGTGGTTGATCAGAGGACCAAGCGTCTCCTGGTAGAAGTCAGCGAGTTCGCTCTGCTCGTGAAGATAGAAGAGCAGCCGGTAGACGCCCAGGCGGGCAAACGAGTGGATTTGTCCATCGCCGAATAGCCGGCGCCCGATCTCCAGAGCCTGCTGCGCCTCGCGCAGCGACTGCGAAATCCCCTGCAGGTTTCTGGCGATATGCCCCATTCCGCCTGAATACAGGACGCTGGAATTGCCATTTTTCTTTTGTTGCAGGCGTGCGTGTACTCGCTCCAGGCGCGTGAAAATGCTGTTCTCGCTCTCGCGTTCCTGCTCCGCCCCTTCTTCTAAGCTTGAAAGAGGAAGCAGCGCCGTCACACGTCGAGGTTCACTCAGCACCCAGCAGGTGGGCCATGCGCGCAGCAATTCCTCGCGTAAGCGCCTGTTCCATTGCGCCATGGGAGTACCCATAGCCGGCTCGGGATCAAAGGCCGGCAGCTCAAAGATCGCCACAACCTGTGGTGTGGTGAGATCGTAGCCGAGTAAACGCGCACGTGTCAGCATCTCCTCGGGCTGCTGGTAGTTCCCTTGCAGCACATCCATGAACGCTTCCAGGTGATAGCGGCTCTCAACCTCGCTGCGTTCGCGCTCTCGTGCGAATTCAAGCGCCAGGATGGGCGCCACCTGCCCCAGTATCATGCGTTCCAGGTAGTCAAAATCGTCGCTTCCGATCAGCGACAGGTAGCCGACCGCTTCGTGACGTATCAGGATAGGAACCGCTACCCGTACCAATCCCTGTCTTAGCAGTGCCTCGTCGCTAAGTGAGGGTGTGAATGATGGCGCATCTTCACCGGTCGCTCCTGGTGGGGCCGCCTTGAAGCGGATTTGCTGTTCGGCATCCTGCACAATGACCCACCTGTCACAACTACGGGCGAGGTGTTCGCAGATGCCCTTCACGCCTGCCCCCTGCGCACTCAATTGCATCAACTGGTGGGAGATCTCGGTAGCCTTGCGCTCGATCTCGCTGCGGAAGCTGACGACAAAGGTGATTACTTCGCGTTCGATTTCTTCGAGTGGTGCCTCTGGTGGAAGTAAGATCAGTGGTAGGTGTAACTGGTCGGCAACAGTACACGCCTCGCTTCCCAGTGCTTCGAGAGATGCGGCTGCAACCGCCACTACTGCCACACCTTCTTTGTGCAGGCTTTTCAGCAGATGAGGCAGGTTCTCGTCCAGGCGGCGTAACCGCGGCAGGCTCAGCAGAGCGAGTTCCCCTCCATGCACGCTTTCAAATGCAGGAAGGCGTGCTCGCATACGACAGGCCCATGTCACCCTGTGCTCCAACCCTCCCGCGCCCGCTACCAGTTGTGCGTCACGCGAGACGAGCAGCGTCAGGATATTGCGTACAGAGGCCGATGATATTGGGGGTGGCGACGTGCTGCTCATAGCTCATATGCTGAAAAAATATGGAAGCGCGGCGTTTAACGCCGCGCTGTCGACGTGGCTACACTGCCACCTGGCTTCTGCGCCTGCATTTTGTGCTTCTCTTTGTACTTCTTTGCTTTAATGCGGTGTTTGCGCCAGGCCACCCTCTTCGTTTTGTTCATGGCCGTTCTCCTTTCGAATTTTTTGATTACTCTTCGCCCTCGAGACCGCTTTCAAGGTCGATCTCGGTCATATCGTCGCTTTCGTCGCCGCCATCGTAATACTCGTCTTCGTTGCCAAGATCGTCCTCGTCCTCGCGGTCATAGCGCAGCATGCTATCCTTGATGTAGGCCCGTTCGGCAACGACACCGCCCTGCGCTGGGAAGCTGACTTTGCCGAACATGCTGGGATGCTGGTAGTCTTCGCGAATAATCAGGCGTACCTGCCCATGTTCCATCGCAAGAATGGCAGCGGCGTAACGGTTGCCACCTTCCATAAAGTTGATCAGGCGATTGGCAAGGCGCGGTTCTATCTGTCCCATGTCTTCACCGGCAGAGTTGCGCACGAGTATCGAGTGCCCGTTTACGTGTAATTGTACTTTGTCGCCTACGGCCACTTTTGCCAGCGCCGAACTGGGGCCAAGGTTGATCAAATCCGTCATGCCCGTCTTGCCCGTCTCTTCAATGAAGAGGCGCGGATCGATGCGCTCAACTCCGGCATGCACCTGTACCGGCACCTCCTGGAGTAACGAGAGTCGCTCCAGGTTCTTCCTGGCAATAGTGTTATTGGGGTTGTACTTCAGCGCCTGCGCGTAAGCCTGTCGCGCCTCTGCGTACTGCCCGAGTTCGTTATGAGCCTTGCCCAGGCGATTGTAGGCTTCAGGCTCATTGGGGTATATACTCAGAATGCTCTTATTGGTAATCACGGCCTCTTCCCACTGGCTGGCCAGCGCTTGCTGGATCGCCAGGTCCGTCCATTGTTTTTTTAGGCGCGCTTTCTCTTCCGCAGATTGTGCTTGTGTCATCGAACGCCTCCTCTATCTTCATTGGGATGCATCGTATAATTGGCCTATTATACCTCAACTGCGCAACCTTGCAAGGACCAGGCCGTAGTTCGTTCAATACGTACCTGCACCATGTCGCCGATGGCAACATCGCGGGCCGCGTTGAACTCAATTTGCCCATCCTCCATGAGCGTCTCTCCGGGCTGTGGGAAGAATACCAGTTTGTTGGCCCGGTTGCGCCCCTTCAATTGTTGCCTTTCATGTGAAACATTGGTGTCCTCGACCAGTACCTCTTCCACCTTGTTGAGGTACTGCTGGTTGATTTCGAGGGCGATGCGCCCCTGTAGCTCCTCCACTGCATGCAGCCGGCGCTTTTTCTCTGCCAGCGGTATGTCGTCCTCCCAACGCGCGGCTAAGGTGCCGGGGCGTGGTGAGTAGGCGGCCACGTGTACAACATCGAAGCGCATCTCCTCGAGCAGGTCGAGCGTGTGCTGGAACTCTTGCTCTGTCTCCCCGCAGAAACCCACGATGACATCGGTGGAAAGCGAGATGCCGGGCCACAATTCGCGCACTCGTTGAATGCGTGTGCGGTATTCATCGAGTGTGTAGCCACGTTTCATACGCTTGAGCACTTCATCATCGCCCGACTGGACAGGGATATTCAGGTGCTCGCAAACTTTCGGCAGCCCCGCCATGCGCTCGATCATACTGTCGGTCATATGCCGTGGATACGAGGTCATGAAGCGAATACGCTCTAACTGCTCGATCCCGCTGAGTTGCCGCATCAATTCGGCCAGGTCGGGCTTATCCGGCAGGTCAAGCCCGTAGGCTTCAACGGTCTGACCCAGCAGCGTCAGTTCCTTCGCGCCCTTCGCTACCAGTGAGCGCGCCTCTGCGAGCAACTCCTCCACCGGGCGGCTGCGCTCGCGCCCGCGGCGATAGGGGACGATACAGTAGGTGCAGACCTTGTTACAGCCGAGAATCACGGGCAGCCAGGCGGTTGGGCTGGCCTTCGCCGGTTCGATCTTCGTGGGGTAGTGCGCGATACGCTCGCCCGGCCTGGGCGTAATGGCCATTGGCAGCACAGTCCGCTTCCCCGTGTCCGGCATATTGAAGGCAGCGATGGTTGGTGAGATAGGTTCGGCTGGGGTCGCCTCGTCAGTAGGGGGCATGTATTCGATATCCAGGCAGCCGGCGCCCGAGATGGGCGTCCAGCGCTCTTCGAGGAAGCGCGGCAGGATGTCTGCCTGCTCGACCTTCATGAAGAGATCGATGTGTGGGTAGCGCTTTTGCAGTTCGTCGATAGTCTTCTGGTTGCCGATCATGCAGCCCATCAGCGCGACGAGCAAGTCATTGCGCCTGGCTTTGGCATGCTTGAGCAAAGCGAGCTGGTTATGAGCTTTCTCTTCCGGCGCTTTGCGCACGCTGCATGTATTGAGTACCACCAGGTTGGCCTGCTCCATGCTGCTCTCTTCCCAACCCAGCTCTTCGAGAATCGTCTGGATGCGCTGCGAGTCAGCCTGGTTCATCTGGCAGCCAACGGTCCAGATGTGGTATTTCCCATGCGCAATACTGGTGGTCGTGGTCATGATCTTTGCCCCTCTCCGAGCACCGGTTACCTGTCGCGTATATCCTTGTTTTCGTGCGTCCCGCACGCTTTCTAAGGTCGGTATTATAGCACACGCGTCCAGGGTTTCATAGGGGCTTACTTTGAGCTTCAAAACTCCCTGTACAAAGCGCCGTGGGTATCGTAGAATAAGGTCCGTGTGAATGTCTACTCTCAAGCGTTACCGGTATATAAAGGAGTTTCTCATGCAAGCGATTCAACTCAATGGTGTAACGCGTCTTCACAGCTATGCCTACTGGGGCCTAAGCGTCAACCCTGACCCGCCACAGGTCGGCAAGGTCACTACCCTTGCTGTAGCCCTGAAGAATTCAGGACCAGAAACGATCACCGTCAATCGTGTTCAGTTCATGGTAGCGCAATTTGGTATGGGTCTGTCGTGGGAGAAGCTACCCCCGGTTGAGCAGATTGCTCTCCCTCCGAACCCGGATCATATAGAGGAGATAGCGGTGCAATGGACGCCCACCAGGGGAGGCCATCGCTGCGTCCATGTAATCATCGAAGCCGATATACTGCCCCAGCCTCTGCGTACCGGGCGCAACCTGCACGTGATCGAGTCGACGGCCGAGCGAAGCACCTGGCAGGTTCCCTTCCGGCTTGGCAACCCCGAGGACGAGCGCAAGCCCGTGGTGCTAGAACTCGGCGGCAACAACGCCGCAGAGGTCGAAGCAATGATCCTTGTCAACGGGCGCTTGCTGCGTGCAGGTCAGGCCGTCTGGCTGGACGCAAAGCAAGAGGTCGAGGCTCGTCTCCTCCTACATGCCCACACACATAATGCTATCGAGGCCGTAAAGACCATCGAGGCATATATTGATGGCCGTTTCATCGATGGCATCCAGGTAGAAGTATACCGGCCCGCCTACAGTGTCAGGCGTGTTTTGATGGGGCAGGAGTCCGGCAGCATGACTTATGAGCGCGAGTCAGCCGCTGTGGTGGCGCGCTAACCGGAAGCCTTTAGCAAGAAAACGAGGGATGGCATCGCCAATCCCTCGTTGCTGGTACACATATGAAATACCGTCAACCCGGAATATTGCTTCCTGTGATCATACTCTTGCTCTTAGCGGCATGCGGCAATGGAACGCGTGCAGTATCATCGCACACCACTCACATCCCCTCGCGAATCGCACCGGTCAAGCAGCAGCCCCTGCCAAAAAGATTGTTGAATCCGCACTATCCTGTCATGGATTGGGTTTATAATATTACCTGTGGTCAGGCAATCAATTCGTATAACAACAACTCGCTGGATACCGCGCTCGCGTATGACTCAGCGGCCTGGTTGTATCCAGGTGATGGGCACCTTGTTGAGGGATGGCAGGACTGCGATCAGAGCGCTCTTCTTCAGCGGGCGAGAAATCAGCAGTTTCCTACACTCTTAACAGTAGGAGTAGATAGTTACTGGTCCGACAAGGACCTTGCGCAGTACATCGACCGGGCAGCCTCCCAGCCACAGGTTCCCTGCACAGCGCAAGCGACCACCTTTATCTGCGCCATCGTGAACTGGGCAAGCGCTGGAGGGTACACAGGGGTTATCATCGACTTTGAGATAGTCAAAGGGGACTATCCAGGCATTCGTATGAAGTTTGCAAGGTTTATGCAGGAACTCCAGAAAGCGCTGCATCAAAAAGGCTTACTCTGCGGCATTGCACTGATCCATAAAGTTGGTGACACGCCCGCAGAAGACCCTTCTTTCAATGGAAACTATTTTGAAGATTGGCAATTACTCGGCGGCATGGACTTTCTTGTCGCTATGGTGCTGGACTTTGATCTCTCGGTGGGCAGACCAGGTCCACTTACCTCGATCCCCTGGGTAGACCAACAACTGGATTATATATGGCAAACTATCCCACAGGCTTTGAGCAAGACCATTTTCGAATTCCCCCTATACGGTAGAGAATGGCGACAAGATGCATCCGGGAAGTGGCACCCGCTTAACGACGAAACCTGCCAGCAGGTCACTACCCAGCAAGCCGCGCATCACTTACTGTCTGAGGTGAACACGGACCCTTCGACTCCCGAGATGGCATGGAATGACGCGAGCGGCAATCGTCACGAAGTCTGGTATGATACGGCTTCATCGCTAGTGGCGATTATGACCCACCTCCAGCAAAAGGCGAGAGCCTTGCTGAACAACTTCTCTTACAAACTCCCGGCATCGTTCTGGTATCGTGGAGCAGAGTGCCCCCATTTCTTCGGGCCGGGCAGCGCACTGGCAAAGTTTTATAACGACTGATAGTAAATCCGCTCAATCCCTTCCTCGCCCATTATCACCTATCAAAACCCTTCCTTTGCTACTTTTCGCCTCTGTATTACGTTCCTAAAAATGTCGATATGTTATGTACCGGGAAGATAAACCACGGCCATACTTCAGCAAAATTCAACAATATCTAGGTGAGTAAATACGTATGCTCGGATTAAAAAAAGAAGAACGGAACCCGCTTAATGAAGTACAGAAGCCAGGGACCGGGATATTGCTGCCAAAACCAATAGCGAAGCTCAGATGGCAGTACCTGGCGGATATTTTGCTCGTACTGGCGATGAGTTCGCTCCTGTATTATGGCTATCTATCTACAGGGCGATTCGCCAACCCGCATACCGATATCGCAAGATACCAGTGCTATGCCGAGGCATTCTGGCGTGGTACGCCTGAGCTTCATAAATTCCCTCCCACTCAGTGTTCGTTCATCAAGGTTGGCACATCTCCGACTATCGTGCAGAAAATGAAGCTCCATGGATGGCTCGCCAACGTTATCAACACTATAGAATCCCTCCAATCTCCCTTAAAGCCGCTGCATTTCTTGCCGCTTGAGTATCCTCTCTTGACCGTTATTCCCTTTTCCCTTGGCCTGGTTGGACACGTGCATTTGTACCGCGTAGTGTTTCCGCTCTGGATGGCGCTGGCAGCATCCATCATATACTTTATCCTTGTGCGATACAGGTCCCGCGAGGCCGCCATCGCATTTGCCTTCTACCTGGTGGTGGGCAGTTGGTCGACGGCGGATGGGAGGTTTGATCTCATCCCTGCCGGCTTCACCCTGATCGCTCTGATCCTGGCTAAGCGGGAAAGGTGGAGATGGGCCTTTGCTGCCCTGGCGCTGGCGACCTTGTTCAAGTTTTACGCGCTGGTATTGCTCGTGCCGTTCCTCATAACCCAACAAAGCCAGTACCATGGTAGTAAGTGGTATGCATGGCAGCGCTGGCAGCCTTTGGGAGAGTTCGTGCTGCTGTGTGCCGTGGTAACGGGGATATCCTTCATGTTAAGCATCGAAGGAACGCTCGCGCCGTTGAGCTATTTTGAGGTTCGACCCGTTCAAGTAGAGTCATTCTCCGCGTCGCTGCTGTGGCTGGCAAGCTTCCTGCATCATCCAGTGCAATACGTAGTCTCTTTTGGGGCCGTCAATATAACCAGTCCGTTATCCCACAGAGTCGATATATTAGGCATGTTGGGGATGGTCACAGGCTTATTGTGTACGTTCTGGCTGCAATGGCGCGGCAAGTTGGGCCTGTTCTCTGCCAGCCTGTTAACGCTGCTGATCATGATTATCACGGGCAAGGTTTTCAGCCCTCAATACCTGATCTGGGTCACGCCGCTTATCGCGTACATTGGAGGGTGCAACTGGAAATGGCTGTTCAGTTGGGGAACTATCGGCCTTTTGACGACGTTGATCTATCCCTACATGTACAAGGCTGTTCATGATATTATTATGGTTCCCCAGCAGCCAGCATTCCAGCCAGTTCTTCTCATTCGCAACGTACTGATACTGGTGGTCATCCTTGTGCTGCTCTATAAGGCAGCTAACAGGCGCCCGTTGAATAAGCGGAGTGCAATCTCAAGCCCAGGACGGAAATACCAGCATAGCAGCCTGGCGGCATAAGGGCTGGTTTACCGCGCCCAATACGCATCAACCGAAGAAAAAGCCTATCAACATCCGTAGGGGCGGGGGTGGCGCTGGGTAGGGTGGGGGCCTTTATGGCCGCCAGTGTCCCGTGACGTGAACGGGCGTCATGGAGCATGAGCGTCTCTGGCATCCCACATGCGGGCATACCGTCTCCCAGACAGGGTTCCATAAAGGCCCCCACACCGCACCACGCCACCCCCGTTTTCACGAGTAGGTTTTTTAGGTGAGGCCATATGGGCAGGGGCACGAGGTGCAAGGGCACGCCGGGCATACCTGCCCCCCAGGCAGGAGTCCCATAAAGGCCCCCACACCGCTCCACACCACTCCCGCCCCTACGGGCAATCATCCTACTTGCGAAAAACCTACCTGTGCAAACGCCACCCCCGCCTACGGGATCCTGGATGCGCGTCCTCGGTTGATGCATATTGGGCGACCCTTGCGGTCACCTTCTAACGCTTAACTCACATTCACTGTCACGTCATCCACATACATGTACGTGTAGTACAGCCCGCTGCTGCCGGACTGCTCGTGGTCCATGAAGCGGATGCCGATGGTCTGCCCTGTATACTTCGAGAGGTCGAAGGACAGCTTTACCCAGTTCTGGTCATCTGTCGTGTTCACGAAAAGCTGCTGCAGGACATTGCCGCTGCTGTCAATCACGTCGGCCTCCTGCCAGCCGTAGGTGCTGGAGTCGTTACTGGCAGGCCAGTAGTAGAAGCTCAGGCTGACCTTCTTAGCGCTGCCGGGAATAGTCACCACCTGGTAGGCGGCCGCGTCGCCCTGCTGCCCGCTGCTGCTCCCCAGCCGTAACGAGTACGCGCCGCTGTGCGCCCGCGTCTTGCTGCGCCTTGGATGGTAGTTACCTGAATAGCTCCAACTACCGCTCGTCTCGAACCCACTGTTCTGGACCAGGTTGGAACCGGGACCAGGCGTCGGGGTTGAAGGTGGATTGGTCGGACCCGGCGCAGCGGTCGTAGTGGGCGAAGGCCCGCTCGTGGGTATGGAGGTAGGCGTAGCGGTCGGCGTGGGTTGAGGCGGATTGGTCGCCGTAGGCTGCGGCACGGGTGTGCCACCTGCCGTGAAGAAACTGGAGATAACCTGTCCCCGGCTATCGACGGGCGCAGGCAGGCCAAGCGCGTACATGTAGTTCGTGCTCATGTCGTCGATGCCCAGCGTAGAGTTATACGTCTGCCCGCTGGCGATGCCAGGTCCCGCAAATACAAACGGTAGATGTCGTGTACTACCCTGGCCCGTGCTGCCCAGTCCGTAGAAGTTATCGAACTGGGTATGATCGTTCTCCGCCTCGTCCGAGGTAATGGAGATCGCCGTATTGCCAGTGTAGTTATTCTGCTGCAGCCATGCCAGCAGTTGCCCAAAAGCCTGGTCGTCCCACGTGCTTGCCTGCTGGTACAGGCCCTGCGCACTGGCATCCTGGGGGCTCGTGCTTTCGACCGAGCGCCCTTCAGCCTCGGTGACGGGCATGTAGACCAGGAAACCATTGGCATTAGAAGCGTGCGCCGTAATGAAATTCTGCACCTCGGTCACCCACCGGGTGGGCACGCCATTGATGTTCTGGCCCAGGGATATCTGGTCAACATTAGCGTCGGTAATGTGCCCGGTAGGGTAATCGTTGCCGCCGATGACGGCCGTGCTCATGCCATAGCTTTTAGCCACATCGAAGATCGACTCCTGCCCGAACTTTTCCGTCCCGTTATACCAGATATTTGTGTCCAGGCCATCCGGCTGGCCCCACACCTTGCCGGGCGCGTCGGGGCTGCGCCAGGCGGGATAAGCACCGGTAGCGATCTGGTAATGGTCGATCGGCGACCAGCCGTACTGCGTCCAGGCTTGGGAGGCGACGACACCGCTCTGGGCGAGCTGGTGCGCAGCGGGAGATTTGTTGGCCATGGACTGCGTATCGGCAAACCACGAGTCATAATATGTCTCGTCGAAGTCCACAATGATCAGATTTTTTGCCCGCCCTGCCGGAACGGTACGCGCTCCGGGAACAGGGATGGGCGCCAGCTTGAAATTAACGGTGACGCTGCCACTCACATTTACCTGCATCTGCTGCGCGTCCCTGTATAAGGGCTGCGTCCCGCTGATGCTGTAGCGGCTCGCCGCGAGGTTGTAAGTCCCATTGGCGATGCCGCTGAAGCTGTAGCTGCCATCGCTTGCCGTAGTGGCATACTGGGCGGCAGCCCCCACTGTACCAATGCTGATGCCCACCAGGGCATTAGCGACAGGCTGGCCGGTGCTGGCGTCAATAACCGTGCCACTGACGCTCGAGCTGCCCGCTGCCAGCCCGCGTGCCGCTGACTTAAGCGAGCTAGCCGGCAAATCATCGCTGTCTCCAAAGGCGTTGGAGGGGACGTAGTGTGGGTTGGGACCGTTATTGGATACTGCATACGTAGAAATAGCGCGTGGAATAATCAGAACTGACAGGACGAGCAGCGCAGTAACCAGTATCGTAAAAATAGCTACAACAGCGCGACGCTGTCGCTTTGACCGGCTGCGAATCTTGTTCTGCACATCTTACTCCTAACTATGTGTGGCTTTACATAAGTATCGTCAATCCTGGCCGGTGCCGTCGATATTTTCGCTCACCTTGATTACCGTCACCTGCACGCTCTGCCATACCGGCTGTGTTGTTGTTCCTTGAATGGAATAGGCCACAGTTGTGCCGCCGGGTACATTGTCGACGAGCTTCGTTGCCTTTGCTACTAGCTTTCCTGATGCATCGAGCAGAGTCGCCTGCAGGGTGATATCATGCTGTTTGCTGTCGCCGTTTTTGATCTGCCCGTTCACTTCGAAGGTTGCCCCGGTGAGCATCTTCGCCTTTGGCTGTCCTACCTGGGTGATCATCTTTGACAGCGCTGATACCGTCGCGGTGGCGGGGACCGGCGTGCTTGTTGGCGGAGTAGTAGCGACAGCTTTAGGCGCGCTGGCAGTAGAAGCCGTGCCTCCACCGCACGCGGCCAGCGCGAGTATCATTGCTAAAAGACTCGTCACTTCCAGTAGAGACAGCTTCCTTATATGCCTGGACAATTCCATGAATTGCTATCCTCCTGAATTGTTTCCGTGGCATTTGCTATGTTGTTCTCTCTAGATAAACAGGCATATGGGGTCCGATTGGCAGAGTTCGTGAGCAATTTGGGGTGAGGCGGAGGAATTTGGGGGAGTGGGGTGGTTAGTTCGGGGAGTCCATCAAGGCTTTTGAAAGTGATTTTTACGGGGCGTAGCCGCGACATTATGCGGTTTCACAAAATACTACGGCATAGAATGGGCGTAGTTGCGCGATTCATCACTGGGGCAAGCCTTAAGTGAGGCCATCCTATTTATGATCAGGCCTCAGTTAGTGGTCAGTCCGCTTAGCTTTTAGCAGGAGGTAGTAAATACCACATCAGGCGTTATGTACACTGCTTTTTCATAGGTCTTCCCCAAGCAAAAGTGAGGGAATCACGTCTGCTGGAATGCCGAGAGATCTTTGCGAAGGATTTCTGGGAAAGAAGGTATCAAAGCAATGATATCCTCAACAGCATGTCGTAAGTCCGGTAGCTTGTGCCAGAAACTAGACTTCACCTTCAGCACACTGGCAAGAAGGTCGCCCTCATAAAAATCACCAGCAGCGAATGGATCGTGTTGCAAATGTTCGATTGCCAAAGGGACCAAATAATCCAGACTGAAGTTCTGCCCAATCATGATACGTAGATCTTCGATGGTAAAATCTCGGAGCGGTTTTCGCCGGAGAGCATGACAGGTCAGGAGAAGGTGCGAGGTGAAAAAACTCCCATCTCCCCAATCGTGCCCGTCAAGTTCTTGAAGAGATTTGTTCCTTTCCTCATCGTTCAATGAAGGGTAGAGATCGAAATCGTGTTCGGTCATGGAGTATCTCCAAGGTAGTTACTGCCCTTGATCAGGAGCATCCTCAACCAGATCCTTCACTGATACTCCCAGCGCCTCTGCCAATCTGCCTAACGTCACGGTACTAATTTCTGCATATGGATCATGAGCTATACGATACACAGTCTTATAGTCTAAATCCGCTTTGCGCGCGAGTTTGGCTATACTTACGCCCTTCTCTTCAGCGACCTCTTTTACTCTCAGTCGTATCATGCCAGTTCTCCGTGTACGTTTAATGCCAGTGTACCAGAACGAAGGGATTGACAGAACCGGATACTAAGGTTAAGATTAGAGAGTATGTATTGTAATACCAGTGCTGCGGCGTACTCGTTTAAGTCCTAGCGGTATACTAGGTATATCGACGTGAAAGGAGCGAAACTTGAGCAGTGAAGTTGCAAGATTACGCCAGCAGATCGAGCTTGAGTGTCAGGCTATTCAGCATTTGATGCAATTCTCTGTTGTTGCTTCACATCACGCTATCAACGGAAGATATAGAAATTTGGATCAGTGCTGCGATCAACTCAAAACCCTGGTAGGTGAGGAGCAAGCAACAAGTATTGTCGTTGATACCTACAACCAATTGGTGAAGTGATATGGCAGAGTTTCCTATAGAAGGACAAACACGACGAGCAGGCCCTATCACTCTCAATGGTATCAGACGAGAAGCAAGACAGTATCTTGAGCAGCATGGGTGTACCATAACAGAGGACATGGGGCAGGTGATCATCACCTATCCTGACGGCACTACCAGTACAGAGGTTTACCCACGCACCATGTATATGCGATATCGAATCAAGCTACCTGATGGGACAGAACTACGGGAGGCGCGCCCCACGTTTATGGATGGAGATAATTGCTTGTATGTGTTAGAAGCTCCAAATACGAAGCATCCTTGACAAGGGTTCACGGTACCAACATGCAAATGCATCTGAAGAGGTCCCCTGCTCCGCGAGCCAGGCTCCCTCCTACCCAGAGTGCGACCACTCCGTCATCCGGCCAGATATGAGAGGCGGCCTCCACAGTGCTCGCTCGCTGGGACAAGTCCGGTAAATTGCTCAATTGCAACTCTGTCATCAAAAGCCCTTCCTTTCCCACGACGATGACATCCTTCATGCTGCCGTTCCCCGGTCGGCAACAGGAACTACTGGCTCTATTCTACTTGATATGTTCCGGCTCTAATAATGAAGTTATAAGAAATTACTGCGGGTCTCGCCCCACCCCCGGGCGCTATAAATGTCGGTCCCACGATAATGAGTTTTCACGACCAAGATCGGCAATGTGTTGTCACCCTGAGCGCAGCGAAGGGTCTCTCGCGATGGGCAGATCCTTCGCTGCGCTCAGGATGACAGGACCGGATTTGATGGTGAAAAATCATAATCGGGGACCGACGCCCATCCTATGCCGGATTATTCGGTTAAAACTCATTATCAAAGGTGAACCTTTTTGTCACCAGCGCATTTAGATTGTGATGGGGCCGGGAAGCTCCCGTTCGTCGATGCTGCGTTCTCACATGCGATAGAATAAGGAGGGAACTTCTTGCATGTCTATCATCTTTTGCAAAAGGAAGAGTTTTTTTGACACCGCTGTATCCAACCGACCGAGAATCGCTTGAACGCGATTGCGATCTCGAGTTCATTATCGCCAGCGGGCCAGGCGGGCAGCATCGCAATAAAGTCCAAACAGGCGTGCGCTTGGTGCATCGCCCGACCGGTATTACCGTCACTGCTACGGAGCGCAGATCGCAGCACGCCAACCGCGAAGCCGCGTTCAAGCGGATGCAGACCCGCCTGGAGGAATTTCAGCACGTTGAGATTCCTCGTAAACCGACGCGCCCGACGGCAGCCAGCCGCGCACGCCGCGTCAACGAGAAGCGCATTTCCGGTTTACGCAAAAAGCTGCGTTCCACTCCCGCCGAAGAATAGGCGATGTGACTATCCAGAATGGCCATCTGGCAAGTCTGGTCTCCTGAAAGCTTTCCCCCTGCTCCTCGGAGTGAAACCTGCGCCACCTTAGAGTACTCCGCCTGTGGCGATAAAAACTCACAAAAAACCGTTCATATTGGAAGAATCCTAGTTGGGCAAATGGACCTTTTCCTGGAAAGGCAATTGTGTGCGGCGCATACCGTTACTGGCACTGGTTGGAATAATAACGCTCACAGCTTGTGGTAACGCTCCATACTGTGCAACCTCGCTGGCCAACCGTAATCACATTATCAACGCGGCCTTACTGCGCGGCTCCAGCAGCAATGACTGGCCCATGTTCGGCTATGACGTAGGACATACGGGCTACGTCGACCGGCCGGTGCTCGCACGTGAAATTCAGGGGAAACTGCTCTGGTCGCAGCAGCCTGGCCCGGTCTTCTCATCACCGGCAGCAGCGCTGAATATACTCTATATCTCCAGCGCAGATGGCTATCTCTATGCACTTACACAAAGCACAGGGACAATGGTATGGCGCGCGCACCTGGGCAACCACTTGACCGATGCTACACCGGCCCTGGAAGGCCAGGTCCTATTCGTGGCCATGCACAGCAGCGCCCTGGCTGCGCTGGATGCACGAACCGGTCAGATCTATTGGACTTTTGACACTGGCGAAAAGATCCAGGCTCCCCCGCTCCTCGCCGGGAGCCGGGTGCTGCTCGCGTCGCGCACAACGCTATGGGCGCTGGACGCGGCTAGCGGAAGACTGTTATGGAAATTCCGGCATGGACAAGATAGCTGGCCCACCAGCGGGGCGCCGGCCCTGGCGGGCACCATAGTCTATGTTGGACTCGGTTCGGGTACGCACCTGTGGGCGCTCGATCTCACCAATGGTCGTGTCCTCTGGTCGTTTGATAGCGGCGACCGCATTACCAGCGCGGCAACCGTTGATGCCAGCAGCGTCTATATCGCTACCTGGCACGGTACTATTTTCGCGTTAGATCGCGTGCATGGCACACCGCGCTGGTCCTACGCGCTCAATTTGCAGCATGATCAGACCGTCGTTGATGGAGTAGGCGGCAGTATGGCGCTGGCGAACGGCCGTCTTTACATGGGAGACTACCGTGGTTCAGTGCTGTGTATTGATGCCGCGCGGGGGAAACTCCTCTGGCGCTATGCAACGGGAGCGCAAATCCTGGCAACGCCGGTCGTGACATGGGGACGCGTATATATGGGTTCGGGCGATGGCTACTTCTACGCGCTCAATACTCGTACAGGGCGCCCTGCCTGGCGTTACCATACAGGAGAGGTCCGCGCCTCCGCGTCTTTGGCAAATGGACACCTGTATGTGGGGAGTCTGGATGGTGTTGTATATGCATTTGCGTAATTGCGCCCGCGCTATCTTGGCAAACTCTGGACGACTGGGCCGTTTCAGAGCGACCGCAAAGCTCATCGCCATCCGTAGGGGCGGGGGCGGTGTAGAGCGGATGGGAGGGCCTTTATGGCCGCCCGCTCTCAGGGTGGTGAAACCGTGCGGCGAGTACACACAAGGCACGACGGGCGACCATAAAGGCCCTCCCCGCGTCCACCCAACCACCCTCGCCCCTACGGACTCCTGGATGCGTATTAGTGGGCCTTTATGGAACTCTGTCCGGGGGACAGGTATGCCTGGGTTCGTTCGGTACGCAGTATTCCTTGCCCTTTGTCTTATGCTCTGCCTGCTTTCTGCTTGCGGGGGAATAAATCGGCCGGTCATGGTGCATACGACGCCTACGCCTGCCACGGCAGCCGGCGAGGCGGTTCTGCCGCACTCACAAATCCATTTTCGCGATGCACCGCTGCCAACCCGAGCCGATTTAAATGTCACCAGCGACGATTGGATGCTGGCAGGGCACGATAGCTACTCGAGGCGGGCGGTAATCCTGCCCGCGTGCTGCAGCACCGTTACCGCCTCGCCGCGACCTTTGTGGTATCATTCACTGGGCGTGCCGCTGCTCGAAAGTCCTGTGATCAGCGCTGGGCGCCTGTACCTGCCCGCTGCTGATGGTTACCTGCACGTGCTTGGTGTACGCAGTGGCGAGGAGCAGTGGCGTGTAGCGCTGGGCGGTGAACTGGCAGCAAATGGGCTGGCACTTGCTCACGACATTGTCTACGTGGCACGCGATGGACACTATATCGCGGCACTGGCTGCAGCCAGCGGTAAAGAACGGTGGCGCTTCGATACAATTGGTGTCGTGCGCGCCGCGCCTCTCGTCGTTGGCCGCGTGCTGCTCGTATCCAGCGGCGCCAATTCGCTCTGGTGCCTGGATGCGTTGACCGGCCAGCAGTACTGGGTCTTCCACTCCGAGGATGCCCTGATGCAGTACTGGCCGACGCGCATGCCGCCCGTGGTAGATGGTGGACGGGTATATGTTGCGCTTGGCGCCTCCAGCGAATTCAACGCGCTGGACCTGAGAACGGGCCGCAAGGTGTGGGAGATTGCCCTGCCCGCACAGGGAAAGTGCAGTGGGACGTCCGTCTTCCAGCTGGTTCTGAGTCTTCCCCAGCGTTATCTCCTGGTAACATGCTCTACCTGGGAGGCTTCGATGGCTATCTCTACGCCCTGGCCGAGCAGTAAAGCGACAGGCGCCCAACAAATCGGACGGCTGACCAACCTCATGCGGCTCACCGTGGACACCAGCTGGTGGACGCGCTACCGCAGCCGTACGAAGAACCCCGATTTCGGTGACACGTTCCCACCAGCCGTCCCAGGTTTGCTGAAAGGGCAGTTTCCGGCGATTCCCAGAAACGATAACGACCTGTCCCCGAAGGACCACCTCCAGGCGATCGCCAACACGGCGGGCTTCCACTTCGCGTTCATCGAGCAAGGTGGCACCAGCCTCTACCCGTCGCTGGCGCAGCGGGTCACCCATCCGCAAATCTTGCGCATCTTGCTCAGTATCGGCCCCACCGAGACCCAGCACTTTCAGACCTGGCAAGACAAGGCAGGCAATGCGCCTGCTCTGACCGATCCCACCAATGGCTTGGTGTTTCCGGACCTCAATTCCCCTCCTTTCGGCGGGGAGGACTTCCAGACTAACCTGATCATGCCCGAGCCCACCATCTTCCTCAGCCGCAAGTTCCCGGTCGTCTCGATCATTCGCCCGACCGAGACCAGGGGGGCTGCAATGGGCGCGCTCAAGGCTTTGACGGCCGACGGGCTGTTCATCGGCCAATCGCCGGAGTTCTTTAAAGTCCTACGCGAGCTGGCAGAGCAAGCAGATGCGGCCCGGCACGGGTAATAGCGCGACGAGCGATTCAGCCGTAAGAGGTTCCCTATCTCAGCGGGATTAACCCTGCCGGTAATGGTTGATCTGTGAGCCAGGCACGGGTGACAGCGTTGAACAGATCAGGCCGGTGCAGGTTCCAGCCATGCTCCTCTGCTGCACGTTTGCTGAATGCGACCAGGTAGCCCTGTCCAGCGGGTAATGTCGCAGCGAGATCACGAGCGGATCGGCGCATAATTGGCAATTCGTGCTGGCCAGCAACGACGAGTGCTGGCGCCTGCACCTGGTCCAGGTCTGGTGGCACGTGGAAGCGTTGATTTTCCAGTATCATATGGGTGAAGGAAGCAGCCGTCATCCGCCCGGTGTCCTCGCGCACCTCGCTAAAATACTGTTCGGGAATGGCGTTACCGCGCCTATTGAGGCGAATGTACCAGTCGGAGCCTTGAAAGGGGGCAGCGAAGAGATTAAAGGTCAGTGCAAGTGTACGCGGACCGAGGAGACCAGCGCCAGGTAGCGGATACAGCAGGGCGCTGCTGATGATGGCGTGATCCACTACCTCAGCCGCGCTTCCAAGCAGTTGCACCGTGACCTGGGCCCCTTCAGAAAGACCTATTACATGTGCGCGCCCGCCATGTGCCCGCTCACGGATCACTTCTGCAATACGACGAGCGGTATCCGCGATGCTAAAAGGCCGGACCGCGGCGCTCAGTCCATGTTCCGGCATATCGGGGACAAGGCAATGATAGGTGTCATGCAAAGCCTCGACCTGCGGGCGCCACATCCAGCCACTGACTCCTCCTCCGTGCAGGAAGCAAATCGTTGGTGCCGTGGCAGGCCCATATTCCTGGACACTCAAGCCAGCGACTGTGATCGGTGATAGTGTTTCTAACATGTTATATTCTCCTGTTTACTTCACCTTCTTGCGACTCAGTGTACGGGTATCGAAACCAGTATCGCAGAATCTCGCGTTTTCTTGTGTTTTCTCGCGTTTCATGACACGTTTTCCCACATGATGGTTCGTTCTCGTTCAAGCACCTGACAATCCTTGGGGAAAGCAGAAGCAGGCTCTCCCTTCACCCGCTTGAAGGCGAGGCGTCCATCACTGTAGATCGAGTTGATCTGTTTGACGTAACACCCTTTCACGCGCACGATGTCCCCTTTGTGGAAGCCTTCGCGTTCCTCGTTGACCTGGTACCTGACTCGCCCTTTGCCCTTTTGAGGCAGGCTCTGATACTGTTTGCGCGTCTGCCTGGCGCGAAACCTGATCCGATAGCGGTTATTCTTTGGCTCTGGCACCATTTCGCCGCTGTGATAGGTAGCAATGCAGAGGGCATCATTGATGTGGGTCTTGGGCAAGTCTCTCTTTTTGCGGAACGTGGCAGTTTGATAGCCAAACACCGTGAACAGCGGCATGTGCGCTCCGAGGGTGGCATACAGATAGGTTTTGCCTTGCATGGTGTGCTGAGCGATCTGATCGAGATGCCCGCTCACACCCGTCGCCTGCAAGGTGAGCTGACCTTGGTGAACCTTCTGGTGACAAGCCTCACACAGCGTCAGCAGATTGGTCAGCGTATCTTTGCCACCGTGTGCTCGAGGCACCAGATGATGCGCTTGCAGGCGCACGTGGTGTTTCCCGCACTGCTGACAGGCATAGCCATCGCGCATCAGACAAGCCAGGCGCAGGTTCTCATCCAGTCGCGTCGGGTCTTGATACTGGCTCCCTGTGAGATCGGGATTATTCAACCGCGCGATATCCACTTGGACATCTTCGATGATGATCTGGCTGATCGGCAGAGGTAGCCGCTTGACAAGCCGGATCACCTCTTCGGCATTGGTTTTGATGCACGGCGGGATTCTCCCCCTGCGCAAGCTTGCAGCTCGGTTGGCGAAACGTGCAGGGCGATACCATTGTCGTGCCCGACGGCTCTTGCGGTGAGCTCGACGCGCATCCATTTTCGCTTTGATATCCCGACGATGGTGGACCTCGGCAGCGAGCAAGACCTTGCCGTTTCCGACACAGGCCATCCCCGTGGTGGTGCTTCCTTTGTCGATGCCAAGGGTGACGGGTTGAACGTGCCCCTCACAGGACCATCTGAGTTGAATGGTAAAGGGGCGGTGTTCTACCACCTTGGCCTTGCCTGCCTGCAACAGCTTGCGTGCTTTGGCTGGCGTGCAAGGCATCAACGGGGTACTATCTTGATTGCGGACATATACATACATGGTGGCTCTAGGCCCTCCTTTCGGAGTGACATGCTCCTTGCGGCTGTTGAGAGAGCTTTTTGCAGTATCCACACCTTCACGTTTCCGCTACCCTTAATGGATACCGACAGAGGCACCCGACTGGAACCACATCTGGTGGTGTCATGACCCTCTCAACTGCTGCTTCCCAAGAAGCCCGCTGGTAGTTGCATGAACCCAGCGTGAGAAAACGCTATATTTTTAGCAACTATAGTCCAACATCTGGTTGTGATTGATATCTTTGTAGTCACAATGATGAGCGGTATTGGTATTGGTGATGTGTTCCTGCCAACAGATAGAAGCAATCCACGTGGCCGCTTCGTTGAAACACTTTTGTGTCTCTTGCAAAGCTACCTCATGACCGTCTACGTCGAGTTTGATGCAAATGGTTCTAGTGAGTGTTTTGCTCATGGGAACGGTATAGCAGATCACATAACAAAAGTCAAGAAAGGAGGAGGGCA
>WNGD01000148.1_pt1 | contig 82304 bp, 75 predicted proteins | sample 5400671 | NCBI WGS metagenome assembly WNGD01 (sample SAMN13153369, study PRJNA577476) | soil metagenome | isolation source: 40 cm soil or saprolite under grassland replicate 2 | place: USA:California | collected 2016-06-15
GATACTTGCTCGATGCACGTCCATACCTACATAATACGTTCTCATAGGGCTCTCCTTTGGTCTCCAACTTGAAGTCGTAGAACAACTCCAAGCTAACACCTCTGGGGCGCCCTTTCATATATAGAGTAGCGGGTGGGTCAAACCATTGCCGATTGCCAATTGCCGAATGCCGATTCGCTCTCTTGCTAAAATCCAATCGGCAATCGGAAATCGACAATTGGCAATGTCGAGACCCACCCGCTACCGCGTGGTGGTACTGACCTCATCGGGACCGCTCGTTGTATTAACTCATGGGACCACGGGCAACGCGGAAACTGCATCACTACCGCAACGTGCCGACATTGCTCATTACTCAATCAAGCGGTATCTTTTGTCGCAACCGTATTGTTCGGTCGGCGTTCAGACTAACGATGAAGATCAAATCCACACTTCTCAGCCTTTTGCTCCTGGCCGGCTCGCTCTCGATCATCGTGCTGGCCCCGCCATTTGTTATGGCGCAGGTGGACGCGAACCCCAACTGGGCAGCCCCGCCGCGGACCCAGGAGGACAAAGAGAAGGAGCTCGAGCGGCGACGGGAACTGGACGGCAAAACATTAGGCTTGCTTGACGAGATCGTGGGTGGGGCCTGGAGCCTCAAGCTACCGGAGAACCGTTCGTTTGTTCTGGCCGCCACGGCTGACCTCTTGTGGGAGCGCGACGAAAAGCGGGCCCGCAGCATATTTTGGCAAGCGCTCGACAACCTCAACATGACCAATCCGCCCGCCACTCAAACGGCAGCCAGGGGCGCGGCCGGCACTAAGGCCCAGAGTCCGAATCAATATTTCGCTACCTTCGCATTGCGCCAGGGGTTTCTGCGCAAGGTTGCGCGCCGCGATCCGCAACTAGCCCTGGACATGCTGCATGGCACGCGTCTGTTGCCGCCTGAACCGGCTAACGTCAAATATCATTTGCCCGACGAGAGCGATCTCGAACAGGAAATAGCCAGCGAAGTTGCCGCCCGCGATCCCAAGCGGGCTTTGCAGATTGCCCGCGAAAGCCTGGCCAAGGGTTTGACATTTCAGCTGTTGAATCTCTTGTACCAGCTCAACGAGAAGAACCACGACCTGGGCTCTGAATTTGCCGGCGACATCATCGACAAACTCCACACTGCGAAGTTGGCAGATGGATCCAGCATCCAAATCGCCATCCAACTTTTGTTGTCGAGCAGAACTCCGAAGAATGTTGCCGGCGAGAATGCCGCGGTGGGTGGATGGCGGCTCAAACTCAGCGATGAACAAAGACGCGACCTGGTGGAGTTGATTGTGAACGCAGCCTCGGAAGTATCGGCAAACCCAAATGTCTTTTTTTCTGTCACGCAAGTGATGCCCGAGGTCGAGCAGTTCGCACCTGAGCGAGTCGCGATGCTGAGAAAAAAGCTGGCGGAAGTTGATCGCGGCCTTAATCCGGAGCAGAAGGGCTGGAATGAATACAACGACCTGATCATGAAGGGCAACGCGGAAGAGATGCTCGAAGCCGCCGCCGCGGCCGATGGCGATAGACGCGAGTCTCTCTACCAACAAGCGGTGGTAACCGCGGTAATGAATGGGAGGGCTGCCAGGCTGCGCGAGTCTATTAACAATCAAATCGAGGACGAGTCGCGAAAGAAAAGCCTGACTGACGCGCTGGACTCCGAACAAATCGGCTTCGCGGCGTACCGAGGCCAAACCGATGAGTTGCAAAAGTTGCTGCCGCAAATCCGTTTGAAAGAAGCAAGGGGCCGGGCGATGGCCGAGTTGGCCGTCCTGCTGGAGAAGAAAGGTGACCACGATGAAGCATTGAAGCTCCTCGATGACGCCCAGGCGTTAATCAAGGTCGATCTCAAGAGCGACACTCAATCAGATGCGCTGATGACGCTGATGCTTGCCTCTGCTCTGGTAGATCCCCCGCGGGCCTTCGCGATGGTCGAACCAATAATCGACCGCGCTAACGAGGAGATCTCAAGGTTGCTCCTGTTGGACAAAGTGGTGAAAAGCGGCTTCGTCAAAAAAGGAGAGATAATTATGGGACAACCGGGATTGCCCCTGGAGTTTACAGTGCTCAGATACGGCAAGGGGGTTGTGGCGCTGGCCGGCGCGGACTTCAATCGCACGAAGGCTGCGGCCGATCGCTTTCAGCGCCCCGAGCTGAGAATCATGGCGCGGTTGTTAATCGCTCAGGCGCTCCTGCAACCACCACCGCCAAATCCTGTAGTGCCCTAATGTGCGTGCTCAACTCGCTTACCCCGTCCCTCTGGGAGGGGGTTTAGCGTGTCATTCCCTTAGAAGAAATACGCGCGGCCTCGATGGCCGCGCGTCGTTTTGATGAGGTCACTCTTACCTTCCGGATTAGAATTATGTGCCGTTATTATTCTAGTTTTGCAGGATTGGGTAGACCTCCTTCACGTATCTAAGAAAGGCGCGCGGCCATCGAGGCCGCGCGTAAATGAATCGCTTGATTGATTCGCCGCAGGCCCTCCCCCAACCTCTCCCAGAGGGAGGGGATAGAAACAAAAGGAATTGAAACCAGGGCACCACCTCCGCCAAATCAGACTAACTTGACGCAGTAATGATCGAAGCCCTGGCCCCGGTCAGTTCCGAAAAGTCTTTTGAGTAAATCGCATCGACGTTTCTCACCCGGGTAACTACCTCCGCCAATTCTTCATGCGAAATGAAACCGTCGGCCACGTTCTCAATGGCCCAGATTGGTATGTGCGCCGCCGTGTGAAGCAGGTCTTCCAAAAGGTTCAAGTACTGCTGTCTGGTTTCCACGTGGCCGCCAAGCTTGCCTGCACTCTTCCGTTCCAGCTCGGGCCAAAAGTCATTACCGCGCCGTAGCCATTCTTCGCGCCACGCCAGCCGGCGCGCGTTCGCATCGCCGTGTGCATGTGCGGCGGGCAGCCGCAGGAAAAGCAGATCCGTGTGATGGCGCTCCGCCAAAAAGTCCCTGGCTTCCTGATTAGTGCTCTGGTTCCGCAGCGAGTTGTCTATGGGAACCGGCGCTGACTGTTGCAGACGGCGAAAAACGGTCGATAGAGCCAACGGCTGCCGCAAACCCATCGTGCCGGCGTCGAAGGAAAGCACATAATCGCCAACCATCATTCCCAGCAATAGAGCGCAGGCCCGCTTGATGGGCGAGCTCATCAGCTCGGCGTTCTCGCGCACGTTGTCGAACCACCAGGCGTCAGTTTCATTGAACCAGTTGAGCAACGTCGGATTCCACATTTCCGTTCGCGGCATGTAGGCATCGTCAAGAATCGTTTCGATGTCGTCTTCGGACAGTGTCTCGGAATTGTTTTCAATCAAGGCAGTCGCTTTGGTCCAGGCCCATTGCGCGGGATCGTTTGCCGCCACGCGGACTTTCCAGTGCTTCAGGTACAACCCCAAATTCGGCTCGCCGGCAAACGGCAAAGCTGCGGAGCGAAACTTCAAACGCCGCAAAACGCTCAGCTCAAATCCGAGCCAGCCGTTTGTGTTTGTCCCTGCGCCGTTGAGATTAGACATGGAAAAGTCAGAATGTCAGATGTTCAAATTCCGTTGTCTCTGGCGCGCCGTCGCCGTTTGCGGCGTACGACTGCGTTTCCTTTAATGGAGTTAGAGAGAGAAATACCTGCACAATTTGCGGGTCAAACTCTAAAGCCGACCAGTCAATCAAGTGCAGGCGCGCTTGCTGTTCAGAATATGCCCGGCGAAACGGTCGCGCGTCCGTCAGCGAGCAGTAGGCGTCGGCGACGCGCAGGATGCGAGCGGCGAGTGGGATCTGTTTGAACGATAGACCGTCCGGATAGCCCGAACCATTCCACCACTCCTGATGCCACCTGATAATGAGCTGGGCCCCTCGATCTGCGCCGGCACGCCCCGCTTCCTGTTCGCCGATTAGTGGATGGCGAGCGAGATCCAGACGCTCTTCCTGCGAAAGGGGTCCGGCGCGGCCAATGTAATCGCGTTCCATTACCAATTCGCCCAGGTCGTGCGCGTAAGCGGCCACCCGCAGTGAAAGCCGATCCTGCCGCCCAAGATGGAAATGCTTCGCCAGCTCATCAGCCACCACGGCAATTCGCGTTGCGTGCGGATGGCTATAGTCCTCGAACTCGTCTGTGGCCGCCCCCAGCGGCTCAAACGTTTCAAGGGCGATGCCTTCGTTGTCGGCAAAAATTTGTACTGATGACATGTGCTAAAAATCTTCTGGCCGGAAGTAGACGAATGCGATCTGCGTTCCGTTCTACTTTTGATTCATAGTGCGCAATAACAGGCGCGCAGCTTCGTTGTTAGGCTCGAGCGCCAGGGCCCGTTCAAGCTCTGTCTGAGCGCGCCGGGCGAATCCCAGCTCGCGGTACAAACGTGCCAGCATCACTCGATAAGTAGCGTTCGCGGGATCCAGTGTAATGGCGGTTTGCAACTCAGTCTCTGCCAGGCGGCGGGCCTGTGGCTGCGTCGTCAGGGCGCTGCCATAATACGCGCGATACCGCGCCTCACCGGGCGAGGATTGCGCCGCTTCGGCAAGACATCTTATCGCCAGTAAACTGTTTTCCTGCTCCAGTGCCGCCAGACCTTGCTGAAATCTCGTCTCCGCGCGCGATCTCTCAGGTGATTCTCCTGTTACCTCAGCGGCCGGCTTTTTTTCTGCAGGGACTTCGCGAGGTTTTTCGACATGCCGGGAAGAAGCCGCCGACGGCCCCTGCGATATGCGTTGGGGTGGTTCCCCGACGCCAATCTTTGCGTCATAAGCTGAACGTAGGGAGGCATCCGCCAGCGTTTCATATGCCTGGGCAAAGCGTGCAAAAGCAGATTCCAGATCCCCGCGAACCTTCAGGCTAACACTCTTATGAAATTTGTCCGGGTGGAAACGACGCGCCAGGCTGTGATAAGCGCGCTTGATTTCCGCCATGTCGGCGGCGCGTCCAATGTCGAGGACGTCGTAATGATTATCTGCACCGTTGACCCGGGCTAACATCGCTATCACTTCTCGCTCTTCCTTCGCTTTGTTTGCAGCGGCATCATCGCCGGTCGTTTTCAATGGTCCGCTCGTGGCAGCCGGCGGCGCGGCCGGCTTCTTCAGGTTTCCCGAACTGGCGGGCTCTTCCGGACTCGAGGGCGTGAGGGCGCTTGACCAACCGCTACGCTGCAATAATCCCCCCAGCGCCAGCGTGTAGGCCAGCCGCAAGGCTTCAATATCTTTGAGGCCGGCAAGCGCCTTCAGCTCATTAACTGACATTGGCGCTGTGACGCTGGAAAGAAGAGAAGCTTCCGCCGAAAGCAGGCTAATGCCGTTATCGGCGCCGCCGAATGGCGAAAGCGTCTCATTCGGGCCCTGGAATCTCGTGGCGATGAACTTTCCAGGTAAGCGACGCGCGCATTCGACTAACAACAATCTGGAATCAAGTGTGATTCGCAAGTCTTTCGCCAAACGGACGCGGGCATCGTAGCTCCATTGGCCATCTATCCACAGCAGCGCCAGGCGAAGTATATCGGACACTTGTTCGGTCCGTATCTGGTCCAGATCAGTGAGCTTCATGAGGCCCTGACTCAGCAAAGCATCTGCCAGATCCTGATCGCCCTTGCCGCCGAACCTGGTGACCAGCGCGTCATTGAGCACGCCGGCCTTTTTCAGAACCTCGCCCAGGCGATGACTCCGCAAATTCGATGTGGCGTACACAACCTCGCCGGCGTGGAAATAGACGACTATCTTTACGCGCTCGCGCTCCAGGCGAAGCGCGCCCGTACTTTTTGCGGTAGCTATTTCCCAAATTAGCTCGGCAAGTGGATGCTCGCTCAATTGACCATTCATGCGCGCACTGGACCTCATCCAGCTCTCAATCAATATAACGCACGCGCGCGAGAAAATAGAAGGGAGGAGTCATTGCCGATTTCCAATTGCCAAATGCCGATTGGCTGTTTTCGTCAATAGCCAATTGGCAATCGGAAATCGACAATTGGCAATGGACGGGGGTTTGACACCTTCTGTTTCGCTGCATAGTATTCCCTGCAACATTCAACAATCCGGGCTTGGTAATTACTTCGGTGTGGTAGCGAAGTTCTGCGGAGCGTTCGCGCCAGGACGATCTGATAGTTGGGAGGATCAGCTTTTAAGTTTTCGGGGAGGAAAAGCGGCGGTGACATCGCAAGATAAGAGCGGCTCGGCTATGCAAAATGGCACTGCGGTCGCGGAAGCCAACGCTCACCGGCGGCGCCTGGCCGACTACCGTACCATGATGCTCGCCAACATTACGCACGAGCTGCGCACGCCGCTGACAGCGATCCTGGGCTTTGCGGAGATCCTGCTGGATTTTGAAAAGCTGACGGAGTCGCAAAGAGACTTTTGTGAAAAGATTCAAAGCTCAGGGAGACAGTTACAGAGCACAATCAATCTGCTGGCGGATCTAACCAACCTGCGTCCTGATGGCGTGGAAAGCGTAGTGCACGAGTTTTCGCCGGGCGATGCGTTGCGTGAATCGTGTGCCGCGGTTTCGCGCCGGGCAGAAAAGAAAAATGTCGTGCTGGTTTGCAACATTGATGACGCAATCGGCAGCGGCGTTTCAGATGAAAGCCAGGTCCGCCAGGTGCTGTTCAACCTTCTCGCCTACGCGATAGCACGCAGTCCGGTCGGTGGGCAAGTCACATCCACGGCAATAGTGGCAGCGAACAGCGACGTTCTCTTCAGGATAGATGACGAAGGCGAACCCGTCGACCTCTCCCGCGGCCTCGAGTTCGCCGGGGTTGGCAGTGGCGGCGAGGATCCGAACCTGCACCAGCTTGGGCTGGAGATCTCCAGGCGACTTCTCCAGGTGTTGGGCGGCACTGTCACGCTTGAGAATCGAGAGCCGCAGGGCCTGTCGATAGCGGTGAAACTGCCGGCGCGCGCGTCGCTGCTATGAAGTGGGCGTGTCAGAACCGCCTGCGGTAGCGGGCGGTTGATCTATCGGTCCTACTTGCTTGAGAACGCCAAATCAACCGCCCGCTACCGCAGGCGGTTCTGACAAGCCACTTCCCGAGCAGCCCAGCCCCGCTCATTATCGGCAAATTTATCGTGATATGATGCGAAAAAAGGAATTGTCATAAGAACGCGCTCTTTTTCCCCTCTCCGCACGCGGAGAGGGGTCGGGGGAGAGGTGGTCAAAGTCGGCACACCCCACCCCAACCCCTCCCCACGTGTGGGAAGGGGCAAAGCACACTACACGCAGGCTGGACCAGTACTGCAGAATAGCTGTCGAAATGTCGTCGCTGGAACAAAAAAAAGAACAGCCGCGCGCCTTGGATCTCGAGGTGCGTGAGTGCACGCAGATCGACGAGTTCGATGCCTGCATACGATTGCAGCGCGAGGTGTTTGGTCTGCCTGATCTCGAGATCTCGCCGCGGCGCCATCTGATCGTATCGAGAGAAGCCGGCGGCTGGACACTCGGGGCCTTCGCGAATGGCGAGCTGGTTGGCTTTGTGCATCAGGTCGTAGGTTTGCGCGGTGGCCAGGAGATTATTGGTTACTCGCACATGATGGCGGTGAAGGCTGAATATCAGAATCGCGGCGTGGGCGCGCGGCTGAAATGGGCCCAGCGAAAGCGCGCGCTGGCCGAAGGACGCGAACTAATCCGATGGACGTGGGAACCATTGCGCGCGCGCAACGCGCATTTCAATCTAAACCGGCTGGGAGTTGTGGTGCGCGCTTATGCCGTTAACTTTTACGGCACAGATTATTCGACGAATCCTTCGGACGAACTTGCAAACCGGCCGGGCATCGACAGCGATCGTCTGTTCGCAAGCTGGGAGCTTCGCTCGCCTCGCGTAGAGGCGTTGGCTGCCGGGCGAGAGCATCAACTGCCATCCCCGGACGAAGTTATTGAGATCCCGCCGGATTGGGGCGCGCTGATCAAGTCGGACGTGAAGACCGCACGGGCTGAGCTACTTCGCGTTCGCAGCGAGTTTCTGAAAGCATTTGCCGCAGGGTTGGTATGTCGCGGCTTTGATCGGCAGGCAGTCCGGCCGAGGTACTTGCTGTACCGGGAGTAGGAGGCAGGAGGCAGAAGCAGGAGGCAGGAGCAGGAGGCAGATGGCAGGAGGCAGACTGCGCAGGAAAGCACGCAGGGGGCAGCGCGCAGGGGGCAGCGCGCAGCAGGTAGTGAGCATTGTTCAGTTTGAGAGATCTTTTCTAATTCACACCTGGCTTCAGCCAGGTGGGGGAAATGCCGGTCACTTTCACGGAACCGTTTTAACGGTTTCAAGTGTTATGGCACGGTAACGAAAGGGTAAACCGTTAAAACGGTTCTGCGCTTTGATAAGAAGGCGTGGTCACCGGGCTGAAGCCGCGGTGTGAATGAAAGGTCGGAAAATGCAAGCAACCAGTACCCAGGTAGTTTGTAAAGACCAAAAGTCTAAGATCTGAGATCAAAAAATCGGCAATCGGAAATTGGCAATCGGCAATGCCCCTGGCTCGCTTCGATCGTTACGTTGACCGGCACGCGCGGGCTTTCACTGAGCGGCTACAGAATCTCTGTCGCATGCCGTCAGTGGCCGCGCGCGGGACGGGTATGCGCGCAATGGCCGAAGCGGTCGAGCAACTGATGCAGAATGCCGGAGCGGGCACCCGCGCGTTCAAGATCGGCAATGGCTATCCAATCATTTACGGTGAAATGGGTGGCGGGCCGCGCTGCTTCCTCGTCTACGGCCATTATGATGTTCAGCCCGTGGGCCACCTGACAGATTGGTCGTTTGGTCCATTCGCCGCCAGCATCGTTGACGGCAAACTCTATGCGCGCGGCGCGGCAAACAGCAAAGGAGATCTCCTGGCGCGACTGGCCGCGGCCGAGGCTTATCAGAAAACCTACGGCAAGCTCCCGGTGTGTTTGCGATTTATTGTCGAGGGCGAAGACGGCCTGGGAAGTCCCAGCCTGTATCGCTTCGCTTCCGAGCACGCCGACATGTTGAGCGCCGAAGGATGCTTCTGGGACGAGGGATACAAGGACACAACCGAACGTCCCATCATCAGTTTGGGATTCAAAGGCATCACCTTCATAGAGCTGCGAGTTTACGGCGCGCGCAGCGAGTTGCACTCAAAATGGGGCGCCATAGTTTCCAATCCCGCCTGGCGTCTGGTCCAGGCGCTATCAACCTTAACGTCGCCGAAGGGGGTAATCACGATTGATGGCTTCTCGTCGCACGTTGCCTCGATCACGCCGGAGGACCTTGAAGCAGTAAAGACTATCGATCTCGATGAAGCAGGATTGAAGCGCGAGTTTCGCATCGCTGGCTGGTTGCGCGGAATGAAGGGCGCCACGGTTGTGAGGGAGCACATTTTCGGCGCCACTTGCACTATCTGCGGGATTCAAACCGGGCACACCGAAGCCGGCGCAAAAACCGTTCTGCCGAGCGCTGCCATGGCCCGTCTGGATTTCCGGCTGGTGCCTGATCTAACCCCGGGCCTGGTAGCCGATCTGCTGCGCGAACACCTCGACACTCGCGGATTCACGGACATCGAAATCATCCAGTTGGGAAGTGCGCCGTTGGCCAAGTCATCCCCGCAATCGTCAGTGGCCCGCGCGGCAATCGAGTCGGCTACTGAAGTTTACGGCGCCGCGCCCATCGTATATCCGATGGATCCGGCTAGCGGCCCGGTCGGCGCCGTTTGCAGCGCCGGCAATCCGCCGACACCGGTGGTCTCATTCGGCACCAGCTACTTCGCTTCCAATCCGCACGGCCCCGACGAAAACATTCGCCTGGATGATTTTCTTCAAAGCATAAAATACTTTGGCAGAATCATTCAGCACCTGGGCGGGGGAGGGAAAGCAGCCGGGAAAGCGAACACCAGCGGCATTACCAAAACGAGCGGTATCACGAAGAGCGGCAGTGGGGAGCGTTCCCAGCGCAGTAATCCATCGCGGGGATAATTCGACTGCTACTTGATCTTTGCTGAAGAAACGCGTGGGGATTTAGACACCATCAAACGTAATAGTTTTCGGTGGGATAGCCTTTGCTCAACTTACTAGCTGCTGGAGAAAGAAGGGCATCGCTCAGGATATGCGGTACGATCCACGAAGAGACACGAAGTAACGCGAAATCACACGAAGCACTCGCTTTTTCGTGGGCTTAGTGCTGCTTCGTGTGATTTCGTGGATGGTGGTTAAAGTGAATCTCACCGCATCAGATATTTTCGTAAGTAATGGACCAGGAGAACGAGTCAAGCCCATTGTGTTCGCCGTGCTTGAGAACGTCGCCCCCAACAAAGTCAAAACCCTCAAACGACATTAACTCGAATAGAACACAGGGAAAGTAAGTTGCCCACCAGCAAGACCATCGAACGAAAAATCACGGAAGTGCGCGATGAGATTCGCCGGCATGAAGAGCTCTATTACGTCCGCGACGATCCGGAGATTTCGGACAAGGAGTACGACGAGCTGCTCGAACGGCTCCGCGAGCTGGAGCGGGAGTATCCCAAGTTTCTGACTGCTGACAGTCCCACGCAGCGCGTCGGTGGCCGGCCGGCGGAAGGCTTTGCAGAGTACCGGCACCGGCGGCCCATGCTTTCGCTCGACAATAGCTACAACATCGATGAGCTGCGCGCCTTTGACCAACGCTGCCAGAAGCTTGCCGATGGCCGGCCGGTTGATTACGTCGCCGAATTGAAAATTGACGGCCTGTCACTTTCGCTGCATTACGAAAAGGATGTGCTGGTGCGTGGCGTGACCCGTGGCGATGGACAGCGCGGCGAAGACGTGACCCAGAATGTGCGCACCATTCGCAGCATTCCCTTAAAGCTAAAGACTCCCTCGGCCAAAATCGGAGAGACAATCGAAGTGCGCGGCGAAGCTTACCTGCCCCGCAAAGTGTTTGAGAAGATCAATGCCGAGCGTGAAGAAGCTGAAGAGCCGCGCTTTGCCAACCCGCGTAATGCCGCAGCCGGCGCGATTCGCCAGCTCAACCCGACACTGGTTGCCAAACGAAGGCTGGACCTTTTCCCTTACGACGTAATCAGCGGCGAGCGCAAGGCGTTTACGACGCACTGGGAATCACTTCAATGGCTTGACCAAGCCGGATTTCATATGAATCCGCATCGCGCCTTGTGTCCTTCGATCGAAGAGGTAATCGAATTCTGCAATGCGATGGAACCACAACGCGACGAGCTGGAATACGAGATTGACGGCGTAGTCGTTAAGGTGAACTCAGCCGCATTGCAGGATGAGTTTGGCGCTACTTCGAAAGCGCCGCGGTGGGCCATCGCCTATAAGTATCCCGCCCGCCAGGCGACCACGCAGGTGCACGCAATCACAGTGCAGGTCGGCCGCACCGGCGCGCTGACCCCGGTGGCTAACCTGGAGCCGGTGCTGCTAGCCGGCAGCACGGTTTCACGCGCGACGCTCCATAACGAAGATGAGATTCGCCGCCTTGGCCTGCGCATTGGCGATTGGGTACTCATTGAAAAAGGCGGCGACGTCATACCGAAAGTTTTGAAGGTCATCGAGTCTCGTCGCACCGGCAATGAAAAACGCTTTCGCATGCCCACGAAGTGCCCCGTGTGCGGCGGGGTGATTTCGCGCCCCGAAGGCGAAGTCGTAGCGCGCTGTATTGCCGCTGACTGCGCCGCGCAGCTTATGGGCCGCCTGCTGCACTTCTCATCGCGGCGGGCCATGCGCATCGAAGGTCTGGGCGACTCGCTCGCGGATCAGCTCGTGGAGAAGAAAATGGTTCGCGACGCCGGCGACCTTTACAGCTTGAAACTTGAAGACCTGGCTGCGCTGGAGCGGATGGCGAAGAAGTCTGCGTCGAATCTGCTGGCCCAGATCGAGGCCAGCAAGACACGCGACCTCTCGAACCTGATCTATGCCCTGGCAATCCGTCATGTCGGCGAAAGGACGGCGGGAATTCTGGCGCGACACTTCGGTTCGCTTGAGCGCTTGAGCGAAGCCAGCGTGGAGGAGCTGGACGCCATTCATGAGATAGGCTTGACGGTGGCCCAGAGCGTCCGCGATTGGTTCGACGATGCGGGGAACCTGCAACTCTGCGAGCGACTGCGCGCGGCCGGTGTGCGCACAGAGATTGAACGCAAGGGTGCAGCAATATCTGACGATAGATTTGCCGGAAAGCAATTTGTGCTGACCGGGAAGTTGGAAAGTCTTTCACGGGATGAAGCGCGGGCTTTGATCGAATCACGCGGCGGGCGCGTCACTTCCTCGGTCAGCAAGAAGACTGACTACGTAGTGGCCGGCGAAGATGCGGGCTCGAAGCTGGACAAAGCACAGGAGCTGGGTTTGAATGTTATCGACGAGATGGGGTTAAAGAGTTTGCTGGGATGATTACCCATGCAAAACATTAATGTAGCTAGAACTACAGATGCCTGGGCGGCTTTAGCCAACACGGTGTTTGTGCCGCATACGGATGAGGAATATGATCGCCTTGTATCTTTGCTCGATAATCTAATCGATGAAGTAGGAGAAAACGAATCGCATGCCCTTGCCTCACTGATGGAGATCGTTGGAGTTCTAATCGAAAACTATGAAAAGGAACATGTGCCTGAACTGGTAAGAGAATAAGCGGGCTCTTGCCAACATCTCCGAGGATTCCCATGGATACAACCGAAGAACAAACAAAGCTTGAGCTTTTGTACACGCTCTTCTGTGACGACGTGCGGCTGGAGGTGGGCAACAAGCTTTCGCTGATGGGTGTCTTTCAAAACATCATGGTGCAGCAACTGCCTGTCTCGCTGATCAAATTCGCCGTGGTCAATCATTGGCGCGGCGAAGGCGTCCATCTTTCGGAAGTGCGAATCCTGACGCCTGATCGCCAACATCCCGTAGTGGTCTCCCAACCTACGCGATTTGAAATCGCAGCCGGCGGCTTTGCCGACAACATCAGCTTCTTTGTGAATGTTACTTTTCCCGCGGCGGGCCATTACCTGGTGCAGACCCTGATCGATTCAAACCTCTTCGACGAACAAACGTTGACAGTAGCGGACGAGCAATCGGCGCGTGCCACTGATAACGTGTCGGAATCCGTTAACTAAACTTCACCTGACAGGGCTGTTCACAAAAAGTCCTTATTGGTTGTCTAAGCGCCAACGGCGCGAAATGTAAAAGCCCAGGCCAACGGCCTGGGTGACAATACGGGCGCATTATCTGAGCGCTGAAAGCGCGCAATCGCGATTTTATGAATAGCACTCATTGCATGATGAACCATACCATTTCGCGCTTTCAGCGCTAACAGGTTTGCTCTCGACTGAACCTGGGCCGCTGGCCCAGGCTATTGCATTTCGCGCCGTTGGCGCTTGAGGGCCCGAAGACCTGACTAGAATCTTACTTTTTATGCAAAGCCACCTCGCGGCCCAAATAAAAACGAGCCGGTAAGCCGGCCCGCTCTGCATCTTCTTCAATTCCTGGTGGGGATGAGAGGACTTGAACCTCCACGATGTCGCCATCACAGGCTTCTGAGACCTGCGCGTCTGCCAGTTCCGCCACATCCCCGAGTGAGGCTTCACTATACGAACGGCGCTTGGAAGGTGTCAAGAAACGAACTTGAACTGCAATGTGACTTGGAGGAGCGGGGGCAAGCCCGCCTTCCTGACTGCATGTAGAAAGTGTTGAGTCAGACTCCAGACCTTAAAGGATCAAGGTTCGACTGGGAATAAGAGCGGGGGCATGCCCCCTTCCTGACTGCAAGTAATTAGGGTTGAGTCAGCCACCAAACCTTGAAGTAGCAAGGTTCGACTGGGAATAAGAGCGGGGGCATGCCCCCTTCCTGACTGCAAGTAATTAGGGTTGAGTCAGCCACCAAACCTTGAAGTGACAAGGTTCAACTGGGAATACGTGCAGTAGGGAAGGGGGCATGCCCCCGCTCTTCAGCCAGCCTTCGCTTACGCGAGCCAGCAAAACTCAGGTCCTAGCGATTACGACGAAGCCAGGCGCGACGTTGCGCGAGCCGCAACCTTGCTCTGTCGTTGCGAATCCGGAGATTGTCATTGTCGAAAACGCGATTGTGAAGCCGAACTCTGCGCTGACGCCGCAAGAGATCGTCGTTATCAAAATCACGGTTCCGATTGCGCACACGCACGCTCCGTGGGAAAAGCACGCCGTTGCGAAGCACGCTCCTGCTCCTTACCGGTCCGCGACCATCCCAGCGACCATTGCGTGCGTCGTGGCCATTAATGAACTTCGCGCGCTTCTTGTCGAGGTCTGGTCCGCGTCCGTGTCCACGACCCTGCGCCAGCGATGTTGCCGGCGCAGCAAGCAAGACGATGAGCGCGAAAAGCATCGCGGTCAGAATACCGAGTTTGGTTTTTGATTTAGTCATAACTTCTCCTCCAGACTTAATGAGATGAGTGTCCCCTGCGCTCATCGTTGTGCAATTTCTCTATGGGTTGTTTGAAGACATTCCTATCGGGACTCTTTGGTATTCAATCACCATGCCAATCTTAAGGGACTCCGATCATTGAGAAATGGCTGCGGTTGCCGCAGGATCACTACCCCGGATCGCACCATATCGGGACAATTCCCACCGTATCGAATGAGGATGGCCTGGCGGTTGGTAGGCAGCGTCAAACATAAAGCAAAGAAGGCAAGGTGCTTGAATCTTCGGAAAGAAAGAGCGGGGGCAGGTCCCCTTCCTGACTGCGAGTATTCCCATTCGAACTTGATACTTCAAGGTTGGGAGTCTGACTCAACACTATCTACTTGCAGTCAGGAAGGGGGCCTGCCCCCGCTCTTTCTTTCCGATAACTAATGCGCCGTCGCCGCTTCGCTCTGCCGGCGCACTCCAGAAGTTTGCTATAGTGACCCGCTGCACTGTTTCAAAATAAGAATGGTGGCAACTGCGCTGACACTAGAGGACATTTCCGGCCGTCTTGAGGATGTGTGTTCCCGGATTGATGCGGCGGCGAGGCGCAGCAACCGATCGCCCGAAGAAGTAAAGCTGCTGGCCGTCAGCAAGTCGCACCCGGCCGATATCATCCTGCGCGCAATCGAAGCAGGCGTCAGCGACCTGGGTGAGAATCGCGTTCAGGAGGCGGAGGAAAAGATAACGGACGTTGGCCGCTCGTCAGCCCGTTGGCACTTGATCGGACATCTGCAGTCAAACAAGGCGCGGCGCGCGGTGACGCTGTTTGATGTTATTCACTCGCTGGATTCAGTTGCCCTGGCCCGGCGCCTGGAGAGTATGTGCGTCGAAGAGGGACGCGAGAAGCTTCCGGTTTTGATTCAACTGAATCTGGGCGGCGAGGCGACCAAGTCGGGAATTGATAAAGAGGAATTACCGAAGCTTATCGAAACTGTCACCGGTTGTCCGCACCTGAGTCTGATCGGCTTGATGACGGTGCCCCCTTTCTTCGAAGATACTGAAAAGGTCCGCCCGTTATTTCGAGAGTTGCGGGAGTTGCGGGATCAATTCAACTTGCAGGGAGTTTTCGCGGGAGGCAGCGGCGAACTCTCGATGGGCATGACCCATGATTTTCCGGTTGCAATTGAAGAAGGCGCGACCATCGTACGTATCGGAACGGCCATCTTCGGCGAACGGCGGTGATGTAATAGGCAGCGGAAATAATATTATCGTAGAAAGAGCGGCGGCATGCCCGCCTTCCTGACTGCAAGTATTCGCAGTTGAACTGGCCTGCAAGTATTCGCTGTTGAACTTTGATACTCAAGATCTCTTAATCTCTGACATGACAGTTATCAATCTATTATCGGTGGTCTTCTTTTACGTCATAACGACGGTCATCATAGCCATTATCGTCCTGGTGCTGCTGCGTGTAGTGGTTGATTACGCAGACCTCAACCCGTTTTCCTGGACCAAGCTCACCGTCAGGCGTTGGTCCGATCCATTAGTGAATCCGGTGCGCCGGGGACTCCTGCGCTGGGGTTTGGATCAGAAACTCGCCCCATTGGTAACCATCCTGATCGTTGTTCTGGCTGGATGGTTTCTCTGGAAGCTGGTCAGTGCCGTTCTGTTCACGGTTAACGGGGTAATCGCCAGCGTGATGACGGGAGCTCCGATAAGGTTGATGGGATTTATACTGTTCGGAATTCTGGCGGTGTATTCGTTGCTGGTCGCAATGCGCGTTATCTTTTCCTGGGGCATGAGCTACCACAATCGCCTGATGCGGTTTTTGATCGGTGTGACTGAGCCTCTGCTTGGCCCGGCCCGACGCATGATCCCCCTTGTGGGAATGTTTGATATCTCGCCCATAGTTGTGATTCTGCTGCTGCAACTACTGCAAAATGCGGTAGCCGAGATGCTGATACGTTAATGAGGAGTGCAATGAGTAGCAGACTCTGCGTAAGAAAGAGCGGGGGCAGGCCCCCTTCCCGACTGCAAGTTGGGCTGTTTGAGCGTACAGGTAGTCATTTGAGAGCTTCCGGTACTGCTTTGGAGAAATGAGTCTCATAGAATACTTGCAGTCAGGAAGGGGGCATGCCCCCGCTCTTTCCATTCGGAAATAGCAGATCAGCAAAGGGGAAAAACTGTGCTGCGCTACAGCGAAGAAAACGGCGCCATTACTTTTCAAGTCCGGGTAGTGCCGCGGGCGTCGCGCAGCGAGATTGCCGGGGAACACGACGGCGCGTTGCGCGTGCGCTTGACCGCGCCACCAGTTGATGGCGCCGCCAACGAGGAACTGGTGCGACTGCTGGCGAAAGAGTTGAAAGTGCGAACCAGTGTCATCGAGATAAGATCGGGCCATACTTCAAGGCTCAAACAAGTGCGCGTGAAGGCGTCCATCGTACCTCTTCTCCAAGAGCTCGCCGCTGCCGACAAGGGCCGGGCGCAGAAATGATATCCATCTGATCCTGAGTTGATCCCAAATACAGATATGGGCAATAATCCCACCCATTTCAAATAGAAGGATTCCCTAAATGTCCGGACACTCCAAGTGGCATTCGATCAAACATAAGAAGGGCGCGCTTGATGCCAAGCGCGGCAAGCTCTTCACTAAGTTCATCAAAGAGATCACCGTCGCTGCCCGGTCAGGTGGCGGCGACGTTGAAGGCAATGCCCGGCTGCGCAAAGCGATTTCGGACGCCAAAGCCGGCAACATGCCCAATGACACCATCGACCGGGCCGTACGTCGCGGGACCGGCGAAGAGGAAGGCGTAAACTACGAAGAGATCACCTACGAAGGATACGGTCCGGGCGGGGTGGCGCTGCTGATTGAGTCAGTGACTGACAATCGCAACCGCACCGTCGCGGAAATCCGCCACGCTTTTTCCAAGAACGGCGGCAACCTTGCTGCTGCCGGAGCAGTGGCCTGGATGTTTGAGAAGAAGGGTTACATCGTGGTTCCCAAGGTTGCGAAATCAGAAGATGATTTGTTTGAAATCGTCACCGACGCCGGCGCCGAAGACCTGCGAGACGACGAAGATAATTTCGAGATTATTACCACCCCTGCCGATTTCGACCGCGTGCTCGAAGCAGTAAAGAAATCAGGCATAGAGCCACAGGTAGCCGAAGTCGAAATGGTTCCCAAGGAGTACAAGAAGCTGGAGGGAACTGAAGCCAAACAAATGTTGAAACTGATGGAAGCTCTCGAAGACCACGACGACGTGCAAAAAGTCTCCGCCAATTTCGACATCAGCGAAGCAGACATGGCCGCCGCCTAGATTCCTTGTGCGCCTCGCAGCAGGGATCCTGAGAAGATAGATTTTCCATTTGTCATTTCTCATTTCTCATTTCTGACTATTCGTCACTCGGCCGTCAGGGTCTTGTATGATCAGTTCAATGGAAAATAATGAAAAATGACAAATGACAAATCGACGGCCTACCCCTTAGGTGATAAGGTCTTTCTTTATAAGTGCCTGATTGATAGCGAATGCCGCTTCAGTGCCTTCAGCGGTAGTTCAAATTCTCCGATGCAAGAAATCCGGCAAAAGCCAGTTTCCATCCAACAGGAAAAGTCGCATAGATGAAACTTGCGATGTAGTATACTGCCGCTCGTTGCGAAATAGTCTATTGCACTGAAACGCCGGTTCACTTGATTCAATATGCGCGTCCTGGGAATCGATCCTGGCAGCGAGACGACCGGGTGGGGTGTCGTTGAAGGCGATGGCCGGCGTTATCACGTTGTCGAATACGGAACGCTGAAGGCGCTGCCGCGAGCTAGTTTTTCTTCACGGCTGTTAAAAATCAGCGATGGCATCACGGCGGTGATCGAGCGCCTCAAGCCGGACGCCTGCGCCCTCGAGGACGGCTTCTACGCCACGAATGTTAAAGTCACGATGAAGCTGGGCCAGGTGCGAGGCGTAGCTCTGTTGGCGGCGGAACGCGCGGCCCTCGAGATTCATGAGTACTCTCCTCGCACAGTCAAACAAACCATAGTGGGCTACGGCAATGCGGAAAAACATCAGGTCCAGGAAATGGTTCGGGTGCTGCTCTCGCTGGTGAAAGTTCCCGAGCCACATGACGCGGCGGACGCTCTGGCTGTCGCGATTTGCCACTTCCATCACGCCGGTATCGCGCAACGCATCGTGGCGGCGAGTCAGAACCGCCTGCGGTAGCGGGCGGTTGAACCAGCGCTATCAAGCAAGTCGGAGCGATAGTTCAACCGCCCGCTACCGCAGGCGGTTCTGACAATCCGATGTTCTCCACGAATATTCTCCTGGTAGTCCTGGTTTTGTTTTCAGCCATGGACGGTATGGCGCAAAAGCGTCGTGTTCCGCCAGGAGGCCGTCTCGCCGTAGTGATTGACGAGCGTTTGGCGGCGCTCAGAAGCGCGCCCGATCTGTCGGCGAGACTTCTGAGCAGACTTAGCCGTGGTCGATTAGTCGCGATCCGTGGAGCAACGCGAAGCCGCGACCGCGGGGTGCAAGCTGACGCTGTGATAGCGCCATGGAGAGCTGATGATGACGATCGATTACTTCGCTTGATTCACAGTTCTGAAGACTTTGATCGGATCGCCCGCGGCCGACTCTTTCTTGATGCTTTCCCGCGATCGCCTTTGCGTCCTCAGGTATTACTGCTCTTCGGTGACGCGGCGCAGCAGGCCGCTGAAAAACTTTCACACGAAGCCGGGCGGCGCCTGGACCAGAATGAGATGACTGCCGGCGGGGCGCCCGAATTCAGTTACTTCCTGAACTACAACGGCCTCGATCGTTATAACCGCCAGCGGATAACATTCACTTTCGATCAGGCCACAAAAAGCTTTCACTACGATGGCGCTGCCTGGCGCGAGTTGTTGAGACGCTATCCCCAAAGTCCCGAGGCCGCCGAAGCTCGGAAACGATTGAGCACCCCATCAGCGGATTGATGTTCTCGGAACCTAAAACCGATCCACCAGCAGGCGTTCAGAGTACCGACTTTAGTCGGGCTTTTCTCAAGACACAAAAAAGGCCTGACTGAAGTCCGCACTCTAAAGCTCGGTTGCTCATGCCGCGATATATCGCAATTAAGACGACCCGCGGCTGGAAGCAGTCACGGGTCGTCTCAAGTTCTCTAGTGCTGGGTTTCAAGAACACTTCGCGCGAAGCGATCCGCTCTATCTCGCTTTGCCAGCTACGGCGATGCTTTCAGGCTTAGCGGCGCGCGCCGCCAGTTCCCGCTCCAGAGCTCGTTCCTGACGCGACTTGTGCAATTCACGTCCTGTTCGGTTTCCGGAAATCCAGACCTGAGAAAGAAAGTATTGGTCGTTGTATCGGTTGAAGACGACCCGGGTCTGTTCCTGGTAATCTCGAGTCTGAACCGGTATTGTCTGGACAAAGGCGCCAGCGCTTCCATCTTTGGCGCGGATCATGATGCCTTCATTGAAGGGCTGCGAGCGGGCCACGATGTATTCGCCGGCCGGAAGCACCTTGCCGGAGACGGTAAAGTGGAACGGCACAACCACCGTGAAGTTAGCACCCGCCTGGGCACGGCCCGATACAGCGGACAAGACAAGCAAGGCGCCAATCATCGTCATGGTTTTCAAAAAGTTATTTCTCATATGACCTCCTTCGGTCGTTGTTGGGGGCCACGTTCGAAGCTTCGTGTGCCCGGCCTGAATTGGTGGAACTGATCTGAATCAACTGCTTCTGCCACCTATTGCAAAGCTCGAATCTGTTGCCCGCAGCGAGACTCGACTGTCAGAGTGTTTCGACGGCTCTGTTGCGGATTGCCTCCATCGTCGGGAATAAGCCACGTTCCCTCTCGGCCTTGGATCAAATGAGCCAGCTCGTGCAGGAGAATCAGCACCCTTGCCTCTCTGGTGTTTGGTCGAAAGCTGCCGACGTTTGGCACGAATGGTTCGGCGGGAAAAACTTTTGCTTTATAGAACGGGCCGCCAGTGTTTAGCTCGGCCTCGGCGAAGAGTCGATAAAAGACACCGCTTTCTGAGTCAACGTAGTCTGCAAAGAGACCAGACATCCGGACGCCGGTTCTGCAATCATTGATGGAGTGTTCCCGGAGCCTCATCACCAACTCATCCAAAACTTTTCCTGATTCCGTTCCGCCGAAGAACTGGCTACAACCGTCGGGCTGGTTGAGAATTCCGGCCGTATCCAGATAGGCGCGCTCCAGAACGGTCAGATGTGCCTGGGTCGGCAGTGCAGTGCGCAGCATTTGCAGGCGAACACGACGGTCTTGCGCCGAAGCAGAATTGCCAAATCCTGCGATTGAAGTTGAAACGAACAAAGCTACGGCCAAAAACGACTGCTGCGGTTTCATTGCGCACCTCCTGGGTTTGTGGTTTTCCAGCCAGTTCGGGCTGGCCCTCTTGAGCAATCTGCGCGAGCGTTGAAATAGTTGCCCTCGACCCATACCGCGAGAAAAAGAGTCGAAAGCTATCAAGTACGGAAACGGCCTTTGGGAAAGAGTGGAACAGGCAGGGTCCAGAGAGGTGATATAATCCGCTCCGCCAACAGTTACGTCACAGTTCGACCTCGCACAGCAGCTCGCAGAACCAGTTTTGCAATGGCAAAAACCTCGTCACACGAAGTAACCGAACTGCTTATCGATTGGAGCAACGGAAATCAGGCAGCACTGGACAGGTTGATGCCTCTCGTCGATCGGGAACTACACCGGCTGGCCCACCATTACATGCGGCGGGAGAATCCCGGCCACACGCTGCAAACCACGGCCCTGGTCAACGAAGCGTATCTCCGGCTGGTCGAGCAGAAACAAGTGCACTGGAAGAACCGGGCGCACTTCTTTGCACTTTCTGCCCAATTGATGCGGCGCATTCTGGTAGATCGCGCGCGCAGTCGCCGCTACGCAAAGCGCGGCGGCGGAGCGCAGAGGATTTCATTCGACGAGACGATGGTCCTTTCTCCGGACCGCGGTGCAGACTTGATTGCCCTCGACGAAGCGCTGGAAAAGCTGGCAGCAATTGATACGCGCAAGAGCAAGGTGGTCGAGTTGCGCTTCTTCGGCGGATTGAGCGTTGACGAGACTGCGGAGGCGCTTGGTATCTCAGCCGTAACCGTCATGCGCGAATGGAGCATGGCCAGGGCCTGGCTTTATAACTCACTAAATGAAACCTGAACGCTGGCAACAACTCGATTCGCTTTTCCATTCGGCCCTGGAGCGTAAGCCAGAAGATCGCGCGGCGTTTCTTGATGAGGCATGCGCCGGAGATCAGCAGTTAAGGAAGGAAGCCGAAGCGCTTATCGCAGCCAATGAAGACGCCGGCAGCTTTATCGAAAAGCCTGCGCTCGATGTAGAAGCCAGGTCACTCGCCAACGAGCAGAGCGATACCGGTGCCGAGTCAATGGTGGGAAGAACAATCGGCCATTACAGACTTGTCGCTCTGCTCGGCTCCGGCGGCATGGGCGAAGTTTACCTGGCACACGACAACGTTCTCGGTCGCAAGGTGGCACTGAAACTCTTGCCCGCTTACTTCACGCAGGACACGGAGCGATTGCGTCGCTTCGAGCAGGAAGCCCGGGCCGCTTCAGCCCTGAATCATCCCAACATCGTCACCATTCATGAGATCGGACACGAAGGCTCGTTCCATTTCATTGCCCAGGAGTTCGTAGACGGGCTAACGCTGAGCACGTACCTCAACAGCAAACGCCTGGCGTTGAATGAAGCGTTGGAAATAGCCATGCAGGTAGCCAGCGCGCTGGCCGCGGCCCATGCCAAAGGAATCGTGCATCGAGACATCAAGCCCGAGAACATCATGGTGGATAAAGGAAGTCACCTTGGCCGGCAGAACCACGTCAAGGTTTTGGATTTTGGAATTGCCAAGCTGGCCGACGTTCCTGGGATTGCGATGAAGGAGGCTACGACCCGATTGTTGGTCAGGACAGGGGAGGGTAGAACGATTGGGACCGCGTCCTATATGTCGCCAGAGCAAGCACGCGGGGAAAGTGTAGATGCGCGTACCGACATCTGGAGCTTGGGAGTAGTGCTTTATGAAATGCTCAGTGGCGAACAACCCTTTACCGGCAACACATCACAAGATGTTATCGCCTCTATTCTAAGAGACGACTTGCCGCCGCTTCCATTGGAATCTCCCGAGGGTTTGAAATGGATCTTGAAGAAAGCATTACGCAAGAATTCGGAGGACCGCTATCAAACGGCGCGGGAATTGTTTTCCGATTTGCATGAATTGCAAGGGCAGCTCAGAGGGATTGAACCGGCTATAGGACGCTCTGTTCCACTGAGTTCTGAAGTTGAGGAGCGCGCTCACGCCAGCATCACCACGGATCAGGAGCCGGCGGTCATCACCAAAGCGCCTGCCCGCGCAACGTCAAGTACCAACATCATCGCGGCGATCAAGAATCTTCGTGCGGGCGCTATCGTCTTGTTGACAGTGCTCGTCATCATCGTCGTGGTCCTTACCGTCGGGTTGTACAAATTCATCAGTTGGAACCAGAGCCAGACCAGGCAAAACCAAACCAGGCCGACAGTGCCTTTCCAGACCATGAAGATCTCGAGACTCACCAGTACCGGCAAAGCGACGCACGCAGCCATCTCGCCCGACGGTAAGTATGTGGTTCACGTGGTAGATGACGGGGAAAAACAGAGCCTCTGGATGAGACAAGTTTCGACCTCAAGCAACGTCCAAATTAATCCGCCTGCCGATGTTACCTACTCTGGGCTGACGTTTTCGCCCAATGGTGATTACCTCTATTACAATGCCTGGGACAAGAAGAATCCTTTTTCGCTATATCAAATGCCCCTGCTCGGAGGCACAGCGAAAAGGCTAATTGCAGATATTGATAGCGTCGTCACTTTTTCACCTGACGGCAAGCAGTTTGCTTTTTTGCGCGGATATCCACCACAAGGGGAACTCGTGCTGCTGGTGGCGAATGCCGACGGAACCTCAGAACGGAAACTCGCCACGAGCAGAATTCCCGCCGGCCCTTCCATCGGTGACCCTGCATGGTCGCCCGATGGGAAGGTGATTGTCTATCCCGCGGAGAGCACAGAAGCAAATCGCAAGACTCTTCTGGAAGTGCAAATCGCGGATGGGGCAACAAAACCTATTAGCTCACAGCGGTGGTGGCGGGTTGATGGCCTGGCGTGGCTGCGGGACGGGAGCGGGCTGATATTTACTGGGAGAGAGAGCGTCGCCGGTCCGTCTCAGATATGGTACCTCTCTTATCGGGGCGGCCAGGCGCACAGGATTACCAACGACTTGAATGATTACCTCGGCGTGAGTTTAACCGCAGACTCTGCTGCCCTCAGCACAGTACAATCTGAGCAGGTTTCGAATATCTGGATTGTACCCAATGATGATGCTCACCGTGCCAGCCAGATCACATATAGTAACCTTGATGGGATAGAGGACATCTCGTGGACGCCCGACGGTAAGATCGTCTATGCCTCGGCGGCGGGCGGCAATCTCGATGTTTGGATAATGGAGTCGAGTGGAACTGGACAAAAACAACTTACCGCAGATGCCGGCAATAACCGCCGTCCATCAGTTTCGCCAGACGGCCGGTACATTGTTTTTATTTCTGACCGCACCGGTACTGACCATGTCTGGAGGATTGACGTAGATGGCAGCAATGCCAGGCAATTAACCAACGGTAATGACGAATGGTTCCCACAGTGCTCGCCGGCTGGCCAGTGGGTAATTTATCGGTCATCGTTCGGCAGGGGAACTTTGTGGAAGGTGCCGATCGATGGCGGCGACGCAGTCCAGGTAATCGACAAGACTTCAGCAGGCGTAGCTATTTCTCCTGACGGTAAGTGGATTGCGACTGCCCTTTTTGAACCAACCAATATCAGGACTGCGATCTACCCATTTAAGGGAGGCGAGCCGCACAAGATCCTGGACATTAATACCTTCTATGTTCGCTGGACGCCTGACGGGCGCGCGTTGGCCTACCTGGACCAAAAGGACTTGTCAAACATCAGTACCCAGACAATAGATGGTGGGACCACAAAACAACTGACGGACTTCAAGCCGGGTCGGGTTTTTTCTTTCGCCTGGTCACCGGATGGTAAACAACTCGCGATCGCACGCGGCAGCGTGAGCAAGGATGTCGTCCTGATCAGCAGTTTCAAGGACCACCAATGAGGCATGTGCGTCGGGAACAACTCGATCAACTTTTTCATACGGCTGTGGAATATACCTCCCCAAAGAAGACCCGCTCCATCCGGCCCCGAATAGAATTGCTCATTACAGTGTTGCTCGTTTTGTGCTTATCGTTTCTGGTGTCGAAGGCGTCCGCACAGACAACTACCACGGGAACAATTGAAGGCATTGTCACTGACCATAATGGCGCGGTGGTACCAGCCGTCACGGTTACTGTGACCAGCCCAAACTTGATCCGCGCCCAATCGGCCACGACAGATCGTGAGGGCCGTTATCGCATCCTGAATCTTCCGCCTGGTAGATATGCCGTTACAGCCGAGGCTACGGCTGGCTTCGCCAGGTTTGTTAAGGCAGACGTGGACGTGGGTCTCTCGAAAACATCCTCCGTGATAATTCAATTGACGCCTGCCGGAGCAACGGCGATCGTCAACATCAGCGGCACTTCAGGCTGGGAGTCAAATTCCAGTACTAGTCTGAGACTGCGAAGGCCCGAGCTTACAACTAACCAATGAAGCCTGAACGCTGGCAACAACTCGATTCGGTTTTCCATTCGGCCCTGGAGCGTCAGCCGGAAGAGCGCGCGGCGTTTCTCGATGAAGCGTGCGCCCGAGATCAGCAGTTGAGGAAGGAAGTCGAAGCGCTGCTTGCGGCTAGTGAACAGGCCGGGAGCTTTATCGAAAAGCCCGCGCTGGAAGCGGAAGCCAGGTCGCTCGCCAATGAGCAAGGTGATGCTGGAGCCGAATCAGTGGTTGGGAAAACAATTGGGCATTACGGGGTTATCGCCCTGCTGGGTTCAGGCGGCATGGGTGAAGTTTACCTCGCCGAAGATAAAGAACTTGCCCGCAAAGTCGCCCTCAAGTTGCTGCCGTTATATTTCAGCAAGGATCGCGAACGGCTGCATCGTTTTCAGCAAGAGGCGCGCATGCTCCTGGCTCTGAATCACCCCAACATCGTCACCATCCACGATATTGGCGAGATAGATTCGTTCTATTACATTGCCAGCGAGTTGGTCGAAGGTGAAACGCTGCGGCGTTGTCTTGATAAAGGGGACCTCGAGCTTTCGGACGTTCTGGAAATCGCAATTCAGACTGCCGGCGCGCTGGCAGCCGCGCATGATAAAGGAATTGTGCACCGCGACATTAAGCCTGAGAACATCATGATCCGGCGCGATCGCTATGTGAAGGTGCTCGACTTTGGCCTCGCCAAGTTGAGTCAGGAGTTCGCTGCGGCCGACCTGGAAGCGCCGACGATTAGACAAGTCCATACGGCGGAAGGAACAGTGATAGGGACTGCGCCTTACATGTCACCGGAGCAGGCGCGTGGTTTAAAAGTCGATGCGCGCACGGACATCTGGAGTCTGGGCGTGCTGCTTTACGAGGCCCTGTCTGGGCGCAAGCCTTTTATTGGCGACACCACACAGGATGTTATTACCTCGATCCTGGAGAAAGAGCCATCGCCGCTGGCCCGCTTTTCGAGTGACGTGCCGGAAACGCTCCAGTGGATTATTTCGCGCGCTTTGCGCAAAGAGAGAGACGCCAGGTATCAGACAGCGTCCGAATTGCTTCACGACTTGAAGGAGTTGAAAAAGAAGCTTGAATTCGAGAAGGCTTTTGCCGGCGAGGTGTCTTCAGCGTCACGAGTGGCGACTGCCGATGCTGGAGCAGGAACATCGGCACTCGTGCGTCCAACCTCAAGCGCGGAATATGTGGTCAGTGGCATTAGACAACACAAGCTGGCCGCGCTGGCCGGTCTGCTTGTGCTGATGGCTGGAATCGTTGGCCTGGGTGTTTATCTTCATGCACGAAATACCGAAGCAGCGATTGAATCAATCGCCGTTTTACCCTTCGTCAACGAAAGCGGCAACAGCGATGTCGATTATTTGTCTGATGGTATGACTGAATCGCTCATCAACAGCCTGTCGCAACTGCCCCACTTGTCGGTCAAGGCGCGCAGTTCCGTGTTTCGCTACAAAGGCAAAGAAGTTGAGCCCCAGAAAGTGGCTGCGCAGCTGTCGGTACAAGCAATCTTGAACGGGCGCGTCGTGCAGCACGGCGATGATTTGACGTTGTATCTATCGTTAGTCAACGCGCAGACAGGTAATCAGATTTGGGGCGAGCAGTACAATCGAAAGCTGACCGACCTTGTGGCTTTGCAAAACGAAATTGCCCAGGATGTTTCACAGAAGTTGCGCGTTCGGTTGTCGAGCGCGGACGCGCGGAAGTTGGCGAAGACCTACACGGAGAACCCCGAAGCCTATCAGCTTTATTTGAAAGGTCGCCATTTCGCGGATCAATTTACTGAAGAGGGATTCAAGAAGGCGGTCGACCACTTTAATCAAGCTATTGAGAAAGACCCTAACTACGCGCTTGCTTACGCCGGATTGGCGGAAGCTTATTGGGTAGCTTCAGCCGAGTCTTTGCCTCCGCGAGAAGCGATGCCCAAAGCCCGAGAGGCAGCAGTAAAAGCGTTAAAGATAGACGAGCAGCTTGCCGAAGCCCATACGTCGCTGGCCGTGGTGCTGGCTCTTTACGATTACGACTTTCCTGGCGGCGAGCGAGAGTTCAAGCGAGCCATCGAGCTAAATCCCAATTCGGCGTTGGCTCATCAATGGTATGGATATTATTTGGCGTCGCTCGCGCGAGCGGACGAAGCTTTCAAAGAGATCAAGCGCGCGCAGGAACTCGATCCGCTCTCGCTCTTGATCAACATGGAATTAGGTATGCCGTTTTACTTTACGCGCCAGTATGACCAGGCTATCGAGCAATTCAAGCGGGCGCTGGAGATGGATTCGAACATGGAGCTCGCGCGCCTCTATTTGGGATCGTCGTATGCACAGAAAGGCATGTACGAAGAAGCGATAGCGATGTTGAGCAAACCAGAATCGGATCATCCGTTTGTCCTGGCAAGTCTCGGACAAAATTATGCGTTGTCGGGGAAGAGGTCTGAAGCGCGGAAGATAATTGATCGGCTCAACGAGCAATCAAAGCACAGGTACGTCTCGCCGTACGGTGTAGCCAAAGTCTACCTGGGACTTGGCGATAAAGAGCAGGCGCTCCGATGGCTCGAAAAGTCTTACGAGAATCGGGAGGATGGATTCATTTGGATTAACTCCGATCCCGCTTGGGACAGCTTACGATCAGAACCAAGATTCCAAAGCCTCGCGCGGCGCGTCGGACTGCCGCAGTAGCACAAAGGTTAGTTTGCGAACGGAGCGAAGAATGAGATACCCAAGCTAACAGCTTGCGCTATACAGATGACGATTGCTGTTGGCACAAGACTCGGTCTAGATGGCGGCCCATCAAAACAATTGACCAACTTCAAGCCTGATCTTCTCTTTCCTTTTGCCTGGTCACGTGATGGGAGACAACTCGCGCTTGCACGCGGCAGTGTGACCAAAGATGTGATTCTGATCAGCAATCTCATGGATAAGCAATGAAGCGTCAACAGCGGCAGCAATCTGCCTGCTGCCGAGTGCTTATTGCGTATTGGCTTCCGGATCTCTTGCCTCACCGCTGTCCCTTCACCTAAACTGTCCAGCACTTCAATCTTGTTTTAAATACAGTTGCGGCTGTGGGAAGGGTTCGTGTCGCAACTCTGGCTGACAGTTCATACAACATTCAGAAAGGCGAGCGCATGCTAAGCAAACTCTCATTCAAATCTTTGTGTGTCTTAATTGGCGCAGTTGTTCTGTTTTCAGTTGCGTGCCAGCAGATGAATCAATCGAACAATCAAAAACCGATCGGGCAAAGCTCTCAGTCCTGGGATTTGTTTGTTAACGAGTTTCTGGACTCTTACTTTACTGCCCATCCTGATGCTGCCGTGCGCGCCGGCCGGCATGAATTTGACGGCAGGCTACCCGATTGGAGTACCGAAGGCATCGCTGGAGAGATCAAGCGGCTGCACGCGATGAAGGATCGCGCGCAAGTCTTTTCTGACACGGCGCTTGACGAACACCAGCGTTTTGAACGCGACTATCTCATCGCGGTTACGGACGGGGAGCTGTTTTGGTTGGAATCCGCCGAATGGCCTTTCCGCTGTCCGCAGTTTTATGCCGAGGGGATTGATCCGGACGTTTACGTCTCGCGGGAGTACGCCCCGCTCGATCAGCGCCTGCGCGCTTATACAACTTATGCCAAAGCCATCCCCACTGCGTTGCAGCAGATTCGCAAAAACCTGCGCACGCCATTGCCGAAAACCTACGTCAAGATTGGCCATACCACCTATGGCGGGTTGGTTTCGTTTTATGAGAAGGACGTGCCCGCACTTTTCGCTTCGGTGAAGGATGAACAACTACAAAAGGATTTCCGCGACGCAAACGCAGCCGCTATCGCCGCGATGAAGGACATTGACGGTTGGTATCAGTCGCAGGAGGCAACGGCCAATGACAACTTTGCTTTGGGGGCACAGAAGTTCAGCGAGATGCTAAAAGCAACGGAGGGCGTCGATTTTCCATTGGATAAACTGCAGGAAGTAGGAAGACGCGACCTGGATAGAAATCTTGCCTCACTGAAAGAAGCTTGTGCCTCTTACCTCCCGGGCAAAACTCTGAATCAATGCGTGGAAAAGGCAGAGGCGAATAAGCCTGTGGGCGGACCTGTCGAAATGGCCCGCAAGCAACTCAACGATTTGAAATCCTTTATTGCTGAGAAAAAACTGGTGACGATTCCGGGGACCGAAGAAGCGAAGGTGGCCGAGGCACCGGCTTATAAACGGTGGAACTTTGCCTATATCAATATTCCCGGACCATACGAAAAGAATTTGCCTTCGACCTACTACATTGCGCCGCCGGATCCTTCCTGGACCCAGGCTGAGAAGGATGCCTACACTCCCGGCCAGGCAAGTCTGCTTTTCACTTCCGTGCATGAAGTTTGGCCCGGCCACTTCCTTCAGTTTCTACATGCGAATCGTACTCAGTCGAAATTCGGCCGGGTGTTTGTCGGCTATGCCTTCGCTGAAGGTTGGGCCCACTACACTGAAGAGATGATGTGGGAGGCCGGCCTGGGCAATGGCAATGCGGAAACGCACATTGGCCAGTTGCTAAACGCGTTGCTTCGCAACGTCCGTTTTCTCTCTGCTATCGGCATGCACACGGGAAAGATGACCGTGGAGGATTCCGAGCGCATGTTTCGCGAAGAAGGTTATCAGGATCCAGGCACAGCCCGGCAGCAAGCCGCGCGGGGCACGTTTGATCCTGCTTACCTGAACTACACCATGGGCAAGCTGATGATTAGAAAACTGCGAGACGATTGGACCGCTTCTCGTGGAGGCAAGCAGGCGTGGCAATCGTTTCACGACGAGTTTTTGAAGTATGGCGGGCCACCCATTCCACTGGTGCGAAAGGCGATGCTGCCCGGAGATACTGGCTCGTTGTTCTTGATACGTTGAGGTCTTACAGAGAAACTAGCAACGCTGAATACTTGCAGTCAGGAAGGCGGGCTTGCCCCCGCTCTTTCTTTAAGCTTTCATTGGATCATGGCTCGCAAATGGTCCAATCAGAATCTTCCTGGAGCACTCCATTTTGTCACTGGCAATTTTATTAACCGAAAGTCAGTCTTCAAAGACGACTCTTGTTGCGAAGCATTCATTGGAGTTTGTGCCGACCTATTTAGAGGATGGCCATGCAACCTCATCGCCTGGGTTTTAATGCCCGACCACTTTCACATGGTTGTGAATCCGAGAGATGGCCGAGTGAGAGAGTTTCTCGGAGCACTCAAGAGCCTGACGGCACGAAGCTTGATCGAAACGACAGGCGGCACTGCCTTCATAAGACCTGCGCCAGATGCTGACGGCTCGATAAATCAGGTTTGGCAGGATAGTTTCAAAGCGGTTCCTCTTTGGAGCAATTGGATGATTTGGCAGAAGATCAATTACATTCATGCTAATCCTGTCAGGGCCGGCCTGGTTACTTCTGCCAGAGACTATAAGTGGTCAAGCTTTAGAGCATTCTATGAGGAAGAACGAGGGCCTCTTGCAGTTGACAAGAACTGGTGGTGGGAAGATGACTTGGAGAAACTGAAAACAGCAATGAAGGAGTTAGGGTGGAAAAGGTTGTGAGGAGCTTAATAAGAAAGGACGGGTTGGGCGGTGGAATTCTCTGATCTGGAGGCCAACATGGTTGAAGGAAAGAGCGGGGCAAGCCCACCTTCCTGACTGCAGGTGTTCACAGTTGGATTGTGAGACTCAAGGTTGGATATCAAAGTCTGATGTCTCACTCAAGACCACCTACTTGCAGTCAGGAAGGTGGACTTGCCCGCCGCTGCCTTGGAGTGAGAAGTCTTCCAAGTTTCCCAGTCGATCTAAATACTTAAGCTTTGGAATCTCACTCCGGACTGAAATACTTCCAGATAGCTGTTAATAAACCCTGCCGGGGCTCGTTTACACGGTGTAGACCTTGAAGGAGAACGCCGTGCAGGCAGCCGTTAAACCCTTGCGATTAGTTACAGAACCTCCAGGAGAGCTGGAAAGTCTCTTCCGCAGCCATCACGGACGCATTTTTCGCACAGCTCATCGGATCACCGGTAGCGCCGCTGACGCCGAGGATGTGTTGCAGACTGTCTTCCTGCGACTTATCAAAGCTCAGGAAGCCTACGACCTCTCCCAAAACCCGGAAGCATATCTGTCCCGCGCGGCAATAAATGCCTCCCTCGATTTGCTGCGTAGCCGCACCCGGTCGAAGTTGGTGGGAATTGATGACATTAATTCCGAGTCGCTGGCAAGCAAAGTTCGCAATCCGGAAGCTGAACATTCTGATCGCGAACTTCAGACCCTGGTTCGCAGGGCCGTGGCTCGTTTGGGGAAGACCGCCGGCGAAATGTTCGTCCTGCGTTACTACGAAGGTCACGACAATCAGGAGATTGCGCACCTGATGAAGACATCTTCCCTGGTTGTCGGCGTTACTTTACATCGCGCGCGCACAAAACTACGAAAAGAGATTGGGCACTATCTGGAGAAACATCATGAAAAGCAAAAATGACTTTGACGCCATCCTCGACAAGGTAACTGCTGATATCCGGAACGAGCAGATCGATCCCTCGGTGGTCAACGCTGCGGCAGAGCGTGTTTGGACGCGCGTATCTGTTGAAGGTACCGGCCAGCTGCAAACTCAAACGGCAGCAGCCGAGCGGATTGAAAACTGCGCAGATTTTCAGTCGCTCATCCCGGCTTACTTGCACGGCGGGTTGTCTGAAGCTCGCTCGCTTCTCTTAGTCGATCACACCCATGAGTGCATCCCTTGCCGGAAGGCAATGAAGGAAGCCCGCACACGCACAATTGCGCCGGCAAGAAAAGCCATCGCCACCAGGCGCTATCACATTCAACCTGTCGTTATGCGATGGGGAATTGCTGCGGCCCTGGTAATCGGTTTTGGTTTGCTGGCGCTTCCTTTCATCCAGCGCTACGCGCCTTTTGGCGGAGAGTTGGAAGCTACGGTGCAGGCGGCTGAAGGCCAGGTCTATCAAATCGCCGATACTCGAAGCACGCTGGTGAGCTCTGGCGAAAAGTTACAGCGCGGCGAGCATATTCGCACTGCCAAAGACGCGCATGCTTTTATTCGTTTGGGCGACGGCTCAATGATCGAAGTGAAAGACCGATCTGAGTTCTCCATAACCAGGAACGCCCAGGGCACCACAATTCATCTTAATCGTGGGTCGATAATCGTAGAGGCGGCGAAGCAAGAGAAGGGACATCTGTTTGTCGATACCGGCGATTCGCTGGTCTCGGTTACCGGAACAGTCTTCTCCGTCAATAGTGGCACCAAAGGCTCTCGCGTGTCCGTGATCCAGGGCGAAGTCCACATGGATCACGCCAACACCGAGCGCGTGCTCCATGCCGGAGAGCAAGCTACTACCAGCCGTTCCATCGAAATGGTTCCCGTGAAGAACGAGGTTGAGTGGAGCCGGAAAGCTGCGCAGTATGCTCAGACACTCGCAAGCCTGACCATGCTGGGCAAGGAGTTGAATCATGTCCAACAGCCAGGCGTGCGCAATTCAACCCATCTGCTCGATCTGATGCCGGAGAACACCATCGTCTATGCGGCTTTGCCTAATCTGACTTCAACCATCGCTGAATCGCACCGGATCATGCAGGAGCGTATCAGCCAGAACGCCGCCCTGCGCGAGTGGTGGGCCAAGGAACGATCGGGCCATAACGGTCCTAACATGGACCAGGTGATCAGTACTATTCGCGAGTTTGGCGACTACCTCGGCGAGGAGATCGCCGTCTCGGTTTCCATGGACGAGAAAGGCGAGCCGGCGTCTCCGCTGGTACTGGCCGAGCTCAAAAACTCTGCCGGCTTCCGCCAGTTTCTTGAGCAGCAAATCGCTGAGTATGCCGGGAACTCTCAAGGGCGCCCTCCGATTCACTTCGTTGAAGACCCGCTGACAGCTGCGGCGACCAGCGAGCCAGGCAAGAAGAACGAAGAGCTTTATGTTTGGATTCAAAACGATCTGTTCGCTGCAAGTCCCAGGCTTGAGCAGCTTCAGGATCTCTCGAGGTTGATGCAAAAAGGCAGTACCAGTAGTTTTACGACGACACCTTTTCGTGATCGCATCGCACAGGTTTACCAGGATGGAGCTGGTCTGGTTGTGGCGGCGAATCTGGAGAAGATTCTCGAGCAAACGAGATCTGAGCGGGCAAAGGGTGCCGATGCTGCAAAGAAGGAAGATGCTTTGAAGCAGTTGGGAATCCTGAACGTGAAATACTTTGTGCTGGATCAAAACGATGGCGGAGGCAAGACGCACACTCGCGCGGTGCTTTCCTTCAACGACCCGCAGCATGGTATTCCGTCCTGGTTGGCAGCGCCTGGACCGATGGGAGCGCTTGAATACATCTCGCCTGATGCGAATGTCGTCGCCGGATTCGTTGTCAAGAATCCTGTTTCTCTGGTCGATGATCTGTTGGGCGTGGTGGAGACAGTATCGCCGGACTTGCGCAAGAACCTCGATAAGCAGCAAGCGGATCACGGCCTCGATATTCGTAACGACATAGCGGCGCCACTCGGGGGAGAGTTTGCCTTCGCAATCGATGGTCCCATTCTGCCGACGCCTGCATGGAAGATGGTTTTTGAAGTAAACGATCCGCAACACTTGCAGCAGACGCTCGAACGCATTGTGGGTGAAATCAACAAAGAGGCCGCCAAGTATGGCAAAGGCGGACTCGTGTGGGATCAGGGAGATATTTCCGGCCGAACTTACTACACGCTCAAGTCATCCGACTTCGGAGTGGAAGTGAATTACACCTACGCGAATGGCTACATGATCGTGGGGCCGAGCCGGGCACTGGTTGAACGCTCGGTGAGTTTGCGTGAGGCTGGATACACTCTTCTGCGTTCCGCCAAATTCACCGCGGGTTTGCCTGCCGATGGCAACGCAAACTTTTCCGCCGTCTTCTATCACAACCTTGCTCCGTTGGTGCAGCCTTTTGCTGATCGCATCGCCGGCGCCGCAAACAAACTGCCCCAGGAGCAGCAGCAGGCCATCAAAGCAATGGCTGCGGACATGCCGCCAACTCTGGCTTATGCCTATGCGCAGGGCGACAGCATAACTTTCGCCGCTAACACGGAGGGCGGACCCTTTGGTTTGAGTCCGGCCACGATTCTGGGCATGCCAAACGCATTGGAGATGCAGAGCATCATCGAGCATGGGCTGCATCAGAGGGGCCAAACTAAGTAGCTTCCACCTGGGTTAGCGTGGCGTCCGCGCCCCGCCAATCTACCTCAGGCACAATCCGGCTTAAGAAAGGAAACGAGCCATGACAGGCATTCTCAGAAAGTCTCAAATGATTGGCATTCTTCTCATGGGGGTTCTGGCTTTTTCGTCAGCTTGTTCTCATAAGAAGGTGCTCAAGGTTGGTTCGCACAAAGTGACAGTCACGCGTCACGGAATAGAGAAGGCCCTTCACCTTGGCCACCAGGCCGACGTTGCGACGTTTGATTTTGACGGAGTCTCGCCAGCGGGTAACGGCTTCAAGGTTGCGATAAGGGGCGACAAAATTAACGTCAACGGCGTCGATGGCATGCTGCGCAGTGGCGACTCAGTCCTCATAAGCGATGATGGGGTAGCAGTCAACGCAATGGATTATGGCGACTCGGAAAAGTATCTTCGAGCCAACATTTCGTCATCGGAAAAGAGCAACTCCAACTAAAGGTAGCCTTAGCTCCGGGGGGTGACTGTGCTGAAGTGATGTCGGAAGCGGTGAAGGGAATCGCATGAGACTGATCGCCATCTCTTTCGCCTCGTGGTTAGTGGGCCTGGCAGCAATCCTGGTAACCTTTCGCGTGGTCGAAGGTGCGGACCTCAGCGCCGCCAATCTCAAAGCCGCCATGGTTAGTTCGCTGATTGTCGCCGCACTGCTTTTCTCACTCGCTTATGCACCTTCGTTGTTCTGGTTGCGGAAACGTCTGGGCGGCTGCAAACCGGCGGCGTTGTTTCCTCTTGCTTCCGCGCTCGTGCTCAACCTGCCCGTGTTTCTGATTGGATTCCTGGCGATAGGCAGAACTTTGGCTCCCTCGGAAGCGTTAGCATTAATCGGCGCATTCATACTGATGGGGACCGCATTTGGTCTCGGTTTCGTTTGGAATTACCAGGACAGGGCGATATAAGAGATGAGCATGGCATTACCAGCAGCCGTCCAGGAAGAATCAATACCTGTTCATGCGCTCGAAAGTGCGCCGGTCATCGATCTCGATGCGTTGAGTGTGAAGTTCGGTCGACGACCGATCCTTCAGGATCTTCGCGCCGACATGCGCGGACGCGCGATTGGGCTTCTGGGACCAAACGGCGCCGGTAAGACCACGCTGATTCATACGCTACTCGGCTTTCATCCCACTTCGTCAGGCACAGCGCGGATTTTCGGACGAGACATCACGGACGAGGCGAAGGAGATCAAATCTCTGGTGGGCTACATGCCCGAACGAGATTCCTTTATCGCCAAGATGAGTGCGGTTCATTTGGTGCGGTTGATGGCCGAACTTTCAGGACTGCCGCCGGACGCTGCATTAGAGAGAGCTCACGAAGCACTTTTCTACGTTGGTCTGGGAGAGGCCCGTTATCGAAAACTGGATACCTACTCCCTGGGAATGAAGCAACTGGCCAAGCTGGCCCAGGCCATAGTTCATGGTCCAAAGCTGATCTTCCTGGACGAACCGACAAATGGGTTGGATCCTCCGGCGCGCGCGCGAATGATCAGGCTGATCCGGGAAATCCGGGACAGCGGGCAGGCCCACATTGTGCTGTCGTCCCATTTGTTGCGCGACGTCGAAGAGTGTTGCGAAGAGATCCTGATACTGAAGGATGGGCGCCTGGTCGTCTATTGCAATCTCGAGGAGGAACGAAAATCAAATCGCAAGTTCCTTATGCTCGAAACTCGGGGCGATCAGAACAAATTCGCTGAAGCCATCAGGGCTCTTGGTTGCGAGTACGCTTTGACGGGAGACCATCGAGTAAAAGTAGTGCTGGACCAGGGCACTGAGGTTCGGGATTTATATCGCGTTGCGGACGAGCAGCAGGTACAGATACGGCGCTTAAGCTACAAGCGTGATTCGCTGGAAGACATTTTTTTGAAAGCAATGGAGAACGGTCATGGCGGTTTATGAGCACACCTACAAGCGATACGCTGGCCCGCTAACCCCGGAGTGGAGGCGTTTTCTGATCATACCGCGTTACGCCTTTCGGGATGTTTTCAAGTCAAAACTGTTTACCGCCTTCTTCGTTCTCTGTTTCATTCCGCTGCTGGTCGAGGCAATCTTGATCTACCTGCATCACAACGTAAGCGCGCTGGGCATCCTGAAGGTCAATGTGCGCGAGTTGCTTCCGATCGACGCGTTTTTCTTTCAAACCTTTGTGAACCTGCAAAGCGGCTTTGCATTCTTCGTGGCCCTTTTGATTGGTCCGCCGCTGGTTTCGCGCGATTTGAGAAACAACGCTCTGCCGCTCTATCTTTGCCGGCCGTTTTCGCGCACCGAGTACGTGCTGGGGAAGATGTCTGTTCTGTTGATTCTGCTTTCGGCTATGACCTGGATTCCGCAGTTGCTTCTTTTCCTTTTCCAGTCGTATCTCGAAGGCGCGAGCTGGTTCGTCAATAATATTTGGATGGCGAGCGCGATTTTTCTTTCCAGTTTCGTCTGGATCCTATTGCTGGCGCTGCTTTCCCAAGCGGTATCCGCCCTGGTCAAGTGGCGAGTCGTCGCCAGCGCGGCACTGCTGGGACTGTTTTTTATCCCGTCAATATTTGGCGAAGTTATCAACCAAATCTTTATGACCCGCTGGGGAAGCCTCATCAGCCTGGGCGCATTAACGAAGAATGTTTCAGCCGGATTGTTTGGGACGTTTGTGCGCACGACCGGACGCATAACCGACATTGACGGCCAGGTCGTGCGCGAGATCGTCATAAATGAGCCCCCATTGTGGTGCTCATGGGCAGCGCTTTTCGTGATCTGCGCCATCTGCCTGGCGCTGCTTTCCCGGAAGGTCAAAGCGTACGAAGTAGTCAGATGAATTTCGGATTGCGGATTTCGAAATTCGGATTTGAAGAAAGGCTGCGGTAACGGTTGGTAAAACGATTCGGGCAAATTTGCCAGTCTGGAAAATAAATCCGAAATCCGAAATGATAACGAAATGAGCGATTCTGCTGACAATGTGATCATCTTCGACGATGTCTCCAAGTTCTATGGGGAGATCCTGGGCGTGAATCGCGTCAATCTTTCGATCGCGCCGGGAATAACCAGCCTGGTAGGTCCGAATGGGGCCGGGAAATCCACGTTAATGAACTTGATGACGGGCTTGCTTCGTCCTACTCGCGGCAGTGTGACGCTCCTCGGCATCCCCACCGACCGACCGGAACAGCTTTTTCGCAAAGTGGGTTACTGCACGCAGTTCGACTCGTTTCCAAGAGGATTGACTGGCCGTGAATTCATTCATTCTTTCCTGCTGGTTCATGGCTTCGATAAGAAGAAGGCAGCCGAGTTCACAGTCCTTGCTCTGGAACGTGTGAACCTGCTGGATGCGGCCGATCGAAAAGTGGGCGCCTACAGCAAGGGAATGCGACAGCGAATCAGGTTGGCGCAGTCGATCGCGCATCAGCCATCAGTCTTGATTCTGGATGAACCACTGAACGGTCTCGATCCCATGGTACGGGCGGAAACGATTGCGCTGTTTCGCAAGCTGTCCGCGGACGGTCTCCACCTAATTATCTCGAGTCATATCCTGCACGAAGTAGACATGATGTCGGACTGCGTTGTGCTGCTGAACAACGGCTATGTGGTGGCCGAGGGAAACATTCACGGCGTGCGGGACGAGATGGAAGAGCACCCGATGCAGATCCTGATACGCTGCGATAAGCCTTCGAAACTGGCGGCGCATGTTTTTGATCAGGACCACGTGGTAGAGGCGCGGTTGCACGATGATCGCCGCGGCTTGTTCGTGAAGACCCGCAATGCCGATCGGTTCTATCTCCTGCTGAACCGCGCGGTGTCTGAGGGGGAGATCAACATCGAATCAATCGCGCCGGTCGATGATGATATTAGCGCGGTCTACCAATACCTGATCGGTTCAGAGGGCAGTTAAGTCGGAACCGCCTGCGGTAGCGGGCGGTTGAACCAGCGCTATCAAGCAAGTCGCCCTTATAGATCAACCGCCCGCTACCGCAGGCGGTTCTGACTGGAGTTAAAATTCATGAGCAGTTCAACCGTCAACATTCCGGCCACTGGAAAACTTCAGAAGCAGCCTCTGCCCTGGTCCTTGTGGGCTCGCCAGGTACGGGCAATCTTTCGCCTCGAGATCCAAAAGAATTTTTTCGGCCGGCGCTCGATTCTGCTCTATTTGTTGGCGCTCCTGCCGATTTTCCCGCTTTCGATTCTGGCGCTCTTTACGCCACCATCCCGGGAGTGGCAGGACTTCACGCAGTATCACATGATCTACGCCGTCCTTTACGGCGGCTTGATCTTAAGAACGGTAGTGTTCTTTGGCTGTGCCTGGATCTTTATGAATCTTTTTCGCGGGGAGATTGTCGACCGGAGTCTTCACTTTTATTTCCTGAGCGCGATGCGGCGTGAGGTTCTGGTGGTAGGCAAATACCTTTCCGGCCTATTCACTTCCATCATCCTCTTTGGGGGCATGACCATCGTTACAATAGTCCTGCTTTACTTCCCGCATTTTTATTCGGAGAGCATGCGCTACTTTTTTGATGGGCCGGGTTTGGGTCAGCTACTCACTTACGCTGGTATAACAATTCTTGCCTGCGTGGGTTACGGCGCATTCTTCACCATCGTCGGTCTGTTCTTTCGCAATCCTATTATTCCCGCGCTGGTGCTTTACGGATGGGAATGGATAAATTTTCTCTTGCCGCCGTTGTTAAAGAAAATCAGCGTGATTCACTACCTGAATTCGCTGGCGCCTGTCCCGATGTCGGAAGGACCGTTTGCGGTTGTGGCTGAGCCTACGCCGGCCTGGATTGCGATTCCGAGCCTGCTTCTGGTTACTATTCTGGTCCTGGTCGTAGCAGGCTATCGCATTCGACACATGGAAATCAGATACGGCAGTGATTAGATGTTTTGGTTAGGCTCTGTGAGGACTTCAGGATCTTACAAGTGGGTTCTTCGGAGTGCTTGTATCAGCCTAGGCCGTGTAGGCCAGCCAGGGCTCGTCAAACGTATTACTGTCGGCAAAAACAGCTTTAGAAAACTCATCCTGTGCTTCTTCAATCTGGCGCGGCTCATGGGAGGCCAACGACGGCGCAGGATCCGCGTCCCGTCCTTCCTCGTCGCTTGCGACGATGCTGAGAAATTTGCCGCTGTTGCTGGTGACCGAAAGTCTTTCCGGACGCGTAACATTGGGCACTGTATAACCTGAGGCGCAGACTCCCTCACTAACCCAGGTCGCCAGGCGCACTAACATCGCCAAGGCTTCTTCGGCGTCGCTCCAATAAATGCTCTGTTCTGATTCACCCACGACGGCGTCAATTATCAGTCCGTCGCGCAGATAGATCGATGCTGACTGGGATTGCAGGGCCTCGTTAAACCCGTCTCCAGCCTCTTTGAACATGTCCATGCTGAGGGCCTTCTCAATGGTTGTGTTGTCCCAACTCAACTTCATGTAACCGGTCATTCGATTACGTTGACCCATTTCCAGAAGTTCATGGAGAGGGAACGCCTTATCAAGTTGGATGGAGGAGAATACCTCCACCGGCCTCTCCTTAAACTCATCTTCTTCCCCCGCCTTCGAATTCGCTGCGGCCGGTTGCCCCTGGGGTGGCTGCTGTGCCTTCTCGGTGGCGCGGGCCACGCTGCGTTTGATATCTGCCAGCTCGAAAGGCTTAACCAGATAATCAAACGCCCCCATTCTAACCAGTCCGCCGGCGTACTCTCGATCGCGTATGCCGGAAATCATGATCACCTTAGTATTGGGCCAGCGTTGACGGGTATGTCCCAGGAGTTCCAGTCCACTCATGCCAGGCATCGAAATATCCGTAAGGACTAAGTCAATCGGCTCTGATTCCAGGATTTTTATTGCCTCCTCAGCCGTATCGGTTTGAAAACAGGTATGCTCATCAGAAAATAGTTCAAAAAGCATCTCGCGAATCGTGACCTCGTCTTCGACAATCAATAGAGAACTCATGAGTAATGTTCCTCGTGGTTAGTGCAAGTTAATTGGCTTGAATAAGTGAGGGGTTTCGTCGCTTTTCCGACTCTCTTTTCGTCCAGAAGGATCGGCATAAGGGCGACCGGGGCGGGTCATGCGACCTGGGCAAATGCCGTGGGCGCACAACCCTCTGGCAGCAAGCACTATACCACGCCCTGTCAGTGCTAGATCAACGCGGTTGTGGCCGGCGGGGGTATTCTCGCTCGGTCAATCAGCTATTCGGGAAGTCATTTTGACCCACCTCAAAACGCTGATTATTCGCCTGGATTCTTATCAAACCGCCAGCCTCAGCTATGCGGATTAGCGAGGCGCGCGGGTTGGCCGGAAAGTCAGGCGGTCGCCAGGAAAAATCTCATGATTTACGGCTGACGTACGGATTGTTCTTGATCCAGAATCGCCAGGGCTTCTCGGCCCACTCTTCGGCGTAATCGATTCCAATGCGGGGGCCTGAAGCGATTCGCGAGCGCGGGATCGTTTTGCCTTCTTCAATCCAGACTTTGTTACCGAGCAGATCGGCGCGATCAAATGTCCGATCTATTCCCAGCGCAATGCAGACCTTTCCCGGTCCGTTAGTAAGGTTGTGATCCGGCTGGCCGTGGCGCCGCTTCCGCATTATCTCAATACCGTCAACCGGCTCGAGGGCGCGAATCAATACCGCATGCGGAACTTCTTCAGTACTCGTCACAACGTTGAACTGGTAATACATTCCGTAGACAAAAAAAATATAGGCGGTGCCGCCGAGTCCGTACATTGTTTCGGTGCGTTTTGTGCGGCGTCCGCCGTACGAGTGCGCGGCGCGATCCTGTGGCCCACGATAGGCCTCGGCTTCGACAATGATTCCTGAGACGCGTCTGCCGTTCTTCGCTGGAACGACCAGGAACTTTCCCAGCAGCTCGCGGGCGACAGTCAAGACGTTGGGACGGGTATAGAACTCGCGCGGCAGCTTGTGGTTCATGAAAACTTTTTTGAGGATATGAAATCTAACTGGAAAGTACGCAAAGGGAATCATGCTAATGGTGCGAAGGACGACATTTCCTTTGCGGACTTTGCGGGTTACTTCGCGACCGTTGCGCTTCAGCGTTTTGGTCAGGCTTCATCGCCACAGCCGCCAGAGCATGACAAACGTAATCATGAATCCCAGGACCACGATCGCGCGACGCACAACCGCCTGGCCTACCTTAACCGCCATAGTTGCGCCGAAGTAACCGCCCAGCAATGCCCCGACGGCCATCAACAATGCGTCAGGCCATACCACGAGATGTTTAAGCGAAAAACTTAGAACCGCTATGCTGTTGATGCAAATGCCCAGGAAGTTTTTTATGCCATTTGCGCGATGCAATTCATGCAGACCCAACAAACCCATCGCGGCCAGCATGAGAATGCCGTTTCCGGCGCCGAAATACCCGCCATAGATTGCCGAAAAGAATTGAAAGATAATGGCGCCCACCCACCACGATGTCTTCGGTTCAGCGACGATGGGTTGCAGCCGCAACCTGCGATTGATTGCCCCCTGGGACATGAAAAGGATCGTCGCGAAGAGTATTAGAAAAGGGACCAGCAGAGCGAACGTGGGCGACGGCGTCCAGATCAAGAGCCAGGCCCCGATCGCCCCGCCGATCACACTGGTTATTCCCAGGCGCAACAGAATGGTTGAACTGTTCTCGAGTTCTTTTCGGTAACCGAACAGCCCGCCAAAGAGCCCGGGCCAAAGGGCCACGGTGCTGGTCGCATTAGCGATCTTTGGATCAAGCCCAAGCCAGATCAGAACCGGGAAGGTGATCAGCGTTCCACCCCCGGCAATTGAATTGATCACGCCAGCGGCAAATGCGCACGCGAACATTATTAAGAGATGAAGCCAGGACATGGGCTGCAGTGTTAAGAGTTCAGGCTTTAGCTTGCGGCTGAGGGCAGACACAACCTAAAGGTTGAACTCTGAACCCATGTTAGAATGCCGGCCACAGTTTCACCAATATAAATCTCAGGGAGGGAAGAATGGCTGACGTAACTATCCGTCCGATGTCCAATGGACCATACATCGTTGAAGGCGAGGTGGACGTTTTCGACACCGCCGGGAACAAGGTAACAAGCCAGAAGCCGCGCCTGGCGCTTTGTCGCTGCGGGGCTTCATCGAACAAGCCCTTTTGCGACGGCACCCACAGTGCAGTTGGCTTTCAGGCAGCAGAAACCGTCAATCCTGCAAGCGCCGAATAAAACGTAAGAACCAAAGGGACCCAATGCAAGCGCGTAACAAAGCCAGCGACCCGTTGATGGCCGGCCTTCAACGTTTCGTCTGGACCGTGGTAATCCTATCTGTTTCCTTCATTGGCGGGTCTTCAGCTAATTTCAAATCCCCGGCTCCCTCGGCTGAACGCACTCTCCGCGTGATGACGTACAACATTCACGTCGGCATCGGCATGGATAAGAAGACAGACCTAAAGCGCATTGCTGGTGTGATCAATCACGAGCATCCGGACCTGGTCGGTTTGCAGGAGGTCGATCGCGGCGTTGAGCGGACACAGCGCGTCGATGAGATAGCCGAAATCGCGAAACTCACCCGGATGGAATATGCCTTCGCTTACAATCTGCATTATCAGGGGGGACAATACGGGGTGGCAATTCTTTCGCGCTTTCCCATTATGGCAATCGATCATCGCCGCTACGGAAACACACGAGAGAAAGAGCGGCGCGGCATGATTCGCGTCGAGGTGGCCGTGAATGGCAAAACGATAAACTTCGTTACGACCCATCTGGACTATCAATACGAAGACGGTCGCGTCTTTGAGGCTGAACAATTGTTGAAGGCGCTCGAAGAAGTGAAGGGGCCGTTAATCGTTGTAGGCGATTTCAACGATCTGCCGCTGGCTGCCGCTTATCAGCGACTGGTCGCTGAATTCCGAGATGCCTGGACTGACAGTCATGCTAACGGCGAGGGCCTGAGTTATCCTGCGGATAAGCCGGTGAAGCGCATAGATTACATCTTCTATCGGACAAGCGATTCAGTGCGCGCCAGAAAAGCATGGATCGTGGACACGCTGGCTTCGGATCATTTGCCGGTAGTTGCTGAGTTGGAGATTCGCTAACCCGGTAGGTATGTTTTGAGCGCTTGCCCTGGGCCCGCACCATCAAAAGTCAGCGGGGGCAAAACTGCATCAGCACCTGGACGGTCGAGTTCGCGCAGACGGCTATTCATTTAGTCGCGCTTAAATTAGAAATGCCTAAAGATGCGCATGACATGACCGAGTATGAGCTCCGTGCCCGCATCGTCACTCTGGCGTTCGAGGGCGATGAGCGGCTCTTTATCGCCTTCTACCGCAAACTCCAACAGGGTTTGCCCGAAGGAACAGGGATAGTTCTGAGAGGCAGCGTCGTAACAAACGAACGCCACGAGGATGAAGCGCCTTTTGACTCGCAGGGAAAAGGGACCAGCGATCTCGATGTCACATTGGTGGGAAGCAAGGTTATGCAGGCCTGGGAAACTAACGGCTTCTATATCCCCGCTCTGCACACAAAGCCTCTGTGCGACAAAGACCCGGATATCGCGCCCTCTCTGAATCCATTGCGAGAATCATTGCAGCAACTGACGGGACGGCCGGTGAACTTTCAAGCGACTTCCAGTCTGGTTTTGTATGCTCGCGATGTCCTGTTCGGGGAACCCTACTATGTCGTCGTCCCTCCGGGTGAAAATGCGTGACTCTGAAGTTGCTCAGCTACAACATACGCTTCGGCGGGCTGGGAAGGGAGACCGCGCTGACGAATGCGATCGAGGCCGTCAGTCCGGACCTGGTTGTCTTTCAGGAGGCAATCAGTCCCACTGTAATTGAACACCTGTCACAAACAACTGAATTGCCTTTCTGGGCGGCTCGAAAAGATCATTCGATTGGTTATATCAGCCGGCAGGAAATTGCTTATCACGAGTGGCACTATCCGGCCGGAGCCAAACATTCGTTTTTGGAAATTGTACCCGCTGGAAGTCAGACGCGCATTTTCGGGCTGCATCTGAGCGCCAGGTTTTCGAAGTGGGACGAGCAAAGACGAACTCGTGAGATTCGTTCTCTGCTCAAAGGCATTGAACGCCACCAGGACGGTTTTCATGTCTTATGTGGCGACTTCAACACTCTGGCGCCCGGTGAACTGTTGGACGTTCGCCGCATGCCGGGCTGGATTCGTGCGCTGATCTGGATCAGCGGCCGCAAACTTCAAAGAGACACGATTCAAATCATGCTTGATGCGGGCTATGCCGACGGCTTTCGCTCGCTTCATAAAGACGACAAAGGCTACACGTTTCCCACCTGGGACCCCCACCTCCGGCTCGATTATGTATTTGTGCCCGCCGCATTCGCGCAGCGCCTGGTGAGCTGTGAAGTGGTCAATGAGCCGGCGACTGTCGTTAGATCAGCGTCGGATCATCTTCCTCTGTTGGCGCAAGTGGAGATTGATTGAGGGCCTTCTGCTTTCTTCATTTGTCATCGAGGTGGAACTTATGCAGCATCCGATGAGCGAATGGCGTAAGGATAATTCCCATCAAGGCGATAAAGATGACTCCGCTGAAGAGCGCATAGAGCGAAGCAAAGACCTTTGCCTCTGACGTCCTGGGTGGATTGATTGGTCCCATGCCGCCGAGAATCATCGACGCTTCCAACAAAGCATCGATCCAATCAAGTCCGGCTATCCAATGGTATCCAGCGATACCCAGGAACAAGAAACCTGCGAGCAACATCAGGCCAATCGCAAGAGAGAAGAGCTGTCGCTTTACATAGACAGATCTCGGCGCCAGCTTTTCATTTCTGTGTTCGAACGCTGTGATTTTCATGGTGACCTTCCGCGCTGGAACTTGCGGTGTACTTCAGAGCGCCTTGCCCATCCGGTACGCCGCCAGCGACTGACCTTTTGACATTGGTAAGACTGTAGGTTCGATCACAATGTAGCCCATTGACCTATACAGCGGTTCGCCCGGCAGTGTGGCCACCAACTCCACCTTTGTAAACCCGGCGCTCCTGGCTGCGTCTTCGCAACGCTTCAAGACCTGCCTGCCAATACCGCGTCTGGCCCAATTCGGGTGTACATAAAAGGCCCGAACCCGCGCCGCATCTTTTGCGGGATCGAGCAGACCGTCACTGGTTGCCGATTTTGCTGCGTCGCTGCCAAAGAGAGTTTGGCGTTTGCTCCACCCGCCACAGCCGACGATCTGGCCCACTGATTCCGCCAGGAAGTAAGTGCCATCCGAGATTAGCTGGGTATCGACTCCGAATATTTCAGATATAGCGGCTTCGATTTGTTCCGGCGTGTAATGGGTTCGGCTTAGCACCCGCACTGAAGCCGGTATCAATTCCTTCAGCGCCGGCACATCTTCCATCGTGGCCAAACGTAATTCGATCGCCATGAGCACTCCGAAGCGCGCACTGCGTCCGGGACGTCCGCACGTTAACGCTAATGCCGCAAGCCTGCTCCAGCTCTTATCGAATCTACTTCCCGAATAATTGCATCGGCAGTTTCACTCGGCGATTTCGCAGTCACGTCGATGGTGCGGAGGTTTGAATGTTTCGGGTTCAGCACCGCATCCTCCGCCGACTTCCGGCGAGCGTTGTCCACGCTGATCTCCTTGAGGCGTTCGCGTCGGGTTGGATCGGCCACGCGCCGGCACAACTCCTCAACATCGCAAACCAAACGGAAGGGGACGAAAAGACTCCTGCGAGCGGCCGCAAGTTTGTCGAGATCGTCAATAGCTGAATGGTCGTTGGGGTTGCTCTCTCGCAACTCCATCGTCAGAACAAAGCCCAGGTTGGGAGGCGATAACTCGCGAATTGAATCGTAGACGATGCGCCTGATTTCTTTGAGCTTCGCCCAAACTTCCTTGGGAAGAGGTGTGATGCCGTCTGAATTCACCACGGTGAAGACTGGATTGGCGATGAGATGATTGTCCACGAGCTTTGCGCCGGTGCGTCGGCAAAGCTCGCGGCCAATTGTGTATTTTCCGGTGCCGGCGAACCCAATCAACAGGACCAGTGTGTTATCGAGCGTGGAGCTCAACCTTAGCCCTCAGCTTGCATCGCTTTGCCTTGCATCGCTTTGATATCGTTCAGGAGCACCTGCTCGTGGCCTTCAGGCTGCACCTTCAGGTAAATCTTTCGCAGCGTTCCTTTGGGATCAATGACGAAGCTGGTGCGGTCCCAGTACATTGTTCCCTTGTATTCGCTACGACCGACCCCGGCCGCTTGCAAAAGTTCATGATTGGGATCGGCCAGCAGGTCGATGGTGAAACCAAACTTGTTGCAGAAGCTCTTGTGCGAATCGACATCGTCTTCGCTGACGCCGACCACCGCTATGCCGGCATCGTCGAAATCTTGTTTGCTTGCGGTGAACGACTTCCCCTGAATGGTGCAGCCGGGTGTGTCGTCCTTGGGATAGACATAGAGAACCAGCCACTTCCCGGAAAAGTCATCGAGCGTGACGGTTTCGCCGTCCTGGTTTTTTAGTTTGAAGTCTACAAAGCGCTTGCCGATTTCTGCGGCCATTTTTGTTTTCCTCTTTCGTTAAATTGGGATGGGATTCTGACCTTGTTGCAAACTAACCTCGGCGCAAACTAACGGTTTGCGTTACAGCGGATGCCCGGAAGATGCGGCGTCAGACTTAATCCGTGATGGGCCCAACGACTACATCGACTACGTCGCCAACTACTATGTCTGTTGCCCGCTGAACATCATCTTCAACCAGCAGGAAGAACTTTCCCGACCGAGGAACGATAACGCTCTCGAACTGTAATCCGTTCAAACTCCCCTGAACGCGATGACCTCGTCGCCCTCGCAAGAGCGGCTTCACAGGAATGTCCCACACCTGGACCGGATCGAATGGCACCTCGACTGCATTTTCCTTGTGCCCGGATTGTAGTTCAGCTTTGAACCTTTTTCTTTTCATTTAGTCGCTGCTTTGGATGAACGAAAGTCTACCACATGCCCGGCTAAACCTTGGCCCGGCCTCGCGGCCGGGTAGTGGTTCAGTTTGAAGATGTATTGATGGTGCGTGGGCCCAGCCGTCTTCAGACGGCTTTCCCGAAGGGTTAATAGACCAGCGCTTTTTAGCGCTGGGTCAGCCGCGCCCGCTCACCATTAGCACGCTTCCAGCGTGCTTCTAATTAAGAGCTTTTATTTGCGGCTGAAGCCTCAGAGATAAGCCCGTTAAAAACGGGCTTTCGGACTTTGGCTGCCTCCTGACCCGGGCGTAAAACGCCCGGTCTAGTAACCCTGCGGGAAAGCCGCCTGAACGCGGCTAAGAGTGTTCGGCCTTCACAGCTGCAGCTCTTATGTTCCCTCGAAACTGAACCAGTACCCGCAGCCGGCGTGGTGAAGCAGTCTGAGCACTTGCCCTTAGTACCTTGCCTTAGTACAACGAGCGGTCACTAACCGGGACCCCAACAATCGCAACGGCCTTAGTCTCAATTCATTCAGCCAGTGTTCTTTCTATGCGACGATCGGGCACCAACCACATGACCGCTACCAACACAATCAACGCGAAAGCCAGCCACCGTTGCACTAGAGCAAGTGGAATTGCCACAAGGTAGATCAGCGCCGATATCTGGCCCTTGAAATCCTTGCCCACGGCAATAGCCAGAACAGAGTCCCTGCCGTGCACCGAAATGAGCGCGCGCGTCAGAATGAAGTAGGCGATGGCAGAAAACAACAGCACCGTTCCATAAAGCGCAACGGACCAGGGGGCAAAATAGTTCTCACCCATCCAGGCGGTAACAAACGGAGTCAGTGACAACCAGAACAACAGGTGCAGGTTCGCCCAAAGCACTCCACCACTGACGCGTTCGACGGCATGGAGCAAGTGATGATGATTGCTCCAGTAGATGCCAAGGAACACGAAACTGAGTACATAACTTAGAAATATGGGAACCAGTGGTAGCAGAGCCGCCGGGTTGGATTCATGCGGCACCTTCAATTCCAGCACCATGATGGTGATGATGATAGCAATCACCCCATCGCTGAATGTTTCCATTCGTGCCTTCGTCATTGCTGATCTCGGGACGGCGACTTTGTCATTGTGATATTTGCAGACTCAGACGGCGGGGTATAATACGCTGTATAGAGTCCTTAGACCACAGCGTGTGGTCTAATACGTTCGGCGTATTTGAATGAACTGTAGCTCCTTATGAAGGAGGTTCATCATTTGGATCGCTTTGAGAGAGTCGGCTCTGCCGGATGCCACGTTGGAATCGTCGGCATAGGTCAGCGCACATTTCTAAAGGCTCGAGATATTTGTGTTGGTCCCGACGCGCCGAACAAATTGTTGGACCGGAGCGCGGGTCGCGTGTTTCGCAACTTGATTGATTGAATCGAAGGTTGTATGTAATCGCCGCGCCCGGTCAACTCAAACGTTGGGCTGCTTCTCTTGAGCCACTTTGCTAGAACATGTTGAGCAAAAAAGTCCTACAATTTATTCTCTTAACATTCCTAATTAGTTGGTCAGTGGCTTTGGCCACATACCTGCTTCACATAACATACGGCTCAATCCTGAATTTAGTCATTATCGCAGTTTGTTATATGCCCGCGCCCGCGTATGCCACTTTGATCTTACAGAAGCTGGTCTATCGCGGTACGTTGAAGCCATACGGGTTCACGCTCAAAAACCTATCGCTGCGTTGGCTCTTTATAACTACCGCCGGCTTTGCATGGTTCATCGTCCTGGGAACATTTGTGGTCATTGGCATATTGGGAAACGTATTCGGAGTAGCTCTTTTTGGCAGGATTGACTTCAGCGAAGCTGCGCTCTTTCATCAGCTCACAATCTTTGCGCGCGGGGCTTTTGGCGAGGTCCCCCAACATTTTCCTATTTCGCCGGTTGCCATCTTCGTCTTGAGCCTTGTCCAGGGTGTCATCGCCGGGTTTACCCTTAATCTTCCATTCACTTTCGGCGAAGAGTTAGGTTGGCGCGGATTGTTGTTGCGAGAAACACAACAGTCAGGCTTTCTCAGAAGCAACTTATTTATTGGCGTGGTGTGGGGATTATGGCACGCACCGATCATTGCGCAGGGGCACAACTTTCCGGGCCACCCCGTAGCGGGAATATTTATGATGACGTTATTTACCACTACTCTATCTTTCCCGATGGCATATTGCCGGTTTAAGTCAAGGACTATTCTGGGGCCAAGTGCACTTCATGGAATGTTCAATTCGCTCGGAGTGCTGACGGCGTTGTTTGTTGTAGGTGCAAACCCGCTGTTTGGATTTGTCGCAGGCGTCGCTGGTATTGCGGTCACCTTATTGTTGACCATAGGTATATGTTTCTTCGATAAGGAATTTATCCGAGACTATCAGACGTTGTGAGTTGAATGTGGCGGTTAAAGCGGGCCGCTCATTGGGCTCTGTCGCCGCCCAATAAGGCCTTGCAGCTGACGGCGCGATAGCATCGTTCTCAAGTAATATAGCTTCAATGCCAAGGAATGATTATGGATTTATTGTTTCGAGCCGCGCTCCATTTCGGAGAACAAAAAAGAATTCAATTGCCAGGAATTACGCTGGCCAACTAAACGTCCAATATGCGTTCTCGTGAGTCCTCTCCACTGCGGCGGAGTGTTGTCCATGCCGCGAAGTTTCATCGAGTTACGGCTCAAGGCGTCGCCACCAGCGGCAGCTCGATGAAACTTGCCTGTACAGTCGTGTGATAGATCCTTTGGGTTGCCTTTCGATAGTCCTCCGGCTTGGCCCAGAAGATGTTCGAAACGAAGGTCTGCGGATTGCGGTCGTAGAGTGGGAACCAGCTTGATTGCACCTGCACCATGATCCGGTGTCCCGGTAGAAAGACGTGGTTCGCGGTGGGAAGGGCAAAGCGATAGCGCAAGGGCTCGTTTGCGGCGATGGGTTTCGCTGTCTCCAGACTCTCGCGATAGCGGCCGCGAAAGATGTCTGCCGAAACCATCAACTGGTAGCCGCCCATCGCAGGCTGGCCGGCGACTTCATCCGGATAGAGATCGATCAACTTCACTACCCAATCGGAATCCGTCCCGCTGGTAGAGGCGATCAAGTTGGCGATTGGTTCGCCGCTGATCTTAACGGGCGCTTTTAATTCATCCGACGTGAACACCAAAACATCCGGCCGTCCTGATGCTTCACGCTGGTCATCCACCAGCCAACGGGCCCAATACAGGCCGCCGGCAGGTTGAATGGGCCGCGAGCGAAAGGGCACGGGCTTGGCGGGGTCGGAAATGTACTCTTCGTAGCCGGGTTCAGCATTCGCTGCCGTGAAGCTCGCTTTCAAACCGGTGTTGAGATAGAGCGGCGTTGGCTTGATTGTGCAGTCGCGCTCGCAGCCGGCCGGCCACGCAGGTAATCGCCGCCACTTATTTGTTCCCGTTTCAAAAGCCGTCACCGGCGCGACATCCATCTTCGGTGCGTCGTCTTTCAGGTAGTGATCCAGAAACGGACGCAGTATTTCCTGGCGGAAGGTTAGCGCCGTATCGCTATTGAACTTCAGAGCGCCGAGGGTCGAGCCGTCCGCGATCTCCTGGCCGTGGTGCCATGGACCCATCACCAGAAAAACTTTGTCGTTGCTTGTGTCCTTTGGCTTGATTGCCTTGTACACGGCAATGTCACCGTAAATATCTTCCTGATCCCAGAGACTATGGACCAGCATCACCGGCACTTTCAAAGGCTGGCCCGCCAGTATCTTATCCACCGCTTGATCGCGCCAGAAGGCGTCGTAACTCGGATGCTCGAGCAGCTTGCGCCAGAAGCCGATTTGTTCGAGCCCACGGCGGCGCCCAAGCTCGCCTGCCGATCCTGCCTGCATGTACATGTCGTAGTCGTCGAAGTTACTGGTCCACCACCTGGCATAATTTGATTGCGTGGCTACCTGTTCATAAATGTAAGGCATGTTCTGCTGCCGGAAGGCGCCGTTGTGGAACCAGTCATCGCCCATCCAGCCATCAACCATCGGGTTCATCGGCACCGACACCTTGAGCGCGGGATGTGGATTTACCAGCGCCATCAAAGGCAAAAAGCCGTCGTAGGAGATGCCGAGGATGCCGACCTTGCCGTTGCTTTCGGGGATGTTCTTCACCAACCAATCAATCGTGTCGTAGGTGTCGGTAGCATGATCGACCGGCGTCGGATTTTGCGGTCCATGCAACGGACGATTCATGACATAGTCGCCCTCGGAACCGTACTTGCCGCGTATGTCCTGGACCACGCGGATGTAGCCGCCCTCGACAATTACTTCGACGGCATTGTCATAGCCGCTGAGAATTGGGCCAAGATGCGAACTCTCAGAGTGGCTGGTAAGTCCGGTGGCATTGTAGGGCGTACGCGTTAAAAGGATCGGTGCGCCTTTCGCACCCTTTGGTATCAGGATAACCGTATGCAGCCTGACCCCGTCCCGCATCGAGATCCACTCATCGCGGCGAACATATTCGAAGCCCTCGTTAGTGGGTTGAAACCTCGCCGGCCTCTCGCTGGGCAACGTGGGGGTGGGAGTCGGTGTCTGGGCTAATGACGGTGCGATGAACAGCAAGACAGCAACGAGAGCCGGCGCCAGCAGGTTCAGAGTGCGAATATTCTTCAAGGTCATCGAGTTATTTGTCCTTATCAAAGTTTATCCTTGTTCTATGCTTCTTCAAATCTCATTCACACCGCGGCTTTAGCCCGGTGGGGAAAAGCTTTTTAGAGTCTGCGAACCGTTTCAACGGTTTCTCAGTCGGCTTTGCCGTACTGTAACGCCGGAGCAAACCGTTGAAACGGTTCCGGCATTATAAAGAAGTAGCGTGGTCACCGGGCTGAAGCCGCGGTGTGAATGAAACTTCAGAAGTGCAAATTGAACCACTATCAGAAGGCGCTGCTGAATCCGTGCGGTTCAGGTTTCTTCCTGAAGCCTTGGCTCGCTCTCCAGTTCTGGATGCTTGCCTCGAATATTCCGATAGAAAGCCCTTATCTTGTTCATGTCTTCAGTAATGTTTCCGCTGGGTATTACAAACATACCCAGGCCGCTTAGCTTCCTCTGGTAATCAAGATAAGCGAGACCTATCGGCACTCCACTTTGGGAAGCAATATGATAGAAGCCTGACTTCCAAAGGTCCACTTTACTTCGGGTGCCTTCCGGCGGCACAGCTAAAACAAGATAGTCGCAGGTTTCAAATTTCTCGGCCATCTGGGAAACCAGGGAATGCGGAGCGCGCCTGTCTACCGGAATGCCGCCCAGCCTGCGAATTAGCCATCCCCAGGGTGGGATAAACAAGGTGTGTTTGCCAAACCAGGATATACGCACGCGCATCGCATAGGCCGTGGCCAACATGAACGGCAGGTCCCAATTGGATGTGTGCGGCGCGGCTATGAAAACAAACTTTCTGTAATCCGGAGCTACTCCCTGAATCCTCCAACCAAACAGACCGAGCCATGATCTTCCTAACCAGTATGAAAGCAATTTCCTGCGGCCTCCGTTGCCAACCAGGGTAATAAATCACCGGCCGGTGAACAGTGTCTTCTCATCAACGAAGCATAGGCCGTTGCTCCAGGGGTCTTCGACGTAGAACGAGCGCTCGCCCCATGGTCGTACAACGATCTGGCCCGCGCTGCTACCATGAACGTCTTCGGTCGAAAGGCAGTCCAGCTCAGTTGCTCGCGCATGCACTTGTTCGAGATTGTTCACCGCGAAATAAATGTAATCCGGGAGCGGTTCGGCCTTCTTGCCGTCGGCGCTTGGATCGACCAGCGCCAGGATTACCGGGCCGCAGTCGATGTAATGACGAGAAGCGCGGGGAATCCGTCGACCCGGGTCGTTCAACAACTTTCCATAGAACTGTTCAGCCTGATCCAGATCGTCGACTTGTAGAATTATGCGAAATAGTTTATCAGCCATCGATCATCGCCTCGCTATTTGGGAGTTGGGCCTGCATGAATTGTAGATCGAACCGTCATATACAACGGTCGACTCCTCGACGAGCGAGGGTTCACCTGTTTCCGGGGCAAAGTTGAGCCGTCTGAAGTGACAGGCAGGAATGCCTGTCCTACCAGGCAACGGCGTACCGTCCCCGGCGCGGATCTGCGCCCGCGGAGGAGACTCCATTCTGCGGGTTGTAGACGATGACGGTTGGCGAAGAGAGCGTGCCCCAGGCGGATTGGACTTTCACTCGGTGGCCTCGCGCTTTCAAATCCGCAATTGTCTGCTCGCCAATTCGTGATTCGACATTCAGCGAGCCGGGCAGGAATTCGTGATCGTCAAATGAGCTGACGTAATGCTGAGTATCAAACCGAGCTGCTTCCACAGCTTCCTGTGGATTCATGCCGAACCCGATGATGTTAAGCAATACCTGTAGCAGCGCCTGGTCCTGATTGTCTCCGCCGGGGGTGCTCAAGACCATAAACGGTTCGCCATCTTTCAAAACGAGTGTTGGCGTCAGCGTAATGCGGGGCCGCTTGCCCGGCGCCACCACATTCGGACTGTTTGGATCAGTCAAAGCAGATTGCAAACGCTGGCCCATCAGAACGCCCGTGTCTCCAGCTACGACCGCCGGCAACCACGCGCCGCTGGGGGTGGCGCTGAAGAGATTGCCGTCTTTGTCGATTACGTTCACGCAAGTCGTATCGTTGGCGCGTTCAATATCCGGAACTGCTGAAGCGCGGCTAACTGCTGGTGTGGCACTGGCGAGCACGGCCCGCATCTTCAAAGGATCGCCCGGCTGTTGAGCTAATGATGCTCTTTGTCCGTCGATGAGTGAACGACGGAGGGCTGCGTAATTCTTCGATAGCAATTCATTCATGGGAATCTTCACGAAATCCGGATCCCCGTAGTAACGATCGCGGTCGGCGAGGGCCAGCTTGAGCGCTTCAGTGACGGTGTGAATGTAGTCCGCGGAATTATGACCGAGCTTTTTGAGATCGTAGCCTTCAAGCAGGTTGAGCGTTTCGACCATTGCCGGACCCTGCGTCCAGAAGCCGGCTTTATACACTTCATAACCTCGATAGTCCGCCTTTACCGGTTTTCCGATCCTGGCTCTAAAGCGAGCAAGGTCTTCGGCGGCGAGCAGGCCACCGTGCGACTGCATGTAGGCGCCGATGCGCTTGCCGATTGGGCCGCGATAGAAATAGTCGCGGGCAGCCATCAGCCCCGCATGACGCCCGTTTCTTGTTGCCCTTCTTTCGGCGCGCACAATCGCACGCATCGTGCTCGCGAGATCGGCCTGTACGAAAATATCCCCCACCTGCGGCACTTCGCCATGCGGCAAAAAGATTTGTTTCGCTTCGGGCCATTGAGAGAAGATGGGCGCGCGAGTCTTTATGTACTGCACCCGAAGCTCATCAATCGGAAAACCGTCGGCGAGTTCGATTGCCGGTTGCATAACTTCGGCGAGTGATTTCGTGCCGAACTGATCCAGCGCGGTCACGCAGGCATCGAGCACAGCAGGAACTGTCGCCGCCAGCGGACCGGTGGAAGGAATTGAGCCTGATTTTGCCCCAGCCATCGTGGGCATGTCCGTCTGCACACCACCGGACTGTGCTTTGGCGGAATCGGCAGCGGTAGATTCACTGCTGCCGTCTGAGTGAATGGTCCGGTTGGCAAAGAACTCGCGCGTGGCTTTCATTGGCGCCTGGCCCATTCCCTCTATTACGACCACGTTGTGATTCTTGTCTGAGCCCTCCCTGACCGACGGGCTTCCGCCACGAAGTTTGATCAAAATCGGAACTTCGCCGCCGAAAGAAAAATGCGAAAACTCGATCACTGACGCCGCCAGAACCGTCGCCACTCCGGCATCAACCGCGTTGCCTCCGTGTTGAAGAATTCGCAAGCCGGCTTCAACGGATAGCGGGTGCCCGCCGGCCACAACTCCCCGTTTACCACGAACGACGGGACGGAAGGTGTCAGCGTGGGTTGTGGGCAGTGGAATGGGGAATTGAAGCAAAGCAGCAATGATCAGGAAGACAAAGAATGAAAGACCGGATCGTCGCATGGGCGGTTCACCTCTCGAACAGATTCACTTGGTTTGTGGCAAATTGTTATCCTCTTTAGGTCCTGAGTCAACGCTAATCAGGCAAATAGTCCGCAGATTACGCAGATTACACAGATTGAAAAGGCAAAGAGACTATTGAACTAATCAGCCACGTCTACTATCTTCGGCGCGTCTTTTTACTGTCTGTGTAATCTGCGTAATCTGTGGACTCATTTCCGGACACAAAAAAGGCGCCGCACTCCCCCAAGCACGGCGCCTTTAAGTTTCAGGCTCTCCAAAAGGAGATCCAATGATGCGGAGATAGTAACCGGAATCTGATATCGAATTATTGCGCTTGTCTTGCAATCATTTTGCGATGTTCTTGTAACGCAAACTGTTTAGTTTGCGGCCCGACGCGCGCGGGTTTCGTTAACGCAGCGGAGCCGCAAACTAACAGTTTGCGTTACAAGTTCTGCTGACACAAGAGGAAACATGACTGCCAAAGTTGCTCCCTATGGCTCGTGGCGATCGCCGATTACTTCGGAACTAATTGTCAGGGAAATGGTCGGCTTGAACCAGACCAGGATTGACGGGCCGGATACCTACTGGATCGAGATGCGACCTTCCGAGGGCGGGCGGAATGTGATTGTCAAATGTAACCTGGAGGGAAAACTGACTGACGTGACGCCGCCGGAGTTTAATGCTCGCACACGAGTTCACGAATACGGCGGCGGTGACTATGTCGTTCATCAGGGAACGGCGTTCTTTTCGAACTTTTCCGACCAGCGTATTTACCGGCAGGCACATGGTTCAAAGCCGGAGCCGTTGACGCCCGACTGTGAACAAGGCGCGGTGTCCCCGCGTTGCAGCTTGCGTTATGCCGATGCCGTTATCGACGTTGAACGAAAAAGGTTGCTCTGCGTTAGAGAGGACCATTCGAATCATGAACGCGAAGCAGTCAATACGCTGGTGAGTGTTCGGCTCGATGGTGTCGACGGCAGCGGTGACGCCGGCGCGATATTGATATCCGGCAATGATTTCTATTCATCACCACGCCTGAGTCCCGACGGGTCACGCTTGTCCTGGCTGACCTGGAATCATCCAAACATGCCGTGGGATGGAACGGAGCTTTGGGTAGCTGATCTGGCGCCCGATGGCGCCTTGATCAGCAGCCGGCGGGTGGGCGGGGGTGTTAACGAATCGATCTTTCAGCCCGAGTGGTCTGCCGACGGCATATTGCATTTCGTTTCCGACCAGAGCGGTTGGTGGAATATCTACCGCCAGACTCAAGACGGCGGGATCGAACCCGTGCAAACGCGTGAAGCAGAATTTGGCGCTCCGCAATGGGTCTTCGGAATGTCAACCTATGCTTTTGCGTCGCCGAAGCTGATAGTTTGTACTTATGCTGAACGCGGGATCTGGCATCTGGGTTTGATCGACACGTCCGCTGGCGCCTTAGAGCAGGTCGAGACACCCTACACGGACATTTCGTTTCTTAGAGCGGGCGAGGGACGCGCAGTCTTTCGCGCTGGTTCGCCAACACATACGGCGGCGATGGTGCAGCTTGATCTTTCAACGCGCGAAACCAGAGTGCTACGTAGTTCCCACAACATGGCGATTGAACCTGGCTACCTCTCCGTTCCGCAGCCTATCGAATTTCCAACTGAAGCAGGACTCAAGGCGTACGCATTCTTTTACCCTCCGCAGAACCAGGACTATGCCACCTCGTCCGGCGAGCGGCCGCCGTTACTGGTTAAGAGTCACGGAGGCCCAACCTCGGCCGCGGTAACCAGGCTCAGTCTTGACATTCAGTATTGGACCAGTCGAGGCATCGCAGTGCTGGATGTGAACTACGGCGGAAGTTCGGGATACGGTCGGGAATACCGTCAGCGACTGGTAGGCCAGTGGGGAATTGTAGATGTTGACGATTGTATCAATGGCGCGCTTTTCCTGGTCGGGCGAGAAGACTCGGATGAGGCGCGCTTGATGATTGATGGCGCCAGCGCCGGCGGCTACACGACCCTTTGCGCACTTACGTTTCGAGACACGTTTGCAGCGGGCGCCAGTCACTTCGGCGTCAGCGATGCTGAAGCGCTCGCAAAAGACACGCACAAGTTTGAATCGCGCTACCTGGATGGGTTAATCGGGCCATATCCCGAGCGTCGTGATTTATACATCGAACGATCGCCGATCAATTTTACCGATCGCCTCTCTTGCCCGGTAATATTCTTTCAGGGGCTGGAAGACAAAGTCGTCCCACCCAGTCAGGCCGAAAAAATGGTTGAGGCGTTGCGGATGAAGGGCCTGCCAGTGGCGTATGTCGCATTCCCGGGTGAACAGCATGGCTTCCGGCGCGCGGAGAACATTCGGCGTTCGCTGGATGCGGAGCTCTATTTCTATTCGCGCGTTTTTGGCTTTGAGCTGGCGGAACCGGTAGAGCCGGTGGAGATAGATAATCTGTGACGGAAGTCCATGGCGGGGATCAGCTAGGAATGCATTGGTGCTTGCCGGGCACAGCCGTCTTCAGGCGGCTTTCCCAAAGGGTTAACAGACCAGCGCTTTCAGCGCTGGGTTCAATTGAGGAGGCCGACCAACAGCGCGCTTCCAGCGTGCTTTGGGATCAGCAGCTTTGGCGTGGCTAAAGCCGTCCGGAGTTAAGCCCGTTGAAACGGGCTTCTGGATTCTGGCTGCCCTAACCCGGGCGTAAAACGCCCGGTCTAGTAACCTGAGGGAAAGCCGCGTGAACGCGGCTAAAGAGTGTTCGACTATCCCGCCGCATTCGTCTCCGGCACTACTGCAGTCTGAGAATGCATCAGTTCGGAACCGCGACTTGCTTAGTGCACCTCGGCGCAATAAGCTTACGCTCATAAAGAACTCAACAGGAGCAAAGCCAGTGTCAGACTTGCCTCGCTATAAACGCAGTTCTGCTTGAATGGCGAAAATCGACCGCCTCGGGTGGGCGGCAGGAATATCGTTTCGCGCTTGCGGGTTGCGCCTCGGCGTGCGGGTAAACGATCCGGAGTTTTTGCCAAGGGTGATCGAACGCTTGCCCCCAGGGTGGACTCCGACAGCTTCTCCGTATGTGGAGATGCTTTACTCGTTCCTGGTTGGCTCCGCAGGGCCGCGAGCAAACCTGCGGCGCTTCAATCTGGTCTACTTCGATGCGGCCCGGCTGGCGCGCACAATGGATTTGGAAGCGGCGCTGGATGCTCTGGAACTTGGGTTGGATTTTTTTGTTTCCATGCAGGCTCGTCAGCGGGTGTTTGTGAACGCGGGTGTAGTGGCCTGGGAGGGAAAAGCAATCCTGATTCCTGGAAAGAAAAATACCGGCAAGACTTCGCTGGTGGCTGAGTTGGTGAAATCAGGTGCGACGTACTACTCCGACGAATATGCCGTTCTCGATGCAAAGGGCAGAGTGCATCCTTATTCAAAGCCGCTGGGCATTCATTCGCAACGTACGGGAGAAACGATTCGAACGCCGGTGGTTGACCTCGGCGGAACATCAGGAACGAAGCCCATACCGGTTGGACTCGTAGTCGCCAGCGAATACCGGAAGGGCAGCCGCTGGCGAGCGCAAGAACTGTCACCGGGAACAGCTGTATTAACCTTGCTGGCTAACACGGTTGCGGCCAGGCGGCACCCGGAAGTCGCGCTGGCGACGCTTCAGCGAGTGGTAGCCAAGGCCACTGTTTTGATGAGCCTTCGCGGCGAAGCAAAGGAAACTGCCGGCGCTATTTTGCACGAATTGAGTTCGCGAGATGGCGCGAGTGGATTTCGAGAAAGAACCTAAGCAGATTTTCCATATGACATTTTCCATTTCTCATTCGCAGATTCAATTGAGTGATCGATTGCGATAGGTGCGGGCCCATGAGGTCAGTACCACCATGCGGTAGCAGGTGGGTCGTTGCATTATTGCTCAATCACCAGCAATTCCTTCAAGAACCCACCCGCTACCGCGTGGTGGTACTGACCTCATGGGCCCGCTCGTTGTACTAAGGGCAAGCATTTAGCAATCCCCCGCGATCAATGGAAAATGAGAAATGGAAAATGATATATGGAAAATCTATCTGCACTCCTTACCCATTCGCTTCACTTACCCGACCGAGGTGCCGGCGTAGATAGCGGCCGGTATGGGAGTTCCCAAGGCGCATGATCTCGGCCGGCGTGCCTTTCCCCACCACATAGCCGCCCGCGTCTCCGCCCTCCGGCCCGAGGTCGATTATGTGGTCGGCAGTCTTTACCACGTCGAGGTTGTGTTCGATTACCAGTACCGAGCCGCCGGCTTCGATCAGCGCCCGGAAAGCAGCCAGGAGTTTGTTGATGTCGTCGAAATGAAGACCGGTGGTGGGCTCATCAAAAATGAATAGCGTCCTGGCCCCCGTTCGTTTGGAGAGATGCGCCGCCAGTTTGACGCGCTGCGCTTCTCCGCCCGAAAGTGTAGTGGCTGATTGTCCCAAACGCAGATAGCCCAACCCAACTTCGTCGAGAACGCGCAGGCGGTTGGTAATTCGCGACACGTCGCGAAAGAAAGTGATCGCTTCGCGCACTGTCATACTGAGCACATCGTTGATGTTCTTGCCACGATAGCGCACGTCCAGAATTTGTTGCTTGAAGCGCGTGCCTTTGCACTCTTCGCAAACCAGCTCGACGTCGGCAAGAAACTGCATCTCGACGGTCACTGTGCCGTCGCCCTGGCAAACTTCACAGCGGCCGCCAGGAACATTGAAAGAAAAATGCGACGGATCGAAACCGCGCGATTGAGCTTCCCGGGTCGAGGCAAAAGCCTCGCGAATGGCATCGTAAACTTTGATATAAGTAACGGGATTGGAACGCGGGGTACGTCCAATCGGCGATTGATCGACGAGTATAACGTCGTCGAGATATTGACCCCCTTCCAATTTGTGAAACGCGCCCACGTGCCCTTGCCAGTCGCCACGCTGCTTCTTCAGTCCGGCATAGATGCAGTCATGAATCAGTGTTGATTTGCCCGATCCGCTGACCCCCGTCACACAGACCAGCATTTCCAGCGGCAGGTCGACGTCGATAGACTTCAGGTTATGCTCGCTGGCGCCGCGCAGAAGGAGTCGCCTTTTGGTAAGTGGACGGCGCTGCGCGGGCTCTTTGATTTCGGCTTCGCCTCGCAGGTAGCGAGCAGTCAGGGAAGATTCACTGGCCAGCAGGCCACTGAAGTCGCCTTCATAGATCAGGCGTCCACCCAGCTCGCCTGCGGCTGGGCCGATATCCAAAATGTGATCGGCTGCACGCATCATATCGGCGTCGTGCTCTACCACCAGCACGGTGTTGCCGATGTCGCGCAAGTTGTGCAACAGCCGGATTAGGCGTTCGCTGTCGCGTGGATGAAGTCCGATCGAAGGCTCGTCCAAAACGTAAAGGGCGCCGACCAGGGAGGAACCGAGATTGGTGGCCAGTTGAATGCGCTGGGCTTCGCCGCCCGAAAGCGTCGAGCCGAGCCGGTCAAGTGTTAAGTAGTCCAGGCCGACGTCCAGCAGGAATCGCAAGCGGCGGCGAATTTCGTGGAGGATGCGATCCGCGATGGCCGTCTGTTCAGTCGAAAGCTCGAGTGCTTCGAAAAAGTTCGCCGCGTCTTTGATAGAAAGCGCGCAAATTTCCGGCAAGGTGCGATCGCCGACGCGCACATCGCGCGCCTCTTGTCGCAGACGCCCACCGCCACAGTCAGGACACAGCGTGTAGCCCCGGTACTTCGAAAGGAACACACGTATGTGCAGCTTGTACTTCTTGGTCTCCAGCCATTCGAAGAATCCCTGGATGCCGCTCCAGTCGCCTTTGCCCTCAATAATGGCTCGCTGCTGGCCGCGCGGCAGCTGGCTGAAGGGAACGTCCATACGAATTTTTTCGGAACGGGAGAAATCCTTCAGCTCGTCGCGGGCCCAATCGAACTGAGGTTTTGTCCATGGTTCGATGGCGCCTTCCTTCAGGGTAAGTCCCGGATTAGGAATGACGAGATCGAGGTCGAGGCCTATGGTGTTTCCGAACCCCTGGCAAACCGGGCAGGCGCCGAACGGACTGTTGAAACTGAAGAGACGCGGTTCAGGTCGCGCGTACACAGTCCCGTCATACTTGCATTCGAAAGCTTCCGAGAAGCGCATTCGCCGCGCGTCGGCATCGGCGGTTACTATGACCGCCTGTCCGTGGCCTTGCTGGAAACATGTCTCCAGCGAATCTACCAGACGCTCGCGCAGGTCAGGGCGCGCCGTCAGGCGATCCATCAAAACGTAAACATTTTCAAAGCCATCGCGTGTGTAATCATCGGGCGAGCTTAGATCTATTTGTTGTCCGTCATGGTAAAGCCGCGTGAAGCCGCGCTGCATCAGGCTCATCGCGTGCGCTACGATGACCTGGCGGGGTGTCGGGGCGACAGGACGACGGTGCGACTTTCCCTTTTCCTGCTTAGCCCTTCCCGGTTTCCCGGAGGTTCCGTCTCCATTCGGTTGGATGTAAAGGCCGGCGCCGGCAGGAAACAGCACATAAAAGCGCGTGCCCTCCGCGAACGTGGCGAGGATCTCCTCAGCCGCGGATTCAGGGGAATCGCGCTGAACCTCGCGACCGCAAACGCGACAGATCGTCGTGCCCACGCGCGCGTAGAGCAGCCGCAGGTAATCGTATATTTCCGTCTGAGTGCCCACTGTCGAACGTGGGTTGCGCGTCGAGTTCTTTTGCCGGATAGCAATCGCAGGCGCAATACCGCGCACCTCGTCCACATCAGGCTTGTCCATGCGCTCGAGAAACTGCCGCGCATAAGCTGACAAAGATTCAACGTAGCGGCGCTGGCCCTCGGCGTAGGTTGTGTCGAATGCAAGGGAAGACTTGCCCGACCCACTGACCCCGGTTACCACTGTCATCTGGTTGATAGGGATCGAGAACGAGATGTTCTTGAGGTTATTGACCCTGGCCCCACGAACTTCGATAGCTTCTTCTGGCATGTCCTTATAAAGATGCGCCTGGGCACACGGATCGGAATTTGAGGCCCTTCGCAAAATTCAAATAATACCTCGATTCGCAGCAGATGAGAAACGTGTAGCGCAATAAATTAGTTCTCGCGTACTCCCTCCCTCTGGAAGGGTTGAGGAGGGCCTGGCGTGTCAGCTCCGCCACAAGAAATACGCGCGGCCTCGATGGCCGCGCGTCGTTCCGATGAGGTCATTTTAACCTTGGGAGTAGAATCATCCGCCCATATCATTTTAGGTCAAAGGATTAGGTGTGCTGAGTTCAAGCGTTCAAAAACGGCGCGCGGCCATCGAGGCCGCGCGTAATGAAATGTTGACTGATTCGCCGCAGGCCCTCCCCTTAATCCCCTCCCAGTGGGAGGGGAATATAAAAAAGGAAATTGAAGTTAGGGCACTAGTGCAACCTGTTAGTTCGCGGTCTACGCGTGTCGGCCCAGTTCTTAACTCGCGCCGCAAACTAACAGTTTGCGTTACATTTGACACGCGCGCTATCCATGCTCAACAATGCGCTCGATATGAAGGCGCCGAGATTTCTCTTGCGCGGATTCCGCAGGCCAAGTGAGGTCGCATCTTTCGCTCTGGGTAAACTCGAGCGTGAAGTGCTGAACGAAGCGTGGCTCCGGGGCGAGGCCAGCGTGCGCGACATTCACTCGGCATTCGATGGACGTGTCGCCTATACGACGTTGATGACCACGCTCGACCGTCTATACAAGAAGGGATTACTTGCCAGGCGAAAAGATGGCCGCGCGTTTCTTTATGCGCCAACAGTTTCGCGCCATGAATTTGAACAGGGGATCCGCGAAGACGTGGTGGATGGATTGCTGGGTCGGGGCGCAGAAGGGGTCGAACCAGTGTTGGCATGTATTGTCGACGCCGTTAGCGAGCGCGACCGCGAACTACTGGATGAACTTGACCGGTTGATTAAGCAGAAGCGTCGAGAGTTAAGAACGAAGAGCTGAAGAAGAATGTTTGTGCTATTGGGCATTGCTACTTTGCTTGCGGCTCTGCTGACCTTCAACAGTATGGCAGCGATGTCGCTGGCGGCTTTGTGGCGCGTCGTGGGCGGGCTCACGCGCTCCTGGTCTGCCGCCAGACGGGCGAAAATTATTTTTGGCCTGCGTAGTTTCCCTGCGGTACTGGCCATCCTGCTGGTCAGCCTGTTTCTCCTGCCGGCGTATCTGACTTATGAGCCTCGTACCACAACGGAAAATGTTAGTTTCAAGCTCGCGTTGCTGGCCGTGATCTCTTTAATTGGAATCGGACTTGCCCTCTTTCGCGGCTTCGCAGCCTGGCGGGCCACCAGGAGTTTGACGAAGGACTGGTTGGCGCATGGCGAACCCATTAGCATCAAGGGAATTAATGTGGCCGCCTACAGCATCGAACATCCATTTCCCATAATCGCGATTGTGGGTGTCTTCCGGCCCCGGTTGTTCATCGCCCGGCGCGTGCTGGACGCTTTAAGGAATGCGGAAATAGCCGCCGCTACGGCGCACGAATGCGGTCATCTGGTCGCGCGCGACAACCTGAAGCGTGGCTTATTGAGGGCTTGCCGGGACGCGTTGCTAATCGTTCCCTGTGGTCGTTCGTTGGATCTGGCGTGGGCTGAAGCTGCGGAAATCGCGGCGGATGAGTACGCTGCTAAAGCCGGGCGCGCCGCGCCACTGGATCTCGCCGCTGCACTGGTAAAGATTGCCCGGATGATTCCTGAGGGTGCCAGGCCGACTATGCCCGCAGGCGCCTTCCTGGTTGACGATTACGGCGGAGTGATGAGCCGCGTGCGGCGGTTGGTGCGCCTCACTGAGGTTAATTGGCCGGAACGAAAAGACGCCAGGTCGAAATTATTGAGCTGGGCCTTCGCTTCTTTGTTGGTTATGGGATTGGCAGCCCTTGCGACAAATGCCCGCGTGCTGCTCGCGGCGCACTCCGCGATCGAACGAGTGATTTACCTGCTTACTTAGATCCGCGCCCAAGCCTCTCTATTGAAAAAACCGGTTGCAGTCGCCACGAGCCGCGAATCTTGCTCGCCTCACCGTCCCTTTTCATTCCGCGAGCGCTCGACGCGTGGCAATAATCCTTCGTGTTCTGTGCGCCACCCAGGAAAACATATCCCCTGACAACCACCGGAACGGGCTTGCGAAGGATGCACTGGTCGCCCTTGCATCCCGCTTGCCTAACCAAGTTCCACAATTGGCGGCGTACCTTGCAGTGCTGCTCGCCGGGCGGAATTTCGATCACCACATGATCCGTGTTCCAATCAGGAGTGGCGCCCAGTTCGGCCTGCATGTCATGGTCCCCATCTCGTTCAAACCGCGCGCCCAGCAGATAAGCACGCAGCGTAACCGCAACTGTTTCGACTGATGGAATGGGCGCATCGGCGGGAATCACTTCCGGCACTTTGGCATCGAGGGAACAAGTGAGCGCGTACCACTCGTCGATGGAGATTCGTTTGCCTGCCGCGTAGTTTGTATACGAAGCGCCGTCGGCAATAGTACGTGTCTTTACCGCCTTGCGAACTTTGTTCTTATTTTCCCAGGAGCAATCGTCCGGTTTGCGTTGGGCGCCGGCATTGACAACAAACGACATGATTAGCGCGAGCGAAAAAATAATTAGTCTGGTGTTCTTCATAAGCGTACCCTTCGAGGTTGTGCATTATCAAACTGATGAAAAAGGGATACGATCTACGAAATGCCACGAAGCAGCACAAAGCCACACGAAAAAAGAAGCTCGCTTCGTGTGATTTAGTGTTACTTCGTGTCTCTTCGTGGATTCTGCCGCATTGTTCTTGAGTGATGCTCTTCGTTTCCAGTAGCCCGCTAGAACTTCAGCCGCGCCTGGAACTGAAACGTTCGGCCCGGATCGACATTCGCCACACCCGTCAAGGTCTGACCGAACGTTACGTTTGGGATTCCGCTGGCGGCGTTGCCAAAAGTCCCGTTGCGCCCGATCGTGTTGGCATGATTGAAAACGTTTAAACCCTCGCCGCGCACGCTGAACCGCACGCGCTCAGTCAGCCGAAACTCGCGCTCCAGAAATAGCGAGAAATCGTAAAGCGCGTTGCCGCGTCCGGTGTTTCTGCCAATCACGCTGCCGTTGATTACCGGACGATCGACGTTTGCGCCGTCGCCATTATTGTCGACTCCGGTGACAATGTTGAATGGCCGCGCCGAAGCCAGCGTGGCCAGTCCGCCGAAGACGAAGCTTTGCGGCAGTCTCCACCACCCACTAATGGCGGCGCGATGCCTTTGATCCAGGACACTGTCGCCACGCTCAAATGCGCCCAACTGATTTGAATCGTTCGCATCTCCGCCGGGCGCGTCGGGCTCCACAGTATTAATAGTATGCGAATAAGTGTAACTGGCCAGAGCTGAAAAGTTTTGGCTGAAGCGCTTGTTTAGATTCAACTGCATGCCGTTGTAAACGCTTTCGCCCTGGTTCACTACCACCAGGATGCGGCGGTAGCCGTTATTGACCGGCGTGATTGGCCGCGTCGCGTCGGCCGCCGCGGCGCTGCGTGTCTGACCGGGCGCTGTCCTGACAAAAGGCGCTGGCGAGTTCAGATCGAGCGTGCGGTCGATGCCGATTGTATGTTGCCAGACGTAGTCAACGCTAAAGATCCACTTGGAAGCCAACTCGCGCTCAAAGCCGGCGGTTCCCAGTTGCGTATAGGGATTCAGGAGTTTGTCGGGATAGCCTTTCAACTTCGTGACATCCAAAAATTGGCTGTAGTAAGCTGCGCGGCCCGGTCTAATAGTAATGTTGCGCGCCGGCAAGACGGCGCCGGCCGGAAATGCGGCCAGCGGCGCCAGCAAAGTCGGGAAGCCGAACTGCCCTGGCTGCACGCTGAAGGTGAAGACGCCAGTTGGCCCACCAAGCGCAAAAGATGCTTCGGTGTTCGCCTTTATCTCGGAGTAATAAATGCCATAGCTGGCGCGCAGAATTGTTTTGCCATCACCGCCGCAGTTGTAGGCAAAGCCAAGCCTCGGGCCAAAGTTATTCTTGTCGTCGGTATAGGTCTGCCGATCATAGCGCAGCCCAAGGTTCAGAGTTAGATCCTTGCGCACCTTCCAATCATCCTGCGCAAAGGCTGACAATAACCACTCACCAACATTGTAGGTTGCGTTGCCGAAGCTCTGCGTGAAAGTCTGCACGTCCGCCAGCGTCAGCGTCGAAGTTGGCTGGCAGACGATCGCCGCGGGCGGCACGGTGCAGCCGGCGTTCGCCTTGAACGTGAACTGGCCCAGAAGAAATCCCGATCCAAACTCCTGGCCGTAACCGCCGGAGGAAGAGTGGGCCGCGTCACCACCAAATCTGAAGTAGTGTTTGCCGCGTGTGTACGACAGCGTATCGGCGAGCTGAAACTGATGATTCGTTAACAGGGCTATGCGCGAGTCGCCTTCGGTGGAGGCGACGTTGCCGGTGCGCACGAGCTGGATTGACGAAACAACCGGATCGAAACGCGTGATGGGCGAACCATTCTGGAACTGAAAACGAGCTTCGTTCACCAAAGAAGAATTGATGATCGCGGTTTCCGAGGCCTGGAAAGCGTAAGCGCGGCGACCGAAGGTACGCGCCGCGGTTGGCAACGTGTTGTTACCGACTGCGTCCTGCGGATTGGTATCAAAGAAATTGTCGAAGTTGAAACGCCCAGTCAAAGTGTGGCGGCTATTAATTTGATGATCGACGCGTCCCATTACCAACTCCTGGTGATAGACGCCGCGAAAAACTCCGGGCGCCAGCCTGGTCGTAATTATTGAGTCGCGCTTCTGATCGTTGTATTCGCCGGCCACCAGGAAGTGAGTTCGATTGGCAACGATAGGTCCCGAGAAAACACCACTGACCTGGGCTAACTGATCGGGAGTGCGCTGGCTCAAAGTCGATCCCGGCGAACGCGCTTGCATCCCGGGCGGGCGCCAGAGGCCGATGAAGTCACCGTGATATTCGTTGGTGCCGGATTTCGTAACGAGATTTACGGCGCCGCCGGCGTTGCGGCCGTACTCGGCGGAGACACTATTGGTAAGCACCGTGAATTCCTGCAACGCCGACAGAGGAATGTTCGTGAAGATGGTCTGCCGCCCCCACGAATCATCGCCCGTGCTGCCATCGATCTCGTACGTCGTCTGCCGGCGGCCGCTGCCGTTTGTAATGAAAAGAAAATTGTTCAGAAAAAGATCGCCGGTCCCACGCGCCGATCGCACTGCCGAGTTGGGCAGGACCAAATAGGTTGTCTTGCGGCCGAGTACCGGCGTCTCCTCTATCTTCTGACTATCAAGACGCAGGCCCAGTTGGGCGGAGTCTGTACGCACTTTGTCTGCGCCAACAACTACGACGTCTACCTTGTCAGGTCCAGCCGGCTCCAGGGGAACGTTGATATTCGCCGTTTCATTTGCCCGCAATTCACTAATGATCCGTCCCTCGATTGCGAAGCCGGGAGACGTGACTACGAGCCTATAAGATCCCGTTAGCGGCAAGCCGGTGATCACGAAATAACCGTTTGCATCGCTTTGCGTCTCGCGGCGCCTGCCGGTCTGCTCGTTTGTAAGAACAAGCTGCGCGCCCGAAATAGCAGAACCATTTGGGTCCACAACCTGGCCGCGCACGGTGGCTGTGCCCGGAGTTTGGGCACAGAGCATTTGAACTAATAACAGGACGATCAGAATCACTCCGCCGGCGCTGGCCATGCGTAGTGAAAAGCCTTTCCCGGATTTGCTCGGGCGCCACCGCGCGATGCTTCGGATACTAGCCATACTTCTTACTAAATAATTCTTAGTTCATTTGTTTGACCGCCGGGAGGGAACCCGCTTTGGACAGAAAGAGGAGTCTAACGATGACACTCAATTACTACCAGCGACCGTAGTGATGCGTATGATGATGCACTTTGAAGACTTGCCCTTAGTGACAACGAGCGGTCCCATGAGGTGAGTATCCCGACGAGTCGGGATACTCACCTCATTTGGACCGCACCTCCGCAATGCAATGGGGCGAACTGCCCTAGCACCTGGTGATGGGATCGTTACCCGCTGGGACCCTTATTCGATCGCCCGACAGGCGCCGCAGTTGCGCTGGTGGCACTCAAGGTCCGGGGCATGTCATTCAACGGGAATTCGGGGAAGGATAGATCGGGTTGAAACAGGCGGTCGCGCCTGACCATATAGAAACGCATCGCTACCACCAGGATCCCAAGCGCTAAGCCGATCCAGATAACCGCCCAGACGACCGCGGGCAAACCGGTGGCGTTAGCCATGTTCACTGCGTCAGTCGGCACGCTGGTATTGAAAGGCGACGATAGGAAGAAGACCGTTTTTAGATCGAGTAGGGCGTTCAGAATACATTGCACCGCCAGCAGACTCACAAAAAACATGGCGAACCTTGGCTTAGTGAATCTCGCGACCGCGAACAGGCCCAGCGACAAGAGAACTCCCGCCAGCAGTGTAAAAGGCACGCCGGAAAGCGTCCCTGCCGAGCCCGCCATCAAGGGCTTGATCAATCCAAAGATTAGGGTCAAGGCAAAGATCAGTACTGCGGAGCCGAGCAGCACTATGCGCGCGGCGACAGCGCGACGAATCAGGATCAAAAGCAATGCGCCGTAGGCCATCGCGCCAAGATAACCGGCGCTGGCCACAAACATCTGGGCAAACCTACCGCCCTGAGTCGTGTAGGTTTCGCCGCTCGCGTTCATCGCCACGCTGAGACTCGCGACCGAGTTGCCAGTCAAGAGGGCAGCGATTGCATGTCCGCCTTCGTGGATAAAAGTGACGAAGATGCGGAAGGGATACGTCAGAATCTCAGCGAAGGGAATAAACCAGAGCGCGATGGAAAGAGCTGCGGCTAACAGCAGCGTCATCGCCTGTGGCCGGGCATCTGGTGAAATTCTTGTCCTCATTTGCAAACCTCCGCGCATCGAGCTGTGTTCGCGTGCATTTCTGCTCCACGTTTAGAAGCGGGCTACTGCCCGCTCCGTCGGGCGGTAGCCCGACTCTAAACCCAGACTCGAAACGAGCCACGCTTCTGAGGGGTATACGCTAACCACCGCGTTCGTGTTCCAGTTCCGCTTCGAGCGTTCGCAGGGCCTTTTGCAGCATTTCGCGATGCCTTGGGTTGGTGGCGATCTCCAGTTGTTGCAGCGTTCGCCCGCGCGACATTTTCAGGGACGCGATTCGTTCACGGCGGGCCCGCGCTTCCGGCGAGTTATCCTGGCGGTTGCCGGGCAGCTCTGACGGGCGGTCCGTCGCCGCTTCCTGTTGGGCTTCGACGCTTTTGCTTTCCCAACCTCTAGCCATTTTTCTGGATCGCTCTTCAGGCTATGGTGCCGTCCTTAACTACAGCGTTTTTCGGCACGATGATTATCCGGTCACGTATGTAGTAGCTGCCGTTTTCACCGTCGGCGTTTTCGATTCCGGCTTCATTAACCAGACGCACACCGGCACCAATACGCGCATTCTTGTCGATGATCGCTCGATTGATTACAGAGCCTTCGCCGATACCCACGCCCGGCCGGCCGGCAGCGTGATCCTGCGCCATCTCTTCCAGCGACTGGTAATAATCAGCGCCCATCACGTACGAGGCATCGATCTTTGTTCCGGCTCCGATACGGCTGCGCAATCCTATGATGGAGCCGTTAATTGTTGCGCTATTTATGATGCAGCCATCGCTGAGGATGGAGTCGCGTATCTCGCACTCATGAATTTTTGAAGGTGGCAGATAACGTGCGCGAGTGAACACCGGCGCTTCCGCATCGAACAGGTTGAAAGGCGGGATCGCCGTAGTCATGGCGAGGTTTGCCTTGTAGAACGCGGCTATGGTTCCAATGTCTTCCCAGTAGCCGTCAAACATAAACGCCTGCACGTTGGCGGAGTTGATCGATGCCGGGATAACTTCGCGCCCGAAATCCAATCGCGTTCCGTCTTCCTTAAGTAGCTGGCCCAGTTTTTCGTACTTGAAAACGTAGATCCCCATCGAAGCCAGAAACGGCCGGGCCGCTGCTTGTTCGGCATCGAGGCCCAGGCTGGTGGTATCGACGCGCATTGCCTCCAGCGCTTCGCCTTTGGGTTTCTCGCGAAACTCGATGATGCGGCCGGTGCTGTCAGTCTTGAGCAAACCAAAGTCCGACGCTGCCTGCAGTGAACAGGGAATGACCGAGACAGTCACATCAGCCTCGCTTTCGTAGTGACGCTTGAGGAACTCGCGATAGTCCATGCGATAGAGATGATCCCCGGAAAGAATCAGCAGCGTGTCTATGCCCCAATCGTTGATGTGTGGCAACACCTGGCGCACCGCATCGGCAGTGCCCTGGAACCACTGCGGACTCTCGGGCGTTTGCTCGGCTGCCAGAATCTCGACGAAGGCTTCGGCAAAAGGCGAAAAGCGATAGGTCTGGGCGATATGGCGATTGAGCGAGGCTGAGTTATGCTGGGTCAGCACAAAGATTCTGATGACATCCGAATTGATGCAATTGGAAATAGGAACGTCAACCAGACGGTATTTTCCGCCCAGTGGTACAGCGGGCTTCGAGCGTTGCGCGGTCAACGGAAACAAGCGCGTGCCCGCGCCGCCGCCGAGAATCACAGCCAGGATGTTACGTTTTTGGGGCATTGGGACTGCGGCGAGGATAGACGGAAAGTGCGCGGAGTTTCAAGGGTGATCAAGCCCATTATGGGAACCACCGTTTCGGCTTATGAGTCCCGCTGCCAAAACGAGAGCCACCAAAAATGCTGCCGACTCCACAAGGCTTCCGGTCATCGAAAGCAGTTCTTTGTCGAGTAGCTGGGATAGCACTAAGGTCACAATGATAATGATTGAGGCTGCTGCAACCTTAGTTCGATCCTTCCAATTTGTCCCTCTCAAGAAGAGGAAAGAAGGTATTGAGAAGACTAGAGCTCCAAGTAGCTTGATGATCGCAATACCGGTGATCGCTGATGGCCAGAAAGGTGGCGTAGGGGGGATAAGCGCCCTAAGAATGGAGTCGCTCCACCGCCAAAGCGCGCCGCCGGTGATAAAACCGAAGGTCATGTAGACGGCGCGACGTCTTTGTTGCTCTTTGCTTTGTGCCACGCTTTGTCTAGAGAGCTCAGCATTCACTCTTTCTATCTCACCCTGCATTGTCTCTTGATGCTGTTTCAAACTCTTAATTTCAGCATCACGCTCGTCTACAACAGCTTCGGCAGCACGACGACGACCCTCTTCTACCTCTCTTGCCCCTTCGACCCGAGTCCGTTCAACCTGCAGTGCGCTCATCTGCTCTTCTCGACTTGAAGCAAGAAACTTGTGAAGCTCAAGCGACACCTGCGGTATATCTGAACGTCTGTATCGTTTCCCTTGAAGAGTTTTGAGCTTTATGTAGTCAAATGCCCTGACAAGTTGATCGGTCGGCGTTGCCATTACGTCCTCGTGATACTCAGCCATCAACGTCAATTCGCTCGCTTCAAAAACCGGTTCCATTGGAAACACCTGTTCCGACAACATCGCGGAAAATGCGTCCACCAACGTCCCTTCTTCTGCGGGCGATGTTAGGAACGGCGAGATGCTATGCAGGAACCCAATCAGCGAGAAGCAAAACACTGTATCCGTTACTGCGAGCTTAACAGCAGCTTCTGCAAGCGACCGATCTCTCGTCAGAAACCAAGTCTTTGGATTCTTTAGGCGTTCATCACAAATCAGAACATAATGGGAGACATCATGGTTGAGCACGGCTTCTGATTTCGCAAAACCACGGCTGACCTCAGCGGCTTCGTTTAAGACTTGGCCTATGCGCCCAAAGTCTTTGCCGTCGGTTATCTCATCCTCAGTGCGGTCGTCCAATGTTATTTTCCATCGTCGCTGCAATGTGTCTTCAAGGAAGTCGAAGGGCTCAAGAAATGCTGCAGGAGTAAGCGAACTATTTGATTCTCTTGCCTGCAAGAATCCTCGAAGGAATTGGTCATCTGTGCGCTTGAAGAGTTCATCGGGAACCTTGTCCAGAATCTTTTCAATCATGACTCGGCGGTCGGCGGCAACTCGTCGAGTCTCGTTTAGAGTTGCTCGGGTTACTCGAAGCTCTATTCCTATTCGAGTGGCAATGCCCACCATCTCATCAAAGAGAGCCGCGCTATCTTCTGGATGTAGAACGCCGATGATAAGGACATTCGAATCGAGATAGAACGTAGCTCCTGCAAATGCGTGATCATTCAATGGATTAAACCCGCGATCCTCCAAGCCCAGAAGTTGGGCGAAATAGTATCCTTGGGTTAAGTAAAACTTGAGTCTTTCGTCGTCGGGGTCAGAGCTCTTGAGGAACAGGTAGCAACGAGCGTGAAGCGACTCAATGGCCGTTGAGGATAGATGTTTTCCTTGAATCGCCGCATTGAAAGCTGAGGCCGTATCTAAGGAGCGCATCAATGTTTCATGGCTTATATGTCCGGTAACGTTCTTCGCGATGACCTGACCGTAACGGGCGAAGCACTCGAGAATGAAGGTTCTGCATACCTCAATTCCTAACTCTTTTGGACAAGCATCGCCAATGTCTCTTAGCATGTTTGTTAGAACGGAGTTGAATAGCGGCTCAGCCGAACCGATGAGGCTGCCGAGTTCGGTCTTGCCCTGCTCACTTAAATAGTAGGCATGTCGCTCTCGTAAAAGCGTGCTCTCTACTTTTGAGTGTTGCGCAAGCCTTCGAATGGCTTCTTGTATCGGCTGTATTCGAATCTCGGGGGCGTTCGGGCCGAATTTTAGATTCTCTTGGATATGCCCAATTCTAAACGGATCGGCCTCGCTGCTACCAATCAAGGCTCCGAGTACTACACGATCCAATACGCGTTCTCTGAGAGGGATAACTTCGGAGGAGTAGCGCAGCAAAGAGGAATAAACTACCTGGCGCTTTTCATCGATTGATAGGGGAGGAAGGGCTGACATACTAATGGTCGTGGGTTAAGGGCTGCCGATCAATACCTGGTCGCGGCGCCGCTGTTGCTTTTGACACCGGCGGCTTCCTGCGCGATCTTCACGCCCACGCTGGCGCCGATGCGTGTAGCACCTGCCTCGACCATCTTTCGCGCGTCGTCCAAACCTTTGACACCGCCAGAAGCTTTTACGCCCAACTCAGAACCGACAGTGCGACGCATTAAGGCAATATCCGCAACGGTCGCCCCGCCCTTGGAAAAGCCGGTCGATGTTTTGACGAAATCGGCGCCGGCCTTTTTAGCCGCCAAACATGCGCGCACTTTTTCGTCATCAGTTAACAGGGCGGTCTCGATAATAACTTTGCACGTCACGCCAGCTTCATGGGCCACTTCCACTACTGATCGAATGTCGTGCTCGACCAGGCAATCGTCGTTGCTTTTAAGCGCGCCTATGTTGATGACCATGTCGACTTCGCGCGCGCCGTCAAAGATCGCCCGCCGTGCCTCGTAAGCCTTCACGTCAGGCAGGGTCGCGCCCAGGGGAAAACCAATCACAGTGCAAACGGGAACGCCACTGCCGCGAAGATGGCAAGCGGCCGCCTGCACCCAGGTAGGATTTACGCATACGGATGCGAAATCAAAACGTGCAGCTTCCTCGCAAAGTATTCGGATATCGTTTTCGGTAGCTTCCGGTTTCAGCAGAGTATGATCGATTAAGCTGGCCCAGTCTCTTGCCGAACCCGCCTGTCCCAGCACCAGTCCGATGCGCGACGCGCCCGCGTCAACCACACGGTGCATTCGCTCCGGGCAGCGATTGAAGCATTCGGATGTGCAGCCGCAAAGAGCTGCCTGATCCGGGCCCTCGCCATTCAGACGCGAGACGATAACGTCCGTAATCTGCTCAACCAGTTGTTCCAGGTCGCCGTTGTTGGAGTAGGGCATCGTAAGATTACCAGCTCGGTTGAATCGGCTTCGGAATGAAGCTATGACCTGACTGTATTCTATCACGCCGCCGGAAGGTCGTCTTTCTCGGCGAGATCGGTTAGCAGGGTGCGCGGCTTCGCCGCCTGATGTGCGGTGGTGGCTCCGCCCCACCGCCAGGGATGCAGAATTATTTTGGGGCTATGCCCCGGGTGGGGCGTAGCCCCAACAAGCCTTTGGATTGGACGGAAGGTCGGAGACCTTCCGCACATCGGGCGGCATAGCCGCAAACGATGTCCCGGAGAAAACCGAGTGATCACTACTACTTCGCTCTGGCCGGTACTTCCCAGAGCAGCGCTGTATCTTTTCGCGCGCCCGTTACCATTGTGCGGCCGTCAGAACTGAACGCTACCGGATAGCGCGCTTCGCTCAAAGTCGCCAGCAGTGCTCCGGTGGCAGCGTCCCAGAGCATCACTCCTTTATCATTACTGGTAGCCAGTATCGATCCCTCAGGATTGAATATCACGGAGACGGATTTGTCTCCCGTGGACGGCAACGTCACTTTTACTTCGCCAGTCTCGACGTTCCAGATTCTCCCGGCTGACTGCTTGTCACTTGAGGCGATCGCGAGCCATCGCCCGTCGGGAGTGAAGGTCGCATCCGTGGTTCCGCTTTTCGGCAGTTTGAATTTCAGTTCGGCGGTCTTCGTGTCCCACAACCTCGTGTCCCCGAGAAAGAACGTCGCTAAATACTTGCTGTCAGGGCTGAACTCAAAACTCTTCATCAGGTTTTCAACATAGCCTTTCGGCGCAACCTTTCCCTGGAGCTGTCCGGTCTCCATGTCCCAAAGCTTCATGCCGCCCTCTTGTTCTACGGTTAGGAGCCTGGTGCTATCAGGACTAAAACCGGCGCGATAGATACGTTCATTATTGGTGATGTCGGTCTTCAACTTTCCTGTCGACGCATCCCAAATCTTTGCCGATTTGTCTCCATTGATAGTGAAAATCCAGCGGCCGTCCGAGCTGAAACCAGTCAGCAGGACGAGCCAATGCGGAGTGCTGCTCCTGGGGAAGAAAATTCCTTTCAGGATTTCCTTCGTCACGCTGCTGGTCGTGTTGTGATTCAGCTCGAATAGCTGTCGCGCGGTCGCTACATCCCACACCGCCACCAGATCGTCTTCCTTTTCGGAGAGCACAGTCTTGCCGTCGGGACTGAACGCCACTGGGCCGAACTCTTCCTCGTATGACATGCCGGCTTTGAATCTTGTCTCCAGGTTTCGTTTGCGTCCCGCCAACGTTGCCCTTTCCTGCCACGTTTTCACGTCCCAGAGCTTCACGCTCTTGTCCAGATAGTCGCGCGTAGCCGCTGTTTGTCCGTCAGGACTAAACGAAAAACCGCTGATTCCTTCCGAGCCTGCTTTGAGCTTGGCCTTCAACTCGCCTGTTTCCGTGTCCCAGATGGTAATCGTCCTGTTTATGCCGCTCATGGCGACCAGATGATTGTCGGGACTGAAGGTAATCAGAGCCTTCCGTCCGATGAACCTCGACGGGCCTTTGTAGTCTGGAAGCTTCGCCTTCAAGCGTAGGGGCAGCTTGTCGGCTGATTGAGTGGCGACAGTCGCGGGTTGCCCCTGGGCAAACAATGACCCGCTCGGTGCAATTGAGCTAGCGGCCGAAACTATCGCAAGACTCAAATGCAGAAAAAAACTTCGATACATTCTGTTACCCATCTTCTTTCCTCTGGTATTAAATGAGGAACTTAGTTTCCGGTTGGGAGGCCAACAAGCCGGTTTGTGACAGTTCCGCTTCTGCCATATGACTCTCTGGCTTAACGGATCCTGCCTGGGGGGAGCTCAACGCTGGTACTGGCGTTCGATCGCTTCAATCTTGGAAACCCTCTTGCGGTGACGGTCTTCGCTAAGCTCCGTGGATAGCCAGGCCCGAACAATGTCGCGCATTTCCTTACTGCCGACTGTTTTGCTGCCCAGCGTCAGAACGTTAGCGTCGTTGTGTTCGCGCGAATTGCGCGCCACCTCGACCGAATAGCAAGCGGCAGCGCGCACTCCAGGAACTTTGTTGGCGGTCATTGCGCTGCCTACTCCCGCGCCGTCAATAATGATTCCCAAGTCTGCGGTGCCTTCCGCCACCGCGCGCGCGACGGCATGGGCGAAGTCGGGATAGTCAACGGCGTCTTCAGAGTTGGTGCCGAAGTCATGAACGCGGTGGCCCATCTCAGTCAGAAAGGCTTTCAGCTCCTCTTTCATTTTGAAGCCGCCATGATCCGCGCCCACGGCGATCATTCTCGAAGTCTTCGAGCCACTTCGGTGCGCACGATAAACCAGTTGAATCTGCCGCTCGCTGACGATGTCCGCGGCCAGCGGCGTCAGGCGAGCGCCCTCGGCGATGCGCAACACAGATCCTTTTTCCAGATCGCGCAGATCGTCTTCGGTAATGACCCGCTTCGATGATTCATCGCGCGTGATGGCTGCTTGCGCCCCTGGCGAATTCCTGGGGGCAATATCCCTGAAGCGGCTGGTTGGCGGAGGGGCGGGTGCGGATGCGCTTTCAACGCTTTCCCCTTTGGCGGGAACGGCTTTGTTGAGCACATCGCGCACCAAGGCTCGAATGCGATCGCGGGTTGCTTGATTTTCAGGCATCTTCTTTGTTCGACAAACTTCAGTTTGTCGTTCAGTTCCGCGGTTCGTCAACGAGACTCAAAGGCAACGCTCAACGACAAACTGAAGTTTGTCGGACAGTCAGGCAAGCGAATCGTCGCGCAGATCGAGCAAGCGACCGGCGACGGCGATAACTTTCCCATCGCGCAGTTTGAAATCCACCCGGCCCACGTAAATGCCGCTTCTGCCCACCTGGTAAATGATCGTGTCGTTGCCGGATGGCTGCTTTGTTACCACCGGCTGTTCCATGAAAGTGTGCGTGTGTCCGCTGGCTATGAAATCTATGCCATCAACTTGTGATGCCACCTGCGTGTCCCCTACCTGGCCGCCCTGGGGTTGAGGGTAGAACCCGAGATGGGACATCCCCACCACCAGACTGCAGCGTTCCTTACCGCGCAAGACTTTTACCACTCCGCTGGCCATCTTCACCGGGTCAAGATACTTCACGCCTTTGAAGTTCTCGGGTGTGATCAGGTTCACAGGACTAATCCCCAGGCCAAACAGCCCCACGCGCACGCCGCCGAGGACACGTACGACGTAAGGCTTTACTCGTTTTTCCAGAGGCGTACCGCTAACGTCGTAGTTGGCCGATACGAAATCGAAGGTGGCAAACTTCATCGCGGCCACCAGCCCGTCAACCCCGTTGTCAAAATCGTGATTGCCTAAAGTCCCGACGTCGTATCCGATCATGGACATGGACTTGTATTCGACTTCGCCCTTGTAGAAATTGAAGTAGGGAGTTCCCTGAAACACGTCGCCCGCGTCGATCATCAACGTGTTTCGGTTCTCTTTGCGCACCCGCTTCACCAGGGTGGCCCGGCGGGCCACGCCGCCTTTGCCGGCGTACATCCGGTCGTTCTCCGCTATGGGATCGATCTGAGAGTGCGTGTCGTTGGTGTGCAAGATTGTGATAAGAGTTTCGCCAGATTTTGGATCCAGGAGGGGAGCGGCGATCGCCGACCAGCGCGGAGCAGAGAACAGTTGCGGCGCAGAACGAGGTAGGGAAAGCGCCAATCCGCCGGCTAACGAAGTGTTTAGAAATTCTCGCCGGCTAATCATTGGGGTCGCACCTCCTCGGTCACCGCTGAGTTTGCCTTATCGAACCGGTACCGGCCATCGGAGGGCGGCTTGATATCGCGACCGGCAGCTGTTTCGGCTTTGACATAGTCGATGATGACGTCACGAATCGTGAACCCGAGCGGCTTGATCGTCTTTGCCTGTTGCAACACTGCGTAGTCGCCTTTGACCTTCAGAAGATAGTCGATGCATATGACAGTATAGATTGCCGCCGGATCGATATCTTTTTCCTTACCATCGATCAAAAGCCGCGCGCTCTCCAACTCATTCTTCTTGTCGGCGTTAATTCGATAAGTGACTCGCGCGCCGGATTGCGCGTCGCGAGTTGCGACCACGACCTTGAGCAGATCCAGCAACTGAGCGCCCGTCAGTTCAAATGCGACCAGTGAATTCTCGAAAGGCAGCAGCTCAAAGATGTCGCGCGTGCGCAGGTCGCCTTCAGCGATCGCGTTTTTCCGCAGACCTCCGCCGTTGGTCACTGCCAGGGCAACCGGTTTGCCCAGCTTCAAACTCGCTTGAACGCGAATTCCGTCGGTAACAAAACTCCCGAGTGAGCCGGCGCCGATGCTGCCTTTTTTTAGATCGCCTTTCAATTTGCCGATCACCAGATCGAGGGCCCGCACCTTCGGTGCGTATGCGCCCAGCATCTTGTCAACCGAGGCATCGTCGGGAGTCGTCGCGTCAACCACCCGTTCAGTGACGCGAGCGTGAATATTCGCCGGTGTGGGCGTAGCCGTCGCGGCGGATCGCGGCGCCGTCTGGGCCAACGCTGACTGGGAGCCGGCAGTTATACAAAGCAGCAACGCGCAGCTAAGCAGGGCGAGTTTGGCTCTTGGCACTGGCATGGTTCCTTCCTGATAGGAGCGAAAATATAACACGCTGGATCCCAAACTCGATTGACCTGTAGCGGGAGCTTCAATAGTATGTCGCACCACATGGCGCGCACGCAAATTATAACGAGTGATGGATAAATCAGTTTGAAGATTCTCATTAACACCGCACTTCAGTGCGGTGATCTCTCAATGACGATGGAAGATTAACCGTTTCAACGGTTTCTCTGTAAACCGTTAAAACGGTTTTGGGATTAATGAATCGCCCGCAATCACCTGGCTGAAGCCAGGTGTTAATGATATTAGAGGTACTTCAAATAATCAGGAGGACAGACTTGGCAACTTCCACGGCCCGAGCTATGTCAGAGTTCAGCAACCCTAACCTCGAAATGCTTATCACCACGGAAGCGATTCAGGATCGCATCCGCGAGCTGGGTGCGCAGATCGCGCGCGACTATGCCGGGCGCAACCCGCTGCTCATCGGGGTTTTGAAGGGCGCCTGCACCTTTCTCAGCGACCTCATGCGAGCCATCGACATGCCGGTGGCAATAGAGTTCATGGCGATTTCCAGCTATGGATCCGCAATGCGCACTTCGGGCGAAGTGCGCATCGTCAAAGACCTCGACGTGCCCATCGAGGGTCGCGACATCCTGGTGGTCGAAGATATTGTCGACACAGGATTGACGCTCTCCTACCTGATGGCAAACCTTGTCTCGCGCGGCGCTTCGAGTGTCAAACTCGCCGCGCTGCTGGACAAGTGGGAGCGCCGCGAGCGTGATGTGGATATTGACTACCTGGGGTTTAAGATTCCCGATGCCTTCGTTGTCGGTTATGGTCTGGACTTCGCAGAACGTTACCGCAACCTGCCTTATATTGCGGTGCTCAAGAATCCTGAATTGGAGTGACGGCGTATCGCAAACTGTTAGTTTGCGAATTTGCGGTTGGTCATCCGGCCTACTCCCTCCCTCTGGGAGGGTTTAGCGGACCGGCTCCGTAAGAAGAAATACGCGCGGCCTCGATGGCCGCGTGTCGTTTCGATGAGGTCACTCTTATCCGCCAGATTAGAATTATCGCGCCGTTATTATTCCAGGTTGCAGGATTGGGTGGGCCGCGCTCACGCCACTGGGAACGGCGCGCGGCCATCGAGGCCGCGCGTCAACGAATCGTTTGATTGATTCGCCGCAGGTCCTCCCCTGAACCCCTCCCAGAGGGAGGGGGAATAGAAGCAAAGAAATTGAAATTAGGGCACGACCCAACGTGTTAGTTTGCATCGCAAGGAACAAGTCAGTTGGCGTTACAAGAAGCGGTCAAAACTGGACGCCATAATACGCAAACAGCGCATTGTTGCCGCGGCCGTGGTTGGCAATCGTGTAGCCGGTGTACAAAGTGCTGTTGGTGGAAGTTGCGAAGGAGAAGCCGGGACTTACGTAGCCAAAGCGATTGTTACCGCTAAACCAATCGACAGTGAACCCAATCCTCTTAGTGAGCGGCTGTTCGTAGCCGGCTATAGCGCCCACTCTGGTCCCCTCGCCATCCCTGTGGTCGACCAGCGCATACGTCCCTCCGGTGAAGCGCGGTCCATTAAACCCAATCAGCCTCTTGCTGAACACCGTGTAGCACATGCCAAAGGTATCCGTGCCGGCGCGATGCCTGACAGGCGCGTACAGAATGCAGCCGACCGCCCCTGCCGTCCCCTTTCCCTCATTATTGTAGAACTGCCACTTGACGTTCGGTTGGACCTCGATCGGCTCGCCGCCGCCGGGCACATGTGTATAAGAGAAGTTGGCCCCGACTTCAACACTATGCGCCACGCCAACAACGGTGCGCGGAATGTAACTCTGAAATGAGTTTTCCCTTTGCGCCGCGTAGTTGGTGATGAAATCCATCTCCAGATACATCTTCTTTGCGGCTACCACGTCGGTTGAAGGCACGCTCATCAGGGTTGACTGGGCCATGACGTTGGCGCTAATCAGGCAGAAGAGGAAGAAGGAACCCAGAAAGATAGAAGTTGATTTCAGCCTCTTCATTTGGACTCTTTATTATTTACCGGATCTCCGACAGGAAACTTTCGCCGGCAGTTAACTTGAAGTCGAAATTCTCGGCGATGGTTTGCCCGATGTCGCTAAGCGATTGCCGCGTGCCGAGGTCCACGGTGCGGGCACTTGGGCCGTACGCAATCAGCGGGGCGTATTCGCGCGTGTGGTCAGTGCCAGGATAAGTTGGATCGTTGCCATGGTCGGCCGTGATTACGACCAAATCGTCTTCCCGCATAGCTGCTTCAATCTCCGGCAGCCGCGAATCGAAATGCTCCAGCGCCCGAGCATAACCCTCCGTGTCTCGACGATGACCGTAAAGCATATCGAAGTCCACCAGGTTAGAAAAGATTAGTCCACGTGTTTTCTGCTGTAGGGCGTGAATTGTTTGATCGATAGACTGCTGGTTGTTCTTCGCCGTCAAATCCCGGGTCACGCCCATGGAATCGTAGATCGAAGCAATCTTGCCAATGCAGACCACATCAAGACCTGCGGCGGCCAGCGCGGGCAGGAGATTATCCTGTGGCGGCGGCACGGCGTAGTCGTGACGATTCTCTGTGCGATAGAACGAGCCAGTCAGGCCCTGGAATGGTCGCGCGATGACACGGCCCACTTCGTGCTCGCCACGCAGGATCCCTCGGGCGGTTTCGCAGATTTCGTATAACCTTTCGAGGGGGATCACTTGTTCGTGCGCCGCAATCTGAAAAACTGAATCCGCCGAAGTGTAAACAATCGGCTTGCCGGTCCTGACGTGCTCTGCGCCCAGTTCCTTGATGATTTCAGTCCCTGAGGCCGCGACATTTCCCAGAACGCCGGGCACACCGGTTTCACTGGTGAAGCGATCCAATATGCTCTGCGGGAAACCTTGCGGGTAGGTGGGAAACGCGCGCTCCAGAACGATGCCGGCCATCTCCCAATGTCCGGTCGTAGTGTCTTTGCCATTTGAGAGCAAGGCGCACTTGCCGAACGATGCGCGTGGTTGCGAGGCGGGCTCTACACCTTTCAGGGGTCTAATATTTCCCAGTCCCCAGCTTTGCAAGTTTGGGAGCTTTACCAGGCGCGATTCGCAGATATGCCCCAATGTATCCGAACCAGCATCGCCCCAATCAGAAGCATCAGGCATCTCGCCGATGCCGAGGCCGTCCAGGACGATTAGAGTAATTCGGTTGAATGGGGAATCAGTTGGCATATCTTAAAAAAGATTTGTCATTTGTCGTTTGAAATTTCTCATTTGTTATTTCGCCGGGTTGCGAGCGGTCTTAAGAGACGCGGCAATGATCCTGCACAGCGTTCTATTCTCTCCGATGATCTCTACTAGCAAATCTTTTCTCACCATTTTTACTGCGCTCTATGACGCGCAGCCAGATCGATGTCTCATTTAATTCCTTGAGAACGATACGCAATTTGTGGATGAAATCTGCCTGACTTTCTGCGCCTCTTGCTTCGCCATAATTCGGCGCAGGAGATGTACCCGACGGCATGATTTGCCCAGCGACATGTTTTCCCGCCGGTGTCTTGGGCAAGTTGGCTGATAGGTTGATGATCCGAACAGAAAACTCTATCAGGCGTTCCTCAAGCTCGTCGGCTCGCGATTTGAGACTCTTTGCTGGCTGCTCAGCCGCCATGGGTCTTCTATTTTCACCTTAATCAGTTAGTCAGAACCCCCAAATGATAACCGACGAGTGAAAAAGGAAGAATGGATCTTCCCCCTGGTGGTCTTTTCCGCCTTACCTAATTCTCAACAAGCGTTTCCATTCGAAGTCAAAGGCTAGAAATAGCAAATGAGAAATTTCAAATCACTACTGTCCGGTTAGATATCCAATAGTTGCAACTGGTTAACATTATGGATCATTTCAAGATTGTACTGAGATTGCTGAAGCAAGCTTAAAATGGGAGTTTTCTCGAAAAGAGTGAGACTCAGGATCTGTAAC
>WNGD01000976.1_pt1 | contig 81857 bp, 89 predicted proteins | sample 5400671 | NCBI WGS metagenome assembly WNGD01 (sample SAMN13153369, study PRJNA577476) | soil metagenome | isolation source: 40 cm soil or saprolite under grassland replicate 2 | place: USA:California | collected 2016-06-15
GGCAGCACGCCGTCGAGCGGCAGCCGGTCCGTCATCAGCGTGGAGATCGACTTCTTGATCTCTCCGGCGTAGAACGTCCCCCCGATCACGACCTCCGAGCGGGAGAGGTGGAGCGCCACGAAGGTCCCTGTCCGTGTGGAGTCCTGCTCGGGGCTCGCGGTGACGGACGGAGCGTGCAGGACGAGAGCGTCGTCTTCCCGGTCCCCGAGAGCCCGAAGAAGACGGACACACGGCCCTCGTCGTCGACATTCGCAGAGCAGTGCATGGGCAAGACGCCGTCGAGCGGCAGCCGGTCGTTCATCAGCGTGAAGATCGACTTCTTGATCTCTCCGGCGTAGAACGTCCCCCCGACCACGACCTCCGAGCGGGAGAGGTGGAGCGCGACAAAGGTCCCTGTCCGGGTGGCGTCCTGCTCGGGGATCGCGGTGACGGACGGGGCGTGCAGGACGAGCGCATCAGGCTCGAACGATTCGAGCGCCTCTTCGTCGGGGTCGATGAAGAGCGTCTTCGCGAAGAGCGCGTGCCAGGGGCTCTCAGAGATGACGCGGACGGCGACTCTGTGCCGGGGATCGGCGCCGGCATACGAGTCCACGACGTAGACGTCTTCCTCCTCCAGGCAGGCGACGACCTTGCCGCGCAAGCGCTCGAACGACTCCTCCGAGAGCGAGGCGTTCACCTCCGACCACCAGACGCGCTCTTCCGACTCGGGCTCGCAGACGATGAACTTGTCCTTCGGCGAGCGACCCGTGTGGACACCGGTGTCGACGACGAGCGGGCCTCCCTCGGCGAGGCGGCCCTCGCCGCGGGCGAGTGCGTGCGAGTAGAGCTGCGACGTCGTCGGGTGCCAGTAGACGCGTCCGCGGACATCGATGCCGTGCTCGCGGAGCCCCTCGCGGCCTGGGACGATCGCGATCACGTTCTCGTGCAGGTGATTTTCACGACGGTTCCATTTTCGAGACCGCCGTATGGTAAGCGCGGTGCCCACGCGGCGTAAGCTCGACGGAGCCGCCCAAGAGCGGAGGCGCCGGCTCTGCCGGCTCCGGAGCGGGAAAGGCGCGCGTGACCTGGCTCTGGAGGGCCTGGCGAAGCAGGCTCTGTGTCGCCGGTGGAGCGCTGGATCGCCGCAACGCTGCGTCCTCGGGCGCTCCGATACTCGTTGAGTATTGGGGCTCCCTGCGTCCTTGCCTCGCGACGCCCAGCGGCACCCCTGCGACGAGGCCCGTTACACCAAACCGTCCTATGAGGAGATGCCGACGGCGGTGAAGTCGGTATCGGCGTCGCGGGCAACGAGCGCCGCATAGCGGCCGCCGCGCGCGAGCAGCTCGAGGTGGGTCCCGATCTCCGCGACACGGCCGCGGTCGAGCACGACGATCTGGTCTGCGTCCCGCACCGTCGAGAGACGGTGCGCGATCGTGATCGTCGTCCGGCCCTCGGCGAGTCGCTCGAGCGCCTCCTGCACGGCCCGTTCGGTCTGCGTATCGAGAGCCGAGGTCGCCTCGTCGAGGACGAGGATCGGCGGATTGCGCAGGATCGTCCGCGCGATCGCGATCCGTTGCTTCTCGCCGCCCGAGAAGCGGTAGCCGCGCTCACCGACGACGGTGTCGTAGCCGTCCGGCAAGGTCGCGACCAGCTCGTGGATCTGGGCAGCCCGAGCCGCCTCCTCGATCTCCTGCTCGCTCGCAGCGGGCTTGGCGAAGGCGAGGTTCTCCCTGACGGTCGCGTGGAAGAGATAGGTCTCCTGGGAGACGACCCCGATCGCTCTGGCCAGAGACTCGAAGGTCAGATCACGGATGTCGTAGCCGTCTATCGTCACCCGGCCCTGGGTCGCGTCGTACAGCCGCGCCACGAGGTAACCGGCGGTCGTCTTCCCGGAGCCGGTCTCCCCGACGAGCGCGGTGTTCGTTCCCGCGGGCACCGAGAAGGAGACGTCGTCGAGGGTCCACGCTTCGGCGCCGTAACGGAACCACACGTTCTCGAAGGCCACGTCCCCGCGCGGATCCTCGAGCTCGCGCTCGCCTTCGGCGATGTCGACCTCCTGGTCCAGGTACTCGAAAATGCGGTCGAACAGCGCGAGCGAGCTCTGGACGTCGACCTGCACGCCGAGCAGGCTCCCGATCGGGAAGAACAGCCGCGTCTGCAGCGTCGTGAACGCGACCAGCGTGCCGATGGAGATCGCAGTCGAGCCGTGCGCGGCGAGCATCCCGCCCGCCCAGTACACGAGCGCCGGCATCACCGCGAACGTCGTCTGGATGGACGCCATCATCCAGCGCCCCGTCATACGGCTCTTCACCTCGAGCGAGGCCAGCCGCTCCGACTCGCTCTCGAACCGTCCCGCGAGCTCGGCCGAGCGTCCCATCGTCTTGCCGAGGAGGATCCCCGAGACCGAGAGCGACTCCTGCACGAGCGAGGAGATGTCGGCCATCGACTCCTGCCGAACCGCGGTCACCTTCCGCCGCTGGTCGCCGACCCGCTTCGTCATCCACACGAAGATCGGGAGCAGGGCGAGCGCGAACACGGCCAGCCGCCAGTCGAGGAGAAGCATTGCGACGATCGTGGCGAGGACCGTGGTCACGTTCGAGACGACCGACGTCGCGGTCGACGTGACGACGTCGTCGACGCCTCCGATGTCGTTCGCGATGCGGTCGTGCATCACCCGCTGCCCGACCTGGTTCGAGAGGAGCGTCGTGAAGACCCCCACGACACCCGTGACGATCGGAATGGCAACCATTCCGGCCACGAGCAGCGTCAAGAGTCGAGTGTCGTTCTCCGGAATCGCGGTGTCCAGCACGGCCCGGAGGAGGAACGGCGAGATGACGCCGATCCCCGCAGAGAAGAGGATCAGCCCGAGTGTCGCGCCGAGCCGAGCGCGGTACGGAAAGAAGAGACGGACGATCCTGTCCAGGTTCGCCTTCCGAACCGCCGGATCGGCGGGCCGCTCGGGTGCCTTGTCGTTCGTCTGGAAGAACCGTCGTCCGCCGGGCATGTGGCTGAAGAGTGCCACCGCGACCGCCCGTGCCGTTGGCAGGCGACGAGCGCCGCGGGGCGAATCGGATGCCGTGAAGAGCGAAGGAGCGATCGCGCGCTTCCTCGAGCACGGAGGGCTCGCCGAGTCGACCCAACGTGCCTACCGGGTCGACCTCGACGCATTCGTAGCTTGGCTCTCGGAACGGCGTCTTGCGCTCGAGGACGTCGACGCGCGGGTGCTCGCCGAGTACGTCTCCGACCTCGGTCGGGGGCGGGACCGGCTCGCTGCCGCCTCGGTCGCGCGCCGGCTCGCGGCGATCCGCTCCTGCCTCCGCTTCACCTTCGGGCGCCAGAACGTGCCCGAGTCCACCCCGGGGCCGCGGCGAGCGAGGCGTCTTCCCGAGGTTCCGAAGGTGGCGGAGATCGAGGAGCTGGTCGAGCACGCCGAGGGCCCGGCGGCGCTCGCGCTCCGGAACGCCGCCTTGCTCGAGCTTCTCTACTCAGCCGGTCTGCGCAGCGCCGAGGCCGTCGGGCTCGACCTCGCCGACGTCGACTTCGAGCGCGAGGCCGTGCACGTGCTCGGGAAGGGCGGAAAGGAGCGCGTTGTTCCGCTCGGAGAGGCGGCGGCTCTACGGCTCGCGCTCTACCTCCGCGAGGGACGGCCGCAGCTCGCGCGTGGTGCGATCGACGCGGTGTTCCTCTCCGCCCGTGGGCGTCGACTCGATACGAGTACGGTCCGAAGGATCATCCGGCACCCACATCGCCTCCGTCATGCCTTCGCGACCCACCTCCTGGAGGGCGGCGCCGACCTGCGGACGATCCAGGAGCTCCTCGGGCACGCCTCGCTCTCGACGACGCAGATCTACAGCCGCGTCGATGCGCGCCGGCTCCGCCGCGTGTACGACCGCTCGCACCCGCGCTCGTAATTGAGGCGGTGTCTGACACCGGCTCAGGACAGACAGACCGGACACGGTGCTCTTCGGACCTGGCCACAGTCCAATTCGAGCCTCACACGCGCGGCTCCTGTGGATTCCTTGGCGCTGAACCGGAACGAAAGACCCTTGACGGGCAACGGTGTCTGACACCGGCGAGGGCAGGAGCGGTCGCCAGCGCCGCGAATCGGAGTGGGCCGCCGTGACCGCCCACGACCCCGACGCCGAGCGCTTCCTCCTGAACCTCGCCACCCGGCGCTCGCCACGGACGGTCGACGCCTACCGGCGCGATCTCGCCGAGCTCAGGACGTTTAGGGGTGGACCGGTCGGCAACACAACGGTCGACGAGCTCGAGCGGTGGCTGGCGACGATGCGCGCTGACGGGCTCGCGCCCTCCACGATCGCGAGACGCGTCTCCGCGGTGCGCACGTACTTTCGCCACCTCGGACTCATCGGCGCTCGAGACGACAACCCCGCCGCTGCGCTCGTCATGCCGCGCCGTCCGCGCAAGCTCCCGCGTGCGCTCTCACCCGCCGAGACCGAGCGCCTCATCGACGCCGCGACCGGAAGTACCCCGCGCACCCTCCGCGACCGCGCGCTTGTCGAGCTCCTGTACGGCGCTGGTCTTCGCGTCTCCGAAGCGGTCGGGCTCGAGAAGAACGGAGTCGATCTCGAGGAGCGGATCGTCCGCGCGTTCGGCAAGGGCGGCAAGGAACGACTCGTACCGCTGGGTCGGCCGGCGGCCGAGGCCGTTCGCAGGTACCTCGCTCTCGGACGCCCCCACCTCGACCGTCGCTACCGTCCCGAGCTCTTCCTCAACGCGCGCGGCGGCCCCCTGACGAGGGCCGGAGCGTTTCTCATCCTGCGCAAACTCGCAGAACGGGCCGGCCTCGAGCCGGAGCGCGTTCATCCGCACCTCCTCCGCCACTCGTTCGCGACGCACCTGCTCGAGGGAGGCGCCGACCTACGCAGCGTGCAAGAGATGCTGGGACACGCCGATCTGGGCACGACCGAGCGCTACACGCACATCTCCGATCGCCGGCGACGGGAGGTCTACTTCCAGGCACACCCACACGCACGGCGGACAGCGCCCCGGGAAGACAGCCAGGAGACTGTCGTCTAGCAGAGCTTGGCAGGAACGGTCCTCGTCGTAAGCGCCGCTGGCCGTCGCGAACCAAGGACGCAGCGAGCTCCACTACTCACATGTATTGGAGCGAGGACACAGCACCGCGGCGATCCCGCGCTCCCCTGGCGGCACAGAGCCTGTTTCGCCACGTCCTCTAGGCGCTCGGGTCGCCGATCTCGAGGACCGCCTGCGCCTGTTCCTCGCGGAACCGCCGCAGTCGAACCTCGAGCTGCGCGTCGGTGCGCGCAAGGATCGCGGCCGCGAGGAGCGCCGCGTTCACCGCTCCTGCCCGGCCGATCGCGAGCGTCCCCACGGGAACCCCTGCCGGCATCTGCACCGTCGAGAGCAGCGAGTCGAGCCCGCCCAACGACCGGGAGTGCATCGGGACGCCGAGGACCGGCCGCAGCGTCTGCGAGGCGACGGCGCCGGCCAGATGAGCCGCGCCCCCAGCCGCCGCGACGAATACCTCGGCTCCCCGCCCCTCGACCTCGGGCACGTAGGCGGCGAGCGCCTCGGGAGTCCGGTGCGCCGAGAGCACCCGCACCTCGTGTGGGATCTCGAGCAGGCGGAGCGTCTCGACGGCGTGCTCCATCGTCTCCCAGTCCGAGCGCGAGCCCATGATCACCGCGACCAGGGGCGTCACCTCGTCACCGCCTTCTTCCGGAGCGCGCTCCCGACGGCGCGAGCGGTCTTGCGGAGCTCCGCGTCCGAGTCCTCGGACTCCGCAATTCCCTCGAGCAGCTGAATCGTGTCGCGGTGCGGCGAGCCGTTCTTCAAGCAGATGACGGCAAGCCTGCGAACGGCGACGTTCGGGTCGCGCGCCGCGAGCTCGTGCAGCAGAGAGCGGTACGCGTTGACGTCGCCCGGGTGACCGCGGGAGAGGGACTCGAGGGCGATCAGAGCCGAGCCGCGTGCGGCCGGGCTCTCGTCCTCCAAGCCACGACGGAGGAGCTCGAGCTTCTGCCGGAAGCGGAACTGCGCGATCGCGCGGTAGGCCTGGGACCGGACTCGGTAGTCCGCGTTGCGCGCGGCTGCCTCGAGCTCGTCGTCCCAGCGCGAGCGAAGCGCTGCGAGCGCCCGCTCGTCACCGGCCTGCGCGAGGACATCGGCCTCGGCTGCCGCCTCGGCGAGCGTCAAAGCGTGGAGAGAGAACGGGGCGCGGGGCCGACGTAGCGCGCAGAGGGGCGGAACAGCCGGCCAGTGCGCTTCTGCTCCAGGATGTGTGCGGACCAGCCCGCCACCCGGGAGCACGCGAACATCGCGGGCGCAAGAGCAGGAGTGACGTCTGCGACGTCGAGCACGATCGCCGAGTAGTACTCGACATTGGTGGCGATGACGCGCTCCGGATGCCGCTGTTGGAGGTCGACGAGTGCGGCCTGCTCGAGCTCCTCCGCGACCTCGACGTGCGGCGAGCCGAGCTCCTCGGCGGTCCGCTTGAGGATGCGCGAGCGCGGGTCCTCCGCCCGATAGACCCGGTGCCCGAAGCCCATGATGCGTTTCCCGGAATCGAGGGTCTTCTTCACCCAGCGCTCGGCGTCGCCCATCGCCGCCACCTCTTCGAGCATCGGGAGGACGTAGGCGGGGGCGCCGCCGTGCAAAGGGCCGGAGAGCGCGCCGACCGCGGACGAGAGGGCCGCGCCGCAGTCGGCTCCCGTGGAGGCGACGATCCGAGCCGTGAAGGTCGAGGCGTTCAGGCCGTGCCCGAGCGCGCGACGATGGACATCATCTGCGCGGAGAGCCGGCCGAGATCCTCACGCGCCTGCGAGTCCGAGATCTCGTTCAGCTTCCCGAGCTTCCACACACCCGAGAGCCGCGCCGTCTCGGTCTGGAGATCCGCGGGAGCGTTCCCGGTGAGTGCCGGTGGCTCGTACGACTCGGGCTCGGGCATCGCCGAGTCGGGGTCGTCGTCGACGAGCAGCCCCCACACACGTTCGTACGGCAGATGGCCGACGAGCTCCTCGATGTCCACTCCGCGATAGCGAAGGGACCCGCCTTCGCGGTCCGGCTCCGCGATCTCCGTCTCGACCGCGACGACGCCCTCGAGGCCGGGCTTGAAGTCGCTCATGTGCAGGAATGTATCCGTTCGTCGTCCGTACCAACCTCGGTAGAGTCCTCCGGGCTCATGGCCCACCGCGTGACGCTGATCCCCGGGGACGGGACGGGCCCCGAGCTGACGGAAGCGACACGACGCGTCCTCGAGGCCACGGGGGTCGCGTTCGAATGGGACGTTCAGCGGGCGGGAATCGACGTCCTGGAGGAGGCGGGGACGCCGCTCCCGGAAGAGACGCTCGCGTCGATTCGCGAGAACCGGGTCGCGCTCAAGGGGCCGATCACGACGCCCATTGGGACGGGCTTTCGCTCGGTGAACGTCGCCCTCCGGCACGAGCTCGAGCTCTTCGCCTGCCTGCGGCCGTGCAAGAGCTACGAGGGAGTGCGCTCTAGGTACGACGACGTCGACCTCGTCGTCGTGCGCGAGAACACCGAAGATCTTTACGCCGGCATCGAATACGAGGCCGGGACGGAGACCGCGGAGCACGTGATCCGGGAGCTCAACGGCCTGCAGTCGAAGCAGATCGCGCCAGGGTCCGGGATCTCCGTCAAACCGATCAGCGCGAAGGCCTCGGAGCGAATCATCCGCTTCGCGTTCGCACACGCGCGCGAGAACGGACGCAGGCAGGTCGCGTGCGTCACGAAGGCGAACATCATGAAGTTCACGGACGGGCTCTTCCTGTCGGTCTTCCGGGAGGTGGCGCCGGAGTATCCGGACGTCGACACGCGAGAGGTTCTCGTGGATGCGTTGTGCATGGGGCTCGTACAACGGCCCGAGGAGTTCGACGTGCTCGTGCTCCCGAACCTCTACGGCGACATCGTCAGCGACATGACCGCCGGGCTGGTGGGAGGGCTCGGCGTCGCGCCAGGCGCGAACATCGGGGAGAGCGCAGCCGTCTTCGAGGCGACACACGGCTCCGCTCCCAGGTACAAGGGAATGAACCGGGTCAATCCGACGGCGATGATCCTGAGCGGGAAGCTGATGCTCGAGCACCTGGGAGAACGAGCCGCGGCCGAGAGGCTCGAGTTCGCGGTCGCGGCGGTCATCGCGAAGGGCGAGCGGGTCACCTACGACCTGAAGCCGCACCGTGACGACCCGAGCGCAGTGGGGACGGCCGAGTATGCGGACGCCATCATCGACGAGCTCGGCGCGCCGGTCGGCGCGCGTTCTGGAGAGGAAGAGGGTGGCGCTTGAGCGGACGGAAGAAGATCACCGTCGTCGGCGCCGGAAACGTCGGCGCGACGTGTGCGCAGGAGCTCGCCAGGCGTGACTACGCGGACGTGGTTCTCGTCGACATCATCCCGAACTTCCCGCAGGGCAAGGCCCTCGACATGAACCAGGCCGGCGCCGTCCTCGGCTACGAGCCCGTGCTCATCGGCGCGAACGGCTACGAGGAGACCGCAGACTCGGACGTCGTCGTGATCACCGCCGGCAGGCCCCGTGCGCCCGGAATGAGCCGCGACGACCTCGTCACGACGAATGAGTCGATCGTCTCGGCTGTGACCCGACAGGCGGTCAGGCGCTCGCCCAAGGCCGTGGTCGTGGTCGTGTCGAATCCGCTCGACGCGATGTGTCACGTCGCGAAGTCGACGTCGCGGTTCCCGAAGAGCCGTGTGGTCGGCATGGCCGGGATCCTCGACACCGCGCGTTTCTCGGCCTTCATCGCACGGGAGCTGGAGGTGTCGGTCAAGGACGTCACCGCGACGGTGCTCGGCGGCCACGGCGATCAGATGGTCCCCGTCGTCTCCGCGACGACGGTCGGAGGAATCCCGCTTGCCGAGCTCCTCTCGAAGGCGAAGATCCGCAAGCTCGTCGAGCGGACGCGGTTCGGAGGCGGCGAGATCGTCGATCTGCTCGGCACTTCGGCCTGGTACGCGCCCGGCGCGGCGGCGGCGCAGATGGTCGACTCGATCTGCCTGGACGAGAAGCGCGTCCTCCCCTGCACGGCGCTGCTGGAAGGGGAATACGGCGTCCGCGGTCTCTACATGGGAGTCCCGGTCAAGCTAGGCGCCGGAGGTGTCGAGGAGGTCGTCACACTCAAGCTGACCGCCGACGAGCGGAAGATGTTCCGCACCTCCGCTGCCGCGGTGCGAGAGGTGGTCGCGGTCCTGGGTAAGAAGAAGTAGAGAGCGTGGATCTCCACTTGCAAGGCCGGACGGCCGTCGTCTGCGGAGCGTCCGCGGGGATAGGCCGTGGAATCGCGGAAGCGCTCGCCGAGGAGGGCGCGAACCTCGTGCTGTTCGCGAGACGCCCCGAACCGCTCGAGCGGGAGGCGGAGCGTCTCGGTGGACTCGCCGTCGCCGGCGACGTGACAGTGCCGGGAGACCTGAAGCGACTGGTCGAGTCGGCGGTCGACAGATTCGGTGGCATCGACATCCTCGTCAACAACTCCGGCGGTCCGCCGCGAACCGCCGCGATCGCGCTCGATGCCGAGAACATCGAGGCGACGGTCCAGCTTCTGCTCGTGTCGGTCGTGCGCCTGACGTCGCTCTGCGTCCCGTACCTCGAGAAGAGCGGGCGCGGGCGGATCGTCAACGTCGCGTCGAGCTCGGTCCGAGAGCCGATCGACAACCTGGCGCTCTCCAACGCCGTGAGACCGGGAGTCATCGGTTGGGCGAAGACGCTGGCCCGCGAGCTCGGGCCGCTCGGGATCACGGTCAACTCCATCGCGCCCGGCCGCATCGACACGGAGCGCGTGCGCGAGGTCTACCCCGACGGCGTCACCGACGCGGATCTCGCCTCGATCCCGCTGCGACGGCTCGGCACACCGCGGGAGATCGGAGATCTCGTCGCGTTTCTCAGCTCCGATCGCGGTGCCTACATCACCGGCGCCGTGATTCCTGTCGACGGGGGCCTGACCCGCAGCCTCCTGTAGGGGGCCCAGTCGTGCCCTTTCGCCTGCGCTATCTCGTCGTCCCGCTCGTCCTCGTCGGGCTCGCAGCCGCAGCACTGTGGGCGGTTCCGAGCGACGGTTACATCTTTGCGCCCGACCGTGCAAAGCCCCTAGCCGCGGATGTCCGGGTCCCCGGGGCGCATCCTCCCCCGGGCGGCGACGTGTACTACGTGGACGCGATCGTTCGCAGAGCGTCGCTCCTCGAGCGGATCGTTCCCTTCACGCGGCCCGACGGCGCGACCCTTGTGCCGGCCGGGAACTATCTGCCTCAGGGCGTGACGGAACAGGAACGCGAGCGTCAGATCGTGTCGGAGATGCAACGCTCCACGAAGATCGCGCCTGCGGTCGCCTTGAGCGCCCTCGGACGCGACGTCCGTGCGCAGGCGACCGGGATCCTCGTCAACCTCGTTTACGGGGGAAGCCCTGCAGCAGGGAAGCTGGAGGAGGGTGACGTCATCGTCGCGGTGGACGGCAAGTCGGTGCGAACACCTGCCGAGCTGCGGGCCGCCATCGGCCGCCGCCGTCCCGGTCAGAAGGTCCGACTCACGGTCCACCGCGGCGGCAAGACTCTCGAGCTCACGCTGGGCACGATCGCCAACCCCGCGCAGCCCTCCAGGCCGATCGTGGGCATCCAGGTCGACCAGGCCGCCAAGATCAAGCTCCCGGTCAAGGTCAGCATCGACATCGGGAGGGTCGGTGGCCCTTCGGCCGGCCTGCCTTTCGCGCTCGAGATCGCCCGCATGCTCGGGCGCGACGTGACACACGGCTGCAGGGTCGCGGCCACGGGAGAGCTCGCGCTCGACGGGACGGTGCTGCCCGTCGGCGCCGTGAAGCAGAAGACCGTCGGCGCGCGCCGAACAGGCGTCGATCTCTTCATCGTTCCAAGGGGTGGAAAAAACGAGGCGGATGCGCGCAGCAATGCGCACGGGCTGCGCATTCTGGCTGTGAGTAGTTTTCAACAGGCGTTGCGAGAGCTGGCAACACATCCGCCGAAATGCTAATTCTGCAGGTCTTTCTTCCGAACTGACAACAGCCGCAAATTGCGGCGGTTTCGTTTGGAACACCCTTGCCTACCCTCGGCGTCGAGAAGAGAATGCGGACCGGTCGAAGAGGGGCGACCTCCACGATATGAAGAGACGTTCCGAGGTCACCTGCGACGACTGCTTCTTCCGGCGCGAAGGACTCTGCGCCCTTCCCGGACAGGCGCTGTGCCCGACCTTTCGAGCAGCGTCTTCCGGAGCGCTCTCACCTCCGCGCCAGCCACCGCTCGTGCCCTTGCAGCAGGCCCAGCTTGCCGTGAGTCACGCCGCCTGACAGGATCTTCTCGTGGAAGGGCAGCCGCCCCCTCCCGAGAAGCGAGGCACGCCCTGGACGCTCGTCGGCCTGGGGATCCTCGGGGTCTACGCCCTGCTGTTGGTGATCCTGAACGACGAGAAGGTCGCGGTGAACTTCCTCTTCTTCACGGCGTCGATCCGGAAGCTGGTCCTGATCCTGCTCTGCCTCGGGCTCGGCTTCGTCGGCGGGCTGCTCTTCGACCGCTGGCGCGCGAAGCGGAGGCGCGGCTCAGGCGAGTAGGCGAGCGAGGCGCGAGATCCCCTCGGCGATCCGGTCGACCGGCTCGTAGCTGAAGGCGAGCCGCAGGGAGTCTCGACCGAGCCCGGATCCGTGCGGGAAGAAGTCTCGGCCGGCGATGAAGGTCACGCCGGCGGCTTCCGCCCGGCCGAGCAGTTCCGCGGCGCCGCCGTTCCCGAGGTCGAGCCAGAGAAAGTAGCCCCCTTCGGGCCGGTTCCAGGAGGCTCGAGCGGGTGCGGCGCGTTCCAGCGCCTCGAGCATGGCGTCGCGTCGCCCACGGAGTCCCTCCTTCACCACGGACAGGTTGGGCTCGAAGCGGCCGCGGGCGAGAAACTCGGCGATCGTGGCCTGCGCGAGGAACGGGGGCGAGATGTATGTCGACACCGCACGCTGCTCGAATGCTCCGGCCTCGCCTGCCGGGAGCACGAAGTACCCGGTTCGAAGCCCCGGGGCGACGGTCTTCGAGAAGGACGAGGTGTACGTGACGCGCCCGCCGCCTTCCAGCTCGTGCAACGTCGGCGGCGCCGTTCCCTCATAGCGCACGAGCCCGTACGGGTCGTCCTCGAGAACAGGGAGGTCGTGCTCCTCCAGGAGCTCGACGACACGGCTCCTGCGCTCGGGGGGCAGCGTTCTGCCGCTCGGGTTCTGGAAGGTCGGGATCGTGTACAGAAAGGACGGCTGCTCGGGCGTCCGCGCGAGCTCGGCCTCGAGCGCCTCCGGGTCGAGCCCCTCCTCGTCCATTGGGACGACGACGATCTCGGTGCCCTCGCGCGCGAGGATCTTGAGCGGTCGGTCGTAGGTCGGCCCCTCGACGAGCACCCGGCCGGGCCGGCGCGCGAGCATCTCGCCGCTGAAGAGGACGAACCCCAGGAGCCCGCCGACCGTGAGCACGACGCGGCCTGGATCGACGCGATGGCGCTCTGCGACCCACTCGCGGAGAGGGCCGTAGCCGCCGCCCGGGCCGTACGCGAACAGGCGTGGGCCCTCGGCGAGCGCGACGGCGTGGGCGCAGTCAGCGAGCTCCGCCGCCGGGATCAGCTCGAGCGCGGGCGCGCCGCGGGCGAAGGAGATCGGCGCCTCGGGCACGCGACCGAGCCTAGCGGCCTGCGGCGACGGCGAGACGCGAGTTCTCAGACCTCAGTTCGTTGTGCAACGAGGTCTAGGCTCGCACGAGCGCCGCGACGAGTTCGGCCGTCTCGGTCGGCGTCGTCCCGACCTTGACCCCTCGCGCCTCGAGTGCCTCCTTCTTCGCCTGCGCCGTTCCGGCCGAGCCGGAGATGATCGCACCCGCGTGTCCCATCGTCTTGCCGGGAGGGGCGGTGAAGCCGGCGATATAGGCCACGACCGGCTTCGTCATCTCACTCTCGATGAACACGGCCGCTTTCTCCTCCTCCTCGCCCCCGATCTCTCCGACCAGCACCACCTGCTCGGTCTGCGGATCGGACTCGAAGCACGCGAGCACGTCCACGAACGAGGATCCGACCACGGGGTCCCCGCCGATGCCGACGATGGTGGAGTTCCCGAGCCCGAGTTGTGCGAGCTCGTGGCCGATCTGGTACGTCAACGTCCCCGATCTCGAGACGAGCCCGACGGAGCCCTCGCGGAAGATCTCCGCCGGGATGATCCCGACGTTCGCCTTCCCCGGGGACAGCACCCCGGGGCAGTTTGGCCCGATCATCGCCACCCCGCGAACGTGCACATACGCATGGATGTGCAGCATCTCGTGAGCAGGGACGCCCTCGGTGATGCAGACGATCGTGCCCACGCCGGCGTCGATCGCCTCGTAGATCGCGTCCGCGGCGAAGGGGGCGGGCACGAACACCATCGCCGTGTTCGTCTCCGTGGCCTCCACGGCCGCTGCAACCGTGTCGAAGACCGGGATCCCCTCGACGTCCTGGCCGCCCTTCCCGGGAGTCACGCCGGCGACGACGTCCGTGCCGTGCGAGCGGTTGCGTAGACCGTGGAACCGGCCCTCGGAGCCGGTGAGGCCCTGGACGACGAGCCGCGTCGAGCGGTCGACGAGAATGGCCATCAGCGACTCGCGGCTCTGATCGCGATCTTGTCCAGGGTCAGGGTGCCGTGCGCGACACGCTCGCCCCAGAGCTCGCGCACGCGCACCGCCGCCTCACCCTCGCAGCCGGTCCTTCGCAGCCACGCTCCGAAATCGAAACGGTGCTTCGTGAAGCGGACATCCGCGACCGCGAGGCCCGCTTCGGCCACGATCTCGCGCCACTCAGGCTCGCTGTAGTTGCGAACATGTGACGGGTCGCGCAGCCGTTCCGCCTCTTCGGCTTCGGGCCCCATGTTCAGCGTGTCGACGATGAGGACGAGCGCCGAGCTGACCCGCGCCATCTGCAGCACCGCCACCCGCACGTCCGCGAAGTGATGAGCGGCCGTCCGGCAGGCGACGACCTCGAAGCTCGCATCGGCGAAGGGAAGCTCCTCGGCGCGACAGACCACGTCCGGATGCATGCCGGGCGCGGAATCGCAGCTGACGACCTCGATGCCCTCCTCGCGCAGGCGACGAGCTACGTGCCCACCGCCGGTCGCCACATCGAGCGCCGTGCGTGCTCCTCGAGCCCATTCGACGAGAAGTTCCAGATCCTCACCCGAGCGGTGGGCATCCGACTCTACGTACAGCTCGGCGCGCCCAGACCAGACGTCCGTCATGCGGCGAGCTCAACGGCACGGCGGGCAGCGTCGAGCATGGTCGGCTCGACGTACAGGTTCGGCGGCGCAGCGTCCCGCAGGATACGCCGCCCCTCCTCGGCGTTCGTTCCGTCGAGCCGGACGACCATCGGGTGGCGCGTCTCCAGCTGGCCGAGCGCCTGCAGAATCCCGCGCGCGACCTCGTCGCAACGTGTGATCCCGCCGAAGATGTTGAAGAAGATCGACCGGACCTGCGGGTCGCCGGTGATCACCTCGAGCGCGTCGACGACGCCCCGTGCGTCGCCGCCGCCGCCGAGGTCGCAGAAGTTCGCGGGCCTGCCGCCGACGAAGGTCACGACGTCGACCGTCGCCATGCTCAGTCCCGCACCGTTCCCGAGCACGCCGACCTCCCCGTCGAGCTTCACGTAGGTCACGCCCTTCTCCCGTGCGAGAGCCTCCAGGGGATCGGCGGCGGCGAGGTCGCGCATGCTCGCGATCTCCGGAAGCCGGAAGAGCGCGTTGTCGTCGACCGTGAACTTGGAGTCGAGCGCGCGCACTTCTCCCTCCGTGGTGACGATCAGCGGGTTGATCTCGCACAGCATCGCCTCGCAGCCGGTGAACGCTTCGTGCAGCTGGCCGACGATCTTCACGACCTGCTTCTGCTCGCCGGGGTCCTCGAGCCCGGCCTCGTAGACGAGGCGACGGCCCTGCCAGGCGTGGTAGCCCTCGAGCGGGTCGACGTGGAGGCGGGCGAGCGCCTCCGGGCTCGACGCGGCCACCTCCTCGATGTCGATGCCGCCCTGGGTCGTGAACATGAGCAGCGTCTTCTTCGCACCTCGATCGAAGCTGATCGAGAGGTAGTACTCCCGCTCGATCTCGGACGCACGCTCGATCCAGACCTTCTGTACCGCGAGCCCGCGGATGTCCATCCCGAGGATCTCGCGTGCCCGCTCCTCGGCCTCGGCCGGAGTTGCCGCGAGCTTGATGCCTCCGGCCTTGCCGCGGCCGCCGGCCAGGACCTGCGCCTTGACGACGACGGGGCCGTCGAGCTCCTGCGCTCCCTGCCGCGCTTCCTCCGGAGTCGTCGCCAGCCGGCCTTCCGACACCGGGATGCCGAACCGCCGGAACAGCTCCTTCCCCTGAAACTCGTAGAGGTCCAAGGCGGGCGCGAGTCTACCCGGACAGTGCGCCGGTCCGGAATCCGCTCGCGCGGATTCCGGTGGTGCGAAAATCCCTGACCCGCGACCGCTTCGCGGTCGCGGCGTTTGTGATTTTCGCTTCAGGCCTCGTCAAGTGGACCCACTTTCCGTGGGATCGCTGTGCGAGCATGGCCGGCATGCGGAGGAGCACGATGCTCGGTCTCGTCGCGGTGGGGGCGGTCATCGTCGGGTTCGCGCTCGCGGCGGCCGCCGAGCGCAGCCGCGGAACAGGAGGCGCTCCGAGCGAGAACGCGGCGGCGAAGCCGCAGAGCACGACGCTCGACTGGCACGAGGTACAGGGCCACAAGGGTGAGAGGCTCGAGTTCCTGGTCAAGCGCTTTCAGGTGCTCGCGGACGGATGGCGGGCGCGGATCGCGATGACGAACGACTCGAAGGTCGCCTTCGGCCTCGACGAGTCACGGCGTTCGTTCGGGCTGATGCTCTTCTCGTCCGGTGCACATCGCGACCTGGACGCTCGCATCAACGAGCAGGCTCTGCCGACGCTTCGACCGGCGCTTGCGTACCGCCCCGATCTCCCCTCGGTCCTTGCACCGCACGAGTCGTGGGCGGGGACGATCTCGGCTCGGGGTGCGCTCGTCGCGGGCAGCTGGGTACGCGTCGTCTTCGGAACGCTCGACGCGATCGGCCGGACTCCGGACGCGTTTCCCGTCCACGTGGTCTGGATCACGGATCACGCGTTTCGGCTACGCAGCTGAGGCCGGGTTGAACGTCACGGAAGCCGCTGCAAAGTGGAGCTGCGCCTCGGGCGCTGCTCCGCAGCTCGCGGGTACTCGCGGTCCAGCGACCTCCTCGACCACGACCGTGTACTCGTTCCCGTCCCAGGCCCGGAAGGTGATCACGGCGTCCTCGACCGCTTCGAGGACGACCTCGTCGACACCCTCGAGCCGAGCCGTCCGCCGAACCGCCAGCTCCGCGGCCTGGACCGAAGGCTCGTAGAACGTGCGCCCTCGATAGCGGTCGAGCTCGATCTTGCCTGCGAGCGCGCGCGCCGCGAGGAACAGCGCGCCTTCGCGTTCGACGCGACCGAACTGGAGGCCGGCAGGCAGGACGAGGAGGTTGGGCGCGAAACGATGCCCGCCTTGGTGAGAGGAGATCCAGGCCTCCTCCTCTCCGAGCCGCTCCGCGAGCACGTCGAAGAGCTTCCTCCCGCGCAGCGCGCAGCACCGATCGCGGCTCCCGTGCCCGCAGACAAGGGCAAGTGAGTGCTCGACGACCTCGCCCGCGCTCTCGAGGTCGAGCCGGGCAAGCTCGAGCAGGCCCCCGAGCTCGATGCGCCGTACCTCCGAGACGTTCTCTTCAGAACGCACGACGAAGGCGAGGAGGCTTGCGCTCTTTCGGGCCGGCCTGCGAATGAGCTGGAGACGCGACCGCGCGTGGAAGTCGAGCCAGCTCACGACGACCTCACGCGCGTCGGTCGGGAGCGCGGCGCCGTCTGCGACATCGCGCGGCCAGGCGCCCGGCACCTCGACGAGCAACCAGTGCTCGGCGGTCGACGCGGTGGCCCCGAGCGGCTCCCCGGCAGCGAGCGAGAGGTCCGCGCAGCGGTCGGTCATGCGTCCTGCTCGTTGCGGATGACGCAGATGAGCTGCCCGTGCCCGACCTGTTGCCCCGCGACGACGGCGAGCTCGGAGACCACCCCGCTCCTGTGCGCGGCGATCTCGTTCTCCATCTTCATCGCCTCGACGACACAGATGACGCGTCCGGCGTCGATGACGTCGCCTTCACCGACCTCGACCTCGAGCACGGTCCCCTGCATGGGGCTGACGACGGCGTCGGTCGCAGCGCCCGACAATCCCTTCCGGCGCGCGCGATGGCGACGAGCGAGCTCGGCCCACGGCGGCACAGGCGAGTTCAGCCGCACCTCGTGTCGGCGTCCGTCGAGCTCGATGCTGAGTGTGCGCACGTTCGTGCCGAGAGATCCGTCCGACTGAGCGGCTATCGTCGTTTTCCAATGAGACAACTGCTGCTCCAGCTCGTGGGCGCGCTGCGCAAGCTCAGGCGACTCGACCACACCGCGGCACGTGCCGCCTTCGACGAAGCAAGGAGATTCCAGAAGCGCGCGGTGGAACCCGATCAGCGTCGCCGGGCCCTCGATCACGAACTCCTCGAGCGCCCGCAGCATGCGGAGTCTCGCGCGTTCGCGGTCGACGTCGTGCACGACCAGCTTGGCCACGAGCGGGTCGTAGAGGTCGGAGATCATGTCGCCGGCCCGCAGGCCGGAGTCCACACGCACGCCGATCCCTCCCGGCTCGCGGTAGGCCGTGATCACGCCCGGCGACGGGAGAAATCCGTTGCCCGCATCCTCGGCGTTGATCCGGCACTCGATCGCGTGACCGCGGAGGCGGACGTCGTCCTGGGCCATCGAGAGCGGCTCGCCGGCCGCGATGAGAACCTGCTCGCGCACGATGTCGATGCCGGTGACCGCCTCCGTCACCGTGTGCTCGACCTGGACCCGGGTGTTCATCTCCAGGAAGTAGTAGGCGCCGTCCGTCGCGAGCAGCCCCTCGACCGTTCCCGCCGACCGGTATCCGGCCGCCGCCGCGGCCTGGACGGCGATCCGGCCGATTCGTTCCCTCAGCTCCGCGTTCACTGCGGGGGAGGGCGTTTCCTCGACGAGCTTCTGGTGACGACGCTGAATCGTGCAGTCGCGCTCGCCGAGGTGCACGACGTTGCCATGCTCGTCCGCGAGGATCTGTACCTCGACGTGGCGCGGGTCCTCCAGGTACCGCTCCACGTACACCGAAGCGTCCGCGAAGTACGCCTCTCCCTCACGACCCGCCGCTTCGAACGCCCGCTCGACCTCGTCAGGCGAACTAGCCACCTTGAGCCCCTTCCCGCCCCCTCCCGCCGACGCCTTGATCGCGACCGGGAACCCGATCTCGGCCGCAGCAGCGAGGGCGGCAGCCGCGCTTGCCGCGACTTCCGTCGTGCCCGGGACGATCGGGACCCCTGCCGACCGCATCCGCTCCCGGGCTTCTATCTTCGACCCCATCGCCGCGATCGCTGCGGGCGGAGGGCCGATCCAGACGAGTCCTGCGACCTCGACTGCCCGTGCGAAGTCCGCGTTCTCCGCCAGGAAGCCGTAGCCCGGGTGAATCGCCTCGGCGCCGGCACGCAGACCGGCCTCGATGATGCGATCCCCGCGCAGGTAGCTCTCGGCTGCCGGACCTGCGCCGACGAGGTACGCGTCGTCCGCAGCCGCGACATGGAGGGCGTCCCGGTCGGGCTCCGAGTATACGGCGACCGTCCCGATTCCGAGCTCCCGGAGCGTGCGGAAGATACGGACTGCGATCTCGCCACGGTTGGCAACGAGGACTTTCGTGAACGGCGGCATCGGACGCGTATTCTCCCCGACGGTGAGCCTCCCCGATTCGCTCACGATCGTCCGCATCGCGACGGTCCCGCTGGTCGTCGTGCTCTACGCATGGAACTTCCACGGCCATGCGTACTGGGCGACAGCCGTATTCGTGGTGGCGATGGCAACCGACTGGTTCGACGGACGAATCGCGCGGCGGCGAGGGACGAGCTCGCCGCTCGGCTCGCTCCTCGATCCGGTCGCGGACAAGGTGCTCGTGCTCGCGGCCCTCGTCATGCTGATCGGAGAAGGGGTCGCCCCCGCGTGGATGGTCGCGCTGATCGTGGTGCGGGAGATCCTGGTGTCTGGTCTGCGGCTCGCCGCGATCGAGCGCGGAGTCGTGCTCTCGGCGAGAGAGCTTGGCCGGATCAAGACCTGGGCGCAGGCGATCGCAGCGGCCGTGGCCGGGTTCGCGGCGGCCGGTGCGTGGAGCAAGGACGTCGCTTGGTGGTTCCTGCTCGTCGCCGTCCTCGCGACGTGGATCTCGGGCCTGGACTACGCACGCGTGGCCCCGCGGGTACTGCGCGGCGAGAACGCTTAGCGCGTCTGTCTCAGGTCGTTCTCGATCGCTTCACGCAGTATTGACTCGCGCTGGGTTGACTCGCGCTGGGTTGACTCGCGCTGGGTTGACTCGTGCTGGGTTGACTCGTGCTGGGTTGACTCTTGCTGGGCCCTGCGCCACCAGGCGCTTCTGTACGCGGCCGGCGTGGCGTCGAAAAGGAGCTCGGTGCTCGAGAGCACCTCCTCGAGGACGGCGAGCTCCGACTCGCCGAGCGGAGGTGTGACCTCGAGGCGCGGCATCTCGGCAGCCTACGAAGCCGGGAGAAGCCGCGCACCCGTTGCCTTGAACGAGGCCACCACGACGTCCCCCTCCCTGAGCCCGAGCCGCTCGACGGACTGCGCGGTGACCTCGGCGGTGATCGGCCCGATACGGACTCGGACACGGTTTCCGAGCTGGACGAGAGAGGCGATCGGCGCCCGCACGTGGTTGACCGCCGAGTCGTCTGGCGCGTCACGGGCGACGGAGACCTCCCAGGGGTACACGACCACGGAGACAGGCCCGCGGCTCTCCTCGACGGTGTACGCCGTGAAACCGGAATCCAGCGCTACTGCGGTGAGGCCCGCCGGCCCTTCGCTTGCGATGCCACGGAGGAGGTTGGCGCCGGTAAAGCTCGCGACGAAAGCGTCCGCAGGCGAGGCGACGAGCTCGGAGGGAGGAGCGGTCTGCAGCACGTGCCCGTCCACGAGCACGCCGACGAGGTCTGAGAGCGCTGCCGCGTCCTCGAAGTCGTGGGTCACGAGGACAGTCGGAAGCGCGAGGCTGCGGAGGAGCTCTCGAAGCTCCGTCCGCACCTGGGCGCGCGTAAAGGCGTCGAGAGCCGAGAGCGGCTCGTCGAGCAGGAGCACTGCCGGATCCCGGGCGAGCGCGCGCGCGAGGGCGACGCGCTGTCGCTCACCTCCGGAGAGCTCCGCCGGGCGCGCTTCGGCCAGCCCCGAGATCCGAAAGCGCTCGAGCAGCTCGTCCACCCGCCCCCGCCCACCGAAGCCGACGTTGCCGCGAACGGTCAGGTGCGGAAAGAGGGCGTACTCCTGGAACACGAGGCCCACCCGCCGCCGCTCCGGCGAGACGTCGACGCCGGCGCGTGTGTCGAGCCAGGTCTCTCCGTGCAGCGCGACGCGCCCGAGCTCCGGACGAAGCAGGCCCGCGATCACGCGCAGGACGCTCGACTTCCCCGCGCCCGACGGACCGACGAGGGCGAGCGCCTCTTCCCCGACGCTCAGCTCGAGATCGAGGGCGAACGCGCGAAGGGGATGAGCGATGTGTAGGTCGAGCGCCATCCGGCGACGAGCTTGACCGAGAGAAGGAGCGCTGCGCTGACGAGTACGAGCAACGCGCTGATCGCAAGTGCGGAATCGAAGTTGAGGTCGAACTCCTGATAGATCGCCAGCGAGAGAGTCTGGGTGACGCCCTGCAGGCTCCCCGCGAACATGATCGTCGCCCCGAACTCGCCCAAGCCCCGAGCAAACGAGAGGGCCGCCCCGGCGCTGAGGCCTCCGGCCGCGAGGGGGAGCGCGACGCGGAAGAACGTACGCCCGGGGCCCGCGCCGAGGGTGCGCGCGGCACCGAGCAGCGTCGGGTCGACCGCCTCGAAGGCTGCGACCGCCGGCCGGACGTAGAACGGCCCGGCGACGAACGCGATCGCGAGGACGACGGCGGCCTGGGTCCCGAGCCCTACCTCGAGCCCGAACACCTGGAGCGTTCCGCCGAGAAGCCCTAGTCGCCCGAATGCCGCGAGCAGACCGATTCCTGCGACGGCCGGAGGCAAGACGAGCGGGAGCTCGAGAAGCGTCAGCACGACCACCCGACCTGGAAACGAGCGCGTCGCGATGAGATACGCGGTCGGCGTTCCCAGCAGGACGATGAGGACAAGCGCGACGGCGTTCGTCTTCAGCGTCACACGGAGCGCGTCGCCCACAACGTCGCTCGAGAGCTGGTCGAGAAGGCTTCCGATCGGGACGCGGGCGAAGATCGCGACAACGGGGAGCAGAAAGAAGACGAGGACCATAGTCGTCGCCGTCCAGAGCACGGCACCGAACGCGCGTCCCCTCACGGCACGCCACACGAAGTAGCCGTAAGCGGCCCGCGATCCGCGTGCGAGAGGAGTGAGATGCCGGGCGCCCGGGAACGGCCGCGATGCCGAGCATGCCGACCTTGGCAGCGGAACGACGTCAACGCTCGACCATGACGCTCGTCGCCTTCACGACTGCGGCCGCACTCGCGCCCGGCTTGAGCGCCAGCTCCTCCGCAGACTCGCGCGTGATGATCGCCACTACTCGGGCAGGCTCAGTCACGTCGATCTCGACCTTCGCGAGAAGACCGTCCGTCTCGACCGAGCGTACGACGCCTCGAAAATGATTCCTCGCCGAGATCGTGTCGGAGCCCTCCGCCCCGCGCACGCGCGCTATCTCTGCAGCCGTCACGACCCGCCGGTTCGCCGAGTCGCGACGCACCTTGATCTTCCCGGCGCGGTCCCAGCGCCGGAGGGTGTCGAGCGAGATGCCGAGAGCACGCGCAGCCTCGGCTGCCGTATACGTTTGCTTAGGCACTTCCTATGCGATCGTACCATGGCGCCTTGAGCCGTACGATCGAGGCTTGCACGTTAGGCGACTCGGCGACCCCTCGGACTTCCTTGCGGAGACCGCCCCGCTCCTGCTTGCCGACGAGGCTCGCCACAACCTGATGCTCGGGATCGCCGGGATGCTCGACCGTCGGCCGGGCGTCTATCGCGAGCATCACTTCTGGATTGCAGAGGAGGCGGGGAAACCGGTCGCCGCCGCGCTGCAGACCCCTCCGTTCAACCTCATCGTCTCCCAGCCACAGTTCGAAGGCGCTCTTGCCGCCCTCGCCGACTCGCTCGCGACGGACGGGACGTCGCTCCCCGGCGTCACAGGGTCGATCCCGGAGGTAGAGGACTTCGCCCTCGCCTGGGAGGCGAGAACCGGAAGCGCACGCAGCATTCGCATGCGGCAACGGATCTACCGGGCAACGAAGATAGGGCCGGTCGCCGAGGTCCCTGGCCGGGCCCGAGCCGCGACGGCCGTGGACCGCGCGCTCCTCGTTTCCTGGGTGCGTGCGTTCGTAGAGGAGACGCTCGGGGAGCCGTCGGTGCGCAGCCCGGAGGAGACGGTGGACGCACGACTGGACGACACGCTCAGCGGCTTCGTTCTCTGGGAAGACGCGGAGCCCGTGTCGCTCGCTGGCTGGGGAGGCCTTACTCCGAGCGGCGTTCGGATCGGGCCCGTCTACACACCGCCCGAAAGACGCCGGCGGGGCTACGCGAGCGCACTCACGGCAGCCGTCTCGGCAGAGCAACTTGGCAGGGGAAATCGCTTCTGCTTCCTCTACACGGATCTCGAGAACCCGACCTCGAACCGCATCTACACCGCAGTCGGATACGAGCCCGTGTGCGATTCGATCGACTACGCGTTCGAGCCGGCTCGCGGCCGGGCGTAGATTGGCTCTCGGTGCTCGATCGCCTGCGTCCGCTCTGGAACTTCGACGACCTCGACGAGTCGAGGCGCGCCTCGGAGCACAACTCGCAGAAGAGGGCTCGCCCGGCGGCCGTGCGGAGGTGCTGACACAGCTCGCACGCGTCGAGGGCTGCGCGGCAATTTCGAGAAGGGCGAGCGCATCATCGACGAGGCGGAGACGCTCGCGGCCTCCAGCGAGATCGCCCGCGCCCGGATCGACCTCGAGCGCGGACGCCTCCGCCGAACGGGCGGGAACACGGCGGCTGCGCTTCCGCTCTTCGTCGCCGCGTTCGCTCTCGCGCTCGAGGCCGACACGCTGTACGTCGCCGTCGACGCCGCTCACATGGCGGCGCTTGCAGCTCCCGACCAGCAAGGCTTCCTCGACTGGACGGATCGCGGGGTTGTCCTCGCCGAGCGCGGCGATCCCGACGTTCGCTATTGGCTCGGCCCGTTGCTCAACAACCTCGGCTGGCACCACTACGAAGCCGGCGACCACGAAGGAGCACGTGCTGCGTTTCGGCGCGCGCTCGGCGAGCGGGAGCAGAATCCCGAGAACCGGGCGGCGATCGAGATCGCGCTCTACGCGGTCGCGAAGACGCTGCGTACGCTCGGCCGCCCGGACGAGGGAGCGCCCTTGCTCGAGCGCGCAGTTGTCTCAGCCGACGGCGACGGGCGCCCGGACGGCTGGATCTGCGAGGAGCTCGCCGAGACCTATCCGGCACTCGGCCGCGCCGAGAGCGCCCGCGACAACGCGCGCCGCGCTCTCCTTCTGCTCCCCGAGGCGGATCCCGAGTTCGGGCCGGACGGCGAGCGCGCGATGCGGCTCAGTGAACTCGCAGGCGACGAGGACGCCGAGGAGGACTAGGCGAAGCTGGCTCTGTGCCGCGGTGGAGCGCTGGATCGCCGCGATACTCTGCCCTCGGTCGCCCCGATACCCACGAGTGTCGGGGCTCCCTGCGTCCTTGACCGGGCGACGACCTGCGGTCGCGCCGGCAACGAGGACCGTCCCGCGTCCTAGAGCGGGATGTTCCCGTGCTTGCGCTTTGGCTTCGGCTCGCGCTTGGTGAGGGAGGTCTCGAGCGCCGCGACGAGCATCGGCCGCGTCCGCCGCGGCTCGATCACATCGTCGACGTAGCCCCGTTCCGCAGCCGTGTAGGGGTTCGCAAACCGTTCCTTGTAGTCGGCGATCAGCTCGGCGCGCCGCCCGTCCGGGTCCTCGACCTCCTCGAGCTCGCGCCGAAAGATGATGTTGACCGCGCCCTCGGGGCCCATGACCGCGACCTCGGCGGTGGGCCAGGCGAGGTTGAAGTCCGCCCGGATGTGCTTCGAGGACATGACGTCGTAGGCGCCGCCGTACGCCTTTCGCGTGATCACGGTGAGCTTCGGCACGGTCGCCTCGGCGTAGGCGTAGAGGAGCTTGGCGCCGTGTCGGATGATCCCGCCCCACTCCTGCGCCGTCCCGGGCAGGAACCCGGGCACGTCCACGAAGGTCACGAGCGGGATGTTGAAGGCGTCACACGTCCGCACGAAGCGGGCGCCCTTCACGGAAGCGTCGATGTCGAGGACGCCCGCGAGAGCGCCCGGCTGATTGCCGACCACCCCGACCGCATGCCCGCCGAGCCGCGCGAAGCCGCAGACCAGGTTGTCGGCCCAGTGGGCGTGCACCTCGAGAAAATCCCCATCGTCGACGACGCGTTCGATCACCTGCTTGATGTCGTAGGGCTTGTTCGGGCTGTCCGGGACGATCGTGTCCAGAGCCGCGTCCTCCCGGTCGACGGGATCGGAGGGAGGCGCATAGGGAGGCGGGTCGAGGTTGTTCTGCGGCAGGAAGGAGAGGAGATAGCGCGCCTCTTCGAGACACGTCTCTTCGTCCGGAGCGGTGAAGTGGGCGACGCCCGACCGCGTCGCGTGCGTCGCCGCACCGCCCAGCTCCTCGAACGTCACGTCCTCTCCGGTCACCGTCTTCACCACGTCGGGGCCGGTGATGAACATGTAGGAGGTTCCCTCGACCATGAGCACGAAGTCGGTGATCGCGGGCGAGTACACCGCTCCGCCGGCGCACGGGCCCATGACGAGCGAGATCTGGGGCACGACTCCTGACGCCTGCACATTGCGCCAGAAGATCTCGGCGTAGCCGGCCAGTGAGACCACGCCCTCCTGAATCCGGGCGCCTCCCGAGTCGTTGATCCCGATCACCGGGCAGCCGTAGGTCACTGCCAGGTCCATCACCTTGCAGACCTTCTCGGCGAAGACCTCGGAGAGCGAGCCGCCGAAGATAGTGAAGTCCTGCGAGAAGACAAAGACCCTGCGGCCGAGAATCGTTCCGTGCCCGGTGACGACGGCGTCGCCCCACGGGCGGTCCTCCTGCATGCCGAACTCGACCTCACGGTGCCGTACGTAGCGGTCGAGCTCGACGAACGAGCCGGGATCGAGGAGCTTCTCGATCCGCTCCCGCGCGAGCAGCTTGCCGCGCTCGCGCTGCCTGGCGACCTGTGGCTCGCTCGCCGCGCGCGACGACTCCTCCCGGAGCTCCGCGAGCCAGCGGAGCTTCGCTTCCGTCGTGTCGTGCGTCTCGGCCACCGTCGCGGAGCCTAACCTCGAATCTCCGCTGATAGCTTCGCTCCGTGCCGACCCCGCTCGACCGCTCGACCACCTGGCCCTACGAGAACGGCGAGCTCGGAGCCTTCTCGTACTCTCGTTTCTCGAGCCCGACGGTGGCCGAGGCCGAGCGCGCGTTGGGGGACCTCGACGGCGGCGAGGCGCTGCTCTTCGCGTCCGGGACGGCTGCAGCGCTCACCGTCGCGCTCGCGTTGCTCGGCCCGGGAGAGACGGTCGCCCTCGCGGAGGGCGCCTACTACGGGACCGGTGTGCTCCTTCGCGAGCTCTCGCGCTGGGGCCTCCGGCACGTCGAGTTCGACCAGACCGGCAAGGCGCCCCGGGACGCCGATCTCGTCTGGCTGGAGGCGCCGTCGAATCCGTTCCTCACGATGCCGGACTTCGAGGCGGCCGCGAGTCACCCCGCGCCGGTTCTCTGCGACGCGACAGCCGCGACGCCGGTTCACCTTCGGCCGCTCGAGCGCGGCTGCGACCTCGTCCTGCACAGTGCGACGAAGTTCCTCGCGGGTCACGAGGACGTGCTGCTCGGCGCCGTCGTCTGCAGAGAGGCCGCCACGGCCGAGCGGTTGCGCGAGCTCCGCGGACGGACGGGAGCGGTCGCGGCCCCGGACGTCGCGTGGCTTCTGCTCCGCAGCCTGCCGACACTCGAGCTTCGGGTCGCGCGACAAACAGAGAGCGCCCGGATCATCGCGGAGCGGCTCCGAGGCCATCCGAAGGTCACCGTCGTCCGCTATCCCGGATTCGGAGGGCTCCTCTCGTTCGACGTCTCGGACGCAGACGCTGCTCGTCGGGTCGAGACCGGAACGCGGCTCGTCGCCAACATGACGAGCCTCGGCGGAGTCGTGACGCGGATCGAGGCCCGGTCGCGCTGGGAAGGCGACCGCGTGCCGCCCGGGCTTCTCCGCCTCTCGGTCGGCCTCGAGGATCCGGAGGACCTCTGGGCCGATCTGACCACGGCCCTCGAGGCCGCTTAGGAGGGCTTAGCGGAGCGGGCCTCGGCGCTGCGGTCCGCACCGCGGGGCAACGACGCAGGGAGCTCCAATAGTCGACGAGTACTGGAGGGACCGAGGACGCAGCATCGCGACGGTCCAGCGCTCCCCCGGCGGACAGATCCTATTTCGCGAGGTCCTCATAATCGCGCGGCTACTCGGCCGAAGCGGGAGAATCCGGCCCATGGGGTTCTTCGATCGCTTCCGGCAGACGAACCCGTTCAGGGATCCCGCCGAGCTCGACAAGCTGAGCCTGAATCACCTCGAAAAGCTCGGCGCGGATCTCTCGCTCCCTCGCCACGTCATCCATTTCGTCTACTTCGACGCCGAAGACGACGCGCTACGCGCACGCGACGAGATACCGAGGGCCGGCTGGGAGACGACCGTCGTCGCGCCCAGCGAGTCGACCTCCCAGTGGCTCGTCCGAGCCGAGGCGACGCGCGTGGTCGACACCCGGACCATCACGTCCTATCGAGCGTGGTTCGAGCAGATGGCGGCTTCGTGCAACGGCGAGTACGACGGCTGGGAGGCCGCCGCCAAGCCTTGACGTGCGAGCGCTGACGTGTCTCTCGTGGTCCGGCAGAGCCGCTTCCTGCACTACAACGCGGGCGCCTTCGTCTCGAACGGCGAGACGTGCTTCGTCGACCCGGGGATCCTCGCCGAGGAGATCAAGGCGCTCCGGCACGACGTCGGAGCCGCCGCGCTCGTCTTCGTCGTCCTCACGCACGCCGACTGGGACCACGTTCTCGGCCCCGAGAGCCTGCCGCAGGCGACGACAGTGGCACACGAGTCGTACGCACGCGACCTCGATCCGGACGGGATCCGAGCCGTGCTTGCCAGGTTCGAGGAGCAAGCCGGCGTCAGACGCGACGCTCCGTTCGACCCTCCGCTTCCCGCCCTGACCTTCGCGAAGAGCACCGAGCTCGAGGTAGGCGACCTCGAGCTCCACCTCGAGCATGCCCCGGGCCACGCGGCGAGCATGCTCACGATCTACGAGCCTCGAGGTGCGGACCTCTGGGCGTCGGACGTCATGAGCGACGTCGAGATTCCGTCGATCGTGGACGACCTCGAGAGCTACGAGCGCACGCTCGGGCGGATTGCGACGCTCGAGATCGGCACCCTCGTTCCCGGGCATGGCACCCCGACCTCCGATCGCACCGAGATTCGGCGGCGCCTGGACGAGGACCGCGGTTACCTGGAGCAGCTTCGTGCGGCGGTCGAGAGCGCGGTGTCGGTCGGGTCGCCGCTCCAAGAGACGCTCGGCCGCTGCGAAGCCGTCGCGCTTCGGCGCTCGGAGGACGACGCGATCACGCACCGGCTGAACGTCGAGAAGGTGTACGCCGACCTGGGCGGAGACGCCAACCCGGACGAGGTCGGTTTCGTACGCGCCTGGAAGGAAGCAGTACGGGGCTGAAGACGATCGCCGCTCGAGCCTCGGCGGCCCGGTGTCGACGACCGCCGCTCGAGCCTCGGCGGCCTCGGTGTCTGACACCGAGCCTCGAAAACGGCTTGCTTAGGTCGGGCGGTGTCAGACACCGTCTCCGACGAACCCGGACGCCGGCTGCGCTCGGGTACCGTACGGAGGTGCTCTTCACGAGGCACAAGACGGAGCTCCCGGCGGCCGAGTCTGCACCTCCGGGCCGCGACGAGCCGATGTCCGGCCTCGAGCCCCATCTCGTGCTCGGGACGCCGATCGTTCCCCCGTTCCCGGAAGGCTTCGGGACGATCGTGGTCGGCATGGGCTGCTTCTGGGGAGCCGAGCGACTTTTCTGGCAGGCGCCGGGGGTGTACACGACCGCGGCCGGCTACTCCGGGGGATTTACGAGGAATCCGACGTACGAAGAGGTCTGCTCGGGCCGTACCGGGCACGCCGAGGTCGTGCTGGCGGTGTTCGACCCCGCGCAGACGAGCTATGACGAGATGCTCCGAATCTTCTGGGAGGGACACGACCCGACCCAGGGCATGCGTCAGGGGAACGACGTCGGGACCCAGTACCGCTCGGCCGTCTACTGGTCGGACTCAGCCGAGCGCGACGCCGTTCTTGCCTCACGCGAGGTGTTCCAGAAAGAGCTCGCGAAGGCTCGCTACGGCGAGATCACGACCGAGATCGCCGAGGCGGGCACGTTCTACTACGCCGAGGGCTCCCACCAGCAGTACCTCGCCAGGAATCCGAACGGCTACTGCGGCCTCGGGGGCACCGGCGTCTCGTGCCCGATCGGACTCGCCGTGGGCGCGAACTCACCACCTTCCTGAGGTTGCGCAAACTTCGCTAGTCGGGCGCCGGCTGGCTGAAGGTGACGTAGCGGACGATCGTGCGAAAGCCCATCGCTTCGTACATCGGGAGCGCCATCTCGCTCGACTGCAGGACGATCGAGTCGTATCCCCACGCCCGGCCCGCGTCGACCGCTGCCCAGGTCATCGCAGTTCCAACGCCTCGCCGACGAGCATCGGCGAGGGTGCCGACGGCGTAGACGCCGCTCGCCTCGCGGCTGCGGATGGCCAGCGAGGAAGCGACCGGGCGGGCATCCAGCCGACCGACGAAGAGGCAAACGTCGCCGTCAGTGGCGAGCGACGGTGGATACATCTGGCTCGCCAGCTCCGGAGCAAGCCCGCTTTCGACCGCGACGTGGTGAAGCGAGCCGAGATCCTGTGCGTCGACTGACTCCACCGTCACCGACCGCCGGCGGCGGCGGCTCGGGCACGGGATGCAGGACCATGCCCGGAAACGACGCAGGGTCGCGACCGAGCCCGTAGGCAGTCGGAACCGCCTCGAGCTTCTGCGCGGCCTGCTCGGCAAGCCACACACGATGCGGGACGCCGTGGGCAGTCACCCACGCGAGCGCCTCTTCGAGCTCCGGCGGAGCTGCCCGCTCGACGACCACACAGCCGTTGAACAGCGCGAACGGGAATCCCGTGACGAAGGCGAAGACTCCGCCCACCTGGTTCACCTCACCTTCAGGGCTGTGCTCGACGAGCTTGCGGTAGGAAGCGACGAAGTTCTCGTTCGCGACCGAGAGGAGCTTCGAGGCCGAGATGGTGCTCACTCCGGGCGCCCTGTCCTGAGGGCGACCCAGGCCTTGCGCCAGTCGTCGTACGACTTGCACACGTCGCCGCGCGCGGCGCCGCAGTTCTTCTGAGGCACGGTCCACAGGTGGACGTCCTTCCACCACTCCTCGTCCTGCGCGTGAACGGCGTCGCAGTAGCCCGCGTCCGTCGTGAACTCGCAGGCCCTCGTGTTCGAGGGCGCCTCGCGGAAGAGCTCGGCCACCCTCGCGTTCGCCTCGGGCGAGACGACGTAGTCGAGCCATAGGTAGGTGCAGTTCGGATGCTTGGCCTTGGAGGAGATCATCCAGGCGTCCGCCCAGCCCGTCGCTCCCTCGCTCGGCTTGACCGCTGTCACGGCCACGGGCGGCTGCTCCGCCTCGAGCAACGCGACCTGGCGCGGCCACGTCGTCCCGACGAGAGACTGCCCGGAGGCGAACGAGGCGACCTGCTCCTTGATCGTGGCCGTGTTCCAGTACTCACCGATGATCTGCCGCTGGCGCCGGAGCAGCCTAATCGCCACGGCGAACTGCTTCCCGTCGAGCTCGTACGGATTCGTGATTCGCAGACTCGGCCGGGTCGTCTCGAGATACAGCGCTGCGTCGGCGATGAAGATCGGATCGTCGTAGATCGAGATCCGGCCTTTGAGCGAAGGGCTCCAGATCGGCGCCCAGCTCGAGGTGTCGGAGGGCAGGTAGTCGGTGCGGAACAGCTCGAGGTTCACGGTGCGCCCCTGGGGTACGGCGTATCCGGTCCCTTCCACAGTGTCGAAGAGCCGCCCCTTGAGAGCCTCGACAACGTCTCTGTAGCCCGGCACCAGGTCGAAGTTGACGGGCGCGACCATCCCCTTGTCGATGAGGCGGAGCATCGCGTCACCGGCGACGAGGACTCCGTCGGACCCTTTCGTCGCCTTCGAGTCGACGAGGTCGACGGAAGTCGCAGTTCTCGTCGTCACCTCGCACCCGGTCTGCCTGGTGAACGCGGCGACGGGCAGATTCGTCGGGAAGCCGGGACGGACGACGAGGTCGAGCTTCCCCTCGCTGCGGGCGCGATGCTGGATCTGGGTGAGCGTCGTACCGAGGCCTCCGACCTGCCAGTCCTTCACCCTCCCGCCGCCGCAACCCGCGGCGAGGAGCGCGAGCGAGAGGAGGAGAAGGGCAAGGGCACCCCCCGCGGGGGCGCTTGCCGCGATTCTCCTCACTGCCCCGCTCCGGCTTCTTCGTTCGCGATCATCCCGGTAGCGACCAGGGTAGGCGGAGGGAGAGACGGCGTCCTATTCGGTCTGCGTAGCGACAGCGGTGACGCGTCCGCCCGCTGCGGTTTCTCCTCCTACCGTGAGCCTCTGCGATACCCAGACCGGAATCACCGTGAAGAGGATGATCGCGAACGCGACGACGTTCACCACCGGGAGCTGCTGCCCCTGGCGCAGGTTGTCGAGGATGAAGATCGGCAGCGTCGTTTGGGCGCCGGCTGTGAAGGTCGTGACGATCACCTCGTCGAACGAGAGGGCGAATGCGAGCAGCCCACCCGCGACGAGCGCGGTCGAGAGCGTCGGCCAGGTCACGTAGCGAAAGGTCTGCCAACCGTCGGCCCCGAGGTCCATCGAGGCCTCGACGAGCGACGGCGACGTGCGCCGCAGCCGAGCGAGCACATTGTTGTAGACGACGACCACACAGAACGTCGCGTGCCCGATGACGATCGTCCAGATCGAGAACGCGACGCCCGCGAACGAGAAGAACGAGTTGAGCGCCATCCCGGTGATGATCCCCGGCAGCGCGATCGGCAGCAGCAGGAGAAACGAGATCGAGTCTCTCCCGAAGAATGCGAAGCGCTGGATTGCGAACGACGCCATCGTCCCGAGCACCAGCGCGATCGCCGTCGCAGCGAGTCCCACCTCGATCGAAAGCCGAAGCGACGAGCGCAGGAAGTCGTCGTGCCAGGCGACGCCGAACCACTTCGTCGACCAGCTGGTGATCGGCCAGCTCTGGATCGGCGACGCGTTGAATGCGTACAGGGCGATGATGACTAGCGGGATCCAGAGAAAGGCGACGACGAGCGCCGTCCACACGCCGAGCCCGATCTTTGTCGCGTGAGACTCCATCAGAGTGCCTCGAACGCGCCAAGGCGGCGCGCGAGCGCGATGTACAGGGCCATGACTCCCACCGGAACCATCGCGTAGGCCGCTGCGAAGGTGAGATTCGACGCGCTCTGCTCGGAGACGATGTTGCCGATCAAGCTCGAGCCCGGCCCGCCGACGAGGAGCGGCGTAATGTAGTCGCCGAGCGTGAGCGAGAACGTGAAGATCGACCCGGCGACGACGCCGGGGAAGGCGAGCGGGAGGATCACGCTGCGGAACGTTCGAGAGCCACGCGCACCGAGATCGCGCGAGGCTTCGAGCAAGCTGCCTGGTATGCGCTCGAGCGCCGCGTAGATCGGCAGGATCATGAACGGCAGCCACACGTATGAGAAGACGATCCACATTGCCTTGTTCGTGAACTGGAGCTGCGCGTCCGGCAGGCCGAGGCCGTTCAGGAACCAGTTGAGCGGGCCGCTCTTGGACAAGATCGTCGTCCAGGAGTAGATGCGGACGAGGTAGCTCGACCAGAGAGGGAGCAAGACCATCACGAACAGGAGTGCGCGCGTGCGCCGCCCTGCGATCTTCGCCATGAAGAACGCAAGCGGGAAGGCGAGGATCGCGTCGGTGACAGTGACTGCGGCTGCCATCCCGATCGTCCGGCCCGCGATCCGGAGGTACGTCGGGTCGCTCAGGCTGAAGATCGCCCGGTACTGGTCGAGCGTCCACGTGTGGACGCTCGCCGCCGTGAACGAGTCGCTCGTCCAGAAGGACGACACGAGCATCGCGCCCAGCGAAGCCGCGTAGACGGCGACGAACGCTGCGACAGGAGGAACGAGGAGCACGACCAGCTTGAGCCACGGTCGCCGCCAGAGAACGGACGAGAGACGAAGGCGGGCCCCCCGGAAGGAGCCCGCCTCACGTGCTGCGTCGACTACCAAAGCCGGATTAACCGGTGATCGAGGCCCAGGCGGTGTTCCACGCCTGCTGGTCCATGCAGTCAGTTCGCCCGCCCCAGCCGCAGGTTTTGACCGGGGTCTTCCAGAAGCGGATCGACTTCGCATACGCCGCCGGTGCGCTCAGGTGGTATCCGGCGCAGGAGCCCTTCTGGATCTTGTTCATGTAGGGACAGGCCTTCGGGTTGACCGGCGTCTCACCGAAGACGAGCGCCTGCTTCGCCTGCACCTGCGGTGTGGCCGCATACGCCATCCACCTGTACGCGCAGTTCGGATGCGGGGCGTTCTTGGTCAGCATCCAGGTGTCGGCCCAGCCGGTGACCCCCTCTTTCGGGATGATCTCCTTGACGGGGACCTTCGAGGCCTGGAGCGTCAGCGTCTGCAGCGGCCACGTCGCCCCGATGAAAGCGTCCCCTGTCTTGAAGTCCTTCTCGTCGTCCGCCGGATAGAGCCAGTACCGCAGGAGCAGCGGCTTTTGCTTCTTGAGCAGCGTCACGGCCGCATCGAACTGAGGCTTCGTCAGCTCGTACGGGTCCTTAATCCCGAGCGACGGCTTCGTCTTCTGCAGGTAGAGCGCCGCGTCGGCGATCTGGATCGGGTTGTTCGGGACCGAGATCTTGCCCTTGTACTTCGGGCTGTAGATCGCGCTCCAGCTCGTCGGGGCCGGCTTCACCTTCTTCGTGTTGTAGATGAGGGTGTTCGGGCCCCATTGCAACGACACTCCGTAGTGCACGCCCTTGATCGTGTTGTGCGGCGGCGACTTGAATGCCGGCAGGAAGTCCTTCCAGGACGGAATGAGGTTCACGTTGACGGGGACAACGTCGCCCGCATAGATGAAGCGGAGGCTCGCGTCACCAGACGCGGACACGAGGTCGTATCCGTTGCCGCCGCCGTGGATGATGTTGAACATCTCGTTCGACGAGCCAGCATCCTTCCGCTGGATCTTGCAGCCCGTCTGCTGCTCGAACTTCTTTGCGAAGCTCGGGTCGGTGTACTGCCCCCACTCCATGACTTTGAGAGCACCCTCGCCGGGTCCGATCTTCGTCGGCAGCGCGCTCGTCTTTGAGACGCCCGCTGCCGGCACGGCGAGCATCGCGACCAGCCCGGCGAGCACGACGTGCCACGAGCGAATTCGCTTCCTCACGTTCCCTCCTTGATCGCGAACTCTACGTCCGGCCTCCAGGCGAGACGGACGCGTTTTCCCTCCATTGCGTGGACATCCGACGACGAGACCTCGAGATTCTGCTGCAGCGCGACGAGCTCTCCGCCTCCCTCGAGCTCGACGAGGTAGCGAGTCACCGCGCCGAGATAGACGGCCGCCCGAACGACGCCCGGCTCACCCTCGCCCGCATCGGCGGGTAGGACGCGGATCTTCTCCGGCCGGACCGTGAACGTCCTGCCGTTCCGCACGAGCACGTTCGACGTGCCGATGAAGCCGGCGACGAACTCCGTTCGGGGATGCTCGTACATCTCTGCCGGAGCTCCGACCTGCTCGACCCTCCCCTCGTTGAAGACCGCGATGCGATCGGACATCGTCAACGCCTCCTCCTGATCGTGCGTGACGTAGACGAACGTCATGCCGAGCTCCTTCTGGATCTGCTTGAGCTCGATCTGCAGCTGCTGCCTGAGCTTCAGGTCGAGGGCGCCGAGCGGCTCGTCCAGGAGGAGCGCCCTCGGCTGGTTGACGATCGCCCGCGCCAGAGCGACTCGCTGGCGCTGACCTCCGGAGAGCTGGGACGGCTTGCGCTGGGCGAGCCCGCCGAGTCTCACCATCTCGAGCGCGGCGTGCGCCCGTCGGCGGCGATCGTCTTTCCGCACCTTTCTCACCATCAGCCCGTACTCGACGTTCTCGAGCACCGTCATGTGCGGGAAGAGCGCGTAGTCCTGGAAGACCGTGTTCACGTTTCGGGCGTACGGCGGTTCACGCGACACGTCGTTCCCGGCAAGCTCGACCCGTCCTTCGTCCGGCCGCTCGAACCCCGCAATCAGTCGCAGCGTCGTCGTCTTGCCGGAGCCCGACGGCCCGAGCATGGTGAAGAACTCCCCGCGACGGACCTCGAGGTCGACGCTGTCGACCGCCAAGACTTCTCCGAAGCGCTTCGTGAGACCGACGCAGCGTACGTCTGCGTCAGTCTGCAGAACCTGCTGCGACAAGCGCCTCCTCCAGGATCGAGAGACCTTCGTCGGCCTCTGCATCCGTCAGCGTCAGCGGCGGCAGCAGCCGAATCACGTTGCCGTGGAGGCCGCACGAAAGAAGCACGAGTCCTCGCTCGAACGCCGCGGAGAGGACCGCCTTGGCCCGGCTGGGCTCGCGCGCGACGAACTCGAGAGCAAGCATCGGCCCGAGCCCGCGCACCTCGCCGATCCCCTCGTGGTTCTTGGCCATGCCCTCGAGTCGCGAGCGGAGGTTCTCGCCCAGCTCGCGTGCGCGAGCGAGGAAATCGGGGTCCGCGACGACGTCCAGCACTGCGATCGCGGCGGCGCACGAGAGGGGGTTGCCCCCGAACGTGCCTCCCAGCCCGCCGCTCGGGACTGCGTCCATGAGCTCTGCCCGGCCCGTTACGGCTGCCAGCGGCAGGCCTCCTCCGAGCGACTTTCCGGAGACGAGCAGGTCGGGCTCGACGCCGTCGTAGTGCTCGATCGCCCACATCTGCCCGGTGCGACCGACCCCCGACTGCACCTCGTCGTCGACGTACACGATCCCGTGCTTGCGGCAGATCTCCTGCAGGCGCGCCGGATAGTCGGGCGGCATGACGATGAAGCCGCCCTCTCCCTGGACCGGCTCGAGCACGACGCAGGCGACGGTCGCCGGGTCGACGTCCGCCTTGAAGAGATGCTCGAGCGCCGCGATCGCGTCGTCCGACGTCACGCCGCGGTACGGATAGGGAGCTGGCACCCGGTACACCTCGGGGGCGAAAGGCCCGAACCCCCGCTTGTAGGGCACGACCTTGCTCGTCATCGTCATCGCCAGGAGCGTCCGCCCGTGAAAGGCGTAGTCGAAGACGACGACCGCCGGCCGGCCGGTCGCGACGCGCGCGATCTTGACGGCGTTCTCGACCGCTTCGGCGCCGGCGTTGACGAGCAACGAGCGCTGCTCACGGCCGCTACAGGCCGAGAGGTCCGCGAGTCGCTTGCACACCTCGACGTACGGCTCGTACATCCCGACGAAGAAGCCCTGATGAAGGTAGCGGTCGGCCTGCTCCTTGATCGCCTCGACGACGGCAGGGTGGCGGTGACCGGTGTTCTGGCAGCCGATGCCGCCCGCGAAGTCGATGTACGAACGCCCGTCGACGTCCGTGATGCGCGCCCCCTCGGCCTGCGCGACGACGAGCTCGGGCGTCACGACTCCCGGCGCGACGTAACGCGCGCGGCCCTCGGCGACGTGTTCCGAGGCGGTTCCTTGCTCGAGTGGCATCGCGCGATTATCGAGATTGCGCGGATTCCCGGCAACTCGGACCGAAGCGGCGCGACCGCGTACTCTGTGCCGAGCGCCGGAGTAGCTCAGCTGGTAGAGCAAGCGCCTTGTAAGCGCTAGGCCGTGGGTTCGAGTCCCGCCTCCGGCTCTTGACGGTTGTCCATCCGGTCAACGGGATACGCTGACCAAGTGGAACATCCGAAGGTCGTGGGCGATCGCACCGCATTGGCTGCGATGCAGCTCTTCAAGAATCCGGCCATGCAGTGTCCGTGCCCTTCGGCGAGAACACACGTTACGACCTCGTCGTTGACGACGGGTGCCGGCTTGCGCGCGTGCAGTGCAAGACCGGACGCCTGCGCGAGGGCGCGATTCGGTTCGCGACTTGCAGTTCGACGCGCACCACGCGCGTCCCTCGCATGGAAGGCGTGATTATCTCGGGCAGGTCGACTACTTTGCCATCTACTGCCCCGAAAAGAACGGCGTATATCTCGTCCCCATCGAGGAGATGACCGCCCGCGCGAAAGGTTCATTGCGCGTGACACCCGCCCAAGACGGTCAGCGGCGGAGGGTTCGACTCGCGGACGATTACGAGGTCTGGCGCGTCTGTATAGAAGCTACGCGAGCACCTCGCGGGACCTCTGGTGCGAGATGATCTTCCGCTTGACGCGCTGCAGCGCGTTGTCGATGGTCTTCGTGTCACAGGCCAGCTCGTCCGCCATCTCCTCGTACGAGTTGCCCTCCAGGTACAGCCGCAGCGCGTCCGCCTCGAGTCGTGAGAGGCCGCTGCCGAGCGAGAAGACGAGACTCTGCAGCTCCTCGGTCGAGATGACGCACAGCGAAGGGTCGTGGACCGCAGGCCCCGGAAGCGCGTCGCCGAGCGTGTAGTCGCCGTCGGACTCCTGCCCTGCCGGCGTGTGGCTGAACGAGACGTAGGTGTTGAGCGGCGCGTGCTTGAAGCGGGTCGCCGTCTTGATCGCGGTGATGATCTGCCGGGTCACGCAGAGCTCGGCGAAGCTGCGGAACGAGGTCTCCTTGTCGGAGCGAAAGTCGCGGACGGCCTTGAAGAGACCGATCATCCCCTCCTGGACAAGGTCGTCTCCGTCGCCGCCGGCGAGGAAGTACGAGCTCGCCTTGAGCCGGACGAATCCTGCGTACCTGCGCATGAGCCCGTCGAGCGCCTCCTGGCTGCCGTTGCGCGCCTTGAGGACGAGCTGCAGGTCCTCAAGCTCTCGTTGAGCCTTCTGCGGGCTTCTTGGTGCGGGAGCGGTGCGAGCGGACATGGGTAACCCCCGTGTGCGGCGTGGTTGAGCGCTTTACGAGCTCGAGGCGCAAGGCCCGATTCGCAAAGACTCAGGCTGAAGTTGAAGAAGAAGCTAGCACGATCTTCCACGCGTTACAAGGTCTTTGCGCATCATGCAGTTTGCTAAGAACATATGTTCGCCCGCTCGGATGTCGTCAGACTCGACGCCGGCCTCATTCCCCGCGCCGCAGGCGCTCCAGCCGGGCTCGCGTCTCGTCGTCGAGTCGATCGCCGACGCGGCTTCCGGCGCCCTTCTGCTCGTGGTCTCGGTGCAGCGCGGGCTCGAGCTCGGCGAGGAAGAGACGCGAGGAGAGCGTCCTCACCTCCTGACCGGAAACACGGCGGATCACCGCGTCCGAGGAGACGAGGCACACCGACTCCTCGGCCCGGTGTGCGGCCGCCAGCCGTTCGAGCAGATCGTCCGCGTGCGGTGCAAAGCGGACCGAGAGCGGCCCGATCTCGCGCTCCTCCCCGCTGCCGTCGAACACGACGACTCCCCGGGCGCCGCGGCCGCGTCCCGCGACGAAGCTCGCGAGCGTGTCGACGAGCTCGTCCTGTGCCGCGAACGGACCGGCGTGCAGCAGGTTGTGCCCGTCGAAGAGGTACAGGGTCGGGTCAGGCATCAGCTGCGGTCGCGTCTCGGACCGCGAGACGCTGACGCCGGGCCTCGTACAGGAGGACGGCCGCGGCGACGCTCACGTTCAGGGAGGCGACGTCACCCTCCAGCGGGATCGAGATCGACGCGTCGCACGTCCTGCGGACGAGGGGTCGTACGCCGCGCCCTTCAGCGCCCAGCACGAGCGCGACTCCGCTCGAGAGGTCGGTCTTCCACAGCAAGCTCTCGCCGTCGGCCGCGGCCGCGTAGGCCCAGAGTGCCGGCCCCTTGATTTCCCCCAGGTACCGGGCCAGGTTCGCAACCACCGCAACGGGCAAGTGCTCGACAGCACCCGCCGAGGCCTTGCAAACGGCGGGCGTCACGCGCACCGATCCGTGTGCGGGCACGACGACTCCGGTCGCGCCCGCTCCCTCTGCGCTGCGAATGACTGCGCCGAGGTTGCGCGGATCTGTCACCTGGTCGAGGCAGACGAGGAGCGGGACGTCTCGCCCGGCGAGCTCGCGAGCGTCCGCGTAGCGAAAGGGCTCGCACCACGCGACGAGCCCCTGATGGTCGCGGGTTTCCGCGGCCTCGCTCAGCAGTCGCTCCCGCTTGATTTGCGGCCGCGGCCGCTCTTCGAGCCACGGGCTATGCGAGGCCGCTCGCTCCGTTGCCCAGACCTCGAGGACCTCACGCGGCCCGCGGTAGAGCTCGCGGACGGCGTTCCGCCCGTAGACGAGCTCGCGAGTCATTCGCCGATGCGGACGAGCCTGAAACCGTCGCGCTCGTCGCGCGCCTCCCAGCCCGCGCGTTCGAGCTCCTCGCGAAGCCGGTCCGCTTCCGCGAACTCGCGGGTGGCGCGCGCCGCCTGACGCCGCTCGGCGAGCTCGAGGATGTCCGCAGGCGGTTTCTCCGCGGCCGCGAGCGACTCGAGCCCGAAGATCGCGAGCGCGCGCCGCAGCACGTCGTGGTCTCGACATTCGTGCATGACCGCGAGCGCGGCGGGCGTGTTGAAGTCGTCGTCGAGCGCGGCGGAGAACCGTGACCAGGTCTCTTCGGGGCCGGGGACGTGTGGGTTGCGGAAGACCTCGCGGAAGCCGTCGGCTCTGGCTCTCGCCGCCGACATCGCCTCGTCCGAGAAGTCGAGCGGGCCGTGCCAGTGGCCCGTGAGGAAGAAGACGAGTGTCGCCTCCCGCCCCCACGTGTCGAGCACGTTGCGGAGGGAGACGTCGTTTCCGAGCGACTTGTGCATCTCGGCGCCGCCGAGCTCGAGCATGCCGTTGTGCATCCAGATCCGGGCAAACGGGCGTCCGACAGCGCGGGACTGTGCAATCTCGTTCTCGTGGTGCGGGAACACGAGATCGAGCCCACCACCGTGGATCAAGAACTCGGGCCCGAGTGTCTTCTCGGCCATGGCCGAGCACTCGATGTGCCACCCAGGGCGCCCGCGACCCCATGGTGAGTCCCACCACGTGTCCTCGTCCGGCTTGTTCGCCTTCCAGAGGGCGAAGTCGCGCGGGTCTTCTTTCAGCAGGTTCGGCTCCTGCTCCTCCACCTGGTCCGGCCGCTGACCAGACAGGCATCCGTACTCCGGAAAGCTGGAGACGCGGAAGTAGACGTCTCCCTCGACGGCGTAGGCGTTGCCCAGGTCGACGAGCTCCTCGATCAGCGCGACGATCTCGGGGATCGTCTCGGTGGCGAGCGGCATCTCGTCCGGCATGCCGAGGCCGAGATCGTCGGTGTCGTGCAGGTACCAAGCGGTTGCCTCGCGTGCGAGCTCGTGACTACGGCCGGGAGCCGCCTCGTAGATCTTGTCGTTCACGTCCGTGACGTTGTGGACGAAGGTCACGTCGTATCCACGCCCACGCAGCCAGTCGCGGAGCCAGGAGAAGACGACGAAGGGCCTCGCGTTCCCGATGTGCGCGCGCTGGTAAACGGTCGGGCCGCAGACGTACATCCCGACCGGCCCAGGCGGCGGCGGGAGCTCGACGAGCGAGCGCGTGAGGCTGTCGTAGACGCGCACGGCGGCGATCGTATCCGGGTGGTGTCAGACACCGTTTTCCGTCAAGAGATAAGTGCGCCAATCAAGCGCCGATCGATCCACACGCGAAACCCAGTCGCGAACAAGGGCTGAACGTCGTCACTTGGCCGAACTGGACGATCAGCCGAACTCGGTGTCTGACACCGCCTTCAACGCGTGTGCGGCCCGGGAGAGCGTCTCCCCTCGCGAGAGCGCCACCAGGATCGCCCACAGCTCGGGACCCTTCGAGGCACCCGTCAGCGCGATTCGCACGCCGCGCAGGTCACCCCCGACGGCCTTCAGCTCGCGCAGGAGCGCCCGCGCTTCATCTGCGCTCAGCCGCTCCGGCCCACCCGTGCGGAGCTCCACGAAGCGCTCGAGCGTCGGCGCAGAGCCTGCCGGAGGCTCGGTCGCCCCCGGCTCGAGGACGAGGCTCGCGTACTCGCGCGCCTCGGCGAGCGTCCGCGCGCCGCGCAGCGCGGGCACCACCTCGACCGGCGCAGCGGCGGCGGCCGCGAGCTCGTCGTCCGACATCGCGGCGATGGCATCGACTGCGAGGCGCCCCAGACGGGCGAGATCCAGCGTCACGTCGTGCTCCGGCAGGTCGAGCTCGTCGAGATAGGCGCGCACCGCAGCGGCCGGGAAGCCCTCCTCGCGTAGATCGCCGATCGACGCGTGCCCTTGTCGCTTCGAGAGCTTCTTCCCGTCGGAGCCGAGTACGAGTCCGTGGTGAACGACCTCCGGCAGCTCACCCCCGAGCGCCCGCGCGATCTGCTGCTGGACGGTGAGGTTCGGCCGGTGGTCCGAGCCGCGGACGATGTGCGTGATCCCGAGCTCGACGTCGTCGACGACGGATGCGAGCTGGTACGTGGCGGACCCGTCGGGGCGAAGCAGCGTCGTCCCGCCGACAGCGAGCCGGACCGAGCCGTCCGCGTCGCGCTCGGCGGCGCCCGACGCAAGTGCATGCTCCACCGCCTCGATGTAGAGGTCATGACGCTCGCTCTGCCGGATCGGCCCCTCCTCGTACCGTACCCCGAGCCACTCGAGGTCGCGAAGAATCTCCTCCTCCCCGCCCGCGACCGTACGGGAGGGATCGGTGTCGTCGATCCGGAGGACGAGAACGCCGTCACGCTCGTCGGCGAACCGGCGGTTGACGACAGCGGTCAGCGCATTTCCGAGATGCAGCGATCCCGTCGGGCTCGGCGCGAAGCGGACGCGCACAGTCATCACGCGTCGATCGGCACGTGCCCGGGCTGCGCGGCCACGCGTTCGAGCCACGCGCGGATCGCCGGGTACGCCTCGAGCTCGAAGCCGCCTTCGTGCGCGACGTGCGTGTACGCGTAGAGCGAGACGTCCGCGATCGAGTACCCGCCGCCGACGAGAAACTCGCGCGTGGCGAGGTGCTTATCCACCGCGTCCAGGGCCGCATAGCCGGCTTTCATCTTCGCCGGCACCTGGTCTGCGAAGCGTTCGGGCGTTCCCGAGTACGCGAGCCAGAAGCGCACGACCGCGATGTGCGGCTCGTGGCTGTACTGCTCGAAGAACATCCACTGCAGCACCTGCGCACGCTCGTACAGGTCTTCGGGTACATACCGCGTCCCGTCGCCGAAGTACCAGAGGATCGCGTTCGACTCCGCGAGCGGCCGACCGTCGTCGAGCACGAGCGTCGGCACCCGAAGCGCCGGGTTGAGCCCCCCGAGCACCTCCTCGCGGTTCGAGCGGTCGACGACGCTGACGTCCACCTTCTCGTACTCGAGCTCGAGCTGCGCGAGAAGGAGGCGCACCTTGTAGCAGTTGCCCGAAACGGCCGAGTTGTAGAGAAGCACGGCCGCTAACGGTAGTCGGGGTTCGCGAAGTCGAATTTGCAGCCCGCGTCCCAGAGCGAGCGCTGGTTCCCATGTGCGGGGACACCTCCCGCGTCCTTCAGCAGCCGCGCGAGGTGGAGCAGGTTCCACGTCATGAATGTCGTGTTCCGGTTCGTGAAGTCGTTCTGCGGCCCGCCCGAACCCTCGTCGAGATACGACGGCCCCGGCCCCGCCTCACCGATCCAGCCGGCGTCCGCCTGCGGCGGGATCGTGTACCCGAGGTGCTGGAGCGAATAGAGGATGTTCATCGAGCAGTGCTTGATCCCGTCCTCGTTCCCGGTGATCAGGCAGCCGCCGACCTTCCCGTAGTACGCGTACTGGCCGTGCTCGTTCAGGAGGTGCGAGCACGCGTAGAGACGCTCGACGACCCGCGTGCACACGGACGACTTCTCACCGAGCCAGATCGGCGAGCCGAGGACCAGGATCTCCGCAGCCTGGACCAGCTCGTACAGCTCGGGCCACTCGTCACGCTCGGCGCCGTGCTCACGCATGTCCGGCCACACTCCCGGCGCGAGCTCGTGGTCGACCGCCCGCACGTAGTCGACGGCTACGCCGTTCGACTCCATGATCGCCATCGAGAGCCGCATGAGCCCTTCCGTGTGCGACTGCTCCGGCGATGGCTTCAGCGTGCAGTTGACGTACAGCGCTCGTAGGTCGGAGAGGTCCCACCTGCTCGCTTCGGAAAGGTCCTGCTGCTGATCGGTGAGACTCACGGCGAACCTCCTCTGAACGGTTTGCGCGAGAGCCAACGTATAACGTCGGCTTCCACGATGGCGCGATGGCGTATGCGGCGAACGCTGGTGGCAGGTCTCGTGCTTCTCGTCGCGTTGCTCGGAGGTACCGCATCGAGCGCGCAGCCGGGCAGAGACGGGAGTGGAGCCTGCAGTCCGGGCGTGCACGTGCTGCAGGTGGGAAGCGGACGCCGTGCGCTCATGCGCATCTCGCCCGGCGCCGAGGGCGGAAAGATGGCCCTCGTTCTCGTCCTGCACGCGGCGGGTGGCTCACCGGAAGACGGACTGCGTGCGCTTCGCGGCGGCTGGAACGCGCCAGGACTCGTACTCGTCGCACCGGCCGCGCGCGGCTCTGCCTGGAGCTTCGGCCTCGGACGAGGAGACGATCTTCCGACCGTCGACCATGCGCTGACACAGGCGTTCTCACGCTGCTCGATCGACCGCTCGCGCGTCGGCATCGGCGGCTTCTCCGACGGCGCGACGAACGCGCTCTCGCTCGGGGTGCGGAATGGCCGCCTCTTCCGCGCGATCATCGCCCTCTCCCCGGGTGGGATCGAAGCAGGAACGCGCCTCGGGAAGCCCCGGATCTTCGTCGCGCACGGGACGCGGGACGGCGTGCATCCTTTCGCCGGCACGCGCGACGCGCTCGTGCCGAAACTGCGGAGGGAAGGCTACGCCGTGACCTTTCGAGCGTTCGTCGGCGGCCACGTGGTGCCCGCGCCGGTCTCGCGCGCGGCGGTGAGCTGGTTCCTGGGCTGACGGCCACGGAGCCACCTTCCGACATGGAGTCGCTTCTCAGCTCGTGGTACGCGACCGAAGGACGCGATCTTCCGTGGCGTCGCACGAACGACCCGTACGCGATCCTCGTGTCCGAGCTGATGCTGCAGCAGACGCAGGTCGAGCGCGTCGTCCCCCGCTACATCGCGTGGCTCGAGCGGTGGCCGACCGCAGAGGCGCTCGCCGCCGCTCCCCCGGGCGATGCGATTCGCGAGTGGCAGGGGCTCGGGTACAACCGCCGCGCCCTGAACCTCCACCGCGCGGCACGCGAGGTAGCCGATGCCGGATGGCCGGAGGACCTGACCGAGCTCCCCGGAGTCGGCCCTTACACCGCGGCCGCGATTCGGTGCTTCGCGTACGGCGAGAACGTGCTCCCGGTCGACGTCAACGTCGCACGCGTGCTCCGCCGAACCGGACACTCCTTCTCGGCGACGTCGGCCCAGGCCTTGATGGATCTGGGAGCCACCGTCTGCGTCGCGCGAACGCCTCGTTGCGAGCGTTGTCCGCTGGCCAGCCTGTGTCCTTCGCGTGGCGTGCGAGAGCATCCAGCGCGGAAGCAGGGACCGTTCGAGGGCTCGTTTCGGCAACGCCGCGCAGAGACGCTTCGACTCGTCTCAGGGTCGTCGCACGCTCTCGCCGCCCTCGACGAAGAGGCCGTTCGCTCGCTCGAGCGAGACGGGCTCGTCGCCGTACGCGCCGGCGTCGTCGCCCTGCCGGACTAGTGCGCAAGATCGGAATCCGCTCGCGCAGATTCCGATCGCGTGAAAATCCATGAGCCGCGGCCGCGAGCGGCCGCGGCGTCTCTGGTTTCGCTCAACCCCTCCGGACTACAGAATCGGGCAGTTGACGACGACGGGAGCGGCTTTCACCGTGACCTGGCCCGCCCTCTGCGCCGAGCGGACGGCGGCCGCGGAGCGAAGGACACGAGCGTTGGCGCCGGATTTCCACGTCACCATGTGCACGGCCCAGAGCGGCGTGTAGCCCGCTCGGCCTGGCACGGTGTCGACGATGTTTCGCTGGCCCTCGGAGCCGTTCGTCACGACCCAGATAGGCGCGACCTTGTTGCCCGAGGCGAGCTTCACCGGGCCGAAGTCGAGATACGAGATCAGCTCCCCTCGGTAGAAGCCGAGGGTCACATGCTGCGAGTACGTCTGCACCGGCCCGTCGGCAGCCGCGGCCGGGAGCGCAGACGCGCTCGCCGCGCAGGCGGCCAGCGCGAGCACCACGAGGATCTTCCTCATCGGTCTCTCCTTCCGTCGATCTTCCGACCGTAGGGTGCAGCTCTTACGCAAGGGTGACAGCGACCTGAACGGTCGCTGAATTCACTTCTGCGTAAGCCGCCTGCGAGCACAATGGGCACGTGGCCACCGTTCTCGTCGTGGACGACGAACCGATCGTGCGCGAGGTCGTCGTCCGTTATCTGACGCGCGAGGGACATCGCACCCTCGAAGCTGCCGACGGCCTCGCAGCCCGCGCGGCGATCGAGCGGTCGAACCCGGACCTCGTCGTCCTCGACGTGATGCTGCCCGGCACCGACGGCCTCGAGCTGTGCCGCTGGATTCGCTCGACGTCGGAGCTTCCGGTGATCATGCTGACGGCCCGCAGCGATGAGGCGGACCGGATCGTCGGGCTCGAGCTGGGCGCCGACGACTACATAACGAAGCCGTTCTCGCCGCGCGAGCTCGCCGCGCGCGTACGGGGAGTCCTGCGACGCACGGCTCCGGCAGGCGTGCCTCTCGAGCGCATCGCGTTCGGCGACGTCTCGCTCGAGCGCGTAACCCGCGAGCTGCGCAAGAACGGGCTCGAGGTGAAGCTCACCGCCAAGGAGTTCGATCTCCTCTGGTTCCTCGCGAGCCACCCACGGAGGGTGTTCTCCCGCGACCAGCTGATGTCGAGCGTCTGGGGCTACGCGGCGGCACTCGACACCGGCACGGTCACCGTCCACATACGACGGCTGCGAGAGAAGGTCGAGGGCGACCCCTCGGTGCCCGAGCACCTGCAGACCGTTTGGGGCGTCGGCTACAGGCTCGTCCCGTGATCGCCACCGCGGCGATCGTCGCCTGCTCGACGCTCGCGGTCGGCCTCGCCCTGGCGTTCGTGCTGCGACTCTTGCCGACCGTGCGGCTCCAGCTCGCCGGCCTCGCGTTCCTCGCGGTGCTCGTTCCGCTCGGAGCTGTGCTCCTCTCCGGCTGGGTCATGTTCCACATGGGCGACGACGTGAAGATCCTCGCCGTCGCGGCCGCGTCGGCCCTCACCGCCATCGTCGCGGCGCTGGTCGTCGCGAGGTCGATCGCCGACTCGATCGATCGCGTGCGCAGGGCTTCACTCGAGCTCGCGCGCGGAGATCTCGCCGCACGCGCGCCCGAGGGCGGCCCCACCGAGGTCGCCGACCTCGCGACGACGTTCAACGAGATGGGGGACAACCTGCAGCGGCTCTTCGACACCCGGCGCGAGCTCGTCGCGTGGGCGAGTCACGACCTGAGGACACCGCTCGCGAACATGCAGGCGATGCTGGAGGCACTCGAGGACGGTTTGGGTGCCCCCGAGGAGTACGTGCCTGCGCTCCGCGAGCAAGTCCGCGTCCTCTCCCACCTCGTCGACGACCTCTTCGAGCTCGCGCGCATCGACTCGGACGCGCTCACCCTCGAGCTCCAGCGCCTGCCCGTCGCTCCGATCGTCTCGAGCAGCCTGCGCGGAGTCGAGGCCGAGGCACGTCTGCGTCAGGTGCGGCTCGCGGCGGACGTCGGCGTTGACGTGGAAGCGAGATTCGCGCCGGAGAAGGTCGAGCGAGTGCTCATGAACCTGCTCACGAACGCCCTCCGCCACACGCCGAGCGACGGCTCCGTCGCGGTGCGCGTCGAGGCGTTTCCGGAGGAGGTACGGGTTGCTGTCGAGGACACCGGTGACGGACTCGATCCCGAAGCGAAGACGCGAATGTTCGAGAGGTTCTGGCGGGCCGATCGGTCGCGCTCGTCGCGCGGCGCCGGGCTCGGTCTCGCAATCGCGCGCGGACTCGTCGAGGCGCAGGGCGGGCGCATCTGGGCGGAAGATCGGGAAGGCGGCGGCGCCAGGGTCTGCTTCACGCTTCCCGCGTCGTAGTCATCTAGAGCCTGTGGCGCATCCAGACGTTCGGCTCGACATATAGGCCCTGGTCCGCCTCCCGGTCGATCTCGACCGGCTCGAGCGCGCCCGGGACGACGTACGAGCCCGTCTCCGGGAAGACCATCTCCGCCCAGTCCTCCCACTCGGCGATCGTGCCGGGAATCGTCATCGACCTCGGCGCGATCTTCAGAATCTCACCGCCGAAGCGCTCGTGTGTGCGAAGCCAGGGGTCGAGGTGCGTCCCATCGCCTCGTCGCCAGTCGACGTAACGGTCGATGGGCGCGAGCGGGTACTGGTTCTTCAGGCTCGGCCGGACGGGGGCGATCAATAACTCGTATCCCTGCAGCCCGCCCAGCTCCGCCATGCGCGAGATGAGCCGGATGCTGAGGCCACGCCCCTGATATTCGGAGGAGATGACGATCTGCAGCGCGCAGAGCACGTTCGGCCGGTGCGCTCTCCGAGAGGGAGTCTTCCAGAACCGCGTCGAGCGCCTCTTCGGGCCGCGTGCCAGGGTTGCCGTCCCAGACCGTCGGGACGGCGTTCGCTTCGGCGACGACCTCGTCTCGCTCGTCGTCCCAGGCGAAGAACTGGAGGTGCGGGAGCTCGTCCCGAACGCGACCGAAGTAGGCGTTGCAGACCGGGTCGTGGTGCATGAACTGCGGCCACATGGAGATCAGGTCGCGCGCCCGCGAACGGAGGTCCGGGCGCTCCGCCATCGTCGGAAAGGAGATCGCCATCAACCGGAGCGAGTCAGCAGCGCGACCGCCTGCGCCGCGAGCCCCTCGCGGCGCCCGCTGAAGCCGAGCCCGTCGGTCGTCGTCGCCCGCACCGTCACGCGCCCCTTCTCGACCCCGAGCGCCTGGGCCAGGCGCTCGCACATCTCGTCGCGGAGCTCGGCGATCCGCGGCTCCTCCCCGACGAGCACGCAATCCGCGTTCACGAGCTCGAAGCCCACCCCGCGCACCTTCTCGTAGGCCTGCCGTAGAAGGTCGAGCGAAGACGCGTCTCTATACCGCTCGTCGCCGGATTCAAAGAGCGTGCCGATGTCGCCGAGCCCCGCCGCCCCGAGCAGCGCGTCGATCAGAGCGTGCGCAATCACGTCCCCGTCCGAATGGCCTGCGAGCCCACGTGGATGCTCGATCGCGACGCCGCCGATGACGAGTTGAACGCCCTCGACGAAGGCGTGGGCGTCGACGCCTAGCCCGACTCGCAGGTCCATCAGCCGAGAGGCTCCAGGCGAGCGCTGCGAGCGTCGAACACGGCCACAGTCTCACAACCGGCAGCGCGAGCGGCCGCCAGAGCGAGCTCGAAATCCACCCCTACGAGCTCCGGCTCGTGGGCATCGGAGGCGATCGTGACGCCGACCCCGCGGCTGACGCACTGGGCGAGGAAGTCCGGATCCGGGTAGAGCTCGCCGACCGGCTTCCGCAGGCCGGCCGTGGAGATCTCGACGCAGACGCCGGTCTTCGCGATCTCCTGCGCAACATCTCTGTGGAGCCGTGCAAGCACGTCGGGCTCCGGTCGGCGACCGAAGATCTTTGCGAGATCGGGATGTGCGAGCACGTCCACGGCGGAGCTCGACGCGAGCTCGACGAGCGCGCCGAAGTAACGCTGCCAGACGTCCTCGGTCGTCGCGTGCGCCCAGAGGCCGGGCTGCTGGTCGATCGCCTCTCCCTCGAGCCAGTGCACCGATCCGAGGAGGAAGTCCCAGGGATAAGGGGCAAGGAGCTCGGACAGGCGATCCTGACGGTCTCCGACGTAGTCCACCTCGAGGCCCAGCTTGACGGGGAGACCACGGCCTTTAGCCTCGAGCACGGCTTCGCAGTACGGATCGAGCTCGAAGCGGCAGCGCTCGCTCAGGTAGGGGATGTCCCAGAGCTCACGTGTCTCTCGAAAGTAGTAGACGTGCTCGGTGAAGCCGAGCTCGTCGACGCCACGTGCGGCGGCGACCTCGACGAAGCGCTCGACGGCCTTCACCGAGTGGTCGATGGCGCCCGCGCCGTCACGGAGGTGCAGGTGGTAGTCGACGATCACCCGGGCGTCGTGAGCAGAGACTCGACGAGAGCGAGATCTGCGGGCGTCGTGACCTTCAGCAGTCGCGGATCGCCCTCGACGACGACGACGCGGCCACCGCCCTGCTCGACGAGCGAGGCGCAGTCCGTCGGGTCTGTGAGGTCTCCCGCGAACGCCCGCCGAAGCGCGGACGCGAGGAACCCCTGCGGCGTCTGCACCGAGACGAGACCGTCTCGCGACACCGTCTCGAGCACGCGGTCGCCCTCGACGCGCTTGAGGGTGTCCGGCACGGAGAGCGCAGGAACGACGCCGTCATAGCCTTCCGCGAGCGGCGCCAGGACACGCTCGACGACGTCATCCGACAAGAGCGGGCGTGCCGCGTCGTGGACGAGGACGACGAGGGCCTCGTCGCCCACGTCGGCGAGGGCGTTCCGCACCGACTCGGCACGCGTCGCCCCGCCCGTCACACACGAGACGACCTTGCCCGCGGCGAGCTCCTCGCTGAGGAGGATCGCGGGCTCTTCCCAGCCGGGTGGCGCAGCGACGACGATTGCGTCCACCCAGGGGCAGCGGTCGAGCCGGTCGAGGCTCTCCGCCAGAAGCGGGCGCCCGCGGAGAGCCGCGAACGCCTTGGGCCGGTCGATGCCGAGGCGCTCACCGGCACCGGCGGCGACGAGCACTGCCCAGGTCGAGTCGGTCGTGCTTTCTTCGAGTGGGGTCGAGGCGGAAGTGCCCTCAGGCACTCGCCGCGGCGGCCTTCGGCTTCGCTCTCGACTTTGGCTTCGTCTGCCCGGCGCGCGAGAGGACGTCGTCGAGCCAGTCGGCTGCCTCCTCCTCGTCCATGCCCTTCGCGTACATGAGCTCCGAGGCGAGGATCTTCTTCGCCTTCACGAACATCTGCTTCTCGCCGGTCGAGAGTCCCTTCTCGTTGTTGCGCACGGCGAGGTTGCGGACGACCTCGGCGAGCTCGAAGATGTTCCCGGTCTTCATCTTGTCGCGGTTGTGCTTGAAGCGGCGGTTCCAGTTCTTCGGCATCTCCGTGGAGCCGCCGGAAAGTGTCCTGACTACCATCGTGACCGTTCGCTGGTCGATGACCTGACGGAGTCCGACGAGCTCAGCGTTCTCGCACGGCACGTTGACCGTCATGTCGTTGTGAAGGATCTGGATCGTGAGGTATTCGCGGGTCTCGCCGAGCACTTCCCGCTTCTCCTTCCTCACGACGGTCCCCGCACCGTGGTGCGGATAGACCACCTTGTCGCCTATGTCGAACAAGCCGGCCTCCCCGGGAATCAGTCCGATGACGAAAAAGTGCCGGCAGTCATTTCCCTGCCGGCCACGGGTTCATGATAGCGGGTTTGTCACGAGCGCTTAACAGAACCGCAACGAGGTGCGCGAACCCCTGCGAGTGACTGCGGGCTACGCGGTCGCGGCCAGCTCTCGCGGCTCTGCGGCCAACCCCTCCGCCTGCTTCGCTCCCCGCGCGAGTCCCGCCAGGAGGGCCTCGCGCAGTGTCTCGGCGCTCCTGAGCTCGAGGCCCTCGCGCGCGGGGGTGCCCACGGGCGCGAGCAGCGTCGCAATGCCGAGCTTCCGGCACTCCTCGACCCGCCGCTCGGCCTGGGTCGCCGGACGCAGGCGGCCCGTCAGCCCGATCTCGCCGAAGGCTGCGGCGCCCTCGACCAGAGCGACGCCCTTGGCTGCGGACGCGATCGCGAGCGCCACCGCCACGTCCGCTCCGGGCTCCTCGATCCGCACTCCGCCGGCAACGTTCACGAAGACGTCGGCCGCACCGAGCGCGAGACCGGCGTGACGGCCGAGCACCGCGACGATCATCGCCAACCGCTTGGGATCTACCCCGGTACCGACACGTCGCGGCAGCGCGAGATCGCTCGGGGCGACGAGCGCCTGTACCTCGAGCAGTAGAGGTCGCGTTCCCTCGAGCACGCACCCGACCGCGGCGCCGACCTCGCCCGCCCGGGTCGTGCCGAAGAGAGCGGACGGGTCCGGGACGCCCACGAGCCCTCCGCCCGTCATCTCGAAGACGCCGAGCTCGTTCGTCGACCCGAACCGGTTCTTCGTCGCCCGGAGGACGCGGTGCGCGTGGTAGCGGTCGCCCTCGAACTGGAGCACGCAGTCGACGAGGTGCTCGAGCACGCGCGGGCCCGCGACGGCTCCGTCCTTCGTCACGTGCCCGACCAGAATGGTCGCGATCCCGGCTCCCTTCGCCACGCGCAGGAGACGAGACGCCGCCTCCCGGACCTGCGCCACCGAGCCCGGTGCGGAGCCGACCTCGGAGGCATGAAGCGTCTGCACGGAGTCGATGACGCAGACGGCCGGACGCTCCTGCTCGAGCGTGGCACACACCGTGTCGAGCTCCGTCTCGGCGAGGATCCGCACCTCCTCGGCTCCCCCGAGGCGCGCCGCCCGAAGCGAGACCTGGGCCGTCGACTCCTCGCCCGTGACGAGCAGGGCGGGAAGCCCGGCGCGAGCGATCGCGCCGAGCGCGCTCAGGAGCAGCGTCGACTTGCCCACGCCCGGCTCGCCGCCGACGAGCACGAGCGAGCCGGGGACGATCCCGCCTCCGAGAACGCGGTCGAGCTCGGCGATCCCCGTCGAGATCCGCTCGGCCTCGCTCGTCACCACCTGCCCGAGCGGCACTGGAGCCCTCGCCGACGCCGGACCGGTGCCGGTGTCGGACCTGCCGCGCGACTCCTCGAGGAGGGTCCCGAAAGCGCCGCAACCAGGACATTTGCCGAGCCAGCGCGGAGTCGCGGTGCCGCAGTCGCTGCATACGAACTGAACCGCGCTCCGGGCCATCGAGCCAGTCTAGGAAGAGGATCCGACGCCTCGATCACAAAAGTGTCGGAAACGGCTTGAAACTCAGGCGCAAGCGCATCAGAGTGCCGGGTTAGAGAACGACCGCCGAAACCGAAAGGACGGGCCGCATGGACAGATTCAACGCACTCGGACGCGGGCTACAGCTCATGCTCGTGGGCTCGGTGCTGCTTCTTATCGACACCTTCCTCAACTGGCAGAGCATCGACACTCCGATCGGATCGTTCGGACGGAGCGCCTGGCATGGGCTCGGCGGCGTCCTGCTCGGGCTGCTCGTGATCGTGCTTCTCGCCTGGCTCTTCGTCCGGCTGGCGGCGGTCGACATCCAGCTTCCCGTTTCCGCGTCGCTGATCGCGGCGTTCCTCGCGTTCCTGATCTTCATCATTGCGGTGCTCAAGAACCTCGTCGACGACTACTCGTCGTTCTGGAGCTACGTCGGCATCGTCCTCGCCGCGCTGATCGCAGTCGGGGCCTGGATGCAGGTACAGGCGACAGGCGGCATGGAGTCGCTAAAGACGGATGCGACGTCGATGATGCCCGCGTCCTCCGGGCCCGCTCAGACTCCGCCTCCGCCGGCGGAACCCTCAGCACCACCCCCACCGCCCGCGGCCGAGCCTCCTCCGGCTGCACCGCCTCCACCGCCCCCGGAGTCGTCCGAGCCGACCCCGCCCTCCGGCACGGAGTCGAGCGAAGAACCGAGCTAACCGTCTGGGGTCAGACCTCCGAGTCTGACCCCAGCCGCTTCACGAGGAGCACGCGGTCCTCGCCCGGCCCGTCGTAGTCTTTCGCGACGCGCTCGACCTCGAACCCGAGCGCGTCGTGGAACGCGACGGACTCCTCGTTCGCCGGTGACGTCACACACCGGACGAGGGAGCGATCCTGCTTGCCGACCTCCGCGAAGAAACGCTCGTACAGCGAGCGGCCGATGCCCTCCCCGCGCTGCTCGGGCGAGACACCGACGAAGTGGATGTATGCCTCGTGCGGGCTCGTCTGCGAGACGAAGCCGCACAGAAACCCGGCGAGCTCGCCCTCCGCGTCCTCGGCGACGAAGCTCGTCCCGTCGAAATGGAGGAAGAAGAGCCGCGGAAGCACGGGCGCCATGTCGCGCCCGCCCCACCACACGTTGACGCGGCCGATGACCCGTCCGTAATCCGACGGCCGCGCATGCCGGATCGTCACCCCACGCTCTCAACCCTACCCTCCTCGGGACGCCCGACCACCGCCAGCAAGGCGGTCGCGTTACGCTGCTTCGTTAGGCTGGCCGCGTGAGCACGCTCGCCTCCGGATCGCGTTCACGGGGGAAACCATGTTTCCCCACGCATTTCCGCGACCGGGATTCGCGCGAGCGAATTCCGGTCTTGCGCAAACTAGGTGCGTCCCCCTTCTTCTCAAGATCGTGGGGAACCTCCCGGTTCCCCACGCCCCTCCTCGCTCATGGGTCGACGCAGGTTGACCCATGAGCACCGGGGCACCGTGCTGTGGGCCGTCGCGCGGCGGGCTCGGGGAGGCCACACGCGTCGCGCCCGGGACGAGAGCCGGTGCGGACGACGGCATGATGCCCATCCCGCTCGGAACCTTCTGGATGGGCTCCGAGGATCGGCTCGCCTACCCGGAGGACGGTGAGGGACCTCTTCGCGAGGTGGAGATCAGCGCCTTCCTCATCGACGCCTGCGCCGTGACGAACGCACAGTTCGGCGCGTTCGTCGACGAAGCGGGCTATCTGACGGAAGCCGAGCGGTTCGGGTGGTCCTTCGTCTTCGCCGGCCTGCTCCCCGACGACTTTCCCCCCACGCAGGCGGTCGCCGAGGCACCGTGGTGGCGGAAGGTCGAGGGCGCCGACTGGTTCCATCCGGAGGGGCCGCAGTCCTCGCTCGACGGCCGCTTCGACCACCCTGTCGTGCACGTCTCGTGGAACGACGCTCACGCGTACTGCACGTGGGCCGGCAAGCGCCTGCCGACGGAGGCGGAGTGGGAGCGCGCGGCGCGCGGCGGCCTCGCCCGCAAGGTGTTTCCCTGGGGAGACGAGCGCGAGCCCGGCGGCGAGCACCGCATGAACGTCTGGCAGGGGAGCTTCCCCGCGAAGAACACGCTCGACGACGGGTTCCTCGGGCTCGCCCCGGCTGACTCCTTCCCGCCCAACGACTTCGGCCTCCACAACACGACCGGAAACGTCTGGGAATGGACGGCGGACTGGTTCCACCCGACGTTCCGCCAGCGCGACCGCCGCCGCGACCCGAAGGGAGCGCGACGCGGTACGAACAGGGTGCAGAAGGGCGGGTCCTACCTCTGCCACGACTCGTACTGCCGCCGCTACCGGGTGGCGGCCCGGCAGGGATCGACGCCGGACTCGTCGACGGGCAACGTCGGTTTCCGCTGCGTGCGGGACGCGTAGCCGGCCGTCCTCGGTCGCAGTAGGGTCCCGCGCATGCGCGAGTCGGAGGCGTGGGCGTACGTGCGCACGCTCGTGCTCGCGGCGCTGCTGGGAGCTCCCGTCGCCTTCGCCGCCGTGCTCTTCGAGACGGCCATCCACGACGTCATCCATCTCGTCTGGGACGAGGTTCCAGACGCGCTCGGCTGGAGCGAGCCCGCGTGGTGGTACGTCGTCCTCGTTCCCGCCCTCGCCGGAGTCCTCGTCGCCGCCGCGATTCGGCTTCCCGGCCACGGCGGTCATGTGCCCCTCGTCAGGAGCACCGCGTTCCCAGACGTCTTGTCGGCCGCTTCCTCGATGAGGTCGAACGCGACGGCGCTGATGAGCACGCCCGGGCCGAAGGCCATGACCAGCCCGACCGTCCGCACGTGGACGCGGTAGACGAGCGCGAAACGGGAGGGGAACCCATGCCACTCTGGCAGCTAGACGGCACGGGAGCTTGGCGTGATACTGGCGTCTATGGACGGAGAAGACACCACCACCAGACTCACACCTCGGGACGAGGAGGACGAGGACGAATTCGGTACCCGCTTCTGGCTCAAGATGGCCGGAATCGTGGCGGGTATCGGGATCCTCGCACTGATCGGGTTGCTTATCTTCTGGCGCGCGGTTTATGCCTGGGGGTTCTTCGGCGCGCTCCTAGCTCTTGCCGTCGTTCTGCTCATTTGGGCTTGGGTCCACGACCGCCGGCACCCACACAGCACGCTCGGCTAGGACAGGCGCGTCGAGCTCAACGGCCCGGGCTAGGCTCTGCCGGGTAAGCGCCTCGTGAACCAGAACGCGACCACGGCTAGCAACGCCACGGCGAGCATCGCCGTCTTCAACGCCTCGAGCTGCGCGTCGCCGTAGTCGGCCGTGACCGCGTCCGCCTCGGCCGGGGTCGCCCCCGCGTCGAGCAGCGCCTGGTGAGCCTGCTCGGTCGTGACGATCTGGATGCCGTTCTCGGTGGCAGCCGCGATCTGAGTCTTAACGTCCGCGGGTACGGCCGGGTTCTGCTCGATCCGCGAGTTGAATCCGTTTAGCAGCCCGAGCAGCAGTACCGAGCCGATCAGAGCCGTCCCAAGGGACGCGCCAAGGTTCTGTGCTGTCCCCTGGAGTCCACCGGCCTCGTTCGTCTGCTCCTGCGGCGCCGAGGACATGATTACGTTGCCGAGCTGTGAGATGAGGAGCCCAGCGCCGACGCCGAAGAAGATGAGCGACACCGCGAAGGCCGTCCCGTTCAGGCGCACGTCGATCGTCCCAACGAGGACGAGCGCCGCGATCGCCATCGCGCCTAGGCCGACCTGAACGACGGCCCGCGGCGCGAACCGCGCTGCCAGCTTCGGCCCCGTAAGCGCCGCTGCGAGCATCGAGATGGACATCGGGAAGAGCCGCTTGCCCGTCTCGAACGCGTCGAAGCCGAGCACGACCTGGAGGTACACGGGCAGGACGAAGAACGTGCCCATCAGGATCAGCTGCTGCGCGCAGAGCGACGACAGTCCACCGCGCATCGCCTCGATCTTCAGCAACGTCCGGTCGAGGAGCGTGCTCTTGCCGAGCCGCTCACGGCGCTCCTCCCAGGCCATGAAGCAGCCGAGGACGACGAAGCCAACGATGATGAGGAACGGCACCAGGGAGAACCCGAACGGCGTGATCTCGTGCCCGGCGATCGTCGGCGCGGCGATCGGCTTGATCCAGCCCCAGATGCTGCTCTTCAGGATCCCGAACACGATCAGCCCGAGCGCGAGGGCCGAAAGCGCAGCGCCGCCGAAATCCAGCTTCGGCGCGTGCTCGGGCTTGCGAGCGCGCTTCATGCGCCGGTGGACAATGAGGATCGCGATCACCACCACGACCTCGCCGACGAAGACGTACCGCCAGCTGAACGTCGTCGTCACCCAGCCACCGATCAGCGGGCCGGCGGCGATCGCGGCGCCCGCGGCGCCGCCGATCATCCCGTAGGCGAACGCGCGCTCTTTGCCCTCGTAGTTCGCGGCGGTCAGCGCAGCGATGGCCGGGATCACGAGCACCGCGCCGAGACCCTCGATGAGCGACCAACCGAACAGCAGTACCGGGAGGTTCGGGCTGATGGAAGTGATCGCCGACCCGAGCCCGTACACGGCCAGGCCGACGCCGAAGGCCCGGTCGCGGCCCCAGATGTCGCCGAGCTTCGCGCCCACGAGCATGAACGCCGCCATCACAAGCGTGTACATCGTGATCGCGCCCTGCACACCGGTGACCGTCGTGTTCAGGTCGGCGACGATCTGCGAGATCGAAACGTTCATCACGCTCGAGTCGAGCACCATCACGAACTGGGCCGACGCGAGGATCACCAGGGGGAGCCAGCGGCGCACCCGCCGACTGTAGAGCTGCCCGCCGAAGGCTGCACGGCGAGCGGCGTCGTTCGGTCGACCAGATGGAGGCGGCCCTCGCCCGCGAAGCTCTCCTCCACCTTCGCGGTGAACCAATCCCCGGCGAGCCCGGCTAAGTTGTCAACGTCCTTGGGAGCAGAACGTCAGCGGAGCGAACTCCCGCGTCGCTCCTTACATCCGTTTGCGCCGTTCTTTGCTGTCCTGGATCCAACCGAGGACGAAGAGAATGCCGAAGACCGTGAAGATCGCCGTCAGGAACCCAACTCGGACCCAGACCCCGCTGAAGACGATGACTCCGAGGACGCCGAGGAGGAGCACGAGTATCGCGAGTCCGACGAGCTTGAGGACGTAACTCGCCACCCGGCGATCTGTAAGGCGGTCTCGTTCGACGCAATCGGCGCCATGGAGAAATTGTCGCTCCGAGATAGAGCGCGGGGTTGAAGGACCAGCCCGAGCGGTGGTGGTGGGATACTCCCCTGAGCCCATGCGCATCGATCCTGCTGAGCTTGGAGGAGGTTCTAGATGTTGATCGCCGCGAGCTACCCGTTCCTCGACGTCTTCTGGACGATGTTCATCTTCTTCCTGTTCTTCATCTGGATCATGATCCTGTTCCGGGTCTTCGGCGACATCTTCCGTCGTCACGACATCGGCGGTGGGGCCAAGACCCTCTGGGTCATCTTCGTGATCATCCTGCCCTTCCTCGGCGTCCTCATCTACGTGCTCACGCAGAACGAGGGCATGACGCAGCGGGCGATGGAACGGGCGCAGGCGCAGCAGGGCGAGATGGATAGCTACGTGCGATCGGTCGCGGGCGGTGCGGCTGGCGAGATCGAGCGAGCGAAGGGCCTGCTCGACTCGGGCGCGATCACGCAAGCGGAGTTCGACGCGATCAAGGCGAAGGCACTCGCAAACTCGTAAGGCAACAGGGCTAACGACGGTGCCTTGACCAACAGCGCACCTTGAGCGGTCTTCTTGGCCCGGATGCCCGTGGTGTCGGCCGGATGATGAAGCACTACGATCGACAGCCCGTGAGTAACGAGCTCGAGGGAAAACAGGCCCTCTCCGGCGCCTTGTTGGATGTATTTCTCGGTGCGGGCGGAAGCATCGCAAGCACCGTCTACGGAACGATCGTCGTCATGGCGACACTGACCGTCGGATCCGCAAGCGAGCCGGACCCCTGGAAGCTCGCCGGACTCGTCGCCGGCGCGGCGCTCGTCCTTTGGATCGCGCACCTCTACGCCCACGGACTCTCCGAGAGCATGGCGCAGAGACATCGACTCAGATGGGCCGAACTCGTCAACATCGCTCGACGTGAGCTCGGAATCGTGCTCGCGGCAGTGGCACCTATTGCCACTCTGCTCCTTGGCGCGCTCGGTCTGATACATGAGGACCTCGCCGTTTGGCTGGCTCTCGGGATCGGCTTCGCGACGCTCGCACTCGAGGGCGTTCGTTACGCACGTCTCGAGTCGCTTGGCCGTGCCGGCACTCTCGTCGCGATCGCGCTGAACCTCGCCTTGGGCTCGCTCGTCGTGGCCCTAAAGGTGGCGCTCGCACACTGAGCCACGTTGGCTGCACTGCCGCGAGGCGGAGTGCGCTGCTCACCCCCTTCCCCCACCGCAGGGCTGCACCACACAGCTCCGATGACGAGTGAGGATGCGGCCTTTCCCCAGCCGAAGGCCGCCGCCATCAGAGACCGGGGCGGTCAGCGAACGTTAGTACGCGCGCGCATAGCGCGCCTTCGCGGTGCGCGCACTGTACGTACCGATGTCGAGGGCGACTCCGAGCGCCACGAAGATCCACCAGGCTCCGTTCACTCCACCGATCGCGGACCAGGCGATCACGTAGAAGAGCGTCGTCCACGGGATGAAGATCAATCCCAGGAGCGGCCAGATCCACGAGTTGAAGACCGCGTCGACCTTGTTCCCGAAGATCCACCAGAAGGCGAGAGCGAACCGCGGTCCGAGGAGCGCCATGATCCCCACGAGGCAGCACATAGGCCTCTACCCTCTCCTACTCGCCCGGGCCGGTCAAGTCGCGAGCCGCTCCTACTGCTTCGCCATCGCGATCGTGAGCCGCTCCTCCGGCGTGATCAGATGATCGAGATCCTCCGCGGCTTCGTCGATGTCGAGCTGTACCCAGTTCACCGTCCCGGTAAAGCGGCTGCCGTGCGACGTGTAGTCGTCGCTCACGGGTGAGGCCGTGTCGGCTGCGAGATCGGTGGTTTCGTCGCCGGAGAACATCATCGGGACAGTTGCTTGGACGCGCCCATCGCCAACCACCTGGCCGTCGACATAGAGCGTGACGGTCCCGCCCTTGGCGAGCCCGCCGCCGTCGTAGGCGAACTCCATCCGCACCTGATGCGTACCGGCAGGAATAGCCGATTCGCCCACAATCTTGAAGCGCTGGATGCCGAAGAGGTTGTAGCAGTAGATCGGCTTGCCTCCCTTCGCGTAGAGACTCCAGCCGGCGTATGCCCCGCCCTGGGCGATGATCACGCCTTCGGCACCGGTCTCAGGCACCTCCACCTCGGCAGTCACCGAGTGCGACTTGTTCTTGATGTTGATCAACGTGTTCTCGGTCAGCCGACCCATGCCGCCGAAGAGGAGCTGCGAGTCGCCCTTGACGAGTTGTGGCCTTCCGGCGAGATCTGCGTTGAAGCGTTCGACGCGGCGGTCGTCGAGCGGCAGCACGTTGTACTTGTGCGCCTCTTCGAGGAAGAGCTGCTGCAGCTCCGCCAACTTCTCCGGCATCTCGGGCGCAAGATCGTGGGCCTGACTCCAGTCGCTCGACGTGTCGTACAGCTCCCAGACGTCGTCCTGCAAAGGAGGCAGCGGCGCCATCACCCACGGCGTCGAGTGCCGGGTGACGCCGGTCCAGCCCTCGTGGTAGATCCCGCGGTTGCAGAACATCTCGAAATACTGCGTCACGTGCCGCTCGGCGGCAGACGCGTCGTCGAAGGCGTAGAGCATGCTCACGCCTTCGATCGGGTGTTGCTCGATCCCGTTTACGACGGTGGGCTGGGGAATGCCAGCCGCCTCGAGAATCGTGGGGGCCACGTCGATCACGTGGTGGAACTGGGAGCGGATCTCGCCGCTCGCTGCATAGCCCTTGGGCCAGTGGACGATCGTTCCGTTCCGGACGCCGCCCCAGTGGGAGGCGACCTGCTTCGTCCACTGGTACGGCGTGTCCATGGCATGCGCCCAGCCCACGGCATAATGGTTGTAGGCGTCAGGCGTTCCGAACTTGTCGATTCGGGCCGCCATGAACTCCGTGGTCTCGAGCGCGGAAGCGCCGTTGAGCATCATCAGCTCGTTGAACGACCCCTGAATTGTCCCTTCGGCACTCGCTCCGTTGTCGCCGATGATGTAGTAGACGAGCGTGTCCTCGAGAATGCCGAGGTCCTCGAGCGCTTCTACGAGCCGACCGATGTGGTGGTCGGTGTGCTCGAGGAAGCCCGCGTAGACCTCCATCTGCCGGGCGAGGATGGGTTTCAGGTCGTCCGGCATCTCGTCCCACGCCGGAATCTCCTCGTGCCGAGCAGTGAGTTGGGTCTCGGGCGGCACAACGCCGAGCTCCTTCTGGCGGACCAGGATTTCCTCCCGCAAAGCGTCCCAGCCGTGATCGAACCTCCCCCTGTACTTGTCCGACCACTCCTCGGGAACGTGATGTGGAGCATGCGTCGCACCGGGCGCGTAGTAGACGAAAAAGGGCTTCTCGGGCATGAGAGACTTCTGCGAGCGGATCCAACGGATCGCCTTGTCTGTCATGTCCGCCGTGAAGTGGTATCCCTCCTCAGGCGTCTTCTCCGGCTCGACGGGTGTCGTCCCCTCGTAGGTGGCCGGGTAGTACTGGTTCGTCTCGCCGCCGATGAAACCGTAGAAGTATTCGAAGCCGCCGCCTCCGGTTGGCCAGGCGTCGAAGGGGCCAAGTGGGCTCGTCTGCCAGACCGGCACCTCGTGGCACTTGCCGAACTGCGCCGTCGCGTAGCCGTTCAGCGTCAGCGTCTCCGCGAGCGGTGCACACGACTTCGGCCGAATCGAGCTGTATCCGGGCGCCGAGGTCGCAAGGTCGTGTGGAAGCGGTTGAACTTGAGGCCACCCGCTGCGAGCCGTTCCGCCGTCGGCGTCGAGCACGGCCCGCCGAAGGCGCTGGAGGCTCCGAAGCCCACGTCGTCGAGCAGGACGATGAGCACGTTCGGCGCTCCGGCAGGTGGCCGCAACGGCTCGATCGGAGGGAACGTTGCCTCCGGATCCTTCGCATCCTCGAAGACCGGGCCGTCATATGGCCGGTCCGGGATGGGGAGATGCTCGCGCGAGAGCTCCTCGCTCATGTGTGTCCTCCTGATCGTCGCCCGCTCATTGAAGTCCCCCGTTCGCATTCGGCGGAGGCGTGCCTGGTCCGTTTTCCACCCTCCCGACGCTGACGAGGCTCAGGCCGAGATCGGAGACGCGTCTCAAGATCCCGGTCAGTTGGGCCTGGTCCTCGACAGTACCCACGATCGCGGTCCGACCCTCACGGTGCTCGAACCGCATTCCCTCGAACGCGGATGAACACGTCGGGCCGAGCTCGCCTTCGACGACGATCTCGTAGACGGCGACCATGTGCCCATCCTCACGCACCGAGGAGGCGGTTAGAGCATCGCTCCGGATGATCACCCGGGTGAATCGACTACGAGCTCGGGATCAGATCGAGCGCGTTTGCCCTGGCGAGGGCGTCGACTCGGGAATTGACCCCGAGCTTCCGGTAGATGCTTCGGGAGTGGGTCTTGATCGTGTTGACGGAGAGGAACAACTCGCGTCCGATCGAGCGTTGCGACAGGCCGGTCGCGAGCAGCCTGAGCACGGCGAGCTCGGCTGGACTGAGGCGCTCCGTGCTCGCCGAGTGCTTCTTACGGGCCTCCCTCACGAGGCGCCGGGCGGCGCCGAGAGCCCGCGGCAGCCTGCCCGGATCGGAGAACGTCTCGATCTCGTGCTTGGCCTCCGTGAGCGCGCTCTCCGCGGCCTGAAGGCGCCCGCTCCGTGCACGTGTTTCGCCGAGGACGACGAGTGCGAACGCATGCGGTGCACTCGGATCGGGCATACGGCAGAGCTGCTCACCGAGCTCTGCCGCCGCCTCGGCGGCTCGCGCCTCTCCCTCGGCCAGAAGCGCGCGAGCCCGAGCAAGATGAGCGAGATGGACGCTCGTCGTGGCGGAAAGTCCGTGCTCACGTGCGAAGTCGAGAGCCTGCTGCGCCTTCGCTCGGGACTCCTCGATCCTGCCGACGTCTGCAGCGAGGAGGGCGAGGACGCCGAGGGAACGGACGACGCCGTGCGGCCGGCCCGCGAAATGCGGAGCTATCAGCGCCTCGGACGCGTACTTGGAGGCGGCGGTCTGCATCCCGGCGAGATAGCTCGCGTACGCGAGCGCGGAGAGCGCGGACGCTTCGCGTCCGTCCCATCCCTCCTTGACGATGAGCTTGAACGCACGGCGAGCATGAGCGGTAGCGGCGCCGACGTCGCCGTCGACTCCGATCCCCTGCGCGAGCGAGGCGACGATAGCTGCCCGTGGCGACCACGCCTGAGGAGACTCGCGCCGAGACCGCGCGGTGATCGCGAGCCAGTGAAGCCTCTCGTGGAGAGGACGCCGAGCGATATAGGTTGCGAACACGGAACCGGCCGCAAGCTCCGGGTGCGCGAGCAAGACGTCCAGCGGGAGGTATTCGACGAGGCGGAGAAGCGTCTCCCCGTCACCGCGATCGAGGAGCTCTTCCCAGGCATCGGAGATGATCGCAGCCGCCTGCTCGTGCTCTCCGGCGTCGACGGCGTGCGCGACCGCGCCGACGAGAAAGCCGTGCTGGGCCAGCCAGTCCGCGGCGCGCCGGTGGAGCTCGACGACCCCGCAATTCTCGTCCCGTTCGAGCTCGAGGCGGAGCAGCTCGCGAAACAAGCCGTGGACCTTGAACCAGTCCCCGTCACGCTCGAGCCGGGTGATGAGCAGATTGGAGCTCGAGAGCTCCCGAAGCATCTCGGCCGAGTCGTCGCGCCCCAGCACCGCATCGCAAAGGGACGGGGAGAGGTAGGACAGAACGGAGCTGCGAACGAGAAACGTGCGAGTGCGGAGATCCAGGGAGGCCATGATCTCGTCCGTCAGGTACTCGCCCAGATACCGCCGTCCGGCGGCGAGCTCACCCAACAGCAGGCGGGGATCGTCCTGGTCACGAAGCCAGAGGGCGGTCAGGTACACGGCGACAGGCCATCCCTCGGTGCGCTCGACGAGAATCCCGACTTCCTCATCGGCGAGCTCCACACCTTCGGCCTGAACCAGGATCTGGCGAGCCTCGTCGGCCGTGAACGCCAGGTCGCGGGCGCGGATCTCGCCGAGAAGACCACGCGCGCGGAAGCGGCCGAGCGGAAGGGGAGGATCGGCGCGCGTCGCGGCGATGATCCGCACTCCCGGCGGTAGATGCTCGATCGCGTAGTCGAGGAGCGCGAAGCACTCCGCGTCGTCGATCACGTGCAGATCATCGAGAACGATCGCGAGCGGCGCTGCCGACGCTAGGTCGGCAAGCAAGTCGTGCAGCGCGACGTCCGTGGCAGCGCCCCGAGCACGCAGCAACGCGGCTGCGCGTCGGCCCGCGCTTGGTCGAACGCGCCCGACCGCATCGGCGACCTGTCCCCAGAACCGAGCCTCGTTGCCGTCGGCGGGCTCGAGCGTGAGCCACGCGACCGCTTCGGGTGCGGCTCTGGCGCGCCAGGTCGCGAGCAACGAGGTCTTCCCGTACCCGCACGGAGCGCTCAAGAGCGTCAGGTTGCGCGACGCGAGGGAGTCGAGACCGCGCAGGAGCCGAGGCCGCGCGATCAGGCCCTCGCGAGGTGAGGAGTACGGCTGCGATTCGAGCGGCGACGGCAGAAGCCGGGCCGTCCCCGAGAAAGACGGCATGCAGGAACTATTTCACGCGGGGCTGAACGGGCGGAAATCCGTTCACCGAACGTTCACATCTGGGACCCCTCGCGGGAGCCGCACATGCTGCGGCCCCCGCCGAAGCTCGGCTAAGAACTCGCGAGCGCCTTCGCCTTGATCGAGTCGAACTCCGCCTGCGTGATCGCGCCCGAGTCGAGGAGACCCTTCGCCTTCTCGATCTCGGCGGCGGCGCCGCCGCTCGCGGCGACGGATTTCACGTACGCGTCCATCTGTTCCTGCTGCGCTTGGACCTGCTTCATGTTCCGCTCCGCCATCCCCCGGTGCTCCACGAGCAGATAGATCAGTACACCGACGTATGGCGCGATGATCACGAAGATCACCCAGAGCACCTTCGCGAAGCCGGAGGTGTCATGGCGGCGGAAGATGTCCGAAAAGACCGTGATCAGGAGCCAGAACCAGATCACGAACGCGAACACCAGCAGCATGTCCCAGAGGAAGCTGGCGAACGTGTAGTTGGCAAGAACCACTCAAGCCCTCCTAGGTCGGGGAATCGAGCCTATTCATATCCTGTGGCGCTCACCACGACAACCGAGCGCTCCAAATCACCCGGGTGAAGCGCATTGTGAGGCAGGTAGAGTCGGCAGCGATTCGCCAGAGTTACGGGTGGACCGGAAACAAGCTAGAGGAGGGCACCATGGAAGAGATCGGCCCCGTCGACTACATGCTCGTCGGCTTCCCCGGAAACCAGTTCAAAGGAGAGATCGCACCCGCTATCGCAGAGCTCGTCGACGCCGGGACGATTCGGATCATCGACATCGCCTTCGTCGGGAAAGACGCCGACGGAAACGAAGTCGCGATGGAGCTGACCGAGCTCGACCCGGACGTGCAGGAGGGGCTCGAGAAGGCGGGGGTCGAGGTCGGCGGCCTGTTCAGCGAGGACGACCTGAAGAAGGCGGCGGCAGACTTGGAGCCGAACTCCTCAGCCGCCCTGCTGATCTGGGAGAACGTGTGGGCGCGCAAGGTCGCCCAGGCGATGCGCGACGCCGGTGGCATGATGCTTGCGTTCGAGCGGCTCCCGCACGACGTCGTCCAGGAAGCGCGCGAGTGGGCGCTCGAACAGGCCAAGGCCTGAGACAGAGAGGAGAGCTCAAATGATGCGACGCAGAGGTGTCGGACTGATTGGGACAGCGGTTGTGGTGGGCGGGGCGGCGCACATGGGTGCGAAGAGCGCCCAGAAGCAGGCCGCCGGTCAAGAGCAGGCCCAGCAGGCGGCCTATGACCAGGGTGTGGCCGCTGCTCAGCAGCAAGCCGCCCCTGCAGTCCCACCCCCGCCGGCGGAGCTCGACGACGCCGCGGAGATACAGAAGTACGCAGCCTTGAAAGGGCAGGGCCTGATAACCGAAGAGGAGTTCGAGGCCAAGAAGAAGAAGATCCTCGGGATCTGAGGCAGAGAGCGAGCGGGGCGGCCGTGCACGAAGCGGTCGCCCGTTCGGGCGCGCGGCCGCACGGGTCGGTGGATCCGCGACGCCGATCCGGCGGCGCCATCACTCGTCCAGACACCGGAGATGCTTCTGCTGCGGATGCAGGTTCGCCGGCCCCGGGCGACGAGCGCGACGATCCCTCGGCGTCAGGCTGTGGCGCGGCGGTCTTGAACGAGGTAAGCGACGATCAGCGCAGCAGGGAAGAAGATCAGGCTGAAGATGAAGTATCCGAAGAAGCTGTGCCCCTTGCGGCCCGCGACGCGGGCCGGCCAGAACGCGATTGCGATCCAGATGAGGAAGAACACGATCGACCCAAGCCACCAGCCGGTTGAAGCAACGACCATCTCGACCTCCGTCTCTTAGTCCCCGTCGCGGGCAGGCGACGGTCGTGACGCACGCGGGAGATCAGCCTAGGACGTCGAGAGCGCTCCCGGCTGGTTTCGCGGCGCTTTCACCCGGGTGAAACGCATGCGTGCGGGTAGCAACGTCACGCATCGAGTTTGAGAATCGAGGCCGTGTCCACGTCGATCGTCGCGGAGGCATCCGGAGGATGACAGACACGGGAGCCGCGGCTGGATCGGCAGCCGTCTCGCCCGCCCCCGAGCGCGCCGGGCTCGTCCTGGTCGCTCTCATCCTCGTGGCGGCGGTCGCCAACCTGAACCTCGCGGTCGCAAATGTCGCGTTGCCCGACATCGGCAAGGCGTTCGACTCGTCGCAGGTCACGCTCAACCTCATCGCTGTCGGCTATTCGCTCGGGCTGGCGGCTTCGGTCCTCTACCTCGGTGCCCTCGGCGATCGCTACGGGCGCAAGCTGATGCTCGTCCTCGGCACGTTGCTCGCGATCCCCATGTCTCTCCTCGCCGCCTACGCGTGGTCGGACGAGGTGCTCTTCGTGGCGCGCGTCGGCGGTGGTCTGGCGGCGGGGATGGCGTTCCCGACGACGCTCGCGTTGATCACGGCGCTCTGGTCGGGCCCGGGGCGAACCAAGTCGATCGCACTCTGGTCGGGAATCGGCGGCGCGATCGCAGCTCTCGGCCCGCTGCTCTCCGGCGTTCTCCTGCAGTACTTCTGGTGGGGGTCGGTGTTCCTCATCACGCTGCCTCTCGCCTGTGTCGCGCTCGTACTGGCCTTCTACCTCGTACCGAGCCACGTCAACGAGACGACGGACCCGGTCGACAACTTCGGAGGCGTCCTGTCGGTCGTTCTGGTGGCGGCGCTCATCCTCGGCATCAACTTCGCACCTGTCCCCAACGAGGGAACGCTGGTGCTGGGACTCGCCGCTATCGCACTGGCCTCCGGAATCGCGTTCTATCTCAGGCAACGGCGCGCGAGAAATCCGCTCTACGACCTCGCCGTCGCCGGGCGTCCCACGTTCTGGGTCGCGGCCTGCGCCGGCATCATCGTCTTCGGCTCGCTGATGGGCGCGATGTTCATCGGTCAGCAGTTCCTGCAGAACGTCCTGGGCTACTCCACGTTGGAGGCCGGAGCGGCCATCCTTCCAGGCGCGATCTTCATGGTCCTCGTTGCGCCGCGCTCGGCGAAGCTCGTGGAGGCTCGGGGGTCGCGATTCACGCTTCTCGCCGGCTACGTCTTCTGCCTGCTCGGGTTCATCACGATGCTCCTGCTCTGGAAGGAGGACATCGCCTACTGGAAGGTCGGGCTCGGCTATGCATTCGTCGGGATCGGCGTCGGGTTTGCCGGCACGCCTGCCTCGCGCTCCCTCACCGGCTCGGTGCCGGTTATGCGTGCCGGGATGGCGTCGGGCACGGCGGACCTCCAGCGTGACCTGGGCGGCGCGATCATGCAGTCGATCTTCGGAGCCCTGCTCACCGCCGGTTATGCCTCTGCCTTCGCAGCCGCGATCGTCGCCTCGGACAAGCACGTATCGGACAGCGTGCAGAGCGAGCTGACGAAGTCGTTCGCCGGCGCCGAGGCTGTCGCGGAGCAGCACCCGCAATACGCCGCGCAGATCACAGCTGCGGCGAAGACCTCCTTCCTGCAAGGCGACCAATGGGCGTACACGGCCGGGATCGTCGCGATCCTGCTCGGCGCTGCGCTGGTCTTCTTCCTCTTCCCGAAGAAGGACGCCGAGGAGGAGTTCCTCGAGCGCTATCACGCCGAGGACGCTTCGAAGCGCCCCGACGCGGCCGCCGAGGCCGAGAGTGGCGTGCCTCAGCCGGCGGCAGGGTGATCGCTCGCGGGGCTGACCCGGCTCGCCTGTGACTCCGCTCGATCCACGCCGAGACGAAGCCTCGACATGAGATGGAGCATCGGCTTCCGTGTTCGTCGTTATCTGAGGGAAAGCCTGTGGGTGCTTCCGGTGGCCGGGGGCGTTCTCGGCTGGTTTCTCGGCCTTGCCGCCGCAGATGCGGGAACGCTCTACCAGCTACCCGACCGCTGGCAGTACTCGACGGGAACCGCACAGGCTGTCCTCGCGGCGCTCGTCGCATCGAGCGTCGGCCTCACCGGCTTCGTCGTGACGGTCAGCGTCCTCATCGTCCAGATGGCCACCGGGACGTTCTCCGCCCGGTACATGCGGATCTTCTACCGCGACCGGACGTTCAAGGCCGTGCTCGCTGTCCTCATCGGCACGTTCGTCTTCTCGTACACGCTCCTCCGCCACGTGGAAGCGAACTCGATCCCGAACTTCGGGATCACGCTTGCGGGGTTCTTCATGGGAGCTGGGCTCGTCCTCTTCGTCATCTTCCTCGACCGATCTATCCACCGCCTGCGCCCGGTCGCCGTTGCCGCTCTCGTCGCCGAGGCCGGAAGACGAGCGCTCCGCGAGGTTTTGAGTGAGGCGACTCGGCCGGACGCTCCGGACATCCTCCCCGCCCCGTTCGACGTTCCCGGGGACCCGGCGCTCATCGTCCGGAACGAGCGCGGAGGGGCGATCCAGGCGATCAACACGCGCGGGTTGGTCGACTGGGCCCGGGCTCACGACAGCCTGATCGTGCTGCGGCACCCCGTCGGCGACTTCGTTCCGGCAGGGGCGCCGCTGGTCGAGGTCCACGGCAGCAACGTCGAGCCCGAGGCCGAGGACCGCCTGCGCTCGATGCTGGCACTCGGCGTCGAGCGGACGATCGAGCAGGACCCGGCGTTCGCAGTCCGCATCATGGTCGACATCGCGATCCGAGCTCTCTCCCCGGCGGTGAACGACCCGACGACCGCGGTGCAGGTACTCGACCACCTGGAGGACGTGCTGCGCGAGATCGGGACCACGCATCTGGTGTCGAACGAAGAGCGGACAGGGCCTCGGCACCACGGCGTGGTCGTGCCCGTGCGCCGCTGGGATGATTACCTCACGCTCGGCGTCACGGAGATCCGTGAATACGGCGGGAACTCGGTCCAGGTGATGAGACGTCTGCGCGCGATGCTCGAAGAGCTTCACGACTCGGTCGATCCGGAGCGTGGGGCCGTGGTCGAGCGCGAGCTCACCCGTCTCGACGCAGCGGTCGCCGAGCACTGGGGAGGCACCGTCGACCTCGATCTGGCAAGCGTTGCCGACCGGCAGGGAATCGGCGGACCGGGGGCTTCCCCCCGAACGGGAGATTCACCTGGGTGAAATCCCGCACGACGCCTCGCTCGCGCACGCCTGAGCGCAATGATCGCCTCCGACTTGGAGCGTCGCGGGGTGAGCGCATGACGGACGTCGTCGACGAGTTCTTTGCCGAGCTCGCGGACAGAGGGCGGGAGCCACTGCTCGAGAGAGTGACCGGCAGTCTGCGCTTCGAGCTGAGCGACGGCGGGAAGACCGACCGCTGGTTCGTCGAGGTGGAGAAAGGCGACGTTTCCGTCTCGCGCAAGAGCCTCGCCGCCGACTGCACACTGCGGGCCGAGCGGAAGCTCTTCGCAGGCATGGTCCGCGGCGAGGTCAACGCGATGGCCGCCGTCCTTCGCGGGGCGCTGTCCGTCGAGGGAGACCTCGAGCACCTGCTCCTATTCCAACGCATCTTCCCGGGTCCGCCGGGGGCACGCGGACCGAGGCGGGGTCGGGGCCGACAAAAGGGGCGGAGATGAACGACGGGCTCGTCAAGATCCTCGACGGCAACACGTTCGTCGTCAGCGACGAGCGAGGGGACATCGAGGCGTCGCTGACGGATCCGACGGGCCTCTTCTCGTTCGACACGCGCTTCCTCTCCAGGTGGGTGCTGACCCTCAACGGGCAACGGCTGAATCCGCTCTCGGTCGACGACCTCCAGTACTTCGAGACGCGGTTCTTCCTCGTTCCGGGCACGGGGACGGTCTACATAGACGCCAAGCTGTCCGTGATCCGGCGTCGTGCGGTCGGAAACGGCTTCCACGAGGAGCTGACGATCCTGAATCACGACGAGAAGCCGGTGAATCTGACGATCCGCGTCGAGGCGGGCTCCGACTTCGCCGACCTGTTCGAGGTCAAGGACGCGCTCGAGAAGAAAGGGAGGTACTCGACCCGAGTCGACGACGGGAAGCTGCTGCTCGGGTATGTCCGGGACACCTTCGAGCGGGCGACCGTGGTCTCGGCCTCCGAGCCCGCGCGGGTGACTCGGAACGGGTTGAGCTTTCGCGTCGAGATCGAGCCGCACGGCGAGTGGACGACCGATCTCGACGTCGCGGCCGTCCTCCCGGGGCTCCCGGGCGCACGTGGGCGCCCGAAGTACGGGCGCGGATCGCGTCGGGCCCGGCCGAACATGAGCGAGAGCCTCGAGCAGTGGGTCGAGGAGGCGCCTCGGGTCGAGTGCGACTGGGATTCGCTGCGGACGACGTACCGGCGAAGCCTCGTCGACCTGGCGGCCCTTCGCTTCTCGCCGCCCGTGGCGCGGGGGCAGAGCCTCCCCGCCGCCGGCCTGCCGTGGTTCATGACGATGTTCGGCCGCGACAGCATCTTCACGAGCCTGCAGGCGCTCCCCTTCACGCCGGCGCTCGCGGCGACCACGTTGCGTGCGCTCGGCGAGTGGCAGGGGAGCCGGATCGACGACTTCCGCGACGAGGACCCCGGCCGCATCCTGCACGAGATGCGGTACGGCGAGATGGCGGCGTTCGAGGAGCGTCCGCACTCGCCGTACTACGGCTGTGCCGACGCGACACCGCTGTACGTGGTGCTGCTCGACGAGTACGAGCGCTGGACCGGCGACATGAAGCTCGTGCGCGAGCTCGAGTTCGAGGCCCGAGCCGCGCTCGCCTGGATCGACGACTACGCGGACCTGCTGGGCAACGGATACATCTGGTACCAGCGCCGAAACGAGGAGACCGGCCTCGAGAACCAGTGCTGGAAGGACTCCTGGGACTCGATCTCGTACCGCGACGGGAGGCTGCCCGGCTTCCCGAGGGCGACCTGCGAGCTCCAGGGTTACGCGTACGACGCCAAGGTCCGCGGGGCTCGGCTGGCTCGCATCGCCTGGAAGGACCCCGAGCTCGCGGACCGCCTCGAGAGCGAGGCCGCTGCTCTGAAACGCCGCTTCAACCGCGACTTCTGGGTCGAGGACGGCGGTTACTTCGCGCTCGCGCTCGACACGGAGGGCAACCAGGTGGACTGCCTCGCCTCGAACAACGGCCATCTGCTCTGGAGCGGCATCGTGGACAAGTCAAAGGCCGCCTCCGTTGCGAGCCACCTCCTCGGGAGACGCCTGTTCTCCGGCTGGGGGGTGCGCACGCTCGCCGAGGGCGAGGGCCGGTACAACCCGATCGGGTACCACGTCGGGACCGTGTGGCCGTTCGACAACTCGTTCATCGCGTGGGGGCTCCGGCGCTACGGGTTCAAGGACGAGGCGGCGCAGATCGCCGCCGGGATCCTCGACGCGGCCGAGTTCTTCGACGGCCGCCTCCCCGAGGCGTTCGGCGGATACGAGCGGATCCTGACCAAGTATCCCGTGCAGTACCCGACCGCGTGCAGCCCGCAGGCGTGGTCGACAGGGGCACCGCTGCTTCTCTTGAGGACGATGCTCGGCCTCGACCCGCAGGGAGACCATCTGGTGGTCGACCCGGCGCTCCCGCAGACGCTCGGGCACCTCGAGGTCCTCGACATCCCCGGGCGCTGGGGGCGGATGGACGCCTTCGGGCGTGGACGAGTCCAGGTCGAGAGCCGGCGCGCGCACGCTCGGCGCCGCTGAGGCGGAGCCGTCGCCGAGCTCGGTGCGGAGCACGAGCGGAGGCTTGTCCGGCACGAAGAGGTGCGGCGTCATCTGCTCCACGACGCGGTCGACGAAGGGCTGCCCGAGCCGGTCGCCGAGACCCCCACCGACGATGATCGCCTCCAGATCGAGAAGGTTCTGCGCCGATGCGAGCGCGATTCCCAGCGCCCAGGTCGCCTCGTCGATCAGACGCTGGGTCATCCGGTCTCCCTTGGCGAGTGCCCGGGCATAGACGCCCGAGCTGAGCCGCTGGCGACCGCTCTTCTCCATGATCTTGAAGAGGATCGTCTTGTGACCCTGCTTGTGCAGCTGGCGGGCACGCAGCTCCATGCGGGCCCGCCCCGCGTACGCCTCGAGACACCCGCGCCTTCCGCAACCGCATGGACGGCCGCCCGGCTTGACGATCAGGTGCCCGATCTCCCCGGCCGCACCCCTGCCGTCGTGGAGCTCGCCGTCCAGGATGAGCCCGCCGCCGACGCCGGTGCCGACCCACACGCCGAGGACGTTCTTGAAGGGCCGGCCCGCGCCGCGACGGTACTCGCCGAGGATGCCGACGCGCACGTCGTTGTCGATCGTCACCTTCGTCCCGTCCATCGCCTGCGACACGCGCGGGCCGAGCTCGACGTGGTCGGCGAAGCCGGGTACGTTCGCGGCCAGGGACACGACGCCCGAATCGGCGTCGATGCTGCCCGGTGTCCCGATGCCGATGCCGCGCAGGTCGCCGTTCGCACCCGCGTCTCCGAGTGAGGTTCGGATGGTGCCCGCGATTGCCTCGATCACGTCACCTGCGTCTCCGGTCTGCGGCGTCAGGACCCGGGCGCTCGCAACGATCTCCTCGTCGCGGAGGACGACGGTCTGGATCTTGGTGCCCCCGAGATCGACCCCGGCCGTCAGCGGCTTGCCGACGGTGCTCATCAGACGGCCGCCGCCCTCGAGCCGCGGGCCTCGGCGAGCTCGCGCAGGCGCGCATGCGCGTCGATCCCGATCTCCGTCGGCACTTTCGTCCAGCCGTCCGGCCCGAGCTCCCAGGCGAGGACGTCGTCGGCCAGGTTGACGAGCAGGATCTCCTCGAGACGTTGCTTCAGCTCCGGTGCGGTGACCGGAGCGACGCATTCGACGCGACTCCCGAGGTTGCGTGGCATCAGGTCGGCCGATCCGATCCAGTAGCCGGGCCCGCGCGCGTCGCTCCCGAAGCGGAAGATCCGCGAGTGCTCGAGATACGAGCCGACGATCGAGCGCACACGAATCGACTCCGACAGTCCCTTGACCTGCGGCCGGAGGCAGCAGATGCCGCGGACGATCAGGTCGATCGACGCGCCCGCACGTGACGCGTCGTAGAGGGCGTCGATGATCTCCGGGTCGACGAGACTGTTCATCTTCATGACGATGCGGCCGTCCGGCGCCTCCGCCTCCTCGCGGATGAGCTCGAGGAGCCGAGGCCGGAGCGTCCCGGGTGCGACCAGGATCTTGCGGTAGTGCGCGGCATTCGAGTAGCCCGTGAGTCCGTTGAAGAGGTCGGCCACGTCGGCGCACAGCTCCGGGTCGGCCGAGAGCAGACCGACGTCCTCGTACACGGTCGCCGTCTCCGGGTTGTAGTTGCCCGTCCCGATGTGGCAGTAGCGCCGGATGCCCCCGTCCTCGCGGCGGACGACGAGCACCGTCTTCGCGTGCGTCTTGAGCCCGACCACGCCGTACACGACGTGGACTCCGGCCTTCTCGAGCGTCCGCGCCCAGGCGATGTTCGCCTGCTCGTCCCCTCGGGCAGTCAGCTCGACGAGTGCCACCGTCTCCTTGCCGGCGGCCGCGGCGCGAGTCAGCGAGCGGACGATCGGAGCCTCGCCTTCGTCGGAGGTCCGGTAGATCGTCTGCTTGATCGCGAGGACGTCCGGGTCGTCCGCGGCTTGGTCGACGAAGGCCTCGACCGAGGTGGAGAAGCGGTCGTAGGGATGGTGGACGAGGACGTCGCCCTCCCGCAGCACTTCGAAGATATCTCGCGGCTCGCTGAGTGGCGCGCCGAGCTGGGTTGGAGTCGTCCCGAGCCACGGCTTCGCCTTCAGCGCCGGCCGGTTCAGGTCCGTGAGCGAGCCCAGGTCGCCGCAGTCGAGCAGGCCGTCGATCACGTAGAGATCCGAGCGCTTCAGACGGAGCTCGCGGAGGAGGATCGCGCGGAGATCCTGCGGCATTGACGCCGCGACCTCGAGCCGCACGGCTTCCGGAGAGCGCTGCCGCCCGCGGAGAAGTGTCTCGAGCGTCTCGAGCAGGTCGCCCGCCTCGTCGACCTCGACGTCGACGTCGGCGTCGCGGGTCACCCGGAACGCATGCTGAGTCACGATCTTCATGCCCGGGAAGAGTCGGTCGAGATGCGCCGCGATCACCTGCTCGAGTGGGACGTAGCGCCTCCCACCCGGCACGCGCAGGAAGCGCGGGAGGAGGGGCGGAGTCTTGACCCGCGCGAAGCGGCGAGCGCCACTCGAGGGGTCGCGGACGACGACCGCGAGATTCAGCGACAGGTCGGAGATGTACGGGAAGGGATGAGCCGGATCGACCGCCAGGGGTGTCAGCACCGGATACACGCGCTCGTCGAAGACCTTCCGCAGCTCCTCGCGCTGCGCCTTCTTCAGGTCCTCCCAGTCGAGGATCTGGACTCCTCCCTTCTTGAGCAGCGGGCGTAGCTCGCGCTCGAAGACTCGGCTCTGGCGCTCCACCAGGGAAAGCACGCGCTCGCGAATCGCCGCCAGCTGCTCGGTCGGGCTCATCCCGTCGGGCGAGGTCCCCGGGACACCGGCGATCGCCTGTTCTCGGAGCCCGGAGACGCGGATCTGGAAGAACTCGTCGAGGTTCCGGCTGAAGATGGCGAGGAACTTCGCGCGCTCGAGCGCCGGCGTTGAATCCTCTTCGGCCAGCGCGAGGACGCGTGCGTTGTAGTCGAGCCAGGAGAGCTCGCGGTTCAGGAAGCGGGCTGTGAACGCGGACTCCATCCGGACGTCCACTGCGCCCTCCTCGTCGAGCTCCGTCGCAGGCTGCGCTCGGCCGCTTCCCTTCGCCCTCACCGGATCATCCTACCCTGCTCATCTGGTTTTTCCCTGCTCGTTGGCCACTCGCGGAGCTGCGGGTCGGCGCCGCCTGCGTCACCTCCGGGTCGCCCACCAGCTAGCGTTGTGCGCCCGTGAGCACCGAACGGGAGAAGCAGCTCGCCGCAGAAACGGCTGCGGAGCTCGTCGAGGACGGAATGCTCGTCGGGCTCGGAACCGGGTCGACCGTCGCCTACCTGCTCCCGGTACTCACAGCACGCAACCTCGACCTCCGCTGCGTCGCCACCTCGGTCGCGACAGCGGTGGCGGCCCGCGAGCTCGGCCTCCGCGTGGAGTCGTTCGCCGGCGTCGACGCGCTCCCGCGGCTGGACGTGGCGATCGACGGCGCGGACCAGGTCGCTGCCTCCGGCTGGCTCGTGAAAGGTGGAGGTGCAGCGCATACACGCGAGAAGGCCGTTGCGGCCGCGGCCGACCGCTTCGTCGTGATCGTCTCCTCCGACAAGCTCGTCGATCGGCTCTCGCCTCCTGTTCCGCTCGAGCTCCTCGAGTTCGGCCTCGCCGGGACACTGCGCCGACTCGGGACTGCGCAGCTCAGGGATGTGCCACGGAGCCCCGACGGCGGCGTCATCGCGGATTTCACAGGTGAGCTCGACGATCCGGCGGAGCTGGCCGAGCGCCTATCGGCGACCGTCGGCGTCGTCGAGCACGGGCTCGTTCCGGCGGAGATGGTGTCCACGCTCGTCGTCGCGCGCGGCGAGCAGGTCGAGATCCGCAGCCTCCGCTAACGCCCCGCCGCGGCCGCGTCGGCGAGGACGAGCGCGTTCGCGGCGCTGACGCGTCCACCTGGAATCGACTCGTCTCCGGCCCGCAGGCGACTCAGAGCATCGACCTTGTCCTCCCCGGTGACGAGCCAGAGAATCTGTCGCGCCCGGTTCAGGGTCGGGTAGGTCAGGGTCATGCGACGGCGACCCTGGTACTCACCGGTGACGGCGATTCCTCGATCGGTGACGTCCAGCACGGGATCGCCGGGAACGAGAGAGGCCGTGTGGCCGTCCGGTCCGAGGCCGAGGTGGACGAGATCGAGCCGGTCGGGTAGCGAGGAGTCGTAGGCCGCCGCGGCTGCCTCGAGGTCGGGGGCGCCGACGGGCATCGCATGAACATCGGCGGCGCCGCCGGACGGAAGGCTCGCGCGCAGGTGCGTGAGGTTGCGGTCCGGATCGCCGTCGGGCGCGACCCGCTCGTCCACCTGGTAGATGCTCACCTTCTCCCAGGGCATCCGGCCTGTGAGGTGGGCGAACATCGCCCATGGGGTCTGACCCCCGCTGACCGCGAAGGTGAAGCGGCCGTGATCCTCGATCGCGGCCTTTGCCCGCGCGGCGACATACTCCGCTCCCCGCTCGGCCACGGCGTCGGCGTCGGGGAGAACCTCGAGCTGCAGAGCCACGCTAGGCCGTCTTCTCTTCGTGACCGCCGAACTCCTTGCGCATCGCCGAGAGGAGCTTGTCGGCGAACTCGTCGAGGCCGCGGGAGGCGAAGCGCGAGTAGAGCGCAGTCGTCAGCACGGGGGCCGGGACGCCCACGTCGATCGCGGCGATCGAGGTCCAGCGACCCTCGCCCGAGTCGGACACGCGACCGGCGAAGCCGTCGAGGCTCGGCGACGCGTACAGCGCTTCTGCGGTCAGGTCGAGGAGCCAGGAGCCGACGACGCTGCCTCGCCGCCAGACCTCGGCGACCTCCGTCGTGTCCACTTCGTACTGGTAGAGCTCCGGCTGCTCGAGGGGCGCGGTCTCGGCGTCCATCTCACGCTGCCGCTTGCCCGCGTCGGCGTTCTTGATGATGTTCAAGCCCTCGGCGTACGCGGCCATGAGGCCGTACTCGATGCCGTTGTGCACCATCTTCACGAAGTGCCCGGCGCCGTTCGGGCCGCAGTGGTAGTAGCCGTGCTCCGCCGGAGTCGGGTCGCCGGTGCGGCCCGGCGTACGGGGTGCCGAGTCGACGCCCGGGGCGATCGAGGCGAAGATGGGGCCGAGCCGGTCGACCACCTCCTTCTCTCCTCCGATCATCAGGCAGAAGCCGCGCTCGAACCCCCAGACCCCACCGCTCGTCCCCACGTCGACGTGGTGGATTTCCTTCTCCTGCAGCGCTGCCGCGTGGCGGAGATCGTCGTGGTAGTAGGTGTTGCCGCCGTCGATGATCGTGTCTCCCGGCTCGAGGACGTCGGCCAGCGACGCGATCGTCTTGTCGGTGATGTCGCCAGCCGGAACCATGACCCAGGCCGTCCGTGGCTTCTCGAGCTTGGAGGCGAAGTCCTCGAGCGATTCCGCGCCGGTGGCGCCGTCGGGCTCGAGCGCCTTCACCGCGTCCGGAAAGACGTCGTACCCGACGCAGCGGTGGCCGTCTCGCATCAGTCGTCTCACGAGCCCGGCGCCCATCCGGCCGAGCCCGACCATGCCGAGCTGCATGGGAGTGTCCGTAGCCACTAACTACCTCCTCACTGTCCTTGCGCAAGACCAGAATCCGCTAGCGCAGATTCTGGTCGCGCGAAAATCCCGAAGGCGGCCGCTTCGCGGCCGCTGCGTTTGTGTTTCACGCTAGACCTCTCGTCTCTCGATCGTTGGCAGGATGAACCGGTCGACGGCGTACGCGAAGCCGTCGTCGTCGTTGCTGGCGGTGACGCGCCGTGCGGCGCGATGCACTTCCCGCCCGCTCTGACCCATCGCGATGCTGAGTCCGGAGCGGGCGAACATGAGCACGTCGTTCGGCATGTCGCCGATCGTCGCGATCTGCGCCTCGGGGATCTCGTACCTCGCGGACAGGAACTTGACGACTCCGCCCTTGTTCGCCTCCGGGTGGGTCACGTCGACGTAGTACGGCTGGGAGCGAGCGGCGGAGACGTGGTCTCCGAAGGTGTCGTGTGCGGATGCCGAAGCTGACGCGACCGCGTCGAGGTCGTCGCTCACGCCGACGATCTTCGCGACCCCGGCGCTCACCCCATCGAACGTCTCCACGACGGTCGGCTCGAACTGCACCGTAAACGCCTCGCGCGCGACGTGAGCGGCGTCGAGATTCCTGATCAGCCACTCGGCGCCCCGGTAGACCCAGACGTCGAGCCCGGACGACTCGAGCAGCTGGATCACCGGCGCGACGAGGTCGCCGGGAATCTCCCGCTCGGCGAGAACCGACATGTCCGGCGCGACGACGAGGCCGCCGTTGAAGGCGGCGATCGGCGTTTCGAGGTCGAGGGGCTCGACGAGCATCGCCATGCCGCGCGGCGGGCGTCCACTCGTAATGGCGAAGAGGATGCCCGCCTCGTGCAGCTTGTGGACCGCCTCGATCGACCGCTCGGTCAGCACCTTCTCCTGGGTGACGAGGGTGCCGTCGACGTCCGAGAGCAGAAGGCGAATCGAGTCGGAGCCCTTGCTCATCGCAGCGCCCGGTACCGCCGGATGAGCGCGTTCGTCGAGCTGTCGTGGGCGAGCTCGGGCGCGGTCTCGCTCTCGAGCTCGGGGATGATCCGCTTCGCGAGGACCTTCCCCAGCTCGACCCCCCACTGGTCGAAGGAGTCGATTCCCCAGATCGTGCCCTGGGTGAAGACGCTGTGCTCGTAGAGGGCGACGAGCGTCCCGAGCGCGTAGGGGGTCAGCTGCTCGGCGAGGATCACGTTCGTCGGCCGGTTCCCCTCGAAGACGCGGTGAGGCACGATCGCGTCCGGGGTGCCCTCCGCGCGCACCTCGTCCTCCGTCTTTCCGAAGGCGAGCGCCTCTGCCTGCGCGAACACGTTGGACATGAGGATGTCGTGGTGGTCGCGCACCGGATTGAGTGTCTTGCCGAACCCGATCAGGTCGACGGGGACGAGCTTCGTCCCCTGGTGGATCAGCTGGTAGAAGCTGTGCTGTCCGTTGGTGCCGGGCTCGCCCCAGAAGACCGCTCCCGTCTGGTAGTCGACGCGTCTGCCGTCCAGGGTGACGTGCTTGCCGTTCGACTCCATGGTCAGCTGCTGCAGATAGGCGGGGAACCGCTGCAGGTACTGGCTGTACGGCATCACGCCCACGGTCTGGGCGTCGAAGAAGTCTCCGTACCAGACCGCCAGCAGGCCCATGAGCACTGGCAGGTTCCGCTCGAGCGGGGTCGTGCGGAAGTGCTCGTCGAGCGCGTGGAAGCCCGCGAGCAGGTCGCGGAAGCCGTCGGGGCCGATCGCGAGCATCGTCGACAGGCCGATCGCCGAGTCCATCGAGTAGCGACCACCGACCCAGTCCCAGAAGCCGAACATGTTGTCCGGGTCGATGCCGAACTTCGTGACTTCCTCGGCGTTCGTCGAGACCGCGACGAAGTGCTTCGCGATCGCGGAATCGTCGCCGAGCGTCCCGAGCGACCACTCCCGCGCGGACTGTGCGTTGGTCATTGTCTCGAGCGTCGTGAACGTCTTCGAGGAGACGATGAAGAGCGTCTCCTCTGGGGCGAGGCCGCGCGTCGCCTCGACGAAGTCGGTCGAGTCGACGTTCGAGACGAAGCGGAAGGTCAGATCGCGGCGCGAGAAGTGTCGTAGAGCCTCGTACGCCATCACCGGCCCGAGGTCCGAGCCGCCGATGCCGATGTTGACGACGTTCTTGATCGCCTTGCCCGTATGGCCCTTCCATTCGCCGGAGCGCACCCGGTCGGCGAAGGCGGACATGCGGTCGAGCACCTCGTGCACCTCTTTCACGACGTCGACGCCGTCGACAACGACCGACTCCCCCTTCGGCATGCGCAGGGCGACGTGGAGGACGGACCGGTTCTCGGAGACGTTGATCCGCTCTCCTCGGAACATGGCGTCCCTCCGCTCCGCGAGCCCGCACTCCTCGGCGAGCCGGAGCAGCAGACCGATCGTCTCGTCCGTGATCCGGTTCTTCGAATAGTCGAGATAGAGGCCGGCGCCTTCCGCGACGAGCCGCTCCCCACGCATGGGGTCGCCGGCGAAGAGCTCGCGGAGGTGCCGCTCGCGGATCGCCGCGTGGTGCCTCTCGAGCGACGCCCAGGCGGCGCGCGCCCGGAGCGGTGTGGTCGTGGCGTCGGTCGTGCTCATGCGAGCCCGTCCCTTCAGGCGCGGAGAGCTGCGCTCTGCTTGTCGATCAGAGCCAGGAGGTCGTTCCAGGCGGCGACGAAGCTCGCGGCGGCGTCCACCTGCAGCTTGGCCGCGAGGGCGTCGACGTCGACTCCCGCTTCGGCATGTTGCGCGAGCGTGGCGTCGGCGCCGCCGCCGTCGACGGGCATCGGCTTGCCCACGTGGCCGTGGTCGTAGAAGGCCCGGAGCGTCGCCTCCGGGATGGTGTTGATGGTGAACGGCGCGCCGAGGCAGTGGACGTAGAGCGTGTCGGGAGCCTTGGGATCCTTCGTGCTCGTGCTCGCCCAGAGCAGACGCTGCATCCGCGCCCCCGAGTTCTTCAGTCGCTGCCAGCGGTCGGAGTCCATGAGCTCGCGGTAGGCCTGGTACGTCTTGAGCCCGATCGCGAGCGCGAGCTGATCACGCAGCTCTTCCGGCACCTGCTCGAGAACGGCGGCGTCCCAGCGCGACATGAAGACCGAGGCGACCGATCCGACGACCGGATTGAGCCCCGCGTCGATGCGCCGTTCGACGCCGCGCATGTAGGCGCCCGCGGAGGCTCGGTAGTGGTCTGCCGAGAAGAGCAGCGTCACGTTCACCGGAACACCGGCTGCGATGCACTCCTCGATCGCGGGCAGGCCTTCGGCGGTCCCCGGGATCTTGATGAAGAGGTTGTCGCGCTCGGCCTGCGCATGCAGTTTCGTGGCCGCCCGCACGGTGCTCTCGGTGTCGTAGGCGAGAAGCGGAGAGACTTCGAGCGAAACCCAGCCGTCGACCCGATCGGTGCGCTCGTGGATCGGCGCGAAGAGGTCGGCGGCACGACGCAGGTCCTCGATCGCGAGCTCGAAGAAGAGCGCTTCGCGGTCCATCCGGGTAGAGGCCTTCTCCTCGATCGTGTCGTCGTAGGCGCCCGAGGCGATCGCCTTGTCGAAGATCGCGGGGTTCGACGTCAACCCGGTCACCGAGTAGTCGTCGATGTACGTCTGGAGCTGCCCGGAGTCGAGCATCTCCCGTGTGATGTTGTCGAGCCAGAGGCTCTGGCCCAGCTCGTGCAGCTTCTCGGTCGCTTTCACCTTGCCTCCTCCCTGTCTATCTGTGCCCCAGCCCGGAATGCGCTCGCGCGGATCCCGGGCGCGCGAGACCCCTGAAGGCAGCCTCTTCGAGGCCGCTGGGTGATCTGTCATCCGTCAAGCCGTCCCTCTCGCCGCGGCTACCCGCTCGCGGGCGACCTGGGTGACGGCCTCCGGGGTGAACCCGAATTTCTCGACCAGCATCTTCAGCGGCGCCGAGGCTCCGAAGGTGTGCATGCCGACGATCGCGCCGCCGTCCCCGACGTAGCGGTGCCAACCGAGCGTCGACGCCTGCTCGATCGCGACCCGGGCCTTGATCGCGGGTGGGAGCACTTCGTCCCGGTAGGCCTGCGGCTGGCGGTCGAAGAGCTCCGAGCAGGGCATGCTCACGACGCGTGCGCGGACTCCCTCGCCCGCGAGCTCGTCTCGGGCGGAGAGCGCAAGGCCGACCTCGGACCCGGTCGCGATCAGGATGACGTCGGGCTCGCCGTCGCCCGCGTCGATGAGGACGTACGCACCCCTCGCCACCTCGGAGGCCGGTGCAACCACGGACCTGTCGAGCGTGGGTAGCGCTTGCCGCGAGAGGATCAGGACCGCCGGGTCCCGACGCAGCTGCATCACGTACCGCCACGTCTCGGCGACCTCGTTCGCGTCCGCCGGGCGGAACACGAGCAGCCCCGGAATCGCCCGCAGCGAGACGAGCTGCTCGACCGGCTGGTGCGTCGGGCCGTCCTCCCCCACCCCGATCGAGTCGTGTGTGAAGACGTGGATGACCGGGATCTCCATCAGCGCGGAGAGCCGAATCGCGCCCCGCGCGTAGTCGGAGAAGATGAGGAAGCCCGACCAGAACGGGCGGAGCTTGGAGACCGCCAGGCCGTTCGCGATCGCCGCGGATGCATGCTCGCGGATCCCGAAGTGGAAGTTCCGGCCGCTGCGGTTGTCCGGCTCGAAGTCGCCCGCGCCGTCGAAGGTCAGGCGGGTCTTCGTGGAGGGCGCGAGATCGGCCGCGCCGCCGAGAAGCCAGGGAACGTTCTTCGCGACCGCGTTCAGGACCTGCCCGGACGAGTCGCGGCTGGCGATCCCCTTCGGATCGGCGGGAAACTCCGGGATGTCCGCATCCCAACCTCGCGGGAGCTCCCGGCGCTGCATGCGCTCGATCTCGTCTGCGAGCTCGGGATAGGCAGCCCGATAGTCGTCGAGCAGCGCCCCCCACGCCTCGCGGGCCGCGCGGCCGCGAGCCCCGATGCCGTCGGCGAAGTGCTCGTAGACGCCGTCCGGCACGAGGAACTGCGCGTCCTCGGGCCAGCCGAAGAAGCGCTTGGCCGCCTTGACGCCCTCCGGGCCGAGCGGCTCGCCGTGGGCCTTTGGCGTGTCCTCGACGTCGGTTCCGTACCCGATGTGGCTGTGCACCACGACGAGCGTCGGCCGCTCGTGCTCGGCCTCGAAGTCGTGGAACGCCTTCTCCACCTGCTCGAGGTCGTTGGCGTCGGAGACGCTGGTCACGTTCCAGCCGTACGCGACGAACCGGGCCGCGACGTCCTCGGTGAAGGTGATGTCGGTGTGACCCTCGATCGTGACGCGGTTCGAGTCGTAGATCCAGCAGAGATTGGAGAGCCGCTGGTGGGCCGCAAGCGAGGCGGCCTCGGAGGCGACCCCCTCCATCATGCAGCCGTCACCGGCCTGGGCGTAGACGTCGAAATCGAACAGCGTGTAGCCGTCGTGGTTGTAGCGGGCGCCGAGCCACTGGCTCGCAATCGCCATCCCGACGGACGTGGCAACGCCTTGCCCGAGTGGGCCCGTCGTCGTCTCGACGCCGCTCGTCCAGCGGTACTCGGGATGACCGGGAGCCTTGGAGTCGAGCTGCCGGAAGTGCTCGAGATCTACGAGCGAGACGGCCGGCGTCCCCAGAACCTCGTAGTCGGGGTCGACCGCCCGGACGCGGGTCAGATGCAGCAGCGACCAGAGAAGCGCGGACGCGTGCCCGGAGGAGAGGACGTAGCGGTCACGGTTCGGCCAGATCGGCTCGGCCGGATCGAAGCGGAGGAACTTCTGCCAGAGCGTGTAGGCGACCGGTGCAATCCCGACGGGCGTGCCCGGATGCCCGGAGCTCGCCGCCTCGACGGCGTCGATACACAGCATTCGGATGGTGTCGATGCAGCGGCCGTCGAGGTCGACGTACGCGTCCGTCGTAGTCATCAGGGGAGCCAGGGCTCGCGCCAGCCGCGGTGCTCGCGAACGAGCGCATCGGCCGACCCAGGACCCCACGAACCTTTCTCGTAGAGCTCGAC